>Ga0210377_10001263_pt1 | contig 23088 bp, 35 predicted proteins | sample PLM4_65_b1redo_FD_155480 | JGI IMG/M metagenome (GOLD analysis project Ga0210377, IMG submission 155480) | Groundwater sediment microbial communities from an aquifer in East River, Colorado, USA - PLM4_65_b1 redo | ecosystem: Environmental > Terrestrial > Soil > Riparian zone | place: USA: East...
CGCCTTGTAGTCGCGCTTGATGAGCGTGACCTTGTAGGGCTTGAAGGCGTCGGGATTCATTTTCATGAAGGTCTCGATGCCGCGGTCGACCAGCTGGCCGAGCTCGGCGCCGACGCCGCTGAAGGGAAGGGCGACGCCGATCTTCACCTCCTGCGCCCAGGCCGGCCCCGCGGCCAGCGTCAAAGCGGCCGCTGCCGCTGCAATGCGCTTGTTCATGACGATCTTTCCTCCCTGTCTCGATGATGATTGACGTTTCTCGCTCCCGGCGAGCTTAGCCTCGATTTACGGGGATGGGGAAATTACGCGCAAGCCGCGCCCGCGCATGGCGGCGTTGTGCGGGTCACCCACAGCGCCGGTGTTCACCGTCCGCCCGTGCGCGCGAACTCCTCGAACGAGAGCTTGCCGTCGCCATTGGCGTCGGCGGCGCGGAAGATGGCGCGCCCGGCGTCGAGGAACTCCCGCCGCGTGACAAAGCCGTTCTTGTCGGCGTCGAGCTCGGCGAAGCGCGCGCCGGCCGCCTCGCCGCGCGCCGCCACCATCTCCTCGCGCGTCAGCCGGTTGTCGCCGTTGATGTCCATCTGCTGGAACGTTTCGAGCCGCGCCGCGTCCAATTCGGCCGCCGTGATGAAGCCGTCGCGGTCGCGGTCGATGCGATCGAAGGCCGCCCGCAACTGGGGGTCCTGGACCGGCGGGCGCAGACCGGGGGACCGGGCCGGGGGGCGTTCGGCCGGCGGCGGCGCGGCATTGCCCGCCAGCGCCGCCTCGAACTCGGCGCGGGTGATCCGCCCGTCGCGGTCGCGATCCAGCACCGCGAATTGGCGCCGGCCATAGGCGAGATACTCGTTGCGCGAAACGCGGCCGTCGCGATCGGCGTCGATCTCCTGGAAACGGCGCTCGCGCAGACGCGCGAGGGTGGGATCGGCGCCGCGCTGGCTGATGAACTCCTGGCGCGAGAGGAGGCCGTCCTTGCCGACGTCGAGAAGTTCGAAATCGCGCCGGCGCGCGGCCTCGAATTCCTCGAGCGAGACCGCGCCGTCCTTGTTGGCATCGATGCGCTCGAAATCGGCCAGGCTCTGGGCCGCAGCGGGGCCGGCGAGCACGAGGGCGAGGAGGGCGGGGAGGAACCGGCGCATCGGCGTGAGAATCGGACGGCTCCTTGCGCTCAACGCCGTGCCAGCGCGCGCGGCCGCGTCAGTGCGAACAGGGCGATGGCGGCGGCGTTGGACACGTTCAGGCTGTCGAACGCCTCGCCGCCATCGGCGCGCGTCGCCGTCGGTATACGCACGAGCACGTCGCAGACGTCCCGCGTCAGGCGGCGCATGCCGGCGCCCTCGGCGCCGAGGACCAGCGCGCGCCGGTCCGGCACGGGCACCTCGTCGACATCCTGCCCGGCCTGGCTGTCGAGGCCGATGCAGAGGTAGCCGGCTTCCTTCAAATCCGCGAGCCCGCGCGCGAGGTTGCCCACACGGACCAGCGGCACGAGATCGAGAGCGCCCGCGGCCGCCTTGGCCAGCGCCGGCGTCTCGCCCGGCGCATGGCGCTCGGTCGTGACCACGCCGTCGGCGCCGAAGGCCGCGGCCGATCGCAGGATGGCGCCGACATTGTGCGGGTCCGTCACCTGGTCGAGGACGACGAGCAGAGCCTCGGGCCGGCCCTCGGCCCGGATAATGAGGTCTTGCAGAAACGCCTCGGGCAGCGGATCGACTTCGACCGCGATCCCTTGGTGCACGGCGCCCCGCAGCAAATTGTCCAGGGCGTGGCGGTCGACGATCTCCGGCGCGGGGCGGCCGTCGCGCCCGGCGAGCGCGGCGGCGATCCGGGCTCCCAACCGATCAGCCTGCTCGGCCGTGACCAGAAGGCGCCGGCACTGCCGTTCGGGATTGGCCAGGGCGGCAAGGACGGGGTGGACCCCGTGCAGCCACAGCCGATCGCCTCGCGGCCCGGCCGAGGCAGCCGGGCGCGAGCCGCGGGCGCCCGCGAAGCGGCCGGAGCCCTGGCCCGAACGGGCGGAGCCGCGATGAAATCGTTGCTTTGCCATTGCTTCGCCCCCTTCTAGTGGGAGAAGGCGGCCGCGTCACCTCCGCAAGGGCGTCACGTCGGAAAGGATGCCGCGGCAACGGCGCCGCGCTTGCGTTTGCGAACGGTTTGTCGTAAAAAATACGGCTGCTTTGATATGCAAGCCGGTGCCCGATCCTCACCTCCGTGAGGGGCGGCGCTAGGCTTGTATTTTTCTTTGCGGCCAACTACTTGAACGATCCGCCGGCGGAGGGGTGCCCGAGTGGTTAAAGGGGACGGGCTGTAAACCCGTTGGCTTTGCCTACGAAGGTTCGAATCCTTCCCCCTCCACCACGGCCACCGGATCGGCATGACGCGACCGCGAAAGGACCGATCGGCCCGGCGGCTGCCCCGGGCGGGCGTAGCTCAATGGTAGAGTTCCAGCCTTCCAAGCTGGCTATACGGGTTCGATCCCCGTCGCCCGCTCCACCCCGGGTGCGGAAACGGGCGGCGCGCCGGCATCGGCCTGGGCCGCGAGCACGATAACGAAACGAAGGAACGACAGGAACGACCATGGCGAAGGCAAAATTCGAGCGGACGAAGCCGCATTGCAACATCGGCACGATCGGTCACGTGGATCACGGGAAGACGACGCTGACGGCCGCGATCACGAAGGTGCTGGCGGAGACTGGCGGGGCCACGTTCATGGCGTACGACCAGATCGACAAGGCGCCGGAGGAGAAGGCGCGCGGGATCACGATCAACACGGCGCACGTCGAGTATCAGACGGGCAAGCGCCACTACGCGCATGTCGATTGCCCGGGCCACGCGGACTACATCAAGAACATGATCACGGGCGCGGCGCAGATGGATGGCGCGATCCTGGTGGTGAGCGCCGCCGACGGCCCGATGCCGCAGACGCGCGAGCACATCCTGCTGGCGCGCCAGGTGGGGGTGCCGGCGCTGGTGGTGTATCTGAACAAGGTCGACATGGTCGACGACAAGGAGCTGCTGGAGCTGGTCGAGTTGGAGGTCCGCGAGCTGCTGTCGAAGTACGAGTTTCCGGGCGACAAGATCCCGATCGTCAAGGGCTCGGCCTTGGCGGCGCTGGAAGGCCGCGACGAGGAGATCGGCAAGAAGTCGATCCTCGAGCTGATGAACGCGGTGGACAGCTTCATCCCGCAGCCCGACCGGCCGAAGGACAAGCCGTTCCTGATGCCGATCGAGGACGTGTTCACGATTTCGGGGCGCGGCACGGTGGTGACGGGGCGGATCGAGCGCGGGGTGGTCAAGGTCGGCGACGACATCGAGATCGTGGGCCTGAAGCCGACGGTCAAGACGACGTGCACGGGCGTGGAGATGTTCCGCAAGCTCTTGGACGCGGGCGAGGCGGGGGACAATGTCGGCGTGCTGCTGCGCGGCACCAAGCGCGAGGAAGTGGAGCGCGGGCAGGTCTTGGCCAAGCCGGGGTCGATCACGCCGCACACCAATTTCGAGTGCGAGGCGTACATCCTCAACAAGGAGGAGGGCGGCCGCCACACGCCGTTCCTGACGAACTACCGGCCGCAGTTTTACTTCCGGACGACGGACGTGACGGGCTCGGTGAAGCTGCCCGCGGGCATCGACATGGTGATGCCGGGGGACAACATCCGGATGGAGGTCGAGCTGATCCAGCCGATCGCGATGGACGAGGGCCTGCGCTTCGCCATCCGCGAGGGCGGCAAGACCGTCGGCGCCGGCGTCGTCACCAAGATCATCAAATGAACAGAGGTCAGACGATCTGATCTCTGATGGGTGCGTGAATGGAAAATCAAACGATCCGGATCCGGCTGAAAGCCTACGATCATCGCCTGCTCGACCAGTCGACGGGCGAGATCGTGAGCACGGCCAAGCGGACCGGGGCGCAGGTGCGCGGGCCGATCCCGCTGCCGACGCGGATCCAGCGCGTGACCGTGCTGCGCTCGCCGCACATCGACAAGAAGTCGCGCGAGCAGTTCGAGATGCGCACCCACAAGCGCCTGATCGACATCGTCGATCCGACGCCGCAGACCGTCGACGCGCTGGGCAAGCTCGATCTTTCGCCCGGCGTGCACGTCGACATCAAGCTTCGCGCCAAGGAAGACCGCTGATGCGTACCGGTGTCATCGCCAGGAAGGTCGGCATGTCCCGCCTGTTCGGCGAGGGCGGGCGTCACATGCCGGTCACCGTGCTTGCGCTCGAGAACTGCCAGGTCACGGGCGTGCGCACCAAGGAGAAGGACGGCTACGTCGCCGTCCAGCTCGGCATGGGCAAGGCCAAGGTCAAGAACGTCACCAAGCCGATGCGCGAGGTTTTCGCCAAGGCGAAGGTCGAGCCCAAGAAGAAGCTCATGGAGTTCCGCGTCGACGACAAATCGGTGCTCGAGGTCGGCGCCGAGATCGGCGCCAACCATTTCGTCGTCGGCCAATACGTCGACGTGCGCGGCTACACCATCGGCCGCGGCTTCGCGGGTGCCATGAAGCGGCACAATTTCAAGGGCCTGCGCGCCACGCACGGCGTTTCGGTCTCGCACCGCTCGCACGGCGCCACCGGCGGCCGCCAGGACCCGGGCCGGGTGTTCAAGAACAAGCGCATGGCCGGCCACATGGGCCAGGTCTGGCGCACCCAGCAGAACCTCGTCGTCGTGGCGACCGATCCCGAAAGGGGCCTCATCATGGTCCGGGGCTCGGTGCCCGGGGCCGAGGGCAGCTACGTCACCATCGCCGACGCGGCCAAGACGCGGCCGCACAAGGATGTGCCGAAGCCCGCCGGCCTGCGCGTCAAGGCGGACGCCGCGAAGCCGGCCGACGCACAGCAAGGCGGGGAGGCCAAATCGTAATGGGCATCAAGGCCAAGATCGTCGACCTCGACAATAAGCAAGCCGGCGAGATCGACCTGCCGGAGGCCGTGTTCGGGCTGCCCGCGCGGCCGGACATCCTCGCGCGCGTGGTCAATTGGCAGCTCGCCAAGCGCCGCGCCGGCACCGCCAGCACCAAGGGCATCAGTCAGGTCCAGGGCACCACCAAGAAGCCCTGGCGCCAGAAGGGCACGGGCTCGGCGCGCCAGGGATCGCTGCGCTCGCCGCAGTTCCGCGGCGGCGGCATCATCTTCGGCCCGAAGCCGCGCGACTTCGGGTTCAAGCTGCCCAAGAAGGTCAGGAGCCTCGGCTTGAAGACCGCGCTCTCGGTCAAGCAGGCGGAGGGCAAGCTCATCGTCGTCCAGGACGGCGCCCTCTCCGCCGCCAAGACCACGGAGCTCAAGAAGAAGCTCGCCGGGCTCGGCGTGGGCAACGCGCTGATCGTCGCCGGCGCCGCGGTCGACGGCGGCTTCGCCAAGGCCGCGCGCAACATCCGCAATCTCGACGTCCTGCCGGCGCAGGGCGCCAACGTCTACGACATCATGCGCCGCGACACGCTGGTGCTGACCGAGGAAGCGGTGAAGACGCTGTCGGATCGGCTCGGCAAGGCCAAGCACAAGGGACTCACGCTCGCCGAGGCGCGCGCCCAGGAGCCCCGGGCATGAGCAAGAAGATCACGCTGACCAAGGACGCGATGTACCACATCGTGCGCGCGCCGGTGATCACCGAGAAGGCCACGCGCGGCTCGGAGCACAATCAGGTCACGTTCCGGGTGGCGATCGAGGCGACCAAGCCCGAGATCAAGGCCGCGGTCGAAGGCCTGTTCGGCGTCAAGGTCAAGGCCGTCAACACGCTGCGCACCCAGGGCAAGAAGAAGTTCGCCCGCGGCACGCGCGGCCAGCGCTCGGACTACAAGAAGGCGATCATCACGCTCGAAGCCGGCCAGACCATCGACGTGACGACGGGAGTGTAAGGTCATGGCATTGCGACAACTGAAACCCGTCACCCCCGGCACGCGCGGCGTCATCCTCGTCGACCGCAGCGAGCTCTACGCCGGCAAGCCGGTCAAGTTCCTGACCGACGGCATCCACAGCAGCGGCGGGCGCAACAATCACGGCCACATCACCTCGCGCCACCGCGGCGGCGGCCACAAGCAGCGCTACCGCCTCGTCGACTTCAAGCGCAGGAAGCTCGGCCGCGCCACGGTCGAGCGGCTCGAATACGATCCCAACCGATCCGCCTTCCTCGCGCTGGTCAAATACGAGGACGGCGCGCTCGCCTACATCCTGGCGCCGCAGCGGCTGCAGCCGGGCGACATGGTCGAAGCCGGCGAGCGGGCGGACATCAAGCCGGGCAACGCGCTGCCGATCTCCAACATCCCGGTCGGCACGATCGTGCACAACATCGAGCTCAAGACCGGGGCCGGCGGCCAGCTCTCGCGCTCGGCCGGGACCTACGCCCAGATCGTCGGGCGCGACCAGGGCATGGCGCAGCTCCGCCTGTCGTCGGGCGAGATGCGCGTCGTGCGCGCCGATTGCTGGGCGACGATCGGCGCGGTCTCGAACCCGGATCACCAGAATCGCCAGATCGGCAAGGCCGGGCGCAACCGCTGGCGCGGCATTCGTCCGCAGACCCGCGGCGAGGCCATGAACCCGGTCGATCATCCGCATGGCGGCCGCACCCGCGGCAACCGGCACCCGACCACGCCGTGGGGCAAGCCGACCAAAGGCTACAAGACGCGGCACAACAAGCGGACGGACAAATTCATCATCCGCCGCCGCAAAGCGAAATAAGAGGTAAGGGCGATGGCTCGCTCGGTTTGGAAAGGCCCGTTCGTCGACGGCTATCTCTTGAAGAAGGCCGAGCGCGCGCGCGGGTCCGGCCGCAACGAAGTGATCAAGATGTGGTCGCGGCGCTCGACGATTCTGCCCCAGTTCGTCGGGCTCACCTTCGGCGTGCACAACGGGCACAAGTTCATCCCGGTGCTCGTGACCGAGAACATGGTCGGGCACAAGTTCGGGGAGTTCTCGCCGACCCGCACCTATCACGGCCACTCGGGCGACAAGAAAGCGGTCAAGGTCAAGGAATAGCCATGGGCAAGCCGAAGACAGAACGGCGGCTGGCCGACCACGAGGCGATGGCCCAGGGCATTCGCATCCGCGTCAGCTGGCAGAAGCTCAATCTCGTGGCGCAGCTGATCCGCGGCAAGAAGGCGGACCAGGCCGTGCACATGCTCCAATTCTCGAGCAAGCGCATCGCGCGCGACGTCAAGAAGGTGCTCGAATCGGCGATCGCCAACGCCGAGAACAATCACGGCCTCGACGTCGACAAGCTCTTCGTCAAGGAAGCGTTCGTCGGCCCGGCGCTGGTGATGAAGCGCTTCAAGGCCAAGTCCAAGGGCCGCGCCGGCCGCATCATCAAGCCGTTCAGCAACATCACCGTCGTCGTCCACGAGCCGCCGGCCAAGGCCGAAGCCCCGGTCGAGAGCCAAGCCAAGGAGGCCGCATAAATGGGCCAGAAGGTCAATCCGATCGGCCTGCGTCTCGGCATCAACCGCACCTGGGACTCGCGCTGGTACGCCGAACGCGACTACGCCAGCCTGCTCGAGGCGGACTTGAAGCTCAGGAAGTACCTGAAGCAGCGCCTGGCCCAGGCCGGCGTCAGCCGCATCGTCATCGAGCGCCTGGCCAAGCGGGCCAAGATCACGATCCACACCGCGCGCCCCGGCGTCGTGATCGGCAAGAAGGGCGCCGACATCGAGGCGCTGCGCCAGGAAGTCGCCAAGCGCGCGGGCATGGAGGTGTCGCTCAACATCCTCGAGATCCGGAAGCCCGAGATCGAGGCGCAGCTCGTGGCCGAGAACATCGCGCAGCAGCTCGAGCGGCGGGTCGCGTTCCGCCGCGCGATGAAGCGCGCGGTGCAGTCGGCGATGCGCCTGGGCGCCCTCGGCATCCGCATCAACTGCAGCGGGCGCCTCGGCGGGGCGGAGATCGCGCGCATGGAGTGGTACCGCGAAGGCCGCGTGCCGCTGCACACGCTGCGCGCCGACATCGACTACGGCGAGGCCACGGCGATGACCACCTACGGCACCTGCGGGGTCAAGGTCTGGGTCTACCGCGGCGAGATCATGGAGCACGATCCCATGGCGCACGAGAGGCGGATGTTCGAAAGCCCGATGGGCCAAAGCGGCCGTCCCGAGCGCGAGCGCGGAGCCTAGCGCGCCATGCTTGCCCCCAAGCGAACCAAGTACCGCAAGGCGTTCAAGGGCCGCATCCACGGCCTTTCCAAGGGCGGAACCGATCTCAATTTCGGCGCCTACGGCATGAAGGCGATGGAGCCGGCGCGCCTCACCGCGCGCCAGATCGAGTCGGCGCGGCGCACGATCACGCGCCATATGAAGCGCGCCGGGCGCCTCTGGATCCGCATCTTCCCCGACGTGCCGGTGTCGAAGAAGCCGGCCGAGGTGCGCATGGGCAGCGGCAAGGGCGCGCCCGAGTGGTGGGCGTGCCGCGTCAAGCCCGGCCGCATCCTGTTCGAGCTCGACGGCGTCACGGCTGCGCTCGCGCGCGAAGCGTTCGAGCTGGCCGGGCGCAAGCTGCCGATCAAGACGCGCTTCGTGGCGCGCCTGGGCGAGGAGGCCTGATTTCATGGACGCGTCCGATTTCCGCGCCAAGACCGACCGCCAGCTGACGGAGCAGCTTGCCGAGCTCGAGAAGGAGCGCTTCAACCTGCGCTTCCAGGCGGCGAGCGGCCAGCTCGAGAACACGTCGCGCGTGCGCGTGGTGCGCCGCGACATCGCGCGCGTCAAGACCGTGCTGCGCGAAAAGATGCCGAAGACGGCCAAGCCGGCGAAGAAACCGGCCTAGGAGCGAAGTATGCCGAAGCGAGTCATGCAAGGAGTGGTGGTGAGCGACAAGATGAGCAAGACCGTCGTGGTCTTGGTCGAGCGCCGCGTCATGCACCCCGTCTACAAGAAGTTCATCAAGCGCTCGAGCAAGTTCGCGGCGCACGACGAGACCGACAAGCACAAGGTCGGCGACCGCGTGTGGATCGAGGAATGCCGGCCGATCAGCAAGCGCAAGTGCTGGATCGTGCTCGAGGGCGATCCGGGCAAGCGCCCGGCGGCGCCGGCGGCATGAGGCGGCCAGGGATCGAGGAGAACGCGTCATGATTCAACAGGAGACGCATCTCGAGGTCGCCGACAATTCGGGCGCCCGCAAGGTGATGTGCATCAAGGTGCTCGGCGGCTCCAAGCGCCGGGTCGCCGGCGTCGGCGACGTGATCGTGGTCTCGGTCAAGGACGCGATCCCGCGCGGGCGCGTCAAGAAGGGCGAGATCCACAAGGCCGTCATCGTGCGGACGGCGGCGCCGATCCGGCGCGACGACGGCTCGATCATCCGCTTCGACCGCAACGCCGCGGTGCTGATCGACAAGCAGAACGAGCCGATTGGGACGCGCATCTTCGGTCCGGTCACGCGCGAGCTGCGCGCCCGGCAATTCATGAAGATCATCTCGCTGGCACCCGAGGTGCTCTAGAGGACAATGCCATGGCGGTAAAACTCAGACTCAGGAAGGGCGATCAGGTGATCGTCACCACAGGGCCCCACCGCGGCAAGCGCGGCGAGGTGCTCGATGTCATCCGCGGCGACCGGCCCGGCGACCACCGCGTGGTGGTGTCCGGCGTGAACAAGGTCAAGCGCCACACGCGCCCCTCGCCGAGGAGCCCGGGCGGCATCATCGAGAAGGAAGCGCCGATTCACATATCCAACGTCGCGATGGTCGACCCCAAGGAAAGCAAGGCCTCGCGCGTCGGCTTCACGTTCCTCGAGGATGGTCGCAAGGTCCGCTTCGCGCGCCGCTCGGGCGAAATCATCGACCGGTAGGAGCGGAGCGATGGCCAGGCTTTACGACCATTACAAAACCGTGGTGCGGCCGGCGCTCCAGAAGGAGTTCGGCTACCCCAACCAGCACCAGATCCCGGGGCTCGTCAAAATCGTGCTCAACATGGGCGTGGGCGAGGCGACGCAGGACAAAAAGAAGATCGACGCGGCGGCGCAGGACATGGCGCTGATCGCCGGCCAGAAGCCGCTCATCGTGCGCTCGAGGAAAGCCGAGGCCAACTTCAAGCTCCGCGCCGGCATGCCGATCGGCCTCAAGGTGACCTTGCGGAAAAAGCAGATGTACGAGTTCCTCGACCGGCTGGTGAACATCGCGCTGCCCCGCGTGCGCGATTTCCGCGGCTTGAACCCCAGGAGCTTCGACGGCCGCGGCAATTACGCGCTCGGCCTCAAGGAGCAGATCGTGTTCCCCGAGATCGACTACGACAAGATCGATACCATCCGCGGGATGGACATCGTCATCGTCACCACGGCGAAGACCAAAGAGGAGGCAATGGCCCTCCTCAAAGGCTTCGACATGCCCTTCCAGAGCGCCTGATCCAGGCGGAGAGACCCAACATGGCAAAGCGAATTTCCATCGAGAAGAACAAGACCCGGCGCAAGCTCACGGCCCGATACGCCGTCCGGCGCGCTGTGTTGAAGCGGCTCATCATGGACCGCAACACGCCGGCCGAGGAGCGCTTCCGCGCCGTGGTCAAGCTCGCGGAGATGCCGCGCAACGGCGCCAAGATCCGCATCCGCAACCGCTGCGCCCTCACCGGGCGCGCCCGCGGCTATCACCGCAAGTTCGGACTCTCGCGCCTGATGCTGCGCGAGCTGGCGTCGAAGGGCCAGATTCCGGGCGTCACCAAGGCGAGCTGGTAGGAGAGCCGCGATGACAATGAGCGACCCGCTCGCCGACATGATCGCGCGCATCCGCAACGGCCAGAAGGCGAAGAAGCCCCAGGTCGCGGTGCGGGCGGCGCGCCTGCACTCCGCCGTGCTGAGCGTGCTCAAGGAAGAGGGCTATATCCGCGGCTTCGCCGATCGCGAGATCCGCGCGGGCGTGCGCGAGACGGTCGTCGACTTGCGCTACCACGAGGGCCAGCCGGCCATCCGCGAGATCGAGCGCGTCTCGACGCCGGGGCGGCGGGTCTATTCGGGCATCAAGCTGCTGGCGCGGCCGCATGGCGGCCTCGGCGTCGCCATCGTCTCGACCCCGCAGGGCGTCATGTCCGACGCCCAGGCGCGCAACAAGAACGTCGGCGGCGAAGTCATCTGCCGCGTGTACTGACGAGGAACGGGAAACCCATGTCGCGGATCGGAAAGAACCCGGTGACGGTGCCGGCCGGCGTCGACGTCAAGGTCGACGGCGGTTTCGTGCGCGCCAAGGGCAAGTTGGGCGAGCTCTCGATGCCGGTCGACAAGGACGTCGCCGTCACCCGCGAGGGCGACAAGATCATCGTCAAGCCGCGCGGCGAGCACAAGCGCTCGCGCGTGATGTGGGGCACCACCCGCGCGCTGATCAAGAACATGGTCAAGGGCGTGGCGCAGGGCTACCAGGTCGATCTCGAGATCGCCGGCGTCGGCTACCGCGCCCAGGTGCAGGGCAAGAACATCCAGTTCCAGCTCGGCTTCAGCCACGACGTGTCGATGGCCATCCCGGACGGCATCGCGGTCACGGTCGAGAAGAATACGCAGATCTCGGCCAAAGGCGCCGACCGCGCGCGCCTCGGCCAGTTCTGCGCCGAGATCCGCGCGCTGAAGCCGCCCGAGCCCTACAAGGGCAAGGGCATCAAGTACAAGAAAGAAACGATCCGGCGCAAGGAAGGCAAAAAGAAGTAGCGGCCGCCCGACGGGCGACGCGAAGGACATTCGCATGACCAAGAAGATCACGGAATTGAAGAGCCGGCGCGCGCATCGCACTCGCTTCACGCTGAAGCGCAAGGCGCGCGGGCGGCTGCGCCTATCGGTGTTCCGCTCGGGGCGGCACATCTACGCGCAGATCATCGACGACGCCAAGGGCGAGACGCTCGCCGCCGCCTCGTCGCTCGACAAGGGCGTCAAGGGCGCGGTCAAGACCGGCGCCGACGTCGCGGCGGCGAAGGCGGTGGGCAAGCTCCTCGCCGAGCGCGCGAAGGAAAAGAGCATCGCCGAGGTGGTCTTCGACCGCGGCCGCTATCTCTACCACGGCCGCGTCAAGGCGCTGGCCGACGCGGCGCGCGAAGCCGGCCTCTCGTTCTAATCGGACTCCGGATAGGAAAACATCGTCATGGCGCGAGACAGAACACGCGATCAGTCCGACCGCGACGACGGCGAACTTCGCGAGAAGCTCGTCGGCATCAACCGCGTCGCCAAGGTGGTCAAGGGCGGCAAGCGCTTCGGCTTCGCGGCGATCGTCGTCGTCGGCGACCAGAAGGGCAAGGTCGGTCACGGCACCGGGAAGGCAAGGGAAGTCCCGGAGGCCATCCGCAAGGCCACCGACCACGCCAAGCGCCACATGGTCCGCATCCCGTTGCGCGAGGGCCGCACGCTCCACCACGACCAGGTCGGCCGCTTCGGCGCCGGGCGCGTCGTCGTGCGCGCGGCGCCCCCCGGCACCGGCATCATCGCCGGCGGGCCGATGCGCGCCATCTTCGAGTGCCTGGGCGTCCACGACGTGGTCGCCAAGTCGGTGGGCAGCTCGAACCCGCACAACATGATCAAGGCCACCTTCGACGCATTGCAGCACATCCAGTCGCCGCGCGAGATCGCGGCACGGCGCGGCCGCAAGGTGAGCGAGATCATCGGCCGCCGCGGCCAAGCCGAGGCGAAGGAATAGGCCATGGCCAAGGCTTCGAAACAAAGTCGCATCAAGATCACGCAGATCGGCAGCCCGATCGGCCGGCGCTTCGATCAGCGCGAGACGCTGATCGGACTCGGCCTCAACAAGATGAACCGCAGCCGCGTGCTCGAAGACACGCCGGCGGTGCGCGGCATGGTCGAGAAGGTCAGCCATCTGGTAAAGGTCGAGCCCGCTGCCTAAGTAAGCGGGCACTGCCCGGCCAGCCCGGGTCCGGCCTCGCGCCGGGTCCGGCTCAGAGCCGGAAGCGTCAGAGGCAGAGCGTCATGAAACTCAACGAAATCCGCGACAACCCCGGCGCGCACATCAAGCGCACGCGGCTCGGCCGCGGCCTGGGCTCGGGCAAGGGCCAGACCGCCGGCCGTGGCCAGAAGGGCCAGACGTCCCGCACCGGCGTGCGCATCGACGGCTTCGAGGGCGGGCAGATGCCGCTGTTCCGCCGCCTGCCCAAGCGCGGCTTCGTCAATATCTTCAAGCCCCGCTACGCGCCGGTGAACGTGGGCAAGGTCCAGGCCTTCATCGACGCCGGCAAGCTCGCGGCCGGCGAGCCCATCGATGCCGCGGCGCTGGTCGCGGCCGGCGTGCTCAGCCATGCGCGCGACGGCATCAGCCTCTTGGGCGACGGCGAGCTCAAGGCGGCGATCAAGATCACGGTGACGCGCGCCTCGAAGAGCGCATCCGAGGCGGTCGAGAAAGCGGGCGGGGCGGTGACCCTGCTGCCCCAGAGGCCCAAGCCCGAGGGCAAGTTGAAGCCCAAATCCAAGCGCGCCGTTTGACGGCGCCATCGCGTCCCTGACGGGGAACCGGAGCACGCATGGCTACTGCGGACCGAGTCGCGGCCAATATGAGCTTCGCCGCCTTTGGCAAGGCGACGGACCTCAAGAAGCGCATCTGGTTCACCTTGGGCGCGCTCCTCGTCTACCGGCTCGGCACCTTCATTCCGATTCCCGGCATCGACCAGACGGTCTTCGCCGATCTGTTCCGGCAGCAGTCGCAGGGCATCCTCGGCTACCTGAACGTGTTCGCGGGCGGCGCCGTCGAGCGCATGACCATCTTTGCGCTCAACATCATGCCCTACATCTCGGCCTCCATCATCATCCAGCTGCTGACGGCGGTCTCGCCGAAGCTCGAGCAGCTCAAGAAAGAGGGTGACGCGGGCCGCAAGAAGATCAACCAATACACGCGCTATCTCACGGTCATCCTCTGCGCGGTGCAGGCCTACGGCATCGCCATCGGCCTCGAGGCCGCCAGCAGCAGCGCCGGCGCGGTCGTGTCCAATCCCGGCGTCTTCTTCCGCGCCACCGTCGTCATCACGCTGGTGGGCGGCACCATGTTCCTGATGTGGCTGGGCGAGCAGATCACCGCGCGCGGGGTCGGCAACGGCATTTCGCTCATCATATTCGCCGGCATCGTGGCGACCCTGCCCAGTGCCTTCGGCCAGATCTTCGAGATGGGCCGCCGTGGCTCGCTCTCGCCCGTCACCATCGTCGTCTTCATGCTGTTCGCGGTGGCCGTGATCGCGTTCGTCGTCTTCGTCGAGCGCGCGCAGCGCCGCGTCGTGGTGCAATACCCGAAGCGCCAGGTCGGCAACCGGATGACGGCGGGCGAAAGCTCGTTCATTCCGCTGAAGCTCAACACCTCGGGCGTGATCCCGCCGATCTTCGCCAGCTCGCTGTTGCTGCTGCCGGCGACGCTCTCGGGCTTCTCGGGGCAGGGCGGCGCCGGACCCGAATGGCTCAACGTGCTCAACGTCTATTTCGGCCGCGGCTCGGTCGCGTTCATCTCGACCTACGTCGGCATGATCGTCTTCTTCGCGTTCTTCTACACGGCGATCGTGTTCAACCCGCAGGACACGGCCGAGAATCTGCGCAAATACGGGGGCTTCGTCCCGGGAATACGCCCCGGCAAGCCGACGGCGGACTATTTCGACTACGTGCTGACCCGCATCACGGTCGTCGGCGCCGCCTACCTCGCCTTCGTCTGCGCGCTGCCCGAATTCCTCACCAGCTACTTCAACATCCCATTCTATTTCGGCGGCACCTCGCTGCTCATCGCGGTCTCGGTGACGATGGATACCGTGGCGCAGATCCAGGGGCACCTTTTGGCCCACCAGTATGAGGGCCTCATCAAGAAGTCCCGGCTCAAAGGGGCCAAGAAATGAACGTGATACTCCTGGGCCCGCCCGGGTGCGGCAAGGGAACGCAGGCGGCGCGGCTCAAGGAAAAATACGGACTGATCCCGCTCTCGACCGGCGACATGCTGCGCGCCGCGGTGGCGGCCGGAACCGATGTCGGCAAGAAGGCCAAGGCGCTCATGGAGGCGGGGCAGCTCGTGCCCGACGACGTGGTGGTGGGCGTGATCGCCGAGCGCATCGCCCAGCCCGACGTGCAGGCCAAGGGCTTCGTCCTCGACGGCTTTCCGCGCACCGTGGCGCAGGCCAAGGCCTTGGACGAAATGATGGAAAAACGCGGCTGGAAGCTCGATCACATCATCGAGCTCAAGGTCGACGAGGAGGCGCTCAAGGCGCGCATCGACAAACGGGTTCGGGAGACGGCGGCGGCGGGCAGGGCGGTCCGGGCCGACGACAATCCCGAGACGCTCAAGAAACGCATCGGCGTCTACCGGGAGCAGACCCAGCCGATCCTGCCCTACTACGCGGCCAGCCGCCGGCTCAAACAGGTCGACGGCATGGCCAAAGTGGACGAAGTGACGCGACAATTGGAGAGGATCATCGAAGGGCGCTAAGCCGTTGACACAGAAGGACCGGTCCCTATAATCCCGCCGCTCTTGGAGCGGGGCTCCCGGGGCCGGTTGGCGTTTGCGCATATTGAACTGCGCGAGCCAGGCGTGGCACCGGCCGACGGCACCCTGCGTTCTCGGACATCAAACGAAGACTCAAAAGGAGTACGCATCTTGGCGCGTATTGCGGGCGTCAATATTCCCACAGCGAAACGGGTGGTCATTGCCCTCCAGTACATCCACGGCATCGGCTCCGCCTTCGCCAACGAGATCATGGAGAAGGTGGGGCTGCCGACGGAGAAGCGGGTTTCGGCGCTGACCGAGGACGAGGTCTCGCGCATCCGTGAGGTCATCGACCGCGACTACAAGGTGGAGGGCGATCTCCGCCGCGAAGTGGCGATGAACATCAAGCGCCTGATGGATTTGGGCTGCTACCGCGGCCTGCGCCACAGGAAGGGCCTGCCGGTCCGCGGCCAGCGCACGCACACCAACGCGCGTACCCGCAAGGGGCGCGGCCGCGCCATCGCCGGCAAGAAGATCGCGACCAAGAAGTAACCCTGAACCAGACCCATCGGGGCGCAAGCCCCCTCGAGGACCCATGGCCGAAAAGACCGCCGCCCCCGCGACGCCCGCGCGCGTCCGCCGCCGCGAACGCAAGAACATCAGCACCGCGGTCGCGCACGTGAACGCGAGCTTCAACAATACGATGATCACCATCACCGACGCCCAGGGCAACACGATCGCCTGGTCGTCGTCCGGCTCGCAGGGGTTCAAGGGCTCGCGCAAATCGACGCCCTTCGCCGCCCAGGTCGCCGCGGAAGATGCCGGCCGCAAGGCCATGGAGCACGGCGTCAAGACGCTCGACGTCTTGGTCAAGGGCCCCGGCGCCGGTCGCGAATCGGCGCTGCGCGCGCTTCAATCGGTGGGCTTCACGATCATGTCGATCAAGGACGTGACGCCCATTCCGCACAATGGATGCCGGCCGCGCAAGCGCCGGCGCGTTTGATACGGGGCGCGGCCCTCCGGCCCCGCCCTCCGATGGATACGCTGCACCCGGCGCTGCCGGGAGGACGAGACAAAGTCATGAACGTCATTCAGAAGAACTGGAGCGCGCTCATCAAGCCCAAGGGCCTGGTGACCGAACCTGGCTCGGACCCCAAGCGCCAGGCGACGATCGTCGTCCAGCCGCTCGAGCGCGGCTTCGGCATGACGCTGGGCAATTCGCTCCGGCGCGTGCTGCTGGGCGCGCTGCAGGGCGCCGCCGTCTCCTCGATCCAGATCGAGGGCGTGCTGCATGAATTCTCCTCGATCCCCGGCGTGCTGGAGGACGTGACCGACATCGTCCTCAACATCAAGCAGCTCGCCCTGCGCCTCCACGGCGACGGGCCGAAGAAGATGACGCTCCGCCACAAGGGCGGCGGCGCCGTCAAGGCCAGCCAGATCGAGCTGCCGCACGACATCGAGGTCCTCAACCCCGATCTCGTGCTGTTCCACGCCGACAAGGCCGCCGACGTGCGCATGGAGCTCACGGTCGAGAACGGCAAGGGCTACGTGCCGGCGGGCCAGGGCCGCGCCGCCGATGCGCCGATCGGCCTCATCCCGATCGACGCCATCTTCAGCCCGGTGCGCAAGGTCTCCTACAAGGTCGACAACGCCCGCGTCGGCCAGACGACCGATCTCGACCGGCTCTCGCTCACGCTCGAGACGAACGGCACCGTGTCGCCCGAGGACGCCGTCGCCTACGCCGCGCGCATCCTCCAGGACCAGCTCCAGATGTTCATCAATTTCGAGGAGCCGAAGGAGATCGCGGCGGAGAAGAAGGAGGGCGATCTGCCCTTCAACCGCAACCTCTTGCGCAAGGTCGACGAGCTCGAGCTCTCGGTGCGCTCCGCCAATTGCTTGAAGAACGACAACATCATCTACATCGGCGACCTGGTGCAGAAGACCGAGCAGGAGATGCTGCGGACTCCCAATTTCGGCCGCAAATCGCTCAACGAGATCAAGGAGGTGCTGGCGCAGATGGGCCTGCATCTCGGCATGGAAATCCCCGGCTGGCCGCCCGAGAACATCGAGGATCTGGCCAAGCGCCTCGAGGAGCCGTACTGAATCGAACGACGCTAGACAGACGGCGGCCGGCCGCGGTCCGTCTTCTGCTCTCGGTCGTCTGTCCTTTGTCGTTTGGAGTCCGAAATGCGCCACCGCATCGCCGGCCGCAAGCTCAACCGCACCAGCTCCCACCGCAAGGCCATGTTCGCCAACATGTGCGCGGCGCTCATCAAGCACGAGCAGATATCGACCACGCTGCCCAAGGCCAAGGATCTGCGCCCGATCGTCGAGCGCCTGATCACGCTGGGCAAGCGCGGCGGCCTGCACGCGCGGCGCCAGGCGCTTTCGGTGCTGAAGGACGCCAAGCTCGCCGAGAAGCTCTTCACCACCCTCGCCGAGCGCTACAAGGAGCGGAAGGGCGGCTACACCCGCGTCCTGAAGGCGGGTTTCCGCTTCGGCGACGCGGCCCCGGCGGCGGTGATCGAGCTGGTCGACCGCGATCCGGCGGCCAAGGGCCTCGATTCCGGCCCCAAGCCCGAAACCGCGGCCACGCAGGAGCCGCAGCCGGCCGCCGCCTAGGCGCCGCCGCCCAGGTGGCGATCGACGTAAAATCGTAACGGCAAGAAGCGGCCCCGAAGCGGCCGCCTTTTGGTTCGCAGCCCTGACGAATTTTGCCGCGATCTGCGTTATAACACCGTCGATCCTGTCGCGGACCCAGCGGAGGTTCATCCCATGGCTATTGCATTCCGGCGCGCCGGTTCGGCGGCCCTCGTCCTGGCGTTCGCTCTGGCGGCGCCGCTTGCCGCCCACGGGCAGACGGTCACCGTGCCCGAGACGCGCGATCAGATCCGGCTGAGCTTCGCGCCGGTCGTCAAGCGCGTGGCCGCGGCCGTGGTCAACATCCGCATCAGCGCCCAGCAGCAAGCGCAGAACCCACTCTATTCCGATCCCTTCTATCGCCGCTTCTTCGGCGAGGACGGCGAGCAGCGCCAGGATCAGAACCGCGCCGTGGGCTCGGGCGTCATCCTGCGCGAGAGCGGCGTCATCGTGACCAACCACCACGTGGTGAAGAGCGGCGGCCAGATTGAGGTGATCCTCAACGACAAGCGAACCTTCACCGCCAAGATTCTGCTCTCCGACGAGCGCACCGACTTGGCCGTGCTGCAGATCGACACCAAGGGCGAGAAGCTGCCTTATCTCGAGCTGCGCGATTCCGACGAGGTCGAGGTGGGCGACCTGGTCCTCGCGATCGGCAACCCGTTCGGCGTCGGCCAGACCGTGACCAGCGGCATCGTCTCGGCGGTGGCGCGCACCTCGGTCAACATCGCCGACTTCCGCTCGTTCATCCAGACCGATGCGCCGATCAACCCGGGCAATTCGGGCGGCGCCCTGGTGACGCTCGACGGCAAGCTCGCCGGCATCAACACCGCCATCCTGTCGCGCTCGGGCGGCAATGTCGGCATCGGCTTCGCCGTTCCGTCCAACATGGTGGCCGCCGTCGTGCGCGCCGCGCTGGCCGGCGGCCGCCTCGCGCGCCCGACCCTCGGCATCGGCGGGCAGGACGTCACCGCCGAGATCGCCAAGGCGCGCGGCATCGACCGCATCGGCGGCATCATCGTGAGCCAGGTGCAGCCCAACAGCCCGGCCGCGGAGGCCGGCATCAAGGTCGGCGACATCATCCTCAAGATCAACGGCCGCGAGATCGCCGACATCCAGGACCTGCGCTTCCGCCTCGCGACGTTGCCGGTCGGAGGCAAGGTCAAGCTCAGCATGATCCGCGACAACAAGCCCTTCGAGCTCGAAGTGCCGCTGCGCGAGGTGGCCGCGACCGAGCTCGACAATGCGACGACGCTCGCCGGCAGCCACCCGCTGGCCGGCGCCCAGGTGGCCAAGCTCACGCCGGCGCTGGCCGAGCAGCTCGGCCTGCGCACCAGCCAGGGCGTCGTCGTCGTCAAGGTGAACCCCGGCACCAACGCCCAGCGTCAGGGCCTTCGCGAGAGGGACGTGGTGCTCCAGGTCAACGGCGAGCAGGTCGGCTCGGTCGAGACGCTGAAGGCCGCGCTGGAGCAGGCGCAGGGCGTCTGGCGCATCCTCGGCGTCCGCAACGGCCAACCCTTGCGTCTCTTCTTCCAGCGGCAGTGAAGGCCCAGAGCGCGCCCGGCCTGTTCGAGGCGGCGGCGCCCAAGCCGCTGGCCGACCGGTTGCGCCCGCGGCGGCTCGACGAGGTCGTCGGTCAGGATCACCTGCTCGGGCCCGAGGGGCCGCTCGGCAAGATGATCGCCGCGCGGCGCCTCTCCTCGATCGTGTTCTGGGGCCCGCCCGGCACCGGCAAGACGACGATCGCGCGGCTCCTCGCCGAAGTCTCCGACCTCCATTTCGAGCCGCTCTCGGCGGTGTTCTCGGGCGTGGCCGATCTCCGGAAGATCTTCGACGCGGCGCGCCAGCGGCGCGTGATGGGGCGCGGGACGCTGCTGTTCGTCGACGAGATCCACCGCTTCAACAAGGCGCAGCAGGATGCGTTCCTGCCCGTGGTCGAAGACGGAACGGTGACGCTGATCGGCGCCACCACCGAGAACCCGTCCTTCGAGCTGAACGGCGCGTTGCTCTCGCGCTGCCGCGTCCTGGTGCTGAACCGGCTCGACGCGACGGCGCTCGAGAAGATCCTCGCCCGCGCCGAGGAGGCCGAGGCGCCGGTGCCGCTCGAGCCCGAGGCGCGCCAGACCTTGATCGCGCTCGCCGACGGCGACGGGCGCTATCTCCTCAACCTCGCCGAGGCGATCTGGGAGGCCAAGCCCAAGCAGAAGCTCGACACCGCCGGCCTTATAGCACTCGTCCAGCGCCGCGCGCCGCTCTACGACAAGGCCGAAGAAAGCCACTACAACCTCATCAGCGCGCTGCATAAATCGCTGCGCGGCTCCGACGCCGATGCAGGCCTGTATTGGCTCGCCCGCATGCTCGCCGGCGGCGAGGACCCGAATTACATCGCCCGCCGCCTGGTGCGATTCGCGGTCGAGGACATCGGCCTCGCCGACCCCAATGCGCTGACCCAGGCGATCGCCGGATGGGAAGTCTACGAGCGGCTGGGTTCGCCCGAAGGCGAGCTCGGCATCGCCCAGGTGGTGCTCTACCTCGCCACCGCGCCCAAATCGAATGCCGGCTACGCCGCCTTCGGCGAGGCCCAGCGCGCGGCGCGCGAAACCGGCTCGCTGATGCCGCCCAAGCACATCCTCAATGCGCCGACGCGCCTGATGAAGGATCTGGGCTACGCCAAGGGCTACGAATACGACCACGACACCGAGGAGGCCTTCTCGGGCCAGAACTACTTCCCCGACGGCATGGAGCGCCGCGAGTTCTATCAGCCCGTCGAGCGCGGCTTCGAGCGCGAGGTGAAGAAGCGGCTCGACTATTGGGCGAAGCTCCGGGCGGAGCGGGGGAAGAAAGGGGAGGGCTAGGGTTCGTCCCGCGCATCCCTGCGTAGGGATGCTTCGTGCCCCAAGAGGGGCGCTCAGCATGACGCGATTGATGAGTGTCGAGGACACAAAACTGAGACTTGGCTCCGCCTCGTTCCTGCGCCGCGTCATCGTCCTCGGCGCAGTCGCCGGGATCACCGCGGCCTGCCAAGTCCCCGAGGCGGTCTCCGTTCTCGGCGAACTCGTCGAGCAATCGAAGGCGCGGGAATTTCCCGGCCTCGGGCAGATCCGCAAGCCGATCGCGTATCGCGTGGCGGAGCGGAGCCGGGCGGGGGATTTCTACGAGCGCGTGGAGGAGGGGCGGCGGCCGCGCGCGGCGATCGTGCTGGTGCCGGGCCTGTCGCCCGCGGGCAAGGACGATCCGCGCCTCGTCGCGGTGGCGCTGGCGCTCGTCAAGGGGCGGTTCGCGGTCCTCATTCCCGACATGCCCAATCTCCGCGAGGCCCGGGTCGGGATCGAGGACATCCGCATGATCGCCGACGCCGTGCATCATCTGGATGGCGCGGGCTATCGCGTCGTCGGCGTGCAGGCGGTGTCCTACGCCGTGGGTCCGGCCCTGTTCGCGGCGATGGAGCCCGATGTGCGCGACCGCGTCCGCTTCCTCGTCGCGATCGGCGGCTATTACGACGTCGAGGAGGTCATCCGCTATTTCACGACCGGGCACCACCGGGCCGCGCCGGGCGAGCCTTATCGGGTCGGCGAGCCCAATCCCGCGGCCAAATGGCGGTTCGCGCAAAGCAACGCCGCCTATCTCGCCGACCCGGGCGACCGCGCCGCGCTGACCGCCATCGCCACGCTGAAGCACGCGGAGCCGGGCCGCGACGTCGGCGATCTCGCGCGGCGGCTCAAGGGCGAGGGCCGCGCGGTCCTCGATCTGGTGGAGAATACCGATCCCCTGCGCGTCGCCGCGCTGATCCGCCGCCTGCCGCCGCGCCTGCTCGCCGCGCTCAACGCGCTCAATCCAGCGAACCGGAACCTCCGCCAGGAGGTGAAGGCGCGCCTCATTCTCGTGCACGGCGAGGACGACAAGATCATTCCCGCCGCCGAGACCCGGCGCCTCGCGCGGGCGGCGGCGAGCGCCGATCTCTATATCGTCGAGCACCTCTTCCACGCGGATTTGGCATCGCCCTCGCTGCTCGATCGCATTACCTTGCTCGGCGCGACCATGCGGGTCCTCGAGGAGCGCGACCGGGATTGATGGTGCCAGCGCTACGCGTCAAGAAGGTGCTCGAAACCGCGTCGCTCATGCCCCTGTTGCGATCGTTTGACCGGCGTCGCTCTCTTGCCTAACATGACGCGGTTCAGATGGGGATGGAGTCCCCCGAAACCGCCCGTCGAGGGCTGATGGCTCCTACCGCGCGAAGCAATGGCGGTAGGAATCTGTCCTAAGCCGCCGAGAGGGCGGCTTTTTCGTGCCCGCCTTCCGCGCGACCGGCAAGATGAAGGAGAGGGCGATGATCTATCTTTGGATTGCGGGCGGCAGCGCGCTCGGGGGCGTGGCGCGGTATTGGTTATCGGGCGTGGTCGCCACGGCGTTCGGCGAAACGTTTCCCTGGGGTACGCTCATCGTGAACGTGTCTGGCTCCTTCGTCATCGGCCTGTTCGCGACGCTGACCGACCCGGACGGGCGGCTTTTCGTGTCGAGCGAGATGCGCCAGTTCGTCATGGTCGGGATCGTCGGCGGCTACACCACCTTCTCCTCGTTCAGCATCCAGACCCTGAGCCTTCTGCGCGACGGTCAATGGGCCTCGGCCGGTGCTAACATCGCGGGGTCGGTCGTCCTCTGCCTCGCCGCCGTCTGGCTCGGCCACATGCTCGCCGCCAGCCTCAACGCCCTCAAGGGAGCCTGACCATGCAGGTGCCGCGCGACGCCACGCTGCTCCGCATCTTCATCGGCGAAGACGACAAGGCCGACGGCCGCCCGCTCTACGAGGCGATCGTCTTGAAGGCGCGCGAGCTGCACCTGGCCGGCGCCACCGTGCTGCGCGGGCCGATGGGCTACGGCCATTCGAGCCGGCTGCACACCACCAAGATCCTCCGCCTCTCCCAGGACCTGCCGCTGATCATCGAAATCGTCGATTCGCCCGAGAAGATCCAGTCGTTCCTGCCCGCGCTCGGGCGCATCATCGGCAGCGGCCTCGTTACGCTCGAAAAAGTGCAGGTGGTGCAATATGGCGCTCGCCAGAACGCCGGCGCGTGACCATATTTCGCCGATGAGCACCGGCGTCGAAACCTGCACCATCG
>Ga0210377_10001264_pt1 | contig 23087 bp, 32 predicted proteins | sample PLM4_65_b1redo_FD_155480 | JGI IMG/M metagenome (GOLD analysis project Ga0210377, IMG submission 155480) | Groundwater sediment microbial communities from an aquifer in East River, Colorado, USA - PLM4_65_b1 redo | ecosystem: Environmental > Terrestrial > Soil > Riparian zone | place: USA: East...
GGCAGGGTCATCTGCTCCAAGCTCTCCACGATCTCCACCTTGTTTGCGGTGACCAATGCTAGATCGGCCATAAGAACCTCCTACGTGGCGCCTGGCGCCACGACACTTGCACCTGAAAAAGAAGCGTTCACACTGCCGCTGCTTAGCGCGGCGTCAAGTGCAGGTGTGCTAGAAAACTCGTGTGATGACAGTGTCGGCTGCCTTTTGCGCTTCCTTCTTGTCATCGTCGCTGACCTTCTTTTCTTTTCCATCAGGCGTTTCGCTGTAGGTCAACGGCTTGGCGCCCAGATCCTTCGCGTGCTTGGTGATGTATTCCATCGCCTCCACGGGATCCATCTTTTCGAGTAGTTCCACGATATGCTTGGGCAGATCCTTTTTTTGCGCAGCCAGGATCCCGTCCAATGCTTTCTTGTACTTTTCAGCCTGATCCTCGCTTGCTTGCAAGCGTGGCTCCAGCTCGGTCTTCTGCTTCGTCAGATCGTCAATCTCAGTCTGACGGCTCTCGGCCAGCTTCTGCCATTCCTGTTTATCCTTGAGCGCTTCCTCATCAGCCTTCTTTTTGGCTTTTGCGGTTTCGGCTTCGAGTTCAGCCTTAGCTTTTTCGCGCTCCTTGGTGCGGGCTTCGCCAATCTTCTGATCGATGAACGCCTGCTGATCAGCACTGAATGTGATGTCGGCGACCTCTTTCTTTTTCTTTCCAGCTTTCTCGGGATCTCCGCCAGCGCTGTCGTCTGTCTTTGGGTCGTCTTCCTGGGCACCACCAGAAGCATCCGGGTCTTTGTCAAAGTACAAGCATGTGCGTAACCAATCGAAAAACATTTCTTCCTCCGTGTTTTTTGCCGCCTCACGTTCGGCGTAGAGTAGGGATTACACTTGCGCCTGCACGATTTGCCAAGCAAATCGAAGTGCAGGTGAACGGAAACACCCAGCCACAGCGCTCCCTTGCGGTTACGCAGTGACTGGGTGGGTATTCCAGCAATCCCTCGTGGATGCACCGATTAGGCGCAATTGACTGAACGCATTATAGCACCAGAAGCAGACGAGGCGCAATGTTGATTATGTTTCGCTCATGATCCAGCCATCAGGGCCACGACGCCTAAATCTGAAACGACAATGACAATTCGTCTTACAACGAGAATCGCCAATACGTGGTAATGTGCGGATCGGCCGCCAACCAAGCTGGGCATAGGCCAAGCAATCATCACAATGGTCGGCTTCACCCAGCTCGCGCATCTCCTCCTGCATCAGATTGTGTGTCTCTTCCACGCGTCTGCGCATTTCCTCATATAACCCACGGTTGGCATCTTCATACATGCCGGTTCTATATAAGAATCGCCCGTCCAAGACTTGTTTGCCGCTGGCGATCTCCTCTGCAAAGTTGCGTAAAAATTTATATTGCTCTTTGATCTTGGCGCCTGTCCAGCCCCAGTCAGATTGGCTCATTTGTGCCCATCCACCTCTGGCCAGCACGGAGGCGTTGACATTTAGGATCTTGATCCTTTGCGCCATGCCGATCTGCCATTCAGCCAGTGTGATCTCGCCAGCCTGAAGCTGCGTGGACAATGCGGTCATTCTGCTGAGTTGCGCCAGGTTGACTTCATCTACGATATCGCGGATGACCGAGAATGGAACGATACGATTGGTTTCGGTGTGGATGTATACGCCGCGTGCCGCGTCCCATAAAAACAGTGTAGAAGCCCCGAAAAGTAGCACGCCGACCAAAATCTCATTCGCTGTGTCTTCGTCATCATCCTGTGGGGCAAGCGGCAACTCATCGAACTCATCTGGAGCATGAGCCTGCCACTCCACCAGCGCGGCTGTCATATCTTCGGGGGTGACAGAAACTAACGCATCCAGTTCCTCGTCTGTCCAAAGTAATGGGTTGAAAAGGTTCTTTTGATCGGCCATTATTGTCCTGTCGGTGGAATGCGGTCTTCCTGCCTGGCCTTGATCGCGGCGAGTCGCTGCGTGCCCAGATCCGTCAGCTGCTGGTCGGTCCAGCCCAGCCGTCGCAGGTAAGTCTCTATCGCGATGCCGGCAGCCACAGCTTTCTCTGAAGCTTCCCACAACAGCTTATCGATCCGCAGGCGATACTCATCGGTTTTGGTCACATCTTTGATCTGCTCTTCACTAAAACCATTGAATTTCATGGCTGCGATTAAGGGCATGCCGGTATCCACCTGAGACTTGATCACCTCCGCCTTCTCTTTCGCGCTCATGGGGATGACATCGCGCTCAGCGAACGTATGCACCAGGTCGCCCTTCTCAAAGAGGCCCAGGTTCTTGAAACCATCGAGATCATGAATGCCGGCAATCGTCAGTGCCATCTGGTTGGCCCGGATCAGGGCCGGCTCGGCGTTGCCGCGCGCTTCGAGCACCTTGTCAACAGCAGGGCCCAGCAACGTCTTCAGCGCGACGTTCGAAAGTTCACCCTTATCCTTTAGATCGTAATAGAGGATCTCCGGCAGGTCATTGGCCAGCTCGTCCATCTGCGCATTCAGAATGTTGAGCGCTGCATCATATTGAATGTTGGGGACCATTTGCTCCAGCTTCGCCATGCCCGGCAGCGTGAAAAGATCATCGTCACCCAAGGTCACAGCATTGCCCTGGGATGAATCACTTCCATTGCGGCCGGCAATCGTCGGAGGCGGCAAAGGCTTCCCGCTGGCATCCATAGCGTTTGCTGAGATCGCATTGGTTGGCTTGTTGAACCGGAACAGGATTTGGTGCAGGCGAGTGGCCTGGCGATTGGCCTCATCGATCTTGTCGAGCGTATGCACAAAACAACCGATGCCGCGCGTCTCGCCGATATCCTGGAACTTCGCGTGCACGATCGGAATGAAATCAAAACCCAACTCTGAAAAAGTCTTCGTTTCTTTGGGGTCGCCCAGCTGCTTGATCGGCGTCTCGATGGATCTATTGTGCTTCCATAGGCGATAGCCACCAAAGTCCTTGCTCCATACTTCCGTGTGCATTTCATTCCCGTCCGGTACGTCGATCCGGATGAACATGATGAAGCCGCGCTCGTCCAACGTCAGGTCCGTAACATATTTTGGCTTGAGCGGGTCCAGATACACGCGCGTCACCTGGTTGTCTTCACTCTTCTCGGACACCTTGATAAACAGATCGCCGAAGTTGGAGAGCCAGCGCGCGGCGACCTGTTTCTGTGATGCCCAGTTTGACCACGCCCAGATCTTCTGGATGGGCTCGACGAGCTCCTTATTGTCCGCGACGATCGGCAAAGCGCGCTCGAGCGGGCCTGGCCAGAGCTTCGAGACGTAGAACTCCACGGCGCGGTGCGCAGGGTTGCGCAGCGGCTTCATGCCTGGCATCCAGATCGCATTCTCGAAGAGTGCACTCTGCACCAGGTCATATAGGCCGTTGTTGAGGTAATACTCCTCCAACATCTCATACCAGGCACTCGGCAGGATCGCCTGTGCCTGCGCGAGCGATGTCATCAGCGCCACGCGCTGCCAATAGGTTTGTGCGGTATCACCGAAGACTGTAGCCATAAGACACACTCCTTAATTCCAGGGCGGTTTGAAAAAATAGTTTTATATTCTCTGTATCCATATCAGCCACACGTACACGAAAAGCCGAAAGCGATCCAGTTCAATCCTTTCTATACCGCGTACTTGTTGAACGCCTCTTCATACTCACTATCAACACCTCTTGCCCAACAAACGAAATTATCAATGCTGCTGTCAAGGTCGAAGAAAATCAAACCCATTTTGTCGCCAGACGTTCCATGTCCGCCGAAATTTGACAGATATTGTTCGCCACCAACCAAAGCCTCGTTGTAGTAAGTACGAACCACTATTTCTGTGGTTATATCTGTGATGGCAGACATCAATCTTGAGCCATTTACCTCGGCAGGAGTTCCGGTTATGACAGTGGTTTCTACACCAGCCACACGGTTTATCAACTGCACATTTGCAGCAGTGCGCCTGACATAAACATAGTTGTCTGCATCCACATATTGCATCACCAACCCAACGCCAGTTGTTCCACGAGTCACGGCTGCTTCAAGAAGTATGCTCTCTGCACCAACGGGTACAGTACAAATTGCCCTGTCCACGCTCAACGAAGTTGCCATCGCTTTATTTCCAGAGATTTCAACCGTTCCTACCTGATTTACCCAAGCTAAACCGCTTCCACCTGATTCCTCCGAACCTCCTCCGCCTGTATTGCCCAATGCGCCATTTGCACGCGTGAAGGCATCGGAGGCGAGAGGACTGACAATAATAAGATTTTGAGGAATACGGATGAAACCTGAAGTGAACACCGCTGTTATCCCTTGTGCACCCAGGGAAGGATACACGGTGGCATCGGCTCCATTTTTATCTGGGTACAGTAATCTCCATTTCGGGAAGGCCGTTGCTTCCTTGATGAAAAAGAATGCGCCAGTATTTCTCAACAGGATCAAGCCATATACAGTTGCTCCGGATGCGGGGTTTGCGCCAACGGTCAGCGGCACGATCGCATAGAGGAATGCACGTACAACGCCCGTCGTGAAGAAGTTGAGCGCCTGTGACACTCCTCCAGCGGCATTAGAATCCCATCCAACAGAGTAATTGGTGTTCGTGCCTGCCAAGCGTGCGATCAACGCCTTGCCCGCAGCTCTCGCTCGACCCGGATACCATAATCCAGGATTGCCGGCTGCTGCACCTCCTGTTGCAAAGTCGGCGACTCCAGAGCCAATGGATAATTTTGAGTTGGTGTCCGTGGCGGTGCGTGTCTGCCCAGTCGGGGTTGCCGTTGTGCCGTTCACTGCACCAGGAGCTACCGTGTCGGTGAATTCATCAGCAAGATCAAAGGCGCTTGACACTACAACCAGTTGTGTCGCGGCTGTATTGCCATTGCCCACCATATCGTGAAAAGCGTTGGCGGCTATGTCAAAGGTCATCGTCCCATTTGGCGAAGCAGGCATGCCTTCGCAGGTGTAAGCAGTTCCAGACCCTCCGAAATTGGCAATCGTTCCGCCGCCAACACCAACAGCACCAGAAGCGAAATCTAATGATGGTTTGCTGAGTGTGAACGTGATAGCAAGGGGCAGGGTTGCGTTTGGACTTCCACCTATTACGGCAATTGTCACGGTCGGCGCGGTGGTGTCTTGCTTCATCCGCGCTCGTCGTTTCTTCCAAAAGACAACATCTCTCCACAACTTTTGGAACAATGCTCTACTTTTGTCGTTTTTCGCCATGCTTTCCTTCCTTCCGTGGCGCCAGGCGCCACGTCAATCAAGATTTCCTGCCGAGGCGGAGTTTCCACCCCTCGGCCAATAAGTTCTCCAGGTACAAGATCCCCATACTGAACGCATCCTGCGGATCATCGATCTTGGTGCCCGGCCACTTGAACAGCAGCTCTTCGAAGTCATACAGCCAGGGCACAGATTCATCGGGCATCGGGAGCCATACACAATCTCGCTCACACCACTGGCTGGCTCGCCGGCCACGTTCGGTCTTGCTGACCGTACCTGGGTTGAACTCCATCATGAAGTCGACCAGTTCCGGCAGCACACCCTGGCGGATGGTTTGGAGCACTGCGATGCCGCTGCCTTTGTCTTCAACCACTGTGCCGCGCAGCTTGCCGTCATAGTTCCAGCGCAGCGTGTTGTCGATCACGTCCTTCGTGATCTGCGGCACCTGCATTCGTTCCCACCAGGCTTCCCGCAACAGGATATGGTAGTCTCGTGTGAGCTCTAACACGATGCGGGCATTCGTATCGTTCTGCTCTTTGTCTTTGAACGCCGTGTCATAAAACAACCAGCGCGCAATGCTGCGGTTAAATATGCTGCGATCGCTCGGGTCATAGCGGTTCTTGCCATCGAACCATTTGCGCAGAAAGATCGCACCACCAGCTGGGGCAGGGCGCTGCTGCAGCTGACCGGCCGTGCCGCGCTCACCCAGATCGGCCTCCATCGCATCGAGGGCGGGTTCATCGATGTGCTCTGGCCACAACAGCTCACCTGGCGTCGTGCGTGGATCTTCCAGGCCAATACTCGTAAAGATACGCTTCGGCTCATACCGTGCCGGCAAACACAACAGCTCATACTGGTGCGCCTTGGCGTCATTCTTCATACGATCGAGCACGTGGCCAGGCAGGTCATCTTCGTGCAAGCGCTGGCCAATGATCAGGCGCCTGGCGGTCTTCGGGTCATTGGCACGGGTCGAGAGGGAGTTATCCCATACCTCATTAACCTTGTTGCGCTCGACATCACTATCTGCATCCTGAGACTTCAGCGCATCATCGACCACAATGAAGTCGCCGCCTTCACCGGTGACCTGGCTGTCCATACCGAATCCCATGCGCAAGCCGGTCTTGTCGTTCTCATAGCGACTCTTCTCATTCTGGTCACCAGTCAGCTGGAAGATCTCACCGAAGCGTTCCTGATACCAGTCCGACTGCAGAATGCGCCGGCTCTTCAGCGTATCGCGCACAGCCAGCTTCAGCGAATAGGAGCCCGTGATCCAGCGGCTCGAGGGCATGCTCAGCCACACCCATGTCGGCCAGATCACACAGGATTGCAGGCTCTTCATGTGCCGCGGCGGGATATTGATGATAAGGTTCTGGATCTGGAGCAGCGTGAGCGCCACCAGATATTCACTGATCAGTCCAATATGCCAGTTATAAATAAAGGGGATGGCGGGCTCGACGACCTTCCACGCTTCCTGAACGTAGAAGCTAAGACTCCGAGTCAGCCTCTCCGCTTCGATTTCCTTCTTGGAAGGCAGTGTCATAATCACGTTGGGCGCGTTCAATGACTTCTGCCGCTTGCTGGAGGATGTCAAGATCGTCATTGGTTAGGTATTTTCCTATTGTCTTCAGATCAATCGCTGACGGCCCAAGTGGAGCGCCATCCTTGCCGGTGACTTCATGCCGCCTCGGCGCCAGTGCGCCGTAGATCTTGGCTTTCACAATAACTGATTCGGTGATCGTTTTCAGAAATTGCGCATTGCCTGCGTTGGCTTTCAGGATCTGTTCGACGGTCTGGTCTTCGCGTTTCTTGAAGGTGCGCAGCATATCCTTGCTTTTGTCCCAGGCATCGGCAGCTTCGTGGCGCACCCAATCCATCGTGAGTGCTGATTCTGCTTTGATCTCATCCACTTGCGCCTGATGGGCGTTGATGTATTCCTGCTCGGCTGACTTGATCATCTTTTCCACGGCTTGATGATCCGATTCGAGCGGGTAGTCCGGAAACAGCTTGTTAAGTTCCTCCGTGATCTGCCTGAACGTCATGTGAGGATTCATTACCCGCATCTCCCATGCTTTGTATTTACGCGCCGAAGACACCTCCGGAGGGACCTGCGGCCGCCGTGGTGGTCTCTGTGTTTTGCCCGGCTTAGGCGCGCGGGGTCTTTTAGGAGGTGACGGTTTCTTTTTCTTGGGAGGCACCGTGATCATCCGCGCTCCAATCGCTTCGGCTCGATCCCCGTCGCATCGCAGAACCGTTCCAAAGCCACAGCCACAAACGCGGGCTCGATCTCTGAGGCGTATACAAGCCGGCCCTCCTGCTGGCCAGCCAGGACCTGGGACCCGGACCCACAGAAGGGCTCCAGACAGATCTCGCCAGGCTTGGTATGGTTGCGCATCGGCCGTGCGAAGATCTCCACCGGCTTCTCCGTGGGGTGCAGCGCTTTGCTGTTGCGCTTCTTGCCCTGCCAATCCAACAACCAGACATCGGATCCCTGATGCAATTCCGCGAGGATCGTCTCCAGCTCCCCCTCCCACACCGTGGATTCTTTCCCATCAAAGAAGCGTTTCCGTAGAAACGGCTTGTTACCTTTTGGCCAGCCGAACAGGCACGGCTCGTGCTGATAGTAGTAGGTGGCAAAGCCAAGGATAAACACTGGCTTCACCCAGATGATCTCCTGATGTACCAGGATCCCACAGTCGGCCATGGCTTGCTCAAACAGCGCGCGCGTCGCGCTCGCATGCCAGATGAACCAGGCTGCATTCGGTTTCTGGTACGGCTGCCAGGTCTGGAAGACCGTCGTCAGAAAGGCCTGCTTATCCTGGATGGTGCTCTCTTTGTATTTCCTGCTCCAATCCTTCCCACCCCCGGGCCTGGCCGTCCCATCATAGTCCACCATATACGGCGCATCGGTCGAGAACAAGGAAGCTGGTGCGGTTTTTCGCACTAACCGCGCAACGGTCTCCGGCTTGGAGCTGTCACCACAAATTAAACGATGATCTCCCAGTTGCCATAGATCGCCGACCTTGACCCTCCATTTTTTGAGGAGTTTGTCGGCCTGGTCAAACTTCGCAGGCGCATCGACCTTCTTCTTTTCCTCTTCGAACAGCCCGTCCAGGTCGTCGTCGCTCCATCCCCAGTCCAGGAGATCGTCGGCTTTGAAGTATTTCTTGAGCAGTTCCATATCCCAATCGCCGCCCGCTTTGTTGGCCACAATATTCGCTTGCTCACATTGCTTCTTTGTCCAGCGCACCTGGCGGTAGGAATAACGCCTCCCTTCCCAGATCACATAACCCAGCCCCACAGTGCCCTGCTTGTCCGGCCGGCTGGATTTATGCTCGATGCTGATCTTGCACTTGTTGATGTCGATCACTTTGCTACGCTGGTTGCCGCCAATGATCTCGTCGGAGTTGAGGTCATGCACGATACCACTTAGATCGCCCAGCTCGCGCAGCCACGTCGCCAGGTCCTGCAATTGGCTCTCTGTGATCGTGCGTGGATTTTTTGAATATCGTTTCATTCTTAGAATGTCTGTTCTATTTATGGCCGAAAAAGCAACTTCTTAAGGCAACTCAAACGGCTTTTTTCTGCTCGTGCACATCCTCCACAGTGACGGTCACCATGGGTTGCTTGGCATCCGGCTGGAACTCTGGGAAGTGCCTGTTCAGCTCTGCAGTCACCGCCTCGATGAAGCCTGGCTCCCGCTGCTGCTGGTCTGGCAGTGGGGGAGTGAGGACCCCCACAATCGTAATGATGATGCGTTTCTTCATCATGTGAAAAGGGCACGGCTAGCGTGCCCTCTGTTAGTTACTCTGAGCCCCTGATGTTGAGGACAGGTACGCGCGCACGGTAGAATAACCGGTTGACCGGTGCGGGCACCGTCATTTGAGTGAGAAAGCCAAGCACAAAGAGTGCGATCGTTGCGGCTTGGACTGCCAGTCCATCCAAGAAGCCAAGAGCCAGATCCGGCCGGAAGATCCCCAGCGCGACCAATGCAATGAACGCGACCAGGTTCAATCCAGCGGTCCACTTCCCTGCTGTCTCTTCGGTCTTGATCACGCCGGCCCAGCGAAAGATGCTGACCAATGCTGTCACCAGAGCCGATACACCGGCCAGCGTACCAAACGCCACAACGATCTTGAGAATGGAATCAAGCACCGTGCCGCTCGGCTCCTGGGGCTGGGGAGCAAAAGCCATAAGCAGCAGAGACAATAGGATCATGAGGATCAGGAACAATCGGTTGGTTTTCATGGGAATCTCCTTATGTGGTAGGGGATGGCTGCCAACTCACCTGCACTGCGCGCAGGCGCACGTGTAAAAGAAAACACCTGGCCACCAGCGATCCCAGACGGATACGCTGTGGCCAGGTGGGTAAACTGGCAAATCCCTCATAGATGCGCCACGCCGGCGCAATTGACTTTTTACATTATAGCACGCTCATACGGAGCCAAGCATGCGCCTCGGTTACTCTGGAAAGGAAGCAGCCACGAGCTGACCATAGACCAGTGCCATCTTTTCTACATCCTTCTCACGGATATTCCAATGGAAGGTCCAGCCGCAATGAATGCAATTCGCTTCTATTTTCGGGATTAATAGATCTCCGCACCGTAACTGTGCGAAACCCTGGATCTCCTCAATCGCGAAGTGTTCGAAGGGTCGCCTGCACCTCCCACAGTTCACCGGCCCACTCGCCACGATATCATCGCTGTTTCTATGCATAGATCATCTCCATATGCAAGTGTAATGAAACCAGACTTCTTGTGCTAGTATGAATATGTTTCATTTGCTCTTGCGTGGCCGTTCATCTTTGTTAGTCTTCAGCTTTACCCATCCCCGATGCACAGAGTGCGCCATTAGCTGGTACATCGATTGCATCCCCAGGCGGGTCCGTAATCTCAAAAAGATCACGCGCGCAGTTCCTACATTCATCCCCAACTCAAACGCAATCTGCTTTTCAGACAGGCCCTCGGCCAGCATCTGCAGCATGCGCCGTTGGATATCGTTGGGCTGCAGTTTTTGGCTCTCAATCAACAGTATTTGCTCATACATCCATTTAAGTGTGTTCTCCAGGACTTGATGCGGTGGATACGGTTGCCTTGTGGCTGGATCGATCCGGCGCAATTCATGCTGGTAGAGCCACCAGGCGGACTGTCTGACCGGGAGCGGCAACGGTTGATCGAAGATCGTTTCTCTGGCGTTGTTATCAGTCACTGATGCCCGTGTCATTCACTGTTGAACATTTGATCGTATAAACGGAATGCTTTTTCTTGGGCAATAACATAGTTGCCATATTTTTGTGTCATAAACTCTGAAAACTTTAGCTCTATCATAGGGCAACCGCCTTATTGAATATCTTGTCGTAATTCTCATCAAGCTCTGGGGTTGAGAAGTGTGCATAACGTGACGTGGTCGATGTGCTTTCATGTCTGGCCAGCTCCTGCGCTAATTTTAGATTGCCGTCGCTAGCCATCATGACCATCGTGACAAAGTAGTGCCTGAAATCGTGGATCCTGACCCTTGCGCCTGCTTCCTTCATTCGCTCCCTGATCGCCTTGCGCATGCCGTCAATTGTCATAGGCTTGATTTTCGTCACCCTGCCGTGCTGAGCGAACAGCGGCAGCGATTCCAAGGGCTTATTCGACGCACCATCCATCCCAGCGCGTGCGGAGAGGTAATCCTTCAATGCGGCAACAGATCTCTTGGAAAATCGAACAACGGCTGTCTTTTCACCCTTTCCAGTAATCAAAACCCGTTCGTCTCTCCAGTCGATATCGCCGCGCTTGAGACTGCATAATTCGGAAATCCTGAAGCCTGTATCAGCCAATGTTAGAACAAATGCTCTGTCTCTGAATTTCATGAGAGTACCTCGCAAGGTATCGCAGTGCGCGATGATCTTTTCAACACCATCACGGTCAAACATGACTGGCTTGGTCTTTGTTTTCCTTGTATAGTGATTGTTTAGACTCTCGCGCTTGTTTAGATCTCCGGCTTCACAAAACGCATACAGCCCCATTACAGCCGACCGCAGAACCCTTTTACTGGAGGGGGAGAGGTGGCTGATCGCAGCCAGGAATGTTTCGTAAGACTGATCATTCAAGCTTTCGCCCGCGATCTGAAAATAATAAGACAACGCCCAATGATAGGTCTTGATCGTGTTGGGGAGGCGGTCCAATGTCTTGAGATACTTTTCGGCCTGGTCTATCATGTTTTATTTACACTCTACATAATTGATTTTATTTAGAGCGTCGCCAAAACCACAGGGAGTTATGTTCCCCTATCTGTTCTGGCCGTGCGCATCTCGCCACTCTCTAAATTGAAACAGCACACCGGCTCCGAGTTCGTCATCCCTCTCACCTCCCAAGGTGCTGTGAAACTCAAATATAAAAGCGTCTTGCTCAGCGGCCTCCGATGCTTCCAATAAATTTAGAGCCAAGTCGCGCGCTTCTTCCGGTAGTAGTTGCAGCGGTTCTTTCAGCTTGTCTGTTTTGATCTCGACGAACGGCTGGCGTGTGTTGCCACCGTAGCCACTGGTTACATTGATCACTGAGCGCTTCCAATCATTCATACTTCACCCCGCTTCATCAGCTTCAGCGTGATTTCAGTCGGTTTGATTCGCTTCACCCGAAATGTGCTGCCTTTCAGTTCCACGACTTCACCCTCACGAAACCAGCCGCCATGATTGGGGTGTTTCCCTTCAAGCGATTTCATCATCTCCTTCAATTGCTCTTCATTCTCTGCTTTCACTTGTTCAAACATTCCTTTTCCAGTATCCATTGTGTTCTCCTTTTACACAGGCTTCGATTGGCTCTGGTTCGATCTTTGGCTCACGATCAACACAACCTTGTCGTTCTCAACATCCAGCTTCATGCTGAGGCCCAGCGATGAGCTGGAATATTCGCTTAAATGTTCGATCGTCATCTGGCCGCCCGCGCGCTGCACAAGAATAGCCAGGAAAGAAAGCAGATAAGAGATCTGCTCTTGTTGGTTCAAATGTTGTTTTGGCATGCGTTCTCCTTTTAGTATGCTTCGTTCATGCTGGCGCCATAGAAAGTCCAGGAAGCGCAGGAAGAGATCTCGAATGATATTCATAACCTCATGGATTTTTGCTGCGCTTCAGAGATGGCGTCCGGCATGCCGTACTTCTTGCGGTCACGGTTGACCTTCTCTACATACTCAGTGATGGCATCCTCCAGAGCTTCACTCCCCAGACCGGCGCCAAAGATACCGTCGTCGTCCTGGTCATAGGAGTTCTCGCCCTTGCCTGCGTGCATGGGTGGCGCTTTGGAATCGAACTCCCAGTAATAGGCGATCCTCTTCCTCCAGGGAAAATGTCCTCGCCAGCGGATCTCCTTCTGTCTTTGGAAGGTGGCGAAGTAATGCAGGTCCAGAGTGTTATCCGGCTCGATCGGGATCTCCCTCACAAGGGGCTCGCCGATGTTCTCGACTTCCCGTTCATAGCTGCCCCGAATCATCCGATCAAAGTCGAAGGAAAGGTGAACCCCACCACCCGTTGAGTAGTCCCTGCTCCAGTTGGCGGCTCTCCAAAAGTGAATGCCGGAAGGCAATGGATCCGTGGGCCGCAGCAATCTTCGAACCTTCTTTCGTGGCCGGCCCAGTCGGAGAAGCAGCCTGCGATACCATCGCGGGACCTGGACTCGAAGGCCCGGTCCGCTTGCCATGTCGTTGTAGGCAAGGTAGAACGTCAGATGCCCTCGCCACGGGTCGAAGTCGAAGCCCGTATCGTAGCCAAAGCCCATGCGTGTGACATTACTGAAGAGCCAGCGAAAGAAAGACAGTCCTGAGATCGTCAGACCGGCGCTGCCGAACAGGAAGCCAAAGAAGAAACCAAGGTCGTGCTCGTCGGCTGCCATATAGACCTTGAACTCGATCGACGACTTGTGAAACAGATGCCACCAGGGATGAATGGTCGGCGGCGGATACCACTTGTGATGCTTGTTGTCGTCGTTGTAGCTGAGATAAAACCAGCAGCGCCCCTCGCGCCATAAAGGTTCCGGGTGTTTCTCGTCACTGGTGTTTTGCCAGTGGAAGTGAACGTGTTGATCGGTGATACGCAGGTACAACCGGAAAGAAATGAGCATCAAAAGCAGTGCAGCAAGTAACCAGTACAGATTATTCATCGTCATCCTCCAAGCCTAAATAATCATCATCCATTCTTCGGCGCCAGCCAAAACCACATCATCATCGTCAAGATCACCGAGGAGTGAGAAAGCCAAGCCCTGATCCCGAGTAGCTACACTCACGCCATCAGCCAGGACTGGCACACCTTGTTCTATCTCGGTTCGAACCTCCTCCACGGGATAGCCAAACCGATTAGAGATCGCCTCAATGAGGCCTTCTCTTTGCTCGTCTGATATCGCTTCGAGATCCAGCATATACACTTCTACATTCGGAAGTCCTGGCAAGTTCGCCTTCGAGGTCAGGATAGACTTGATCGGCACGACAGCGCCAGGGAAAATTGATCCCCACAGTGCTCGCCGATCTTCGGCATGAACGGTTGCGGTAGTCAGCCAGTTATCCTTCGTGTTCATTCGGCTCTCCTTGTTCATTGGGATTCATTGCCGGCAAAGTCAATTGACCTTGTGCCATGTGCAGGACCAGGCGCCGCGTCATCTCGGCGTCTGCATGTGCACGATGAATACTCTGTGGGAGATTGATCTTGCATTGCTGAAGGGCCGTGCTCAGGCGCTGCCATCTGTAGGAGCCGTGGTATTCATTCCAATCGCCATAGTGAGCGGCGTACAGCTCCATGGCACAGTACCAGCCACTGTCGAAGAGTTGCGCCAAAGGATCCCAATCCTCGGGTGACCACCACCAGGCGCTGAAGCCATCCTTGCCGGACAGGTTGAATCCGTTGGCCTGGGCAGAGCGGGTGATCTTGCCCATATCAAATTCCGCATTGTAGATGATCACGATGCGCCCCTTCAAGATCCGGTCTAGCTCCGGCAACAGCTCCCGGAACGTCGGTGCGCGTTGCACCATCTCCTGCGAGATGCCATGGATATCAGTGGCGCTGAGCGGAATCGGCTTGATGGGTTTGACCAGGGAGTTGATCAGGACCTGGCCGGTCAGATCGACAATGGCGATCTCACAGATCTCATCCATGTCACTGAGGCCGGTGGTCTCCGTGTCCAGGAAGAGCGGATCCTGGCTGACATATTTTTGTGCACGCGCAATCGCGCTCATGCGGTCATCGGGAAACGGGTGAAACATGGCTAATCTCCTTTTACAGTTTTATGCCCACCAGGTAGCTGGGTGGACTTGGAATCGTTTGAGTTGTTGGCCGCCATAAATGCAATGTATGGGGGTGGTTGTTTACATACTGGCTTCGACGCGGATGATATTGAATGACGATATCTTCGCCGTCCCAAAAAACATCCTTGATGTGGCACATCTCGGACCAGGTCGGCGTGTGCATTTGCTTCCCATCGAGCACGTGCACGCTGACATGTTCCCAGCCAGCGCCATCACTCACAATACAAAACAGCTTCCGCCCTCCCCTAATGGGTGGAAGCTCGAAGGCGCCGTTATTTCCCTGGGTGGCAGTAGAAGCCATCAGGCCGGTTCTGATCCTGTGTTCTTCGTGTACATGGAACATGATCATCTCCTCAAAGAACTCAACACTTTCAACCGGTTGATCTCATCCTGATTGACTCGATATCGGCCGTCATTGTCCAGCGCCAACAAACCCACCAGCCGTGCGGCCCTGCAGGCGGCCGTCAAACGCGAAAGCGTTCGACTTCCAGTGAGCCCGCGGCCTTCCATAATCTCTTTGGGACTCAAAGGCGCCATCCAACAATAGCGAATCACCTGCGTGATGTAATTGCCGATATCCGGTCCCACGCTCTTCTGTGCCTGCAGGACCTTGGCGGCTACAGCTGGCAAGGCCAGGGCTGCGGCGATATCATCCTTCGGCTTCTCCTGGCTCAGTGACAGACCAGACGACGCGCGCGCGACCACGCGCCTTCTGCTCTGTGCTTCAGGTTTGGCCGTGGCGCCTGGCGCCACGTTTCCCACCTGGATGAATTCGATATCTACCTCGCCTGCGAGCTCCGCCTCGACCCCGAAGACACGGCCGCGATACTTCGCCGCTTCCTCCGGAGTGAAGACCGTAATGAACTCGCCTTCGAACTCGCCATGCAATAATCTTCCGACTCGCTGCGCGAACTGCTCACGTGCGGACCCGGCGCCGGCCACCTCGATCACCAGGCGCAGATCCGTCAGAGAGATCCCGCGATCACCCACGCGACTGACCACGCACACCTCGCTCTCTTCGAGCTTCTCGAGCTTGCGCGCGGTGGCGCCGTGGATGAACGGCACATCGAGCGCGTCGGCGAGCTGCTGACCCTGCTCCAGCCAATCACAGAAGATGAGTGCCCTGCCCCTCCGCCTGGCCACCAGGCTCTTGACATAGGAAGTCTTTGCTGCATCATTCGGGACCGTGGCCACGATGATGCGTGGGCGGCGCAATACGCCGGCCTTGATCATCTCGGACCATCTAATGGCTACAGGAAACCCGCTCAAGGCGACGATCAAATGCTGACGGTCATCCTCGCGCCAGGCTGTGCCCGTGAGCCCAAGTCGGTACTTCGTCTTGATGAACGCCAACTTCGAGAACGTGTTCGCCGGCAGGCGCTGCGCCTCATCCGGGATGATCAAATCCCATTCTTCCTTCAGATACTTCTGCGCGCCCTGGTACGTTGACAGAGTGACATCGGCATTCGGCGCGAACTTCTTCAGCCGATCACGCCATTGATCAATGAGCATGGTGGTGTCAGCTAACAGCAGCACGCGGCCGCGGAAGTGGTTGAGGATCGCACACGTGGTCAGTGTCTTGCCGGACCCGGGTGGATAGTTGATCAACACCGCTCCTTTATGTACGAATTCATTGATCGCACGCTCGATGTAATCGGCGCCGGCTTCCCTCTGCTTTTTGTCGATGATCTCAGTCAGTAGAGCGGGATATTCGACATCATCTTTCCAATGTTCATTGGCCACCGGCGTCGGTGCATAAGGCAGGATCCCATCACGGACCAGCGCGGCGACCAGCTTGATCCATGCATCGCCGCCTTTGATCTTGAATGAGCCATCGGCCTGCATCGATCCGAGATGCCTGCCATACTTGCGCTTGAAGCTAGCGCCGTCGCCCTCTGTTAATTGCAAGCTGGTGCGCGTCCCGTCGATCACAGCTTTATGCTCTGGCGGCTTCCAGCCCAGCTCCTGCTTCATCCAGCCGGGCAGCGGTGTGAGCAGGTCCATTGAGCGAGTTACGCGCGCCTTGATGAATGCCGGCTCCTGGGCAACGACCCAACCAAAGATCGGCATCTTGACGCCGCGCCAATGAATGAGCCAGGCTTCATGTTCATTGATTGGCAGGAGCGTGTATGGCCTGGTCAGCGTCGCGCGGATCGCCTCCGGATCCAACTCAATGCCCTGATCGACTCGCAAGTATTGAGCGATCTCCAGCGCTGCGGACTCGCGGAACTCCGTCAGGTCCTTGATGGCCTGGTCGAGCACTTGCACTGCAGTCTGTGCGCCTTCGAAGACAGTCCCCAAAGTTTTCATTGATCTCTTTCCCTTTCTTAAAACAATTCCAATTGAGCGGCCTTCTTGCCGCTTTCACGCATAGCAACTTCAGCGCGAAAAGTCTTCTCAAATAAGTTCCAAGCAGTCTCTTGTTCTTCAGACAGCTGATCGCATAGAACCCAGTGCTCGATTAGGAATACTTCTCCATAATGAATTCCGACGCCGAGGGGGCTTTGGTAAATATCCTTTTTCTTCTTTCCCAGAGGCTCATAGTGCCCCCATTGGTCGGCGCGAACAGAATCGGTAATCTCTTGCCCACCTGTGTGTACGTTGCGCCATATGTGCTTACCGTCCAAATCAGCCAGGATCATTTTGGAGGGTTCATAATCTTTACGATGCGCAGCATGTTTGGCTCGATAAGAATCCTCATCCCGTTTGCGCGCGGTCTCAAAGACATCCTCACCAGGCGCGCAGTTCAGTGGGTAAAAGAAGGTGACGGGCAGGGATAGAGCGACGGCCTTTTTCTTCAGATCGGCTTTTTTCATTTCTTCTCCGCCCTCGCCTCAACTGGCATCGAGATCGTCGGCTTGAACTCACAGCTGCGCGCATGCGCGTTCATCGCGTTCTGCGTTCCTGTCCGTTTGCAGCCTGCCCCCTCGTAACGGCAATGAACAATCGCTTGCTTTTCACTCGGCTTCGCTGAGCGGCCGCTGGGCTTTGCTGAGCGAGTCTTCTTCGGTGGCTTCTTCGCTGAGCGGGTGAACCCTGCGGATTTGCCGTCCGCTAAAGCGATCGTAACGATGATCAGGTCACCGACCAGCACCGCCATCACAGACCACGTGCCCAGATCGGATATCTCCAATTTCAATTCATCCGGCATGGTCATGCGAATGTAGGGAGGCAACAGGAAAGCAGATAAGACCAGAATGCCCACCGCGCTGATCAAGGCACCCCAGAACCTCATCACCGGCCGGCCCTTCGCTGTGAATGGCTGCAGGCTGCCCAGGCGGTGAGCCACGAATGCCAGACCACCTGCAACGGCCAAACCCGTGAAGAGCCCACTGACCGCATCCAGCCACGGGATGACATCCCGGATCCAGGCCGGCGCATGCTCACTGAAGGTGAACAAGCCAATCCAGCGTGCCAGGTTGACGAGGGCGGCCAGGCTCAAGAGAACGGTCCCAAAATGAAATCTTGATTTCTTCATACTTCCTCACCTTCCGGCCAGGCTGATCAATGCCACGGCCGTGAGTAGCAAAAGAACAAAGCCTGCACTCAGCAGCAACCCCTGGAGCTGCTTGAGCGTTTGCCCGGCTTTCTTCTTCAGAGAGCCCCTGGCCTTGTGGCGCCGTTTGATCGGCGCCCTCATCTGTACATTGAAGGACCGCCCGCATTTGCATGTTGCTCTCCCGTTTCCATGGAAACGCACTGTGCGGCCACACGAACAAATCATGGTCATCATGGCTCCTTTCGCGCTACTACTACTACCTGCTATGCCACTACCGGGCCCGAATCAGGAGTATTTCCGGCAGTAGTAGAAGTAGTAGCACCCAGATATTCAATGATTGCGTTTACTTTGTCGTACCAGGCGCCCGCGTACGTTTTTTTTAGTAGCCTGGCCACTGCCCTGCCACTCATACCCGGGGACCATTCCGGCCGGATGGACTCCGCCAGCTTTGTGATCTCATTGGGTCCGCCTGCTTCAGCAGACCCGGCCTTCCCTCCATCCACCTGCGCGGCCAGCTCCTGCAGCGCTGCATCGGAAAGACGCGGGTAATCCACCGTGAATGATTGGAACTCCGTGAGTCGTCCGTTCCACAGGACCAGTCCGCGCCCCACCTGGCTGGGCAGCTTCTCGGCGCCTTTGTTGCCCAGCACGGTAATGCTGTCATTGAAGGACGGCACCCGGAAGCAGACGCGCGTAGCCAAATTGCTCTTGACTAAAATGGCGCTCTGCACCGGGTCATTGGTTGCCAGGATTGGATACAGCCCGCACGCTCGATACAGCTTCACCATCCGCTTGATCGCTTCCTTCAATCCATCATCGAGGTCTGCGATCTCATCCACCACCAGTGCGATAGGCGTAATGAACTCTTTACCCGCTGCGTTGTGCATCAGGATATTCGGATATCCGCTTGTCCGCAATTGATCCAGCCGGTGTTCCAGGATCTCGGAAAGAACCTTCAATCCCTCGTCGACGTTTCCCATAAAGTGAAACTTGGGGTGGCCAATGTAGCGGCCCAGCTCCGCGCCGCGCTTCCCATCACAGGCATACACATCGGTCCGCTCACCCACTAACAGCGCCTGGATCATGCCATTGACCAGTCCCGATTTCCCGCCACCGCGCGTGCCGCCAACCAATAAGGAATCGGCCTCGATGAGGCTGATCCATAATTCGCCTTGCGCGGTGGTGCCGATCGGCATATGCCAGGGCGTGGACTGTTCGGCGACAGACAGCGATCGCGCAATCAATGGAGAGGGTGCAGGCGGGACCTCCAATCCCACCTGCAGGAACATGCCGCGGCTGTTCGTGCGCACCACGAGCCTGCCCTCTAATTGCGTGGAAAGATCATGTACAAAATCATCATTGATCCGCCCCAGCTGGATGGCGGCCGGATCGAAGGCTACGATCATCCGATCCCCTCGACGCCATACACAAAAGGCCATGCCAGCCGGGTACAGCAATACCCTGCGATTGATCAACAGCATCAGTGTTTTGAATGCCACTCGCATCGCGAAGTTATAGGGAGAGATTGAGTTATTCATATCAGCCTCGATACAAAGACCACAGCCATCCGGCAATGATCAAAGCAATAATGATGCCTGGGATCCAACGGCGGATCCGCCATAAGACAGACACTTCCTCCGGCTCGTAGGATCTCGCCGAATCGGTCAGCTTGAGCAGCTCAGTTGGCGATAGGTCTTCCAGATGGGTGATCGGATAGTTTAGTTTCCGCGCCATCATTCCCCTCCTTGCTTTGCCCGTTCCCAGTCCTGATCCAGGACCTGGACAACTTCCCCATTGACGGCATTCAGCTGAGGATTCTCTTCGTTCAAAATCTGGAAGCGACTCTGTAGATTCGAATCAGATAGCTGCTTCGTCATCTCCTGCCCTGCCAGCCGCTTGGCTGCCATGCTTTGACCGCTGCCACCTGGCAGTCCGCGCGTGCCCAGGTCCAGCAGCTGGTCGCGTTGCGTCGTTTCATCCTGCCGCTTGGCGGTGATCTCCGGCAACAGCGGAGGCAGGTCCAACTTCTTGCGAAGCCATTGCTTCCATAAATTGTCACGGAGATCCCCTCGGAAATTGGGATTGCGGTCCACATCGGTGATCGTCCCTTCTACCACATCCAGCATAGGCTGCGGATTGCCGCGCGCGTCCACCGGCACCGGACGAAATCGCTCGCGCCGGATGACGACCATCAGAATGATCGCCAGCACCAGGACCACGATCACAAAAGAATATGCCGGCAGCTTTCCTTTGAAGTCGTTGATGTCCTGCTGGCGTTGCAGCTCCAACTTATCCCGCTCGATGTTGTTGGCCATCTGCGTACCTTCTGCAGCAGCCATCACGAAGACAGCGGTCATCGTGGCATTCGGTGTCGGCGTCCAGGCCATCGACGTCTGAGTCATCGCGGCAACCTGTGTGCTCTGTACACTCTGTGCGGTCGATGTCCAAAACTGTTGCTGGATGGCCATCGCTGCGGCCGTCTCGGTGATATGAACGATCGGGGCCTGAGCGCTGGCGGTGAGGAACTGCTCTTGATAGTAGGCTTGCTGAAGGGCCGCGTCTGCAGTTGCCCGGCTGCTCTGTGAGCTCGAGTACAGATCCGGGGAGGAGGCAGGTGCGCACGCCGGTAGCAGGGAGAGCAAAAAAAAAGTGGCGAGAACGATACGTTTCACATCAAGCTCCAATCTTTCTTACTTACCGAAGCCAGGGGATCTCATCGTCCTCTTTGGGCGCATCGATCAAGACGCGCGGCTCGCCCGGTTTGGTATTTATGGAACTGAGCAGCTTCAATGTTTCCAGTTGCAGCAGCTGGCTGATCGCCGCGCTCGTATCGATGCGAGGCGACTGGTTTTCGGTGTCCTGTGGAAAAAATGGCTTCCCCTTGACCTTTCGGTCTCCCTTCGCGCGATTGAAGAACCAGTACAGCGCGACCATGAGCACGGTCAGAACCACGACAATGATCAAGGCCAGCGTCAGCATCGTGATCAGGTTGCCCCAGGCGCTGATCTGGCCAAGCTGTGCCGTTTCGATCTGGGCTTTGGCTTGCTGCGCCATGGCGTACGACTGGGATGTCGAAGACACCCCAAAGACGATCACGATCAGCACGAGAACTGCGATCACAAAATAAGGCATCTCAACCTTCCTTCTTTTCGAGCTTCGAGACTTCGTGCACCACTTGAACGATCAGGAAATCCTCACCGCTCCGGGCAGCATACGTTCTGGCCAGAGCGATCATTTCATCGAGATCTTCCTGCTCGTGAAACTTCCGGCGCTGCAGCTTCCCCTTGCGCTTCATATGCTTTTGGACAATGAAAAATTGACCGGTGATATCCATGAGATACTCTCCTTCATCTCTCACTTGCGCTTTGTCTTTTGTGCTACTCTTTGTTGGTACCAATGCTGGTCTAGGCGTCCTTCCTGCTCTCCACGCTCGTACCCTTTGTCAAATGCTATGCTGAAACCGATGTAGAAAACGAGAGCAGCCACTAGGATGATCATTGCGGCTGTCATTTGTTCATCTCCTTCTGCGCTTCCCGCTCGAGCTCTTCTCCGATCTCGCGCCAGCCCCAAGGATCGGCATTCCTTCCATGCGCACGGACCCATGCATACACGGCAATGCCGGCGCCGATGACCAGCAGAAGGACAGCGATCCAACTGAAGCCGATCAAAATAGCGGATAACGTTTGCATGCTTTACCTTCCTTCTACATCTGCACTCGATTTGCTTAGCAAATCGGCAGGTGCATGTGTCTCTTTCTTCTTGTTTCGTTTCACCAGCAGCGCCGCAGGTTTCCACACTGGCGCGCGCCAATCCTCGACCGGCTCCAGCCCATACAGCTCCATGTATGCCGGCAGCAGGTGCAGCGGGATCTTGATCGCGATGCCCGGTCCAAACATCGGCAACCGGCGTGCCTTCTGCACATCCGGAGCTTCGATCAAGACGGTCGTGGTCGTGCGCGCGCTGCCGCGAGTCCATCGCTTACTCATGATCGGTCTCCACGGTGGCCACCACGAACACCACGATCACGCTCCTAGCCAAGATCTCCATCAGCAAGCGCTCCACGGTGCTTCGAAGCCGGCTCTCCAGCCAATCGCGCGCATAGACATTCATCACCCCGACCGTCAAAGCGTTTCCATCGAAACGGACCGCCTTTGTATCCCGCACCCACGTGTCGAACGATGCCCGCGGCATCTCCATCTGCAGCTGGTCAAGCACGGACCGCCAAGCCTTTCCCTCCGGGCTATCGTCTTCCGGTTCGCGTGAGAAGGCTGGGAGAAGGTGCGCGGCTTTCTCTCGATCCGGATCATGCTTCTTCTGGTAATGCACCTGGCTCTCCTCAAAGGTCATGAACCACGCTGGACACTCCATGCACGTGAAAGGGTGCTTTTCCGTGCGATGCACATCTTTCAACGCCCGCGTACCAAAACGCTCTTCGCAGTAATCGCATTCATATTTGATCAGCTTCAGGGCTTCCAGGAAATCTTCCGGCAGCACCGCCGACCACTCCTTTGCTGCCCAGAGTGGTGGGCGCTCCCCTTTCAGAAGACGGGCACGGACCAGGCCACCCGGACCATTCAGCTTGCTCTTATTCGAATACGCATAGGAGCACCAGCCTAGAACGTCGATCGGGGAACACTTCTCCAAGTCTTTGGATGCCACCAGATTGCCGTCGAACAGCAGATCTGTGCGGCTCAAGATCTCAATCACTCCCGGGAAAGTGCGGTTTTCCGCACTGCCATTCCCGTTAAGAGGAGGAGGAGGAGAATCTGTATTTAAGTTAATTAAAGATTCTCCTCCTCCTACTAAAGAGGAGGGAGTGCGACTTTCCGCACCAGCAGTGCGATTTTCCGCACTTGGTTCAGGGCTCACCTTTTCAATTACACTTGCACCTGGCGCAAGTGCAGGTGTCGAGCGGCTGAACGTGAACTGGACGAAGCCAGGGCGCGGATGAGATGAACGCAGCCATCCCAAGAGCTCCATATCAGCCTTCTGCTCGAAATATTGCCGGCGACTCAACTTCAGAAATGCCATCAACTCCTCTTCATTCAAGTGAGGCGTGCGCTCGTACTTCGCCTCCCAGGCCAGGGACAGGATCCGTGTGAACGATGCCAGCAGCGCGCG
>Ga0210377_10001265_pt1 | contig 23086 bp, 14 predicted proteins | sample PLM4_65_b1redo_FD_155480 | JGI IMG/M metagenome (GOLD analysis project Ga0210377, IMG submission 155480) | Groundwater sediment microbial communities from an aquifer in East River, Colorado, USA - PLM4_65_b1 redo | ecosystem: Environmental > Terrestrial > Soil > Riparian zone | place: USA: East...
CGCGGCCGGGGCGCCGAGAAGCTGATCCAGGCGCTGCCCGGCCGAGCTCACCAGATGGATGCCGGCTACCGGGAAGCCCGCGGAGCGACCGTGCTGTTCCTGCACGCGGACACGCGGCTCGAGCCCGGCTGGAGCGACGCGGTCCTCGGCGCGCTCGAAAATCCGGACGTGGCAGGTGGCGCGTTCCGCCTGCGCTTCGACGCGCCCGGTCTCGGCTACCGCTTGATGGAGGCCGGCGTCGACCTGCGCTCGCGCCTTGGCGGGCTTCCCTATGGCGACCAGGGGCTGTTCGTGCGCAAGCGGCTGCTCGACCAGGCGGGCGGCATCGACCTCGTGCCGATCTTCGAGGACCTCGACCTGGTCCGGCTGATCAAGCGAAGCGGGCGGCTCGTCTTGCTGCGCCAGTACGCCTGGACCTCCGCGCGCCGCTACGCGCGAAACGGCGTGCTGCGCCAGCTCCTGCGCAACAACGGCGCGCTCGCGGGGTATCTCTTGAACCTGGAGCGCGAGCGCGTCGCGCGCTGGTACCGGCGTCGGCCGGCGGCGTGACCCGAGCGGCTCGGGGCGCATCTCTGTTGTGGTAACCTTCCGTTCCCCCAGGGAGCTGGCTTGACTCCGAGAGAACGCGTCACGGGCTACGTCCGCCAGTTCCGCGGGCGTTACGCGCTAGGCGCAGCCCTGACCGTCGCTTACGCAATCGTCTTCCAGATGGTGCCGCTCGCAGTGCGCGGCGTGGTGGCCGGAATCTCGAAGACCGCGCCGAGCGACGCCGTGACCACCGCCGCGCTCACGCTGGTCGGCGTCTCGGTCGTCTTCGCGGCGCTTTCGTTCGCGTCGCGCAGCGTGCTCTTCAGCGCGGCGCGCGAGATCGAATACCGGCTGCGCGGGGAGCTCTTCGCGCATCTGCAGCGCATGCCGCAGTCGTATTTTGCGGGTCAGCGCACCGGCGATCTGATGTCGCGCGCGGTGAACGACGTGAACAACGTGCGCATGTTCCTCGGCATGGGGCTGATGAACATCGTGCAGACGCCGGTGCTCTACCTCGGCGCGATCGGCGTCATGCTGACCGTCGACTGGCGGCTCACGCTCTGGGTGCTCTCGCCGTATCCGCTCTTCATCGGCGTCGCGCGCTTCTTCGGCCGGCGCATGCACCAGGCGACGATCGATGCGCAAGAGCAGCTCGGTCAGCTCTCCTCGGCCGTGCAGGAGAACGCCGCGGGTGTCTTCGTGGTGCGCTCGAACGCGATGGAAGACCGCGAGCGCGCGCGCTTCGACACGGAGGCGCGCGCGCTCTACGCGCGGATGTTGCACCTGTCGGTGATCAACACCGGGATGATGACCACGATCCAGATGCTGCCGACGCTCGCGCAGATCGCCGTGCTCGCGGCCGGCTCGTACGGCGTGATCGGCGGCCGGCTCTCGACCGCCGACCTCTGGCTCTTCTACCTCTACACCATTCAGTTGACCTTTCCGACGTTCATGGTCGGCTGGGTGATCAACATCGTGCAGCGCGGCATGGCGGGGCTGGCGCGGCTGGGCGAGATCCTCGACGTCGTCCCTTCGATCCGCGATCGCGACGATCGGCTCGTGCTCGCGCGCATCGAGGGCGCGGTCGAGCTGCGGTCCTTGCGCTTCGCGTTTCCCGGGCGCGGCGCGCGGCCGGCGCTCGCGGGCGTCTCGCTCCGCGTCGCGCCGGGCCAGACCGTCGGCATCGTCGGCCAGGTCGGCTCGGGCAAGAGCACGCTCGTCGCGGCGATCCCGCGGCTGCTCGAGATCGCCGATGGCTCGGTGCTGATCGACGGCCACGACGTGAATCGCATACCGCTCGCGCTCCTGCGCTCGAGCTGCGCGGTGGTGCCGCAGGACAGCTTCCTGTTCTCGACCACGATCGAGGAGAACATCCGCTTCGGCTGCCCTGACCGCGGTCGGCCGCACGTGCGCGAGGCCGCGCGCCGAGCGCACGTGCTCGACGACATCGAGGAGTTCCCGGACGGCTTCGAGACGGTCGTGGGCGAACGCGGCATCACGCTCTCGGGCGGTCAGCGCCAGCGCATCGCACTGGCGCGTGCGCTCGCGCTCGAGCCGGCGATCCTGATCCTCGACGACGCGCTGTCCAGCGTCGATGCGGCGACCGAGGAGGGCATCCTGAAGGAGCTGCGCGCCGCACGCGCGGGTCGCACCTGCTTCATCGTCGCGCACCGGCTCTCGGCCGTGCGCGACGCGGATTTCATCCTGGTGCTCGACGAGGGCCGGATCGCGGAGCAGGGCACGCATGAGGAGCTCGTCGCGCGCGGCGGCATCTACGCGCGCACCCACCGCCAGCAGCAGCTCGAGGCCGAGATCGAAGAGAACGCGGCGTGACGCCCGGCCTGCACGACGAGGAGCTGCTCGGGAAAGTCGTCGACACGCAGCTCATGCGCCGGCTGTGGCCGTACCTTCGGCCGCACTGGAAGCTCGTGGCGGCATCGATCGCGCTGATCCCCTTGCGCGTCGTGCTCGAGATGATTCCCGCATCGCTTTTCGGCAGCGCTCTGAACCACCTGGCCGGGATCGACAAGTTCCCCGGACTCCAGTCGCTTGCGTTCCTGGCGCAGGCGCCCGCCGGCATGGGCGAGATCCCTTGGCTCGCGCTCGTCTTCCTGTTCGTCGCGGCAGCGGGCGCGCTGGTCGATTTCGCGCGATCGCTGGCGATGGCCGTGATGGGCCAACGCGCGATGCTGCAGCTGCGCAACACGCTCTTCGACCAGGTGCAGCGCCTGCCGCTGCGCTTCTTCGACCGCTACCCCGTCGGCCGGCTGGTGACGCGGCTCGGCAACGACGTCGAGAACCTGTCCGAGATGTTCTCCGCAGGGCTCGTCGCCTTGATCGCCGACTTGATCATGATGGCGGCCTTCGCGGCGGTGCTCTTCTGGCTGAACTGGCGCCTCGCGCTGATCGCGATGGCGGTCGTTCCGCTGATGGCGGGCGCGGCGATCGTCTTCCGCTGGAAGGTGCGCGACGCGTTTCGCGTGGTGCGCGTGAAGATCGCGCGCATCAACGCACACCTGCAGGAGACCATCACCGGCATGCGCGTGGTGCAGCTCTTCGCGCGCGAGCGGCGCAACCTGGACGAGTTCATGGCGACCAATCGCGAACACCGCGACGCCTGGTTCTACTCGATCCAGTACGAGTCGCTGCTCTCCGCGACGATCACGCTGGCCGGCAATCTCACCACTGCATTCATCCTCTGGTACGGCGCCCGCCTGCTCGAGATCGGGAGCGTCGCGCCGGGGGATCTCCTGCTCTTCGTCGACTGGATGCGGCGCTTCTACCGCCCGCTGCAGGATCTGTCCGCGAAGTACTCGGTCATGCAGTCGTCGATGGCGAGCCTGGAGCGCGTCTTCCAGCTGCTCGACATCCCGGCGGAGCGGCCCGAGCCGGCGCTGGCCTCGGGCCCGCGCGCGATCCGCGGTGAAATCGTGTTCGAGAACGTCAGCTTCGCCTACGAAGCTCAACCCATTCTGAAGAACCTGTCGTTCCGCGTGGCGCCTGGCGAGCGCGTCGCACTGGTCGGGCACACCGGCGCTGGCAAGACCACCGTGCTGAAGCTCCTGGCCCGGATGTACGAACCGCAGGCCGGCCGAATCCTGATCGACGGCACGGACATCCGCGCGATTCCTCGAGCGGAGCTGCGCCGCCACATCGCCTTCGTCCTGCAGGACGTCTTCCTCTTCACCGGTGACCTCGCCTACAACGTCGGCCTCGGCCGCGCCGAGATCTCGCAGGCCGACATCGCGGCCGCCGCGCGCACGGTGCACCTCGAGGAGTTCGTCGCGCGGCTCCCGCTCGGCTACGCGCAGCCCGTCCACGAGCGCGGCCAGAACTTCTCGGTGGGCGAGCGGCAGCTGCTCTCGTTCGCACGCGCGCTCGCCCAGCGGCCGGAGATCCTTTTGCTCGACGAGGCGACCTCGAGCGTCGACACGGAGACGGAGGCGCTGATCCAGGACGCGCTGCACAAGCTGATGGCCGGCAAGAGCTCCATCGTGGTCGCGCACCGGCTGTCGACGATCCAGGACGTCGACCGCATCTACGTGCTCCACCACGGTGAGCTGCGCGAATCGGGCCGGCACGACGAGCTGCTCGCGCAGCGCGGTCTCTACTGGCGCCTCTACCAGTTTCAATACGCCGTCCAAGAACGAACCGCCGCATGAGTCCTGTTGTCTTCGCTCGCCTTCGGCTCGCCGCGCGCCGCTTCGCGGCTTGCGGGCCGGCCGCGAGGACGGCCTCGCGCCCGGCCGCCCCCCAATCAACATCACCAAGAGCCCGCCGCCGCGCGCGGGCCAAGTTCCGTGATGCCGACGCTTGCCACGTCGATGCCTCGCCGGTAATCTCGCCGAAACTCGCATTCCTCCGATGCCACCGCAGGTCCTGTCTTCCCCCCTGATCTCCCTGATCAGATGTGGCCGCGCGGTTTTGAGTGGGCGGGGCACGGTTGCGGATCCGATCGCTAGAGCTCGTCGGCTTCAAGTCCTTCGGGGACCGAACGGTCTTCCCGTTCGATCGCGGGATCTCCGCGATCGTGGGCCCGAACGGCTGCGGCAAGTCCAACGTCATCGACGCGCTGCGCTGGGTCATGGGTGAGCACAACCCGCGCCACCTGCGCGGCCGCGACATGCAGGACCTGATCTTCGCGGGCACCGAGAAGAAGCCCGCCGTCGGCATGTGCGAGGTCGTGCTTACGCTCGACAACTCGGACGGGCTCGCGGCGCCGCCGTACGGCGCGTACTCGGAGATCCAGGTCGTGCGGCGCCTCTACCGCTCGGGCGAGAGCGAGTACGTGATCAACAAGGTGCCGGTGCGGCTGCGCGACGTGCTGGATTTCTTCATGGACACGGGCGTCGGCACGCGCGGCTACACGATCGTCGAGCAGGGTCAGATCGCGGACCTCGTCTCGAGCAAGCCCGAAGAGCGGCGGGTCATCTTCGAGCAGGCCGCCGGCATCGGAAAGTACCGGCAGCGGCGCAAGGAGACCGAATCCAAGCTGCGCGCGACCGAGCAGAACCTCTTGCGCGTGAACGACATCCTGGTCGAGCTGCGGCGCCAGATCGCGTCGCTCGATCGCCAGGCCGCAAAGGCGAATCGCTACAAGAAGCTGCGTGCGCAGCTTCGCGATCTGGAGCTCGTCGTCGCGCGCGAGACCTGGCTGCGCGATTCGGCCGCGCTCGCTGCGATCCAAGCCGAGCTCGAGGCTTACCGTGCCGAGGGCGCCGGGCTCGACGCGCGCGCGGGCCGGGCGGACGCAGATCTCGAGAGCACCCGCCGGGCGCACCTCGACCACGAGCGCGAGCTCGGCCGCGCCAGCGAAGCGCTCTACCAGGTGCGCAGTGCGATCCAGTCGCTCGAGAGCCGGATCGGCTACGAGCGGCGCGAGCGCGAGGGGCTCGCAAGCCTCGCCGATGAACGTGAGGTGGAACTGCGCGAGCGCGAGCTCACGTTGTCGACCGACGCAGGGGCGCTCCACGATGTGCTCGCGCGCCTGGCCGAGATCGACGCGCGCCTGCACGCGGACGAAGCGGAGCTCGCGCGCCGCGACGGCGAGCTGCGCGAGCACGCGGAGCGACTCGCGAGCGCGCAGGGTCGGCGCGAGGCGCTGCACGCGCGGCTGGTCGAGCTCTCGGGTGACGAGGCGTCCGTGCAGGCGCAGGCGGAGCGCCTCGACGAGCGCCGCGCCGAGCTGGAGCTGCGGCTGCGCGAGACCGAGGAAGGGCTCGAGGAGAGCGCGCTCGAAGTCGAGAGCTTGCGCAGCGACGAGGTCGGCCTCGAGGGCCGACTGCGCCTCGGGTTGGCCGAGCAGGACGAGTTCGGCCGACAGCTCGGCGAGCAGCTGCGCGGCCACGAGCGCGAGCGCGAACGCCAGCGCCAGCTCGGCGAGGAGCTCGAGGGCGCGCGTCGGCGCCTGGAGCACGCGAGCGCCCAGCTCGAGTCCGTCCGCGAGATCGAGAAGCGCGAGACGCTGCGCGCGTCCGCACTGCTCGAGCGCCTGCCCGAGGCCGAGCGCGGGCGGGTGCGCGGACTGCTTACCACCGTGCTGCACGCAGCCGATGGCCTCGAGACCGCGGTCGAGGCCGTACTCGCGAATCGGCTCGAAGGCCTGCTCGTCGAGAGTACCGACGCAGCACTCGACCTCTTGCGCCATCTTCGGGAGCAGGGCGTGGGCCGCGCGACCGTGCTGCCCCTGCGCGCGGGTCACGAAGCTGCGGAGTCCGGCTTCGTCCCGCTGGGCCGGCCGCTCGCCGACTTCGTGACGGCCGAGCCGGCCAGCGCTCCGCTCGTTGCCCGGCTGCTGCGCGACGTGTATCTCGTCGACGACCTTGCCCAGCCGATCGAGCGCTTCGGCGCGGCCAGCCCGCCGGCGCTCTTCGTCACGCGCGCAGGTGAGGTGCTCGATCGCAGCGGCGCGCTCACGGGCGGACTCGGCGCTCCCCCGGGCGCGCTCTCGCGCGCGAGCGAGATCCGACGGCTCGCGAGCCAGCTCTCGGAGCTCGAGCCGCTCTGTGCGCGGCTCACGGCCGAGCTTGCAGAGACGGCCACACGCGTCGACGGCTTCGCGCGCGAGATCGAGAACACGCGCAATCGCCGGCACACCGCCGAGCTCGCGGTCGTGAACGTCGAGAAGGACCTCGAGCGCATGCGCGAGCGCGGCAAGCTCGCGGAGCAGTCGCTCGATCAGCAGCGCTCCGGACGCCATGCGCTGCTCGCGCAGCTCGAGCAGGTCGGCGAGGATCGCGAGCGCGCGCTCGTGCGCAGGACCGAGCTCGCCCACGAGCGCTCGCGCGCCGAGTCCGGCCGCACGGAGCTGCAGGTCCAGCTGCAGCAGCTCGCGCGCGATCTCGAGCGCGTCGAGCAACGCGTGGTGCAGGCGCGCATCGAGCTTGCCGAGCTGGGCGCGCGTCGCGACCAGGAAACTCAGGCGCGCGATCGGCTGCAGACCGCAGTCGAGGACGCTCGGACCTGGCTCGGCCGCCGGCGCGACGAGGTGCGCAGCGCACGCGAGCGCGCCGCCGAGCTCGCGCGCACGGCGAACGAGGCGCAGGCGCAGCTCGACATCGAGATCCGCCGCGAGGAAGAGCTGCGCCAAAGTCAGGACGCGCTGCGCCAGCAGTACGAGGAGAGCGCGCGAGCGGTGGAGGCGTTCGAGGTCGAGCTGCGCGCAGCCACGCGCGATCGCGAGGCGTTGCGCGAGAAGCTCAGCTCCTGCGATCTGGCGGTGCACGACGCGCGCATGCGCTGCGAGCAGCTCGTGGCGTCGATTCGCGAGCGCTACGAGCTCGAGATCGGCGGCTGGGAGCCCGAGCCGGAGCAGGTGCGGGGCACGCCCGAGGAGTGCGAGGCCGAGCTCGAGCGCGTGCGCCAGGCGCTGCGGGCGCTGGGCGAGGTGCACCTGGGGGCGATCGAGGAGTACGAAGAGGTCTCGGAGCGCAATCGCTACCTCAGCGAGCAGAAGGCGGATCTCGAGCTCTCGATCGAGCGCCTGCGCGGCGCGATCGCGCGCATCAACCGCACCAGCCGGGATCGCTTCCGCGAGACCTTCGAGGCGATCGACAAGGTCTTTCAGACCGTGTTCCCGAAGATGTTCGAGGGCGGACGCGCGCATCTCGCGCTGACCGAGTCCGACGACGTGCTCGAGGCGGGCATCGAGATCATCGCGCAGCCACCGGGCAAGAAGCTGCAGAACGTGAACTTGCTCTCGGGCGGCGAGAAGTCGCTCACCGCGATGGCGCTGCTCGTCGCGGTCTTCACCGTGAAGCCGTCGCCGTTCTTCCTGCTCGATGAGGTCGACGCCGCCCTCGACGACGCCAACGCGAATCGCTTCAACGCGCTCCTGCGCGAGATGTCGAAGACCTCGCAGTTCTTGATGATCACGCACAACAAGCAGTCGATCGAAATCGCGGATGCGCTCTTCGGCGTGACCATGCAGGAGCCCGGTCTCTCGAAGCTCGTCACCGTGGACCTCGTGTCTTAGACTGCCGCCCGTGCCGGAGCTCACGCCTGAGATTCTCTGGATCGGCGGCTTCGCGCTTGCCGCGCTGACCGCCGCGTTCGCGCTCGTGATCGCGTTCGCGCGGGCGAGGCGCGCGCACGTGCCGTCGCCTGTGCCGCTGGCGCCGCCTGCCAAGGCCATCGTGCTCGCGCCACCGGAAGGCGCGGTCGAAGTCGGCCGCGTTGCCCCGCGCACGGACTGGCGCAGCGGGCTCAGCCGCACGCGCGGCGTGTTCGTCGGCCGGCTCGACGGGCTGCTGCGCGGCCGCGCGAGCCTCGACGAGGCGACGATCGCGGAAGTCGAGACCATCCTCTACGGTGCGGACCTGGGCGTGCGCATGGCCGAGGAGCTGCTCGCTACGGTCCGCCGCTCGAGCTCGCCGGACGAGGTCCGGCCTGCGATCGAGAAGCAGGCGCGGGCGCTCCTGGCGTCGCTCCCGAGCGCGCGAGTCGAGCCGCGCGAGAAGCCGCACGTGATCCTGGTCGTCGGTGTGAACGGCTCGGGCAAGACGACCTCGATCGGCAAGCTCGCCGCGCGCTACGCGCGCGCGGGCAAATCCGTGATCGTCGCCGCGGGCGACACCTATCGCGCCGCGGCCATCGAGCAGCTCGCGATCTGGGCCGAGCGCGCGGGCGTCGAGATCGCGAAGGGCAACCCCGGTGGCGACCCCGCGTCCGTCGCGTTCGACGCGCTGAAGGCGGCGCGTGCGCGCGGGCTCGACGTCGTGATCGTGGACACCGCCGGCCGTCTGCAGACCGATCAGGGCCTGATGGACGAGCTCGCGAAGATCCAGCGCGTGATGCGCAAGGAGATGGCGAGCGCCCCGCACGAGGTGCTGCTCGTGCTCGACGCCAACACGGGACAGAACGCGATCCGGCAGGCGCAGGAATTCAAGAAGGCCGTCGCTGTCTCCGGCATCGTGCTCGCGAAGCTCGACGGCACCGCGCGCGGCGGAGTCGTGCTCGGGATCGCCCAGGAGACGGGCCTGCCCGTGCGCTATGTCGGGCTCGGCGAGTCGATCGAAGACCTCGCGGACTTCGACGCGCACGCGTTCGTCGAGGCGCTGTTCGCGCCCGCGGACGCGAGCTGACATCGGGAGCGACGCGCGTCAGGTCGTGAGGCTCGCGAGGTCGAACGGTCGCTCCGAAAACGGCTCGTCGAGAACCCGTCCGTCCTTCGCGACCCACAGCCGATCGTCGAACGCACGCTTCGTTTCGCCGTGGAATGCGTGGGCGGGAATGAACTGGATCACCCAGGACCGGCGCGGGTGCGCGCTCGGGTTCGGGCCCGCGCGGTGCATCGTGAGCGAGGAGAAGACCCCCACGTCGCCCGCTCCGAGCTCGAGCGGCTCTCCCTTCTCGTCGCCCTCGTAGCCGATCTGGAAGAATCCCCCGGTGTCTCGGTGCGGCTTCGGGCCGTCGTGGTGGCTGCCGGGCTGGATCCACAGACAGCCGTTCTCGAGCGTCATCGCGTCGACCGCGAGCGTGGTCGTCACGTACTCGGCGGGGACGACGGCGCCGTAGCCGTTGTCCTGGTGCCAGGGTGTCTCGGATCCCGTGCCCGGCGGCTTGGAGACGGCCTGATCCCAGTAGAGCCGCACGTCGGGTCCGAGCAGTGCGAGCAGCGGCTCGACGAGCGCTCCCGAGGTGGCGAAGCGGCGCAACACCGGATCGCGTAGCTGCAAGAGCGGTCCGTACTCGAACTTCGATTTGCCGCGCTCGCCGATCCGCATCGGCTCGCGCAGTGCGCGGTCGTAGGCCGCGCGGATCTCTTCGAGCTCGGCCTTCGTGAAGACCGGGCCGAGGTTGAAGTAGCCGACCTCGCGGAACGCGTGGATCTGTTCGGCCGAGAGCGTCACGCGCGCACCTCGAAGCGGCGCAGCGGTCGTCCGGGGCGCGCGCCCGTGTGCGCGCCGTCGCGCACTACGCGCGTGCCGTTCACGAACACGTGGTGGATCCCGGCGGGCGGGTGATTCGGATCCTCGTACGTGCCCACGTCGAGGATGCGCGCGGCGTCGAAGAGCACGAGATCCGCCGCCTTGTTCTCGGCGATCACGCCGCGATCGTGCAGGCCGAACTTGCGCGCGGAGAAGCCCGTCATGCGGTGCACGGCTTCCTCCAGCGGGAAGACGCCGAGGTCGCGCGCGTAGCGGCCGAGCACGCGCGCGAACGTGCCCCAGAGCCGCGGGTGCGGTTTGCCGGGTAGCGATGGGATGCCGTCGGAGCCGATCATCGTGCTCGGATGGCGCATCACCGTGCGCACGTCGTCCTCGTTCATGGTGTGCATGACCACGCTCGCCCCGGGTGATTTCGCGGCAACGTGCTCGGCGGCGGCGCGCGCCGTCATCGCCAGGGACTGCGAGATTTCCAGAATCGTGCGGCCCTCCCAGTCCGTGTGACCAGGCGCGGCGGCGATCGCCACATCGGCTGGCTCGATCTGTCCGAGTCCGCGGCTTCCCCCGTCGATGAACGCGCCGTTGCGAAGCACGGCGTCGAGAAACGTACTCCCCGCGGTGTAGGGATACTGGTCGGCGTGCACGTCGAGACCGTCGGCCTGTGCGCGCTCGATCAGGCGCAGTGACTCGGCAACGAGCCCAAAGGCGTCGCGGCCCGAAGCCTTGTGGTGCGAGATCTGCACCGGCACTCTGGCGCGGCGACCGATCTCGATCGCCTCTCGCACGGACTCGAGCAAGCCCGTGCCTTCGTTGCGCATGTGTGTCGCGTAGAGCGCGCCGGTGCCGGACATCTCCGCCGCGAGCGCGACGATCTCATCGATCTGCGCGTGACAACCCGGCTCGTAGACAAGGCCGGTCGAGAGGCCGACGGCGCCCGCGTCCAGGCCTTCGCGCAGCAGGCGCTTCAACGCGGCGAGCTCGTCCGTCGTCGGCGCGCGCGAAGCGTTGTCCATCACGCTCCGGCGCAGCGTTCCGTGACCGACGAGCACCGCGGCGTTCGTGCTGGCGGGCTCGCGCTCGAGCTGTGCGATGTAGCCGGCGTATCCCTCCCATTCGGGCAGCTTCGCGTTCCCGATCAGTGCGCTCGATTTCGAAGCCACCGACCAGGGCGCCGCGCCGAAGCCGCAATTGCCGACCACCACCGTCGTGACGCCACCGAGGATCTTGAAGTCCATCTCCGGCCGGACCACGAGCGCGAAGTCATCGTGCGTGTGCACGTCGATGAAGCCGGGCGCCAGCGCGAGTCCGGTCGCCTCGATCGTGACCGGCGAGCGCGCGTCGCCGAGCCCTCCGATGCGCGCGATCCGGTCGCCGCGCAACGCCACGTCTTCCGTGCGCGGGGTCGAACCCGTGCCGTCGTAGAGCACCGCGCCGCGAATCAGGACGTCGTACGGATCCGCCATGGCGCGATCATACCGGAGCGCGCTACCTGTGCGGAATGTCCATGTACGTCCTCGCGCTCGATCAGGGCACGACGAGCTCGCGCGCGATCGTGTTCGACGTGGGCGGCAATCTCGTGTCCAGCCAGGGACACGAATTCAAGCAGCACTACCGCGAGCCCGGCTGGGTGGAGCACGACGCTAGCGAGATCTGGGATTCGCAGCTTCGGGCCGCGCGCGGCGCGCTCGCGCGAGCGGAGATCCGGCCGGAGGACCTGTCCGCCGTCGGGATCACGAACCAGCGCGAGACGACCGTCGTCTGGGATCGCGAGACCGGGCGACCGATCCATCCCGCGATCGTCTGGCAGTCGCGTCAGACCGTGCCGCTCTGCGAGGACCTGAAGCGACGCGGTCTCGAATCCTTGGTGCGCGAGCGAACCGGGCTCGTGATCGACGCATACTTCTCGGCGACCAAGCTCGCGTTCATTCTCGAGCACGTGGAAGGTGCGCGCGAGCGCGCGCGGCGCGGCGAGCTGGCGTTCGGGACGATCGACTCGTGGCTCGTCTGGAAGCTCACCGCCGGACGGGTGCACGCGACCGACTACAGCAACGCCTCGCGCACGATGCTCTATGACATCGGAAAGCTGCGCTGGGATCCGGAGCTGCTCGCCTTGCTCGACATCCCCGAGCAGGTCCTTCCCGAGGTGCGTGACTCGAGCGGCTCGTTCGGCGAGACCTCGGTCGAGATCTTCGGCGGTGTCTCGGTGCCGATCACCGGTGTCGCCGGCGATCAACAAGCGGCGCTCTTCGGCCAGGCGTGCTTCGAGGAGGGCAGCGCGAAGAACACCTACGGGACCGGCTGCTTCATGCTCATGAACACGGGCGCAAAGCCCCACCGCTCGGGCGCGGGGCTCTTGTCGACGATCGCCTGGGGGATCGGGGGCGTGGTCGAGTACGCGCTCGAGGGATCCGTCTTCGTCGCGGGCGCCGCGATTCAATGGCTGCGCGACGAGCTGGGCCTGTTGCACAGCGCGGCCGAGAGCGAGGCGCTCGCGCGTTCCGTCCCCGATACCGGCGGCGTCTACATCGTGCCGGCATTCACGGGGCTCGGTGCGCCGTACTGGGATCCGGATGCGCGCGGCACGATCGTCGGGTTGACGCGCGGGACCACGCGCGCGCACCTCGTGCGCGCCACGCTCGAGGCGATCGCATACCAAAGCACGGACCTGCTGCGCTGCTTCGAGCGCGACATCGGCGCGAAGGCGTTCCAGCTGCAAGTCGATGGCGGCGCGACGGTGAACGACTTCCTGATGCAGTTCCAGGCGGACATCATGGGCGTCGCCGTGCGGCGACCGAAGGTGCTCGAGACGACGGCGCTCGGCGCGGCGTATCTCGCCGGGCTGGCGACGGGGTTCTTCGAGAGCCGCAAGCAGATCGCGAAGAACTGGCAGGAGGACCGCTGCTTCGAGCCGGAGATCTCCGAGGCGCGCCGCGAAGAGCTCTACGGCGGCTGGCTGCGCGCGGTGGAGCGCGCCCTCGGCCGCCCGCTCGGGAAGGCGTGATGCTGAACATCGCGCATCGCGGCGCCTCGGTGGATGCGCTGGAGAATACGCTCGAGGCGTTCGCGCTCGCGGTGGAGCAGGGCGCCGACATGATCGAGACGGATCTGCACCTGCTTCGCGACGGCGCGATCGCGCTCTACCACGACGACGAGATCGGCGGCGTTCCGGTCGGGACCCTCAGCCTCGCCGAGCTGCGCCAGCGGCTGCCGCGCGCGCCGACGCTGCAGGAGACGCTCGATCGCTTCGCCGCGCAGATTCCGTTCAATCTCGAGATCAAGAGCCCGCCGACCGGCGACTACGCGGGCCTCGAGCAGCGCTCGCTCGAGGAGGTGCACCGGCACGGGGTCCTCGAGCGCACGCTCTTCTCGAGCTTCTCTGACTCTGTCCTGCACCGCATGCGCGAGCTCGAGCCGCGCGCGCGGCTCGGCACGCTCGTCTGGGTGCGCCAGCCGGGGAACGTGCTCGAGCGCGCGGCCAGCGTCGGCGCGGAGGCGGTGCATCTGCACCTTCTGCTCGCGACCGAAGAGCGGGTGCGCGAGGCCCACGCGGCGGGCTACCGCGTGAACGTCTACACCGTCGACGATCCCGACGCGCAGCGGCGCCTTTGCGGCTTCGGCGTCGACGGGATCTTCACGAACGTGCCGGCGAAGCTGCGCGCGAACCTGAGCGGCTAGCGCAGTGCTGCGCGCAGCTCGCGATCGATCTGCTCCGCGGCCTGTCGTCCTTCCGCGATCGCCCAGACGACGAGCGACTGGCCGCGGCGCATGTCACCCGCGGAGTAGACCTTCGCGACGCTGGTCGCGTACCCGTTCGTCGCGATGCTGCCGCGCTCCGTGAGCGAGACACCGAGCTGTTTCACGATGCCATCCGGCACCGGCCCGACGAAGCCGAGCGCGAGCAGAACGAGGTCGACGTCGAGCGTGAAGTCGCTGCCCGGCACCGTCGTCATCTCGCGGCGTCCGGTCGCGGGATCGGGTGGACCGAAGCGCAGCCGCACCGCGTGCAGCTTCTCGACGCTCCCGTTCGAACCCGAGAAGCGCGTCGTCGAGATGCCCCAGTCGCGCGAGCCACCCTCTTCGTGCGAGGTCGACGTGCGCAGGATCTGCGAGGGCATCGGGTGTACGGGCCAGGGGGCATCGTCCGGGCGGCCTTCGGGCGGGCGCTCGAGCAGCTCGAAGTTGTAAACGTGCTTCGCGCCCTGGCGATGGCTCGTGCCGATGCAGTCCGAGCCGGTGTCGCCGCCGCCGAGGACCAGCACGTTCTTGCCGGTGGCGAGGATCGCCCGTTCGGGCGTGACGGCGTCGCCGGCGACGCGGCGATTCTGCTGCTCGAGGAAGTCCATCGCGAAGTGGATGCCGTCGAGGTCGCGGCCGGGAACCGGCAGATCGCGTGGCGACTCCGCGCCGCCCGCGAGCAGAACGGCATGGTAGTCGCGCAGCAGGTCGGGGCCGGTGACGTCGCGGCCGACGTGCACGCCCGTGCGAAGCTCGACGCCCTCCGCGACCATGATCTCGACCCTGCGGTCGACCGTCCATTTCTCGAGCTTGAAGTCGGGGATTCCGTAGCGCAGCAGTCCGCCGACGCGATCCTTCTTTTCGAAGAGCGTCACGTGGTGTCCCGCGCGATTGAGCTGCTGTGCAGCCGCGAGGCCCGCCGGGCCGGAGCCGACGACCGCCACCCGCTTGCCGGTGCGTCGAACGGGCGGCTCGGGTACGACCCAACCTTCGGCGAAGCCCCGCTCCGCGATCGTCTTCTCGATGAGCTCGATGGTGACCGGGTCGTCAATGATGCCGAGCACGCAGGCCGACTCGCAGGGCGCCGGGCAGATTCGTCCGGTGAACTCGGGGAAGTTGTTGGTGCGATGCAAGCGGTCGAGCGCCTCGCGCCATCTGCCGCGATACACCAGATCGTTCCAGTCCGGGATGATGTTCCCGAGTGGACAGCCGTTGTTGCAGAAGGGAACGCCGCAGTCCATGCAGCGCGCGCCCTGCGCGCGGATCGCCTCCTCGCTCGGCTCGGTGTAGATCTCGAGGTAGTCCTCGATGCGCTCCTTTGCGACGCGCTTGGCCGGCGTCTTCCGGCCGATCTCCATGAACCCGGTGGGCTTGCCCATCAGTATTCCTCTTTCCCGAACTCGATCCCGAGCAGCGCGCGCTTGTACTCCTTGGGAAAGACCTTCACGAAGTTCGGCAGCGTCGTGGCCCACTTCTCGAGCACCTGTTCCGCGCGCTCGCTTCGCGTCAGGCGGAAGTGCGCTTCGACGAGCCCGCGGAGCTCACGCTCGTCTTCCTCGGTCTCGACGCGATCGAGATCGACCATGCTCATGTTGCAGAGTTCCGCAAATCGGCGCATGGGATCGAGCACGTAGGCGATCCCGCCGCTCATGCCAGCCGCGAAGTTCCGCCCGACCGATCCGAGCACGACGACGCGGCCACCGGTCATGTACTCGCAGCCGTGGTCGCCGACGCCCTCGACGACCGCGTTCGCGCCGCTGTTTCGCACGCAGAACCGCTCGCCCGCCACGCCGCGGAAGTACGCTTCGCCGCTGCTCGCGCCATAGAGCGCGACATTTCCGATCACGATGTTCTCGGCCGGATCGAACGTCGACTCGGGGTGCGGGAAGACCACGATCCGTCCGCCCGAGAGCCCCTTCCCGGTGTAGTCGTTCGCGTCACCGACCAGACTCAGCGTGATGCCCTTCGGCAGGAATGCGCCGAAGCTCTGGCCCGCGCTGCCCGTGAAGCGGATCCGGATCGTGTTGTCCGGAAGTCCCTCGAGCCCGTGACGCAACGAGACCGCGGAGCCGAGCATCGTGCCGACCGTGCGGTTCACGTTGCGGATCGGCACCGACAGCTCCACCGGCTCCATGTTCTCGATCGCCGGACGGCAGAGCCGCAGCAGCTCGACATCGAGCGCCTTCTCGAGGCCGTGTTGCTGGCCGCCGACCCGCCGGATGGCGACTCCGGCGTGCGGCGGCTCCGGTCGGTGCAGAATCGCGCTCCAATCGAGACCGTTCGGGAGCTTCCAGCCCCGCACATCCGGGTTCGGTTCGACGAGCTCGGTGCGGCCGATCACGTCGTCGAGCTTCTGGTAGCCGAGCTGCGCCAGGATCTCGCGCGTCTCCTCTGCCACGAAGCGAAAGAAGTTCACCGCGTGCTCGGGCTCGCCGGTGAACTTCTTGCGCAGCTCTTCGTTCTGGGTCGCAACACCGACTGGACAGGTGTTCAGGTGACAGACCCGCATCAGGATGCAGCCCAGCGCCACCAGTGCGATCGTGCCGAAGCCGAACTCATCCGCGCCGAGAATCGCGCCGATCACGACGTCGCGGCCGGTGCGAAGTTGCCCGTCCACGTGCACGCGAATGCGTCCGCGCAAATCGTTCATCACGAGCGCCTGTTGCGTCTCGGCGAGACCGATCTCCCACGGCACGCCTGCGTGTTTGATCGAGGTCAGCGGCGAGGCGCCGGTTCCGCCCTCGAAGCCGGCGATCTGCACGGACTCGGCGCGCGCCTTCGAGACGCCCGCCGCGATCGTGCCGACGCCGGAGACGGACACGAGCTTGACGCTGATGTCCGCCTTCGGGTTCGCGTTCTTCAAATCGTGGATCAGCTGCGAGAGGTCCTCGATCGAGTAGATGTCGTGGTGCGGGGGAGGCGAGATCAGGCCGACCCCCGGTGTCGAGTTGCGCACGCGCGCAATCCAGCGGTTGACCTTGTGGCCCGGAAGCTGCCCGCCTTCTCCGGGCTTGGCGCCCTGCGCGATCTTGATCTGGAGCTCGTCCGCATTCACGAGATACCAGCTCGAGACGCCGAAGCGCCCGGACGCGACCTGCTTGATCGCACTGCGGCGCCAGTCGCCGTTGGGGTCGCGTTGGTAGCGGCGCGGGTCCTCGCCGCCTTCGCCGCTGTTCGACTTCCCGCCGATGCGGTTCATCGCGATCGCGAGGGTTTCGTGGGCTTCGGCGCTGATCGAGCCGAAGCTCATCGCGCCCGTACAGAAGCGCTTCACCAGCTCCGTGGCCGGCTCCACCTGGTCGATCGGGACCGGCGCACGATCCGCCTTGAAGCGAAGCATGCCTCGGATCGTGTAGCGATCGCGGCTCTGGTCGTTCAGCGCACGCGCGTACTCGCGGTACGCGCCGATGTCGTTCCGGCGCACCGCGATCTGCAGCTTGTGGATCACCGTCGGGTTCATCAGGTGACGCTCGCCGTCGCGGCGCCACTGGTACTCGCCGCCGATCTCGAGCTCGGGCTCCGCCGCGATCGTCTTCGGATACGCGCGCTCGTGGCGGAGAAGCGCCTCGCGTGCGATCACCGCGAGATCGACCCCACCGATTCTCGAGGTTGTATCGGTGAAAAATTCTTGGACCACCGGCTCCGCGACGCCCACGGCCTCGAAAATCTGCGCGCCGCGATAGCTCTGCAGCGTCGAGATGCCCATCTTGGCGAAGATCTTGAGCAGGCCCTTTCCGACAGCCTTGACGTAGTTGTACTGCGCCTTCTCCCGGGTGAGATCGGCCGGAACGTACGCGCCCTCGTCGACGAGCTGGGCGATCGTCTCGAACGCGAGGTAGGGATTGATCGCGCCCGCGCCGTAGCCGACGAGCAGCGCGTAGTGCGCGACTTCGCGCGCGTCGCCGGTCTCGACCACCAAGCCACAGCGCATCCGGAGACCCTCTCGGATCAGGTGATGGTGCACCGCGCTCGTCGCCAGCAGACTCGGGATCGCGGCTTGCTCGCGGCCGGCCGCGCGATCGGAGAGCACGAGGATCGACGCACCGTTGCGAACCGCAGCGGAGGCCTCCGCGCGGATGCGGTCGAGCCCGCGGCGCAGGCTGGAATCGGGCTCGCCGCTCGCGTCGAAGACGCAGGCGATCGTCACGCTGCGCAGCCAGGGATGCTCAATCTGGCGAATGCGCTCGAGGTCGGCGTTCGACAGGATCGGCTGCTCGAGCTGAAGCAGCCGCGCGTGCTCGGGCGTCTCCTCGATGATGTTGCGCTCCGACCCGAGCGTGCTGATCAGCGACATCACGCTCTCCTCCTTGATCGAGTCGATCGGAGGATTCGTGACCTGGGCGAAGACCTGTTTGAAGTAGTTGAACAGGACCTGCGGGCGGTCGGAGAGCGCCGCGATCGGGGTGTCGTTCCCCATCGATCCCTGCGCCTCGATCGCGGTCGCCGCCATCGGCGCCAGCAGGATACGGAGGTCCTCGAGGGTGTAGCCGAAGAGCTGCTGCCGCGTATGCCGGTCGATCTCACCGTCTGCCCCCGGGACCGCGTTCCGGACCGGCAGGTCCTCGAGCTTGGTGAGATTCTCGAGCAGCCATTGACGGTAGGGTCGACGCCGCGCGTAGTACGACTTGATCTCGTCGTCGGGAATGATGCGGCCTTCGGCCGTGTCGATCAGCAGCATGCGACCCGGCTGTAGGCGGCCCTTGTACTTCACGTCCTCGGGATTGATGGGCAGTACGCCGCACTCCGACGAGAGCACGACGAAGCCGTCCTTCGTGACCCAATAGCGGGATGGACGCAGACCGTTGCGGTCGAGAACACCTGCGATGCGCGTGCCGTCGGTGCACGCGATCGAAGCTGGGCCATCCCACGGTTCCATCAGACTCTGGTGGTACTGGTAGAAGGCCTTCTTCTCGTCGCGCATCAGCGGGTCGCGGTCCCACGCCTCGGGCATCAGCATCATCATCGCGTGAGCCAGATCGCGGCCGGAGAGCACGAGGAACTCGAGCGCGTTGTCGAGCATCGCCGAATCGGAGCCGCCAGCGGTCACGATTGGCAGGATCTTGTGGATGTCGTCACCCCATACACCGGATCGGATCACCGCCTCGCGTGCGCGCATCCAGTTGTGATTGCCACTGACGGTGTTGATCTCGCCGTTGTGGGCGAGGTAGCGGTAGGGGTGAGAGAGGTCCCAGGTCGGCCAGGTGTTCGTGCTGTAGCGCTGGTGGACTAGGGCGAGCCCGCTCTCGATCGCGGGGTCCGCGAGATCCGGGTAGAACTTCTTCACCTGGTAGGCGAGCAGCAGCCCCTTGTAGACCAGTGTCCGGCTCGAGAGGCTCGGGACGTGGAAGCCGTGCACTCCCTCGTTGCGCAGCTGCAGCTCGACCCGCTTGCGGCTCACGAAAAGCTTTCGCTCGAAGGCCGATCCGTCGAGCCCCGCGCCGCGCAACACAAAGAACTGTCGTATGCGCGGCAAGACCTTTCGCGCCGTCTCGCCGATCTGTTCGGCATGAGTCGGGACGTCGCGCCAGCCGAGGAAGTGCTGGCCCTCTTCGCCGACGACCCGCTCGATTACGTTCTCGCAGCGCGCTCGGGCGACGGCGCCTTCCGGCAGAAATACCGCGCCGACACCGTACTCGCCAGGTTCCGGAAGACGGATGCCCAGCCCCGCGCACTCGCGTTCCAGGAATGCGTGAGGGACCTGCATCAGAATGCCGGCGCCGTCGCCGGTCTCCGAATCGGCGCCTGTCGCGCCGCGATGCGTCAGGTTGACCAGTACCTGCAGGCCGCGCTGGATGATCTCGTGCGACGGACGGCCATCGATGTTGCAAACGAACCCGACGCCGCAGGCATCGTGCTCGAACCGGGGATCGTAAAGGCCTTGCCGCGCGGGCAAGCTTCCGTGAGACATCCGCGCTTCCCTTGTGACGCTTGGTGCGCGCCTTGGTGCACCCATCCGTCGCTTCCCGTCGCCTCTTTATGCTGTGCAAGGGACGTCGCCGCGACGGCTCTACCGAGCCGGGGGAGGGCGTCCATGGGGGTCAAACTTGCCGATTCGCGACTCTTCGAGCGGGCTTCACGAGAGTGGGACAGGCAGTCGGAAGTACGCGATTTTTCGGCGAATTTGACCAAACCAAGCCTAGCGGATGTGGCAAAACCGTGTCAAGCAATAGCCGGCGCGAAGTGAGCCAAGTGTCGAGCATCGCCTGCGAGAGCCATGCTAACGCCGCATGCGCGCGGGATTTTCTGTACTTGCAAGCTTGACGAGCGCGAGTTGCCGGTGAACCATGGGTCACCCCCAGCCTGTCCCAATCGGATCGAGCGAGCATCAGGGGAGCGCCAGTTTGATCAACGAATCTGCGGACCTTTTCGACGCCCCGGTCGGCCGCCGACAAGGGGTTCAGGAGATCAATCTGATCGAAGCCCTTAGCGAGCGCGTGGAGTGGCTCGTCGATCGGCATCGCGCGACGCGCCGCGCCGTAGATGAGCTGGGCAGCGTGCTGGCTGAGCGGGATCGCCGGATCGTCGATCTCGATGCGAAGCTCGCGGCTTTCGAGCGATTGCGCGGCGAGCTGCTCGGCAGAATAGATACGCTGGTCAACGACATCGACCGCCTCGGCACCTCCAGCAACGAGCGGACTTCATGATGGACGTCGCGCGCGACAAGGGCGGCCGTCGAACGACCGTCAAGATCCTCGAGCGTGAGTATCGAATTCGAAGCGATGCAGACCCCGCGCATCTCGAAGCGGTTGCGACCTACGTGGATCAGGTGCTGCGTGAAGTCCGCCAGTCGACGCCCGATACGCAGGATGCCTCGGTACTTGCAGCGCTCAACATCGCGAGCGAGCTCCTTCGCACTCGGCAACTCGTCACGGTCCCTCGCGAGCGAATCCTGGAGCTGATCGATCTGATCGAGTCGGCCTGACCGGGGATTGCCGTGTCTCCGGAGAAGCGTCCTGCTGAAAAGCCGGAGCTGCGCGTGCTCGCGCGGCAGATGGCCGGCGGCGATCGAACATTGGCGTCCTTGGCGGCGATCCGGAGGCTCGTCGAGCTGCCGGAGTTCACGCGCGCTGAGACGATCGCGTTCTATTCGGCGATCGACGACGAAGTCCCGGTCGAAGAGGCGGCGGCCTGCGTGCGCGCCCGCGGCGGTCGCGCAGCATTTCCGCTTCGGACGCCCGCCGGCCTAGAGATGGCGCTGGCTGACTGCGAGCATTCTCTCCGGCCGAGCTCGGGCGGAATCCGGGAGCCGGTCCCAACGGCAACTCGAGTACCGATCCAGGAGGTCGATGTCTTCGTCGTCCCCGGCCTGCTCTTCGATCGTTCGTGCCGGCGGCTCGGCCGCGGCGGCGGCCACTATGACCGCCTGCTGGCGCGCGTTCGCGCGGGTGCATCGGCGATCGGAATTTGTTACGCCGAGCGCGTGATCGATGAGCTGCCGGAAGATTTGTGGGACGTCGCGATGAGTCTGGTCGTGACGGATCGATTCGTCGTCCGGCGAGCTGCGCGAGGGCAGGAGAGTTGACCGCTTCCATCGACGAGCAGCTGGCGGCTTTCCGGAGCGGAAGCGTGGACCTGATCTCCGAGGAGACGCTCGAAGTGAAGCTCCGCCGCGAGCAACCGCTTCGAATCAAGTACGGATGCGATCCGTCGGCGCCCGACCTGCATCTCGGTCATACGGTGCCGCTCGACAAGCTGCGTCAGCTGCAGGAACTCGGCCATACCATCGTCTTTCTGATTGGTGACTTCACGGCGATGATTGGAGACCCCACGGGGCGGAGCAAGACGCGCCCTCCACTGACTCGAGATGTAGTGAGACAGAACTCGGAAACGTATACGGATCAAGTGAGTTCCATTCTCGATGTCGATAAGATCGAGATACGGTCGAACAGCGAATGGATGGATTCGATGACTCCCACGGAGTTCATCTGGCTCGCATCTCAACAACCGGTCGCGCGAATGCTGGAGCGCGATGACTTCAAACGACGATTCCACGCGGGGGTTTCCATCGCGATACACGAGTTCTTGTACCCTCTCGTTCAAGCCTATGACTCCGTGGCCTTGAGCGCTGACGTTGAGCTCGGCGGTACAGACCAGCTCTTCAACTTGCTTCTCGGGCGAGAAATCCAGCGCGCGTATGGCCAGGAGCCTCAGATCGTACTTACCGTTCCGCTACTCGAGGGAACAGACGGTGTCGAAAAGATGTCCAAGTCGCTCGGCAATTCGATCGGCGTCCGAGAGTCGCCCGACGAGATGTTCGGGAAGACGATGTCGATCCCAGACTCGTTGCTCGCGCGCTGGGTGAATCTGCTCGCCAAACCCGAATGGGGGCTAGCGGAGGGCCTGAGCGCTGTCCGCGAAGGGAAGCTCAACCCGCGAGACCTGAAAGCGGCTCTCGCCCGCGCACTCGTCGGACGCTTTCACGGGCAGCCCGCAGCCGATTCGGCGGAGCAGCACTTCGACAGGGTGTTCCGTGAGCATCGGACGCCCGACGATCTCCCGGTGATCGAGCGTGAAGCCGCAGAAGCGGGCGGTCTGCTGCTGATCGACGCGCTTCTTGCCGTCGGATTCGCGCAGACCCGCTCGGAGGCGAGGCGGCTTATCGCTCAAGGGGGCGTTCGTGTGGACGAGGGCCGGGCAAGCGAGGCGGAAGCCTTCATTCCGCCAGGAGACCATCTTCTTCAGGTTGGAAAGCGCAGATTTGCCCGTCTGCGCCTTACGCCGGCTGAGGTCTCGCCCGGCGAAACTGGCCGCCGTCTGCGATGACGATTTCCAAGTGTCCGATCTACAATAGGTTTTTGATGTTTGACAGTACACGGGAGTTGGCATAACGTTCGCCCCGCTTGATCCGCTGGGCCCCCTAGCGGAGACATTTCGGGCGGAACCCGCCCGATCCCTCGGTCTTTGAAAAGCGAATAGTACGCGGACTTAATGTCTCTTCGTCCGGAAGCGGGGGAGAGACAGATGAGTTCGGACTCTCGTCAATACGCCGAGTCGTCTTCGCATCGCGAAGCGACTCATTCGATCGTTCTTCAGTTTCACTAAACTGGAGAGTTTGATCCTGGCTCAGAACGAACGCTGGCGGCGTGCCTAATACATGCAAGTCGAGCGAGAAAGTCTCTTCGGAGGCGAGTAAAGCGGCGCACGGGTGAGTAACACGTGGGCAACCTGCCCTTGAGTCTGGGATAACCCGGGGAAACTCGGGCTAATACCGGATACGGCTGCGGGGTCTTCGGATCCTGTGGAGAAAGATGGCCTCTTCATGAAAGCTATCTCTCGAGGATGGGCCCGCGTCCTATTAGCTAGTTGGTGAGGTAACGGCTCACCAAGGCAAAGATGGGTAGCTGGTCTGAGAGGATGGCCAGCCACACTGGAACTGAGACACGGTCCAGACTCCTACGGGAGGCAGCAGTAGGGAATTTTGGGCAATGGGCGAAAGC
>Ga0210377_10001267_pt1 | contig 23067 bp, 19 predicted proteins | sample PLM4_65_b1redo_FD_155480 | JGI IMG/M metagenome (GOLD analysis project Ga0210377, IMG submission 155480) | Groundwater sediment microbial communities from an aquifer in East River, Colorado, USA - PLM4_65_b1 redo | ecosystem: Environmental > Terrestrial > Soil > Riparian zone | place: USA: East...
TAGTGCTCGTGCGTGATGACGACTGCGCGGAGCTTCTCGATGCTGCGGTCGACCAGATCCAGCCGCTTTTGCGTCTCCACCGGGCCGAGCCCGGCATCGACGAGGATGGCGGTTCCGTCGCTCTCGAAGTAATAGGAATTCCCCGCGCTGCCCGATCCGAGTGGAGCGACGATCATCGCGTTCCAAGATACGGCAAGTTCCGCGCGATAGGAAGATTGCGGTACGGGACACGCGGCACGCGGCACGCGAGGAGACCCTTGGTACGCGTGCCGCGTGCCGCGTTCCGCGTGACATACAATCCGCGCGCGATGGCGATGGAGCGGTTCGTAGTCGAAGGGGGACGGCGGTTGGACGGATCGATCCGGCCCGGCGGCAACAAGAACGCCGCGCTGCCGATCCTCGCCGCCTGCGTGCTGACCGATGAGCCGGTCGTTCTGCGCAATCTTCCGGACATCGAGGATGTCCGGGTCATGCTGCAGATTCTCGAGGGCATCGGAGCATCCGTAGAACGGCTCGAAAAGAACGTCGTCCGCATTCAGGTGAAGGGCGACTGCTCGTCAAATCCGGATCAGCAGCTCTCGCGGAAGATCCGCGCATCGATTCTCCTTGCCGGCCCGCTGCTGGCGCGATGCGGTGCTGCGGCGATCGCGAAACCGGGCGGCGATGCCATCGGCCGCCGCCGCGTCGATACCCATCTTCTCGCGCTGGAGAGCCTCGGCGCGCAGATCGAAGTCTCCGCGTACGAGTACCGGATGAGCGCACAGTCGCTGCGGGGAACGAAGATGTTCCTCGACGAGGCGTCCGTGACGGCGACGGAGAACGCGATCATGGCGGCCGCGCTCGCGGAAGGCGACACGCTGATCTACAACGCCGCGGCCGAACCGCACGTCCAGGACCTCTGCCGCTTCCTCAATCTCCTCGGCGCGCAGATCGAAGGCATCGCCACGAACTCACTCACGATCCGCGGCGTCGAGACGCTGCATGGAGGGGAGTTCGACATCCCGAGCGATCACATCGAGGTCGGCTCGTACATCGGCCTCGCTGCCGTGACGCGCAGCGAGCTGCTGATCGAGGACGCGGTGCCCGAGCACATGTATGCCGTCCGGCACATGCTCGAGAAACTCGGCGTGGAGATCAAAGTCGAGGGACGGAACATCCGCGTCCCGAAAGATCAGGAGCTGCGCGTGCGCTACGACATCGGCGCCGCGGTGCCGAAGATCGACGACGGCCCATGGCCGCTGTTCCCGGCCGATCTGCTGTCGATCATGATCATCGTCGCGACGCAGGCCGAAGGCACGGCCATGATCTTCGAGAAGATGTTCGAGTCGCGCCTCTTCTTCACCGACAAGTTGATCAGCATGGGCGCGCGGATCATCCTCTGCGATCCGCATCGCGCGATCATCGTGGGCGGCAACCGCCTCGTCGGCAGCGAGATCTCCAGCCCCGACATCCGCGCCGGCATGGCGCTGCTGCTGGCGGCGCTCTGCGCGAAGGGCGAGAGCATCATCCACAACATCCATCAGATCGACCGCGGCTACGAGCGCATCGAGGAGAGGCTCAATCCGCTCGGAGCGCGCATTCGCCGCGAAAAAGACGCCTGAGGATGAAGGCTGAAGGATGAAGGCTGAAGGGATGAATAGCTCCGCCCAAAGTTCATCCTTCATCCTTCATCCTTCATCCTTGCCCCTGCCAGGGGGTCGCCGCCTGACGCTCACACGTGCGCCTCTCGTGATGGGCATCCTCAACATCACTCCCGATTCGTTTTCCGACGGCGGCGTTCATTTCGAGCGGTCGAAGGCGGTGCACGCTGCGCTGCAGATGGAATCGGACGGCGCGGCGATCCTCGACGTCGGCGGCGAATCGACGCGGCCGGGGTCGGATGCGGTGACGATCGAGCAGGAAATCGAGCGCGTCGTGCCGGTCATCGAGCAGGTGCGGCGCCGCAGTGACGTCCCGATCTCCGTCGATACGAGGAAGGCGGCGGTCGCCGCTGCGGCGCTCGACGCCGGTGCGGACGTCATCAACGACGTATCGGCGCTGCGATACGACGCCGGCATGCCGGCGCTCGCCGCCGGTCGCGGCGTGTCGGTGATCCTCATGCACATGCGCGGCGAGCCGCGGACGATGCAGCAACACGCGGTGTACGACGACGTCGTTCGCGAAGTCGCATCCGAGTTGCAGGAGCGCGTCGAGGCGGCCGTCGGTGCGGGGATCGCACGCCAGCGCATCCTCGTCGACCCCGGCATCGGCTTCGCGAAGACCGCCGAGCACAATCTCCAGATTCTCGCGCGCGCGGCGGAGCTCCGCGACGTCGCGCCGTTCGTCATCGGCGCGTCACGCAAGGCGTTCATCGGTCATCTCACCGGTCGGGCGGCCGGTCCCGATCGCATGGTCGGCTCGCTTGCGGCGGTGGCCGCGGCGTACCGCGGCGGCGCCGCGGTCGTGCGCGTTCACGATGTGCGCGACACGGTGGATTTTCTGCGCGTGCTCGTGGCCATCGAGGAGAGAAGGAAGTGAGTCGCTCGCCGGCAACCGGCAACCGGCAACCGGCAACCGGTCGGGTGGTGGCGCGATGAATGTCCTCGATCGGATGCTTTCGCTCCAGTTCACCTGGCGCGACGCGATCGATGTCCTGTTCGTCGCGGTGATCATCTACAGCATCCTCGCGCTGATCCGCGGCACTCGAGCGATGCAGATCTCGATCGGCCTCGTCGTTCTCGGATCGACGTTCTTCATCGCCCGTGCGTTCGACCTGCGAGCGCTCGAGGTGATCTCGCGCGAGATCCTCTTCTATCTGCCCTTTGCGGTGATCATCCTGTTTCAGCACGAGATCCGTCGTGCGCTGGCGCGCGTCGGTGGGAACCCGTTCCTCGTTTTCCGCCGAAAAGCGGGAGCGGTTCCCATCGAGGCGATCCTCAGCGCGTGTGAGATTCTCTCGTCGCGCCGGATTGGAGCGCTGATCGCCGTCGAAGGCGCACAGACGCTCCGCGCTTACGAAGATGTGGCCAAGCCGGTCGACGCGCTCGTCACGGCGGAGCTGCTGATCACGATCTTCACGCCGGGCGGTCCGATGCACGACGGCGCCGTCGTGATCCGCCATAACCGCATCGTCGTGGCCGGCGCGTTCTTCCCGCTCACCGCAGCGGAAGACACGAAGCTCCAGCATGGCACCCGGCACCGCGCCGCCCTCGGCGTAACGGAGGAGAGCGACGCGCTCGTGATCGTGATCTCGGAGGAGAATGGCTCGATCGCCGCGGCACGTGAAGGAAAACTCTACGAGAACCTCGATCGCGGCGCGCTCGAGCAGATGATGACCGGTCATTTCGGAGACCAGCGATGAGGCCGTTGGTCGCGAATGCCGGTCTCAAGGCGCTGGCGCTCTTTCTCGCGCTCGTCGTCTGGTTCGTCGTTTCCGCTCCGCGCCGCGAAAGCGTCTCCGAACGCACGCTGCCAGTCGCGCTCTCGATCGTCGGAACTCCCGCGCAGCTCATGATCACCACGCCGGTGCCGGAGGCAGTCAACGTGCGATTGCGCGGCCGGGTGTCGGTGATCCGATCGCTTTCATCGCAGAATCTCGCCGTGACGATCGACATGCGTAACTGGGCGCAGGCGGGTGACGCGTTGATCACGATCCGTGCGCAGGCGATCAACACGCCGGAGGGCGTGGAGGTCGTGTCCGTCGATCCGAACAAAGTCGGTTTCCGCCTCGAGCAGGTCCGGCAGCGCGTGGTCAATATCCGCCCGTTTCTCGTCGGCGATCCGCCGAAGGGCTACACGGTCGGCGACCCGACCGTGAATCCCGATCACGCGCTCGTCTCCGGCCCGCTCTCGCAGATCCGCAATATGACCGACGTGGCCACCGAACGCATCATCATGACCGGCCGCACGGCGTTGTTCGTGCAGAACGTCGGCGTCGTATCCGATTCACCACTCGTTCGCGTCGTCGACCCGCAGACGGTCGAAGTGACCGTCCCCGTCCTTGCGGAGATCGGTCCGGAACAAGAGACAACGATCACGCCGGCGTCGAAGGGCGAGAGCAATACCCCGGCGAAGGCGAAGCGGAAACCCGCATGAGAGTGCTCTTCGGAACGGATGGCATCCGTGGCAGGGCGCGCGAATACCCGCTCGATCCGCCGACGATCTTCGCACTCGGCGAAGCGCTTGCGCACCGTTTGCGCCGTGAAGGCAAGCCCGGTCGCTCTCTCATGGGAATGGACACGCGCGAATCAGGTCCCGAGATCGCACAGGCGCTCGCCGCGGGAATGGCCGCGGGTGGTGGCGAGGCGATCCTCATCGGCGTGATTCCGACTCCGGGCGTGGCATATCTCTGCCGCACCTCCGATGCGGAAGCGGGGCTGTCGATCTCCGCGTCTCACAATCCGTTCGGAGATAACGGCGTGAAGATCTTCGGTCACGACGGGATGAAGCTGCCGGATTCAGTCGAAGAAGAAATCGAGGACGAGCTGCGAACGCTCCGTCGCGACGAGGCGAAGATCGGGTCCGTCGTCCTCGCGGAGCGGCCGGATCTCGTCGAGCAGTACGAACGATTTCTCATCAGCGGAGTCAGCGAAGGCGCGTTGCGCGGCAGGAAGGTCGTTCTCGATGCCGGCCACGGGGCAGCCTACCGGATCGGACCGGAGGCGTTTCGACGCGCGGGCGCGGACGTCGTTGTCATTCACGATCAGCCGAACGGCCGAAACATCAACGAGAGCTCCGGTGCGTTGCATCCGGAGACTCTCGCAAAGGTCGTCGTCAGAGAGAAGGCAGACTTTGGCGTGGCGTTCGATGGCGACGCGGACCGCGCGATCTTCGCCGACGACCGCGGCAAGATCCGCGACGGCGACGAGATCATCTATCTCTGGGCGCAGCGGCTGAAACGCGAAGGGCGGCTGAAAGGAAATCGGGTCGTCACGACGGCGATGTCGAACTTCGGATTCGAGCGCCAGCTCGCGGCTGACGGCATCGAGTTGATTCGCGCGCAGGTCGGCGACAAATACGTCCTGGAGCAGATGCTCGCCACCGGCGCGGTCCTGGGCGGCGAACAGTCGGGTCACATCATCGATCTCGCCGTCCATACCACCGGCGACGGCATCCACACCGCACTCGTCTTCGGCGAGCTGCTGGTGAAAGCGGGACGCCCGTTTTCGAGTCTTCGGACGTTCGATCCCATGCCGCAGGTGCTCATCAACCAGAAAGTCCTGTCGAAACCACCGCTCGACTCGCTGCCGCGATTTCCGGCGGAGCTGCGGAAGGCGGAAGACGATCTTGGCCGGGACGGACGAATTCTCGTACGTTACTCGGGCACCGAGAACCTCGTGCGGGTCATGGTCGAAGGCGTCGATGAAGCGGATATCAACAAGATCGCAAACCACTTGCGCGAGGTCCTGGCGGCTGAGATCGGCTGACGCTGCTCGGACGTTCCGACTTTTCTTGGCGACCTGCAATCTCCGACCGGCGATCTGCTATATTGCGCCATTCATTTTTCCGAGCGGTGGGAGAGATCGATGCCAAAAGCGCAGGGTAAGAAGGCGGCTGCCACTTCGAGAAAGCGTGTGGCACGAAAGCCTGCTGCGCGCGCGAAGAGCACCAGGCCCGCGGCTCCGAAGAAGCGCGCGGCCAAACCGGCACCGCGTCGCGCGAAACCTGTAGTGGCAGTGAAGAAAGCGGTCTCGAAGGTCGCCGAGAAATTACGGGCCAAGGCTGCGCCCGCGGCGGCCGCAGCGCCGCGGCCAAAACCGGCGCCTGTGCCTTCGCCGGCAGTTCGGCGGCCCGAGCCGCAGAAAAAACGGACGCGCAGACCGCGACCGCGCGTGCAGTCGAATGGCGCTCCCGTCGCGGCGTGGCTGACAAAGGGCGAGAAGCCGCGTCCGTCCTCGTTCATCCCCGCTCCGGCGCGCGCGGAAGCGCCGTCGCTGATTGCCGCGCCGCCCGCATCGTCGGATCGACTGTTCCGCGCCGATGATCTCTCCGAAATCGCGGTTCGCACGGTGCCGGTCCGCGTCGACATCGAGATGAACGGTGGCCGCGTCTACCTCGGCATCATTCCCGAGGAGATCACGCTGCGCGTCGGCGAAGGGATCGAATGGGACTTCCGCTACCTCGGCGGCGCCGACGTGACGGTCGACGAGCTGACGATCGAATTCGAGAAACCCGCGCCGTTCTCCATCGCGCAGTTCCGTTCACGCAAACCGGGAACGGCACGGCCTCATCGTCAACTCTCCGGTCCGGCGCAGAAGTCCGCCGCCGGGAAGCGCGTGAGCTACACGATCCGCGCGATCACCGCGTTCAAGACCGACATCGGTGCAGCGCGGCCGTGGTTGACAGTTCTGGCGTGAAACGCCGCGGAGAGCGGGCATCCCGCCCCACGAGAACGTGCCGGTGAGGACACCGGCGCCTCGCCACGACGACGGCGCTGACGCGCCTCGTCCGATGCGGCTTGCGACTCGGAATTCTTCCGTCATCACGGTGTCGCGTGCGCGGAACGAGGGTGTTGTTTGCGCGCGCTACGCGTGCGAGCTGACCGAATCGCTCCCGAACCGGCCGGTCGCACCGGCAACCGCCGATTGTGATCGGCGTCCCTTGCTTCACTAATCCGTTCCCACTCACGACGCGTATATTGGAGGCACACTGAGACAAACGAAGGAGGAGATCCCATGAGAAGCCCGGGCATCGCTCTCGTTCTCGTATTGTCCAGCGCAGTCGTTTTTGCGCAGGGGAACAATCCCGCACCGACCTACACGGCGTGCGTCGACAAACAGGGCCGGATCTACGCATTCTCGGTCGGGGACAAACCGCTGGATGTTTGTAAGAAGGACGAAGTGCAGGTGCGGCTGGGATCCGGAGACATCACGTCCATCGAAACGGGAGCCGGACTCCTCGGCGGCGCGGATTCCGGTGTCGGAAGGCTCGGGATCGCTCCCTCATTTCAGTTACCGCAGACCTGCAAGGCCGGGCAGGTGGTCGCATTCGATGGTAAGAGCTGGGCGTGCGTGACGCTGGCACAGCCGCAGCCACAGGGAAGCAGAGTATGGGTGGGAGTTTACTGGCACTTCTATCGGTCAGCGACCGGGCCGGGACCCGTGTCCGAAGAGACGTTCACGGTGTACTACCTGAATCCGGGCGACGAGACGAACAAGGTCGGATGCACGTTCTTCGATCACAACGGAGTGCTGCTGCTGGGTGGAATCGGGACGTCATACATGGCTCCTCCGGGCGGCCTCGGGCTGTGCTCGTACTTTCCTGACAGGCTGGGCGTGGGTTGGGTCATCGTCAGCGCTGAGCGACCGATCCTGCCTCACGGCGCGCAGCACTATCAGGATCCGGGCTCCGGCCGGATGAACGCGGAGTCGAACCTGGAGTGGTTCCCGGTCGATTGCTCGAATGCGCGCGGTTTCGAGTTCGTGTGCCGTTTTATCGTTCAGACGACCGAAGCGGCGGCGAAGCGCTAAACCGCGCGCAGCACTTCGCGCGACTCTGAGCGGTGCTGTTCCTGCAGCGCCGCGATGGTGCTCACGCCTTCGCGCATGGAGCGGATGCCTTCCACGCACGCGGCCGCGGCCGACAGCGTCGTGATGCATGGAATCCCGAGCTGAAGCGCGTACCGGCGGATGTACGTATCGTCGTAGAACGCGGAGCGTCCCAGTGGCGTGTTGATCACGAGCGTGACTTCACGATTGATCATGCGATCGGCGACGTTCGGTCTTTCGCTCTCGTGGATCTTGAACGCCAGCCCGGCCTCGATCCCGTGCCGCATCAGGAAGTCGCGCGTGCCGGTCGTGGCGATGATGCGGAAGCCGAGCGCGACGAAGTCGGACGCGAGCTGCACCACCATGGCGGTCTTGTCATTGTCGTTGACCGACATGAATGCGGTGCCGGACAGCGGCAGCTTCGTGCCGGCGCCGAGGAGCGCTTTCGCGTAGGCCTCACCGAAGACTGGTGAGCTGCCCATGACCTCGCCCGTCGATTTCATCTCCGGACCGAGAACGGTGTCTTCCTTCGGGAAACGATTGAACGCGAACACAGGGGCCTTGACCCAGTACCCAACGACGCGCGGCTCGGTGGTGAGGCCGAGGCTGCGCAGCGTCTGACCGGCCATGACTCTCGCCGCGATCTTCGCGAATGGAACGCCGGTCGCCTTCGACACATACGGCACGGTGCGCGAGGCGCGCGGATTGACTTCGAGAACGTAGAGATCGCCGCGCGCGATCGCGTACTGCACGTTCATCAGGCCGACGACGTTCAGCGCCTTCGCCAGTTCGATCGTGCGCCGCCGGATTCGATCCTGCTCCCGGTGGCCGATGATGTACGGCGGGATCACCGTCGTCGAATCGCCGGAGTGAATGCCTGCCAGCTCGATATGCTCCATCACGCCGGCGATGACGACGTCCTGGCCGTCCGCGATTGCGTCGACGTCGAGCTCGATCGCGTCCTCGAGGAAGCGGTCGATGAGGATCGGATGTCCCGGCGCAGCTTCAAACGCGATCGTCATGTACTCCAACAGGCTGGCCTCGTCGTACACGATCGCCATGGCCCGGCCGCCCAGAACATACGAAGGCCGGACGACGACGGGATATCCGATGCGGCTGGCAACTCGGATCGCTTCTTCTTCGGTCATCGCGGTGCCGTGCGCAGGAACGAGGATGTTGTGCGTGCGCGCGAGACGACTGAATCGCTCACGATCTTCTGCGATGTCGATCGAATCGACTGACGTGCCCCACATCGGCGCGCCCGCCGCGGCGAGCTGTGTGGCGAGCTTCAGCGGGGTCTGGCCGCCGAACTGCACGATCACGCCTTCCGGTTTCTCGATCTCGATGATCTCCAGCACGTCCTCGAGCGTGAGCGGCTCGAAGTAGAGACGGTCCGATGTGTCGTAATCCGTCGACACCGTCTCCGGATTGCAGTTCACCATGATCGTCTCGAAGCCGGCCTCCCGCAGCGCAAAGGACGCGTGCACGCAGCACGTGTCGAACTCGATGCCCTGACCGATGCGATTCGGGCCGGAGCCCAGGATCATGACTTTCCGGCGCTGCGCCGGCGCCGACTCGTCCTCGGACTCGTACGTCGAGTAGAGATACGGCGTCGTCGCTTCGAACTCCGCCGCGCACGTGTCGACGCGCTTGTAGACCGGCCGTATGCCGAGACGGTGGCGCTCAGCGCGAACCTCTTCTTCGGTGCGGTTTGTCAACGTCGCGATCTGCCGGTCGGAGAATCCGCAGCGCTTCCACTGGAGGATGTCAGAGCCCTCTCCCGCTTGCGGGAGAGGGTGCCGCGAAGCGGCGGGTGAGGGCTGCCCCTCATCCGGCCCTTCGGGCCACCTTCTCCCCGCGTCGCGGGGAGAAGGAACTGAGTCCGCGATTTCCCGCTCCATCTTCACGATGTCGCGCATCGCGTTGAGGAACCATGGATCGATCATGGAGAGCTGATGGATTTCTTCGACGGCCATCCCGGCGCGCAACGCATCGCCGATCGCGAAGATGCGTTCCGGTGTGGGCGTGCGCAGCAGCTCCGGCAGACGGTCGCGGTCAGAGCCGCGCCACTCCAGGCCGCTCACGCCGATCTCGAGCGAGCGCAGTCCCTTCTGAAGCGCTTCGGCGAACGTGCGGCCGATGGCCATCGCTTCGCCGACCGACTGCATCGAGAGACCGAGCGTGTGTGGTGTCTTCGGGAACTTCTCGAAGGAGAAGCGCGGGATCTTGACGACCACGTAGTCAATGGACGGCTCGAATGAGGCCGGAGTCTTCTTCGTGATGTCGTTGGGAATCTCGTCGAGGGTGTAGCCGGCGGCGAGCTTCGCGGCGAACTTCGCGATCGGGAAGCCGGTCGCTTTCGACGCCAGCGCGGAGGATCGGGAGACGCGCGGATTCATCTCGATGGCCAGCCGGCGGCCGGTCTGCGGGTGCACGGCGAACTGGATATTGCTGCCGCCCGTCTCGACTCCGATCGCGCGAATGATGCTCTTCGCCTCGTCGCGCATCGCCTGGTACTCGTCGTTCGTGAGCGTCTGCTGCGGCGCGACGGTGATCGAGTCTCCGGTGTGCACGCCCATCGGATCGAGGTTCTCGATCGAGCAGACGACGATCACGTTGTCCGCTTTGTCGCGCATCACTTCGAGCTCGAGCTCCTTCCAGCCGATCACCGACTCTTCGACGAGAACGCGGTGAACGGGAGAGAGATCGAGTCCGCGCGAGGCGATCGAGCGCAGCTCTTCGACGTTGTAAGCGATGCCGCCGCCCGAGCCGCCGAGGGTGAAGGAGGGGCGGATGACGAGCGGATACCCGATGCGCGTCGCAAACAGCTCGGCTTCTTCGACTGTCGCGGCGTAGCCGGAGGCCGGCACCTCGACGCCGATCCGCATCATCGTCTCTTTGAAGAGCTGCCTGTCCTCGGCGAGCCTGATGGCCTCGTAATTCGCGCCGATCAACTCGACGCCGTAACGCTGCAGCACGCCGTTCTCCCACAGCGCCATCGCCAGGTTGATTCCGGTCTGTCCACCGACTGTCGGCAGGATCGCGTCGGGGCGTTCGCGCTCGATGATCCGCTCCAGAGTCTCGGGAGTGAGCGGCTCGATGTACGTCCGATCCGCGAACTCCGGATCGGTCATGATCGTCGCCGGATTGGAATTGACGAGGATGATTCGGTAACCCTCGTCTCGGAGCGCTTTGCAGGCCTGAGTTCCGGAGTAATCGAACTCAACAGCCTGGCCGATGATGATGGGGCCCGAACCGATGACTAGGATGGAGGAAATGTCGGTTCGCTTTGGCATCTGGCCATACGCGATGATATCAGTAGAACGGCATGCGCCATGCGCCATGCGCCGGCGGAAGCACTCATGCCTCATGCCTCATACCTCATGCCCAGATTCATCGAATGGGATTCGCTCGACGTTCGCATCAGCGGCGAGAAGCTGAATGCGCTTGTCCGAGCGATGGTCGTCGATCCGATTCAGCGGCTCGAGCTCAAGTTCCTCAACGGACTCCTGCGCATCGACGGCACGGCGAAGATGTTCCTGAGCGTGCCGTTCACGGTCTATGTTTCCGAAATGGAGCCGGTCGGGACGAGCGTGCGCGTGACGCTGCGCGCCGCGTCCGCGTTCGGTGCGGTTCCGATTCCGCAGTTTCTTTTCCGGTTCGCGAAGGATCGACTGCCGAAAGATCTCGTCCGCTTCGAGGAACCCGCGACATTCGTCTTTGCTTTGGATCGATTCTTGCCACCCTTCGTCAGCACCGAGATCCAGAGAATCTGGATCATTGACGGCGGTCTCGCAGTCACCCTTGGCAGAGGTGGGGCAGACCTGCCGCAGAATCCGGGAGCAAGCTCCGATGAATGAAAACGACGATCTCGATGAGGCGATGAACGACACGGGGGAGGCCGGGCGGGGCGTGACACAGGATCACGCCGCCCGTTTCTATGATCGCGTCCGCACGCGGATTCAGGAGTACGTCGACAGCAAGGGCGGGATGGTGGAGAAGACGGCGGAGTTTCTCCTGCTCGTGCCCGACATGTTCATCCTGCTGTGGCGGCTGGCGAACGATCCGCGGGTGACCGGGAAGAACAAAGTTCTGCTCGGCAGCGGGCTGGCCTACTACATCTTCCCGTTCGACTTCCTTCCCGAAGCGTTGGTCGGACCGATGGGATACCTCGATGACCTCGTCTTCGCGGTCTACGTGCTCAACAAGATGCTGACCGACACCGACGTGTCGATCCTGCGCGAGCACTGGAGCGGCGACGAAGACGTGCTCGACGCCGTGCGCCGCGTGCTGACCACCGCCGACCAGCTCGTGGGCTCGAACGTGCTCGCGCGGATCAAGAAGATGGTGAAATGACACGCGCAGACGTGTCATCCCGAGCGTGAGCGAGGGATCTGGGGGAAGGGTGGCGCGCGAGGCATCTCGTTCGAGCCCCCCGCCGCCCCAGGTTCCTCGCTCACGCTCGGAATGACACGGCCGGGTCGCGCCACGTCACCCTGAGCGCAGCGAAGGGTCTCGGCGGCGACGGCTGTGCATTTTGAGATCCTTCGCTGCGCTCAGGATGACGTGGGGCATATCCGCTCCTACGGCTGGCTTGCCGTTCTCACGCTCGGAATGACACGGCTTTGCTTTCCTTGTTCGGTGGAAATTTATGGACAGGAGTGGAGAATAGTGGTAGAACGGATCTCCAAACAGCCGAAAGTGTGGCCGAAGGACTCTACGAGCCGTGGATCTCACCGTATTGATGGGTCATGCGCCCGCGCGCATCGACGAGAAAGGTCGGCTCAAAGTCCCGGCGAACTTCCGGAAGATCATTGAAGAGCGCTACGGACCCGATTGCTTCATCACCTCCACCGACGGCGAGCGCGCGCTGGTCTACCCCATGCCGGTCTGGTTCGACTTCCAGGCGCGGCTGGCCAAAGTGCCATCGACATCGATGGCCAAAACGAAGCTGCTCGAGCGCGCTAACTACTTCGGCCAGGTGGGCACGATCGACGCGCAGGGCCGCCTCCTGGTTCCCGCCGTTCTGCGTGAGGTCGCCGGGATCGCCGACGACGTGGTCGTCATCGGCAATCAGGATCACCTCATCGTCTGGAACGAAGAGAAGATCCAGAAGCGTCTGAAGAGCTCGCCGTTGTCGAACGACGACTGGAAGGAGCTGGAACTGCACGGAGTGTAGCTGACAGCTGACAGCTGACAGCTCACAGGGAGGCCTGTCAGCTGTGAGCTGTGAGCCGTGAGCTCATGAATCACGAGCCTGTTCTTTTACAACCGGTAGTCGAGTTTCTCCGCCCCGCGCGTGCTGACGGGACGCTCGTCGATGCGACGGTCGGCCTCGGCGGTCACGCTTCGGCGCTGCTGGAGCGGTACCCGCGATCGAAGCTGATCGCGATCGACCGCGATCCGGCGGCGCTCGAGCGTGCGCGCGAGCGGTTGGCGAAGTTCGGAGATCGCGTGACGTTTCATCGCGGACGTCACGAGTCGCTCATTGAAATTCTGAAGCAGTCAAACGCGACGAAGGTCAGCGGCATCCTGGCCGACCTCGGCGTCTCGTCGATGCAGCTCGACGATGCCTCGCGCGGATTCTCTTTCCGCTACGACGCGCCGCTCGACATGCGCATGGGACCCGAGGGTGCGACGGCGGCGGAGCTGGTCAACTCGCGCGATGAGCGCGAGCTCACCAGGATCCTCCGCGAGTACGGCGAAGAGCCGAGGGCGCGACGGATCGCACGGGCGATCGTCGACGCGCGGGCCGAGGCGCCGATCGAGACGACCTCGCGACTGGCGGAGATCATCCGGAGCGTGAAGCGTTCGCGACCGGGCGACATCGATCCCTCCACGCTGACGTTCCAGGCGTTGCGGATCGCCACCAACGAGGAGCTGATCGGACTCGATCGATTCATCGACGACGCTGTCGAATCGCTCGAGCCGGCCGCACGCATCGCCGTGATCGCGTTCCACTCGCTCGAAGACCGGATCGTGAAGCGCGCGTTCCGGCGCCTCGAGGGCCAGTGCACCTGCCCGCCGGGCATGCCCGTCTGCGGGTGCGGCGCGGTCGAAAAGGTGAAGATCCTGACAGGACGGCCGGTGACTGCTTCTGATGAAGAACTGAATCGGAATCCGCGATCGCGCAGCGCCAAGCTTCGCGTTGCGGAGCGGATGTGAGGGATCGCTTGCTGCGGGACCAAGCAGCAAGGGTGGAGGTTGGGGAAGGGTTGGGTGTGTGTGCGGTCCGGGAGCTCGGGAGGGGTGGAGCGTGGAGCGTGGGTGCGTGGGGATGGTTCTCGGTGTCGTGCTTGTAGGCAGATCTTCACCCTTGTTGGTTGAGCCCGCGCGGCGCGGACATGTACGCACAGAAGAAGACCGTCGAAAACATCCACATCGTTCGCGAGCGCGATCGTCAGCGCTTTCGTGAGCTGCTGGCCGTCCTTTCTCTCGGCATCCCGATCTGCCTGTTTCTTCTCCTCTTTACGTGGCAGAACCTCGAGGTGATCCGCCTCGGGCGTGAGGCCACTCGCCTGCAGCAGAAGCGCAAGCAGATCGAAGACGCGAACAAAGCGCTTCAGCTCGAGCTCGATCGGCTGACCTCACTCGATTCCGTCGAGAGGAAGGCCGTGGCCCTCGGCTTCACGCCGACGGATGCAGGCGCAGTCGTGATGGTGACGCGGAGGAGTGGGGCGCCGGCGCCCTCGCCGGCGCGCGCCGCCGAGGTCGGTGGCGCTACGCGGGGCCGCGCCGGAGCCTCCCCATGACCCGCTCCGAGAAGCGGGTCATTCAGTTGTTTGCGGTGCTGACGGCGTGGGCGCTCGTCGTCATCGTGAAGCTCACGTACGTGCAGCTCATCCGGCACGGCGACTACACCGCGCGTGCCGTGCGACAGCAGGAGCGGACGCTCGCACTTGCTCCGGTCCGCGGCTCGATCCTCGATCGACGTGGTCGCGTGCTGGCGGAGAGCGTCTCGGCGCAGTCGATCTATGCCGATCCGCAAGCGGTGATCAACAAGCGTGCGACCGCGAAGGCGCTGGCGTCGATTCGCGGCCTGGACATGACCGCGCACGAGATCGAAGAGAAGCTGCGGAGCGATGCTGCGTTCGTATGGATCGCACGACAGTTGCCGATGGACGTCGCCGCCGCGGTGAAAGCCGTCAATCTGCCCGGCATCTACTTTCTCGAGGATCATCGCCGCTCCTATCCGCGCGGAACGATCGCGGCGAATGTCATCGGCTACTCGGGTCTCGACGGCGAGGGCCTGGGGGGCATCGAGCATTCGCTCGACAGCTACGTGCGCGGTCGCGCCGGTCGCGTCACGCTTCTGCGCGACGCACGGCGCGGCGTCTACCTCGTCGGCGGTGAGGGTGCGAACCGTCCGGTCGACGGCAATCACGTGGTGCTGACGATCGACGCGGTGATCCAGTTCATCGCCGAGCGCGCCTTGTCTCGTGCCGTTGCGCACTACGGTGCCGCGGGCGGAAGCGCCATCGTCGTGGATCCGAATGACGGCGCGATCCTGGCGATGGCCTCCGTTCCGACATTCGATCCGAATCATTTCCGCGATTACCCCGCCGAGGCGTGGAGGAATCGCAACGTCCAGGAGATCTACGAGCCTGGATCGACGTTCAAGATCGTCACGGCGGCCGCCGGACTCGAGGAAGGCGTCGTCACGCCGTCGCAGGTCCTCGATTGCGGCGACGGTGCGATTCAGATCGGCCCGAACGAGATTCACGAGCACGGCGGCAACAAGTACGGTCGCCTCAGTTTCGAAGAAGTGCTCGTGCACTCCTCCAACGTCGGCACCGTCCGCGTCGGACTGGCCCTCGGCGAGCAGCGCCTGTACCGCTACGTGCGGCGCTTCGGATTCGGCGAGCGAACGAACATCCAGCTTCCGGGTGAGACTCCCGGACTCGTACGGCGGACCGACAAGTGGTCGCCGCTGTCGAGCGCCAGCATCTCCATCGGGCAGGAGATCGGCGTCACGACGCTGCAACTCGTGCGTGCGGTGGCAACCGTCGCGAACGGCGGCGTGCGCGTGGAGCCGCGCATCGTCGATCGCATCGAGGACCCCGCGGGAAACGTGAAGTATCGTCCGCCGCCGCCGCGTTCCATGCGCGTCGTTTCGGAGAAGACGGCCGCAGTGTTGAACGAGATCCTGAAGGCGGTCGTGGCGCGAGGGACGGGCGAGAACGCGGCGCTCGCCGAGCACGTGGTCGCCGGCAAAACCGGAACGGCGCAGAAAGCAATTCGCGGCGGCTATGCCGCGGACAAATTCATCGCGTCGTTCGCAGGGTGGGTTCCGGCTGACCGCCCCAGGCTGGTCATTCTCGTGGTCATCGACGAACCGAAAGCCGAGCAGTACGGTGGAAAGGTAGCCGCTCCGGCATTTCGCGAGATCGCCGAGGCGACGCTGCGGTATCTGGCGGTGCCGCCGTCGATGCCGGCGCGAACGCTCGGAACCGATGGCGCCCTGCTGGCGACATTTTCGCAACGCGATCCGCAACGGCCAGCCGAGTCCGGCGTTCCCGATCTACGCGGCCTCGACGTTCGGGCGGCGGTGGCTCGGGCGACGGCGGCTGGTCTGTCCGTCAGGGTGGTCGGAAGCGGCGTGGTCCAATCACAAAATCCGATCGCAGGCGACATGTTGCCGAAGAACCATCAATTGACGTTACAGCTCAGCGGAACGGAGAGCGCGCGATGAAACTGCGCGACCTTCTGCGTGACGTGCCGGTGCGAGAAGTGTGCGGCGGCGATGATGTCGAGATCGGCGGCATCACGGCCGACTCGCGCTTCGTGCGCAAAGGATGGTTGTTCGTCGCGATTCCCGGCACGCAGCAGGACGGATCGAAGTTCATCGGCCAGGCAACCGAAAAGGGCGCCGCCGCGATTGTCGGTGCAGGGCCGCCGATCCCGGCGGCCAGCGCCGGCGAGGTCGGCGGCGCCACACTCGTCTACGTCGACGATCCACGCGCCGCTATCGCCATCATCGCCTCCAACTTCTTCGGCCGCCCGGCCGAAAAGCTCTCTCTCGTCGGCGTCACCGGCACCTCCGGCAAAACGACGACGACGAAGATGATGGAATCGATCTTCGATTCGACCGGCGAGCCGGTCGGACTCATCGGCACGATCGAGTATCGCGCCGGCGACGAGCGCCTCAATGCCGATCGCACGACGCCGGACGCCGTCGTTCTGCAGGAATGGCTGGCCAAGATGGTTGCCGCCGGCGTGCGTCACGCGGTGATGGAGGTTTCGTCGCACGCGCTCGCGCTCAAGCGGACGCACGGCGTGCCTTTCGCGGCCGCGGTGTTCACGAATCTCTCGCGCGACCACTTCGATTTTCACAAGGACTTCGCGGATTACTTTCAGGCCAAGCGCATCCTGTTCGATCAGATCGATCGCCACCGCCGGACGGCGGTGGTGAACATCGACGACGAGTACGGGCAGCGGCTGGTCGATGAGATCGGTCGCGCGGCGTTGACGTTTGGCCGATCGGAGGGCGCGGACATCCGGCCGGCGAAAGACTTCGAGGTCTCGGTCCGCGGACTGCGAGGCAAGGTCATCACCCCCAGCGGTGAGATCACCGTCGACTCACGACTCCTCGGCCTGCCGAACCTGTACAACTGGCTGGGCGCCATCGGCGGGGCGATCGTCGTCGGCATCCCGATTCCGGCGATCGAGAAAGGCATTCGCGCGCTTCCTTCCGTACGCGGCCGTTTCGAGCGCGTCGATACGCGCGACGGTCCGACGGTCATCGTCGACTACGCGCACAAGCCGGACGCGCTGGAGAAGCTGCTGCATACCGTGCGCGAGCTCGCCGGCTCCAAGCGGCTGGTCCTTCTTTTCGGATGTGGTGGAGATCGCGACAAGGGGAAGCGCCCGCTGATGGGCGCGATCGCCGGACATCTGGCGGACTTCACCGTTCTGACGAGCGACAACCCGCGCAGCGAGAATCCGGAAGTGATCCTCGACGCGATCGAGAACGGGATGCGCGAGGCCGAGGGGTCGCGTTACACGCGCGTGGCCGATCGTCGGGAGGCGATCGCGCGCGCCGTGCAGGAGGCGAGCGACGACGACGTCATCATCATCGCCGGCAAGGGTCACGAGAGCTATCAGGTGGTCGGCGATCAGATCGTGCACTTCGACGATCGCGAAGAGGCGGAGCTCGCTCTGAAAAAGCGCCACGAAAAAGTAGTTTCCTAAATAGACGCGAAATTGGTATTGATATCAATGATCAAATCGTTCTATGATGCAGCGCACTCGGACAGATGTTCTGTTCCGGCTCCGTCGGTCAGTTTCGGCGCGGGTGAGTGGATGGTGATCGCCGGGCGGTCTTCGGGGGAAGGGGGCGATCGCCGGGGAAGAAGCGCGGCGGGGCCGGGACAGAACATCGGACAACGAGCTCCGCGGAGGCATCCATGCCTCGGCTGACGTTCAGCGAGCTTGCCGAGATGGTCGGTGGCGAGGTTCTCCAGGGCGGCGCCGTCGAGACCTCCTCCGTCGTCATCGACAGTCGCGAGGTGAAGCCCGATTCCGTCTTCTTCGCGATCAAAGGCGACCGGCTGGACGGACATCAGTTCGTCGCTCAGGCGCTCCAGACTGCGCGCGGCGCCGTCGTGTCGCGCCCGAACGGTTTTCCACCCGGCAAAGGCATCGTTCGCGTCGCCGATACGACGGTCGCGCTGCAGCATCTGGCGCGCTCGATCCGCGAGCGATACGACTTCACGCTCATCGGGATCACCGGCTCAGCGGGGAAAACGACGACGAAAGAGATGATCGCCACGCTCATCGGCACGGAGCGCCGTACCTGGAAGTCGTGGGGCAACTTCAACAATCTGATCGGATGCCCGCTCTGCATCGACAACACACCCGATGACGCGCAGGTCGTCGTCAGCGAGATGGGCATGAACCACAAAGGTGAGATCGCCCAGCTCGCCGGATGGACGCATCCCGACGTCGGCGTCTACACGAACATCGGTCCGGTGCATATCGAGTTCTTCGGTACCGTCGAGAAGATCGCCGAAGCAAAGCGCGAGCTGCTCGAGAACGTGAAGCCGGGCGGAACGGTCGTTCTCAACACCGACAACGAGCACGTGATGCGGATCTCGAAGGGATTCCAGGGGCGCAAGATCACATACGGCATCGATCATGACGCCCAGTACCGCGCCACCGACATCCGCGAGCGCGGACTCCTCGGCACGCGGTTCGCGCTGAACGCCGAAGGAGCGAGACGCGAGTTCGATCTCGTGCTGCCGGGCCGCCACAATCTCGAGAATCTTCTGGCCGCCATCGCCACCGCACGTTCCCTGGGGATCAGTTGGGAAGGCGTCGAGCGCGGCATCCGCGAGATGAAGCCGGCGTACCATCGCGGCGTCGTCATCCCGTGGCGCGGCGCGACGATCTACGACGACACATACAATTCGAATCCGTACGCGCTCGAGCGGACGCTCGAGCTGATGGCGCAGGCCCATGTCGAAGGACGCCGGATCGCCGTCATCGGCGACATGCTCGAGCTCGGGGAGAAGGAGCTCGATTACCATCGCGACGCCGGAAGGAACATTCCGCGCGAGATCGATGTGGTGGTCGGAGTCGGGCCGCGATCGAAGGCGCTGCTCGAAGGTGCCCGGGCGGCCGGTTTTGCGCCGGACGCGCTGCATCACTTTCCCGATGCGCAGCCGGCGGGTGCGTTTCTCATCGATTTCATCAGACCGCGCGATCTGGTCCTGGTCAAAGCCTCACGCGGAATCGGGTTGGACAGGATCGTGACGACGTTGCAGGAGAGGAAATGAAGTTGACAGTTGACGGTGGACGGCGGACAAGGCCCTGCAGCGTTGAGATGTTCGATCTCGCGTTGAAGAGCCTCGTCCACTGTCAACCGTCAACCGTCAACCGCTGCGGAGGGACACGCTAAATGTTGTACTACCTCCTCTATCCTCTCCGCGAAGTCATTTCAGGATTCAACGTCTTCCGGTACATCACGTTCCGCACGGCGTTCGCCGCGATCACCGCGCTTCTGATTTCCTTCATCCTCGGGCCGTGGCTGATCGAGCGGATGACGCGCATCAAGCTCGGCCAGTACATCCGCGAAGAAGGGCCGAAGTCTCACCAGCAGAAGGCGGGGACGCCGACGATGGGCGGCATCCTCATCAATCTCGCGATTCTGATTCCGACGCTGTTCTGGGCGGACGTCCTCAATCCGTACATCTGGATCATCCTGTTCGTGACGTTCGCGTACGGTGCGATCGGATTCATCGACGACTACCGCAAGCTCGTGAAGAAGCGCAACCTCGGGCTCACGGCGAAAGAGAAGTTCACAGCGCAGTTCGGCGTGGCGCTGCTCGCCGCGCTCGCCATCGCCTATCTGCCGACGATCCACAACAACTACTCGACGACGCTGACGTTCCCGTTCCTGAAGAACGTCGCCCTCAATCTCGGATTCCTCTACATCCCGTTCATCATGGTGATCATCGTCGGGGCGTCGAACGCGGTGAATCTCACCGACGGGCTCGATGGACTGGCGATCGGATCGGTGCTCGTCGCCGCGGTGACGTACACGATTCTCACGTACGCGGCGGGACACTTCCGGATCGCCGACTATCTGCGCATCGCCTGGGTCCCGCAAACGGGTGAGCTGGCGGTGTTCTGCGGTGCGATGGTCGGCGCGTCGCTCGGATTTCTCTGGTTCAACGCGCACCCGGCCGAGATCTTCATGGGCGACGTCGGCTCGCTCTCTCTGGGCGGTGCCATCGGATGTCTGGCCGTGATGATCAAGCAGGAGCTGCTGCTCGTGCTCGTCGGCGGCCTGTTCGTGGTCGAGGCGCTCTCGGTGATCATCCAGGTGGCCTCGTTCAAGCTGACCGGACGGCGCGTCTTCAAGATGTCGCCGCTGCATCACCACTTCGAGTTGTCGGGCTGGCGGGAGACGAAAGTCGTCGTCCGCTTCTGGATCATTGCGATCATTTTTGCGCTGTTGAGTCTTGCGACGTTGAAGCTGCGATGAAGAACGTAACGCGGCATGCGGCACGCGGCAGGCGAGGGTGGATGGGAGGCGTGCCGCGTTACGCGTGCCGCGTGCCGTTGGAAAAATGAAAACTCTCGTGATCGGGGCGGGGAAGTCGGGTGTGGCGGCGGCCAATTTTCTGGCGCGCCGCGGAGATGCCGTCGTGCTCAGCGACAGCAAGAGCGATCCCGCGCTTCCGTATCCGGTCGAGAAGGCCGTGACGCGTGTTTTCGGGCGGCAGGACGAGTCGCTCCTCGACGGCGTGACGCAGCTGGTGCTGAGCCCCGGCGTGCCGGCCACGATTCCGATCATCCGCGCCGCCGAAGCGAACGGGATCCCGGTGATCTCGGAGATCGAGCTGGCGTATCGCGAGCTCCGCGGCACGGTGGTCGCGATCACCGGATCGAACGGCAAGTCGACGACGACCGCGCTCATCGGCGAGATCCTCCGCGCCGCGGGACGGGAGCCGATCGTCGCGGGCAACATCGGCGAGCCGCTGATCGCGGCTGTCGATCAGAAGCGCGAGCGCACGTATGTCCTGGAGCTCTCGTCGTTCCAGCTCGAGACAGTCGACACGTTCCACGCGAACGTCGCGCTCCTGCTGAACATCACGCCGGATCACATGGACCGTTATCCGAACCTCGAGGCGTACGCTGCGGCGAAGCTGCGCGTCTTCCGCAATCAGCAGGAGGGCGATACCGCGATCGTCAACGCAAACGAGCATCGCGAGGTCTCGCGAAAGCACGGCGTGCGCGTATGGCGCTTCTCCGGGACCGAGAAGGTGGAGCGCGGTGCGTGGTTCGACGGGAAGAACATGATCGTGAGCGTCGATCGCTCCGAGAGTCGCATTCCGCGCTCCGCGTTGAAGCTCGAGGGAATGGCAAACGCAGAGAACGCGCTCGCGGCGTGGCTTGCCGTGCGTGCGCTCGGTGTCGACGACGCGCACGTCAAGAGCGCGTTCGCATCATTCGCGGGACTGCCGCACCGGATGGTGCTCGTGCGCGAGCGCGGCGGCGTGCGATGGGTGAACGACTCGAAGGGAACGAACGTCGACGCGACGCTGAAATCGCTCGAAGGCTTCGCTCCCTCCAGCGTCTGGCTCATCCTCGGCGGCAAGGATAAGGCGGGCGAGTTCGAGCGCATGCGCGATCTCGTGAGCGAGAAAGCACACGGCGTCATCACGATCGGCGCGGCCGCGGATCGAATCAGTGGAGCATTGAAAGGCGCCGTGCGCATCGTGCCGGCGGGCGACATGCAACGCGCCATCCGCTGGGCGTCCGAGAACGCCGTGTCCGGAGACACGGTGCTTCTTTCACCGGCCTGCGCCAGTTTTGATCAGTACAGGAACTTCGAACATCGAGGGGAGCACTTCGAGGAACTCGTTAGAGCTCTTGGCTCTTAGCTCTTAGCTCTTAGCTCTTGGGATGTAGTTCTCCTGAGAGCTGAGAGCTGAGAGCTAAGAGCTCAACCGCGAACGAACAAATGAGCAGAAAGCTGACCTACGACACCTGGCTGTTCAGCGCGGCGATGCTCATCGTCGTGATCGGACTGGTCATGATTTACAGCGCGTCGGCGATCATCGCCACGCAGCGGTTTGGTGCGGACAGCGCGTACTACTTTCTGACACGGCAGTGCGTGTGGCTCATCGCGGGCGGCGCGACGATGCTCATCCTGATGCACGTCGATGCGGCGCTGATCGCCGACCGGCGGCTCATCTATCTGGCCATGGTGCTCGTGGCGCTGGCACTGGTCGCGGCTCTGTTCCAGGCTCCGATCAACGGGACGCGGCGATGGCTCGTGCTGCCGCACTTCCAGATCCAGCCGTCCGAGTTCGCCAAGCCGCTGGTCGTGCTGTTTCTGGCGTCGTTCCTGTCGCGGAGAGAAGAGCGAATCGACGAGCTGACGACGACACTCCTGCCGTTGGCGTGCGTGCTCACGCTGTTCGCGGGTCTGATCTTTCTGGAGCCCGATTTCGGTACGGCGACGACGCTGCTGCTGGTCGCGGCCGGGATGATCTTCGCGGCCGGCCTCTCGTGGAAACGGCTGGCAATTCTCTCGATCGGGCTTGTGCCGATCGCGATCGCACTCGCTCTCGGCGCCGCGTACCGGCGCGACCGCCTTCTTGTCTTCCTCAACCCCGAGGCGGATCCGCAGGGGAAGGGGTTTCAGGCGATGCAGTCGCTGATCGCACTCGGCACCGGCGGCTTTCGCGGGCTGGGCATCGGCAACGGCCGGCAGAAGCTGTTCTTCCTCCCCGAACCGCACACCGATTTCATCTTCTCGATCATCGGCGAGGAGCTCGGATTCGGCGGCGCGATCATCGTCATTCTTCTGTTCGGATTTCTCGTGTGGCGCGGCTTCCGCGTCGCGTTGCGCAGTCAGGAGCGCTTCCCGTTCTACGCGGCGCTCGGACTGACGCTGATCATCGCGGTTCAGGCGCTGATCAACATCAGCGTCGCGCTCTGTCTTCTGCCGACGAAGGGGCTGCCGCTGCCGCTGGTGAGCTACGGCGGGTCATCGCTCATCGCCAGCCTCATGGCCGTCGGCATTCTGTTGAATCTGTCACAACAATCGAATTGAACGTGAACGAAATGGGCGAGTGTGGCGTGAAGG
>Ga0210377_10001268_pt1 | contig 23067 bp, 28 predicted proteins | sample PLM4_65_b1redo_FD_155480 | JGI IMG/M metagenome (GOLD analysis project Ga0210377, IMG submission 155480) | Groundwater sediment microbial communities from an aquifer in East River, Colorado, USA - PLM4_65_b1 redo | ecosystem: Environmental > Terrestrial > Soil > Riparian zone | place: USA: East...
GACTGCACGGCCAGTATCCAGCGTCAGTTGCAGCGCCTCGGCGTTCATCCAGGCGAGCATCAGGACTTCGCCAGTATCAGCGTCCTGGGCGATGGCGGCGACAAGCCCGTCGGCGTCGAACTTCGGGCGAAGCTCGACGGTCTCGTCCTGGGCGGCGCCGGAGAGTGGAGGCGGATAGCTCATGTCCGCCGATTAGCGCGAAACACGCCCGCCGTCATCCATAGCCCCGGATCGGAGTCGGACCAGCTTCAGATAGCGAGGGTCGACGTGGTTGGCGGCCTCTTCTTCGGCGCTTCGCGCTGGAAGGCGACGAGGCGGAGCAGGATCACCGCGGGCAGGATGGTGACCGCCAGCAGAAGCAGGCCGAACCGCACGAACGTCCCCGAAGTGATGACGGCAGTGTCGAACGACCAGAGCGGCAGGGAGCTGAGATAGATGTCGAACTGCATCAGCGCCCAGAGGCCGATGGTGTAGGCCGGGCCGGTGACCGCGCATGCCGCCGCCGTGGTGAGGGTGGTCACCATGGCGAGGCTCATTCCGCCGAAGCCGCCGCCGCGCAGATAGAACAGCGCGCCGCCACAGCCGATCGCCAGAGGTACGGCGACCGAAATGATCCAGTAACTGAGATCGAAATCGATGCCCCACACCATGAAGGCGAAATATCCCGCCGGGTTCGCCGGACCGGCTATCAACCACGCCAGCGGTACGAAAATTTGCGCCGGCTTGCGCAGTTCCAGCGCGCCAGCGGCCTGTGCGTATTCGCCGACCATGATGTGTTTCCCCCAACGTCTTTTATTGGGTTGGATTTAGCAGCGGAAAACGCAGTCGCGCAATCGGGGTGGCGGATTGCTGGGGCGCTTCGGTTCCGGCACAGTCAGTCCGATTGCGGAGGGGGAAATTGGCCGAAGAGCGCAAGGACTACGCGGTTCTGATCTCGCTCGCGACGCGGGAGGAGGCTGAGGTCGCGGCCGCTGCGCTGCGCGCCGATGGCGTCGATGCATTCGTCGGCAATAGGAATCACGCTGCCGCCGATTGGTTCTACGTGCTTGCGCTGGGTGGCGCGCAGATACTCGTGCCGCACAGGCGGCTCGCTGACGCGAAGTTGCTGCTGAGGGAGCGCATAAGGGAAAACGCAGACGCGGAACCCGCTGAGGTCGCTCGCCGGCGTGATCACTGGAAGCTATGGCTGATCGGCGCCTGGGTCTATGCCCCGATCACGCTTGCTTGGCTGGTTTATCTGCTGCCCGTCCCATGGCCGAGCTGGGCGTGGATCCCGGACGTGGCCTGGATGATACGCGACGGGTTTGAGTAGTTTACCTGCCCGCCAGACGCAGGAAGCGCTCGCGCAGTTCGCGGTCGGTCTTGAAGACGCCGGTGAACTGCGTGGTGATGGTCGACACGTTGGGGTGGTGCACGCCGCGGGTGGTCATGCACTCGTGCTTGGCGTCGATCAGCACGGCGACGCCGTGCGGCTGCAGGCTATCCTGGATGGCGTGCAGGATCTGCGACGTCATCGTCTCCTGGGTCTGCAAGCGCTTGGCGTAGATCGCGACGACGCGGGCGAGCTTGGAGATGCCGACGACCTTTTCGGTCGGCATGTAGGCGACGCAGGCGGTGCCCAGGAAAGGCGCCATGTGGTGTTCGCAGTGCGATTCCACGTCGATGTCGCGCAGCATGACGATGTCGTCATAGCCCTTCACGTCCTCGAAGGTCTTGGACAGGTAATCCTTGGGGTCCTCGGTGTAGCCCTTGAACCATTCGTCATAGGCCTCGACCACGCGGCTGGGGGTGTCGACCAGGCCTTCGCGGGCCGGGTCATCGCCTGCCCAGGCGATCAGGGTGCGTACGGCGTCTTCCGCCTCGTCGCGCGAGGGTCGCTTGAAAAGCTCTGTCTCGGCCTTGGCCTTGCCTTTGATCACGGCGTCCATGGCCGATCCTCTCCGTTACTGGGGCCGGGAACCTTGGGTTCCAGAGCCCGGGCTTCACGACACCCTAGTTCCTATTTCAGTGCACCAGGCCCGATTGATCGGGCTTGGGACGCGTGAGACATAGGCGCCTCGTTTGATAACGCCAACCTCGCTGCATCGCAAAAACGTTTATCCAATATTCCTAACGGAACAAGAATACCGTTGGGACAGCCCGTCTTCCCAGGACCCTGCGACGTTATGGACCTCCGCCTCACCAATACGCTGACACGCGAAAAGCAGGTCTTTTCGCCCATGAATCCGCAGCGGGTGACGATGTATGTCTGCGGGCCCACGGTTTATTCCTACGCACATATCGGCAATGCCCGGCCCCCCGTGGTCTTCGACGTGCTGTTCCGCCTGCTGAGGCTGAAATACGGGGCGGACCATGTGGTCTATGCCGCGAACATCACCGATGTGGACGACAAGATCATCAACGCCGCAGCGGAAACCGGCCAGCCGATCGGTGAAATAACCGCGCTCTACGAGCAGATTTACCGCGAGGACATGGCGGCGCTCGGCGTCACCGAGCCGACCTTCCGGCCGCATGCGACTGAGCACATCGAGGGGATGATCGAGATAATCGAGACGCTGGTCGCCAAGGGGCACGCCTACAAGGGGAATGCCGGCGTACAGTTCCACGTGCCCTCCATGCCCGACTACGGGAAGCTGTCGCGCCAACCGCGAGACGAGATCGTTGCGGGCGCGCGGGTCGAAGTAGATTCGGCCAAGCGTGACCCGGCCGACTTCGCGCTGTGGAAACTGGCTAAACCTGGTGAGCCGAAGGAAGCGCGCTGGGAGAGCCCGTTCGGGGAGGGGCGTCCCGGCTGGCATATCGAGTGCTCGGCGATGGCCAAAGCCGTGCTGGGCGAGACCATCGACATCCATGCCGGCGGCCTCGACCTGATCTTTCCGCACCACGAGAACGAGATCGCACAGAGCGAGTGTGCGCACGGCAAGCCGATGGCGCGCTACTGGCTGCACAACGGTTTCCTGTCGATCGACTCGGAGAAAATGTCGAAGTCGATCGGCAATGTGAAACTGGTGCACGACCTGCTGCAGCATTTCGACGGCGAAACGATGAGGCTCGCGCTGCTGTCGGCGCACTATCGCCAGCCGCTGGACTGGACCGAGGCGCTGCTCACCCAGAGCAAGGCGACGCTCGACCGGCTCTACAATGCGCTGCGGCGGATGAAGGATGCCGAGGCCAACGAGGTTGACGCTCCCGATGCAGTGCTCGCCGCGCTGTGCGATGATCTGAATACACCGCAGGCGCTTGCCGAGCTGTCGGCGCTCGCGACCGAGGCCAACAAGTCGGCCGAACGCGACTGGCCGCGGATCAAAGGCGAGATGCTGGCGGCGGGCCGCCTGCTCGGCTTGCTGCAACGCGACCCGGACGACTGGGCGAGGGGCGACGCCTCCGATGCGCAGCGAATCGACGACCTGGTCGCAGCGCGGGTCGCGGCGCGCCGGGCGAAGGACTTCGCCGAGGCGGACCGCATCCGCAAGCAGCTTGCCGCCGAGGGCATCGAGATCATGGACGGGCCGGATGGCAGCACATGGCGCAGGGTCTAGGCCGCAGGATCCGGGCCCTGGGTCTGATTCTTCCACAGCTACCCACGTTTGACGGCGCCGTGGCTAAGCCTATGCTTGGCGCGCGTTTAGAAGGGAATACCCATGAGACTCGCGATAGCCGCCGCAGCCGTGCTGGCGCTCGCTTCAGCCTGCGCATCCGACAAGGTCGCTGGAGGGCCGCGCCCGCCGCAGGGGCCCGGGCCAGGCGGTACGCAGTTCGGATTCTGGAATCGCGACGCGGAAGGCGCGGTCGACGCCACGTTCCGCACCTACATCAGCGCCGCATACAACATCGGCGATGAGGCAAAGGCGCGCGCGACGCTGGAAAAGGACGGGTTCCGCTGCCAGGACGGGAACCGTCCCGAAGCACGGCCCGTTCCACAGCTCGAGTGCGAGCGTCTGTTCCAGCTGGATGACGACGTCCATGCGTGGACGGTGGAGTTCTGGGCGAACGAGCGCGAGCCCCGCTCGCACTATACGCGCACGCACATCCGGGACCCGCTGAAGAACTACAATGACAAGAAGCCCAAGTCCTAGACGGCCCGAGCAGAACTTCACCGGGTTGCTAGACTCCCTTGTCGCCGAAACCTCGGGCGAAACCGTCACGCTTGGCCAGCTCATGCGCATTGTCGAGCGCCGCTCGTTCGGCGCAGTGATCCTGCTGCTCGGGCTGATTGCGATTTCTCCGCTCACCATCGTACCGGGCGCGAACTGGCTGGTGGCGGCGGTGACGCTGCTGATCTCCGCGCAGATGCTGTTCGGCGCGCGCCATCCGGTTCTGCCGAAAAAGCTTCTGTCGCTGCAGATGCCCCGCACCCAGCTTGAGGCTTTCACGAAGGCGGCGAAGGGAACGGCGCATGTCGTGGACAGGCTGACCAGCCCGAGGCTCACTTTTTTGACCCGTCCACCCTTCGTGATCGGTGTCGCCGCGATTTGCGTGGCGGCGGCGCTGGTGACCTTTCCGCTCGGCCTGATCCCGCTGGGGCCGGTGCTGCCAGGCATCTCGATCCTCATGATGGGAATCGGGTTGACGGCGCGCGACGGCGTGTTTCTGCTGATCTCGGGCCTGGCGCTTGGCGGGGCCGCGATGCTTCTGGCGAGGTGGCTGCTGTGAGTTTCGTGATCGCGCAATGGGAATCGCCCGGGGGCGGCCTTGCGCGCGTGATCAATGAACAGGCCGAAAAGCTTGTCGCCGAGTGCCAAACCGCTCACGAGGCGCCGGAGGTATTCGCCCACAAGGCGCGCGTGCGCTGTAAGAAGATCCGTGCGGCGTTGCGGCTGGTCGAGCCGCTGCTGGGCGGCAAGGCGTATCGCCGCGAGAATCGCTGGTGGCGCGATGCGGCGCGCGAGCTGTCGGAGCTGCGCGACATGACGGCGCGGATCGAAGCGCTTGAGGCGCTGCAGCCGTTTCTCACCGCCAGGATCGGCACGGCGATGATGCGGCGGCTGAACGAGCGCTTCGAGAAGGAGAGGCGCGCGATGAATACCGCCGATGCTATTGCAGCGTTCCGTGCGCGCATAGCAGAGCGAGGGGCGGAGTTTGCGCCGCATTTGCCGCATGGCGACCGGGAGGAAATGGCGAAGGCGCTGTCGCAGACCTACCGCGAGGCGCGGCGCTCGATGAAGGCGGCGCTGAAGGACCAGGATCCGCTGCTGATCCACGAATGGCGCAAGCAGACCAAGTATCACGCGCTGCAGACGCGGCTGATGCGGATGACATTTCCGGAGATGCTGCAGGACCGCACCGGCGCGGCGCGCGAACTCGCCGAACTGCTCGGCTCGGTGCAGGACATCGAAGTGGTGCTGGAAAGCGCCAAGGGCTGGGACGATGCGCCGGATGGATTTGCCGAAGGACTGGAAGAGCGGCGCGGGACCCTGATCGAGGACGCCGCGCATGCGGGCGGGAAGCTGTTTGCGGACAAGCCCAAGGCGTGGGCGGCCCGGCTGCTCGATCCTCCCGCGCATCAGCCCCTTGACCGCGAAGAGGCGGAAGCCGACCTCTAGGCCATGTTCGGCGAGCTTTATCACAACCGGGTGCTGGAACTGGCGGCGGACATTCCGCATGCCGAACGGCTGCCTGGTCCCCAGGGCTCATCGCTCAAGGTCTCACGCGTATGCGGCTCGACGGTCGTGGTCGATGTGAACCTCGACAGTGAAGGCCGCATCGCCGAGATCGGCGTCGAGCCGCATGCCTGCGCGCTAGGCCAGGCGGCGACCTCGATCCTGGCGCGCCATGCGGTGGGGCGTTCGCTCGGCGAGATCGAGACCGCGCGCGACGCCCTCAGGGCGATGCTGAAGGAAGGGGCCGAGCCGCCGCAAGGAGAGTTCTGGGAGCTGCGCCATCTGCAGCCGGTGCGCGATTATCCGCCGCGGCATACCTCGACCATGCTGGCCTTCGAGGCCGCCGCCGAGGCGATGAAAGAAGCGCTGGCGAAGAAATCAGCCTAGGAGCGTCGAAGGCTTGTCCCCACCATGTCGTACAATGTGATCTACGACTCCGCAAACTGGTTCGACGCGACATGGGCCGTGATGATCGTTGTCGCGACCCTGCTTGCGCTTGTCCTCATTCGCGCATTGCTCCAGCCCGGTGCTGCGTTGCGTGAATCGGGGCTGGGCCGAACCGGCCTTTTCGCTGGCCTTGCGATCATCGGAGTCTTGCTCCCAGTTCTACTCATCGATGTGGTTGGAAATGCGTGGGGCCTTAAAGACGCGTCACGGCCCGGCAACTGCCAGGAGGTCGAGGGGTTGGTTGCCGATTTCGTTCCGGAGCCAGCTCTCGGCCACCGATCGGAAAGCTTCAGCGTCGGAGGCCTTCGGTTTTCCTACTCAAGTTCTGATCTAACCGTAGGCGGCTTCCGGTGGTCGAGCGGTGCAGGCGGACCTATCCGTGGAGGTCTGCCGGTACGCATCTGCTTTGTCCGCGACGGTGCTCGCAACGTCATTGTCCGGCTTGAGGTGGCCAATCCGACTTGAGCTAGGCCGGCAGCGCCAATTCGACCGGCCGAAATTCGCCGATGGCCGCTTCGACGCCGAGTTCGCGCATCAGCGTTTGCGGGTTGAAGCCGGTCTTGCTGTGCCAGGCGCCGACGACGGCCTTGGCCTTGCGCACGGTCTCCTCGTCCTTCCACTTCGCTATGGTGACGATGGTGTACGCGCCCGGACCACCCGGGCGTTCGAGGATGTGATCCTCGATGAAGCCTGGGATGGTCCGGAGTACGCGGTGGGTTTCTTCGACCCGGTCGAGAAAACGCGAGCGCGCTTGAGTAGGTACGTTGAAAATGTCGACCCGGTAGACCGGGGCTTTGGTCATGGGCGTCGGGGAGGAATGCTTTGCCGGCATCGGGTTGTCTCCTGATTTTCTGCGGCGCGACCTGCCGGTCCGGTGTTGCCGAACCTGCGAGTCCCATGCATCCTGCAACCTCAAGCAAGGTTGAGGTCAACAGGCGATGTCGAAAAATCTGTCAGAGACCGCTCCCGGCCCCAGCAAGACCGATCTGCTGAGCGTAGGGGACGTGGCGCGGCGCAGCGGGGTCGCCGTCTCGACGCTGCATTTCTACGAGACCGAGGGCCTGATCCGCAGCGTGCGCAATGCCGGCAATCACCGGCGGTATCTTCGCGGCGAGTTGCGCCGGATTGCGGTGATCAAAGTAGCGCAGCGCTCCGGCGTGCCTCTCAAAGAGATCGCCCGGGCGCTGGCGGCGCTGCCGGATGCACGCCCGCCGACGGCGGCGGATTGGCGCGCGCTGGCCCAGCGCTGGCGCGAGATCCTGGATGAACGGATCGACCGGCTGACGCGGCTGCGCGATCAGATGTCGGACTGCATCGGCTGCGGCTGCCTGTCGATGAAGGTGTGCCCGCTGCGCAATCCGGGCGACCGGCTGGCGGAGGAGGGGGCCGGTCCTCGCCTGCTCGATCCGGCGGGCGCGGACGGCTGAACGATAGATACTTGACTAAGTCAACTATCTCCGCGAGGCTCGCTTCATGCCAGCCGCGCCCGCATCGCAGATCGCCGCCGTCCGACGGTTCAACCGGTTCTACACGCGCGAGATCGGTGTGCTGCGGAAGAACTTCCTCGAGACGCCGTGGTCGCTGGGGGAGATGCGTGTGCTCTACGAGATCGCATACGGCGAGCGGCCGACGGCCAGCGATATCGCACAATGCCTCGACCTCGATGCGGGCTATCTGAGCCGCGTGCTGCAGAAGTTCGAAACCCAAGGGCTGGTTTCGCGCACGCGGTCGGCGAACGATGCGCGCCAGAGCCATCTGAAACTTACGGCCAAGGGCAAATCCACGTTTGGTCCTGCCGACCAGAGGCAGATCGACAAGGTCAGCACGATGCTTGCCCGGTTGAAAAAGCCTGAGCAGGCAAGACTGGTCGAAGCCATGGGCGCGATCGAGCACTTGTTAGGCGGCGATGCCGCAACAAGCGAGGAACCCGCGCCAGCGAAGCCGGCTTATGCGCTGCGCGAGCCGAAGCCCGGCGATTTCGGCTGGATCGTGGAGCGTCATGCCCAGCTTTATGGCGAGGAGTATGGCTGGGGCAGATCGTTCGAAGGCCTGTGCGCGCAGATCGTTGCGGATTTCGTCAACAAGTTCGATCCGAAGCTGGAGCGTTGCTGGATCGCGGAGTTCGACGGCGAGCGGGTCGGCTGCGTGATGCTGGTGAAGGACGATCCCGAGGCGAAAAAGGCGGACGTCGCGCGTATCCGGCTGCTGCTGCTCGATCCGAAGGCGAGGGGAATGGGTATCGGCGCGCGGCTGGTGGAGGAGTGCATCAGGTTTTCGAAGGCCAAGGGCTATCGCCGCATCACGCTGTGGACGCACCAGGAGCTGACCGCGGCGCGGGCGATCTATGCCAAGGCGGGGTTTGTGAAGACGGGCGAAGAGACCCACGACGATTGGGGCAAGCGGGCGACCAGTGAATTCTGGGACTTGGACCTCCGGTGAGCCATCCGCTGGACAAGCCGATCTGGAGCGCGCTTGCGACCCGCCAGGCGCATTTCGATCCGTCAGGAACGCTAGCCCGGCGCTTTCCGGCAGACGTCAGCCCCTTTGTCGCCTCGGCGGACGATAGCGCGCGCGCCGTGGCGGCGCTGGTCGAGCTTATTCCGGCGGGTGATGATGTGTCGTTTCTCGAGCGCGCGCCGCCGCAGGCGCCCGATGGGATCATCGCCACCACCGCATCCGCGCTTCTGATGACGACGCGAGAGTTTTCTTCGGATGGACGCGACCTGGAGATGGAGGCCCTGGGAGAAGCCGATGCGGCGGAGATGCTCGCGCTGGCCACGCTCACCCGGCCGGGGCCGTTCCGCGCACGGACACATACTCTGGGGCACTTTCTCGGCATCCGCGATGGATCTCGGCTCGTCGCCATGGCCGGCGAGCGGCTCAACCTGGATGGCTTCGTCGAGATCAGCGCGGTGTGCACGCATCCGGACTATCGCAGCCGCGGCTATGGCGCCGCACTGATGAGGGCGGTGGGGCAGCGCATCCTGAGCGAAGGCGACACGCCCTTCCTCCACACCTACGCGGCCAACACCGGCGCGATTGCACTTTACCGGAAGCTGGGCTTCGAAGTCCGCAGCGAGGTCACGCATGCTGTGTGGAAGCGAGCGTGACGCATCGCGGGTTTGACAGGCTTTGCCCTCGTCCTGCAGGGTATTGCGTGTTCATGGGGATGTTCATGCGGGTTTTTCGGTTGATGGTTCTCGGTCTCCTCGCACAGGGCGGGATCGCCGTGGCGCAGACGCCGGCGCAGCAGCCTGCGGCGGTGTTCGCCGGGCTGACAGGATCGTGCTGGCGCACGCAGATGGACAATGCGGGGCCGGACACGGACACGCACTGCTTCGAGGCGGCGGTCGGCGGGAAGATGGTGACCGACACGCACAAGGTTCGGAATCCGAAAGGCGAAGTCGTCTACGAAGGCGTCAGCGTCTACCTGCTCGACAAGCCGAGCGGGACGCTGGTGTACGAATACTTCTACTCGAACGGCGGCAAGCTGGCGGGCTATGGCTGGCGGGTGGGCGACGAGATCCGGTTCGCCTCGAAGCCCGGCGCAGCGAAGCCTGACCAGGTGTGGAAGCTCGGCCCCGACGCCTATGACGTAGTCCCGGCCTCGCCGGAGCTCGGGCATCCGGGCCACTTCGTGAAACTGAAGGCCGGGAACTAGCCGGCATTTGATTGTTAAGCAGGGCGGGGCTATATGCCCGCCCATGGCTCAGGCCCAACCCTATCGCCCGGTGATGGGCGCCCTTTTGAAGGGCTACAAGGCGACGCTTTCGCCTGCCTTCATGGCGTGCGGGATCCATTGCCGGCATGAGCCCTCATGCTCGGAATACTGTGCCGAATGCGTGTCGAAGCATGGGCTTTGGGCGGGATCGTGGATGACGCTGGCGCGGCTTTCCCGCTGCCGGCCCGGAGGATCGCACGGGTGGGACCCGGCGCCGACCCTCACTAGCACCGGCGCGCGCTGGTTCGCGCCCTGGCGCTATGGCGTCTGGAGCGTGGCCCGGTCCGAGGCGGCGCGCCCTTAAAGGTTCAGGGCCTTCTGGAAAATCAAAACGCGGATGTGGCGGGTTCAAGGACCCGGCAAATTGCTTTACCCGTCCGCCGGAACACGGAAGATACCGCCATGATAAACGTCTCATTCCCCGACGGCTCGAAGCGGGAGTATCCCGACGGGTCGACGCCGCTCTCGATCGCCGAGAGCATTTCAAAATCGCTGGCCAAGCGATCCATCGTCGCCAAGATCAACGGCGAACTGCGCGACCTGAAACGCCCTATCGAGGGCGACGCCACGCTGGCGCTGCTTTCGGCTTCAGACGCGGAGGGCCTCGAAGTCATTCGCCATGATGCCAGCCACGTGATGGCACAGGCGGTCCAGGAGCTGTTCCCCGGCACGCAGGTGACGATCGGCCCGGTTGTCGAGGACGGATTCTACTACGACTTCGCCCGCAAGGAGCCATTCTCGACGGAGGATTTCGCGAAGATCGAAGCCAAGATGCGCGAGATCGTCGACAAGGACTATCCGATCGAACGCGAGGTCTGGACGCGCGACGAGGCGATCAAGCACTTCAAGTCGATCGGCGAGACGTACAAGGCCGAGATCATCGACGACATCATTCCGCCCGGCGAGGAAGTGACGCTCTACCGCCAGGGTCCATGGGCGGACCTCTGCCGCGGGCCGCACCTGCCGTCGACGGGCAAGCTCCCGAAAGCGTTCAAGCTGATGAAGCTGGCGGGCGCCTATTGGCGTGGCGACCATCGCAACGAGATGCTCCAGCGGCTGTACGGCACGGCCTGGGCCAACGAGGCCGACCTCGCCGCGCACTTGAAGCGCATCGAGGAAGCCGAAAAGCGCGATCACCGGAAAGTCGGCCGCGAACTCGACCTCTTCCACATGCAGGAAGAGGGCAAGGGCATGGTGTTCTGGCACCCCAAGGGCCTCCAGCTTTGGCGCACGATCGAAAGCTATGTGCGCAGAAGGCTCGAGGGCGCCGACTACATAGAAGTGCGCACGCCGCAGGTGCTCGACCGGAAGTTCTGGGAGCAATCCGGACACTGGGAAAAGTATCGCGACAACATGTTCATCGCGGAGACGGCGGAAGAGGAAACGCTCGCGCTGAAGCCGATGAACTGCCCTGGCCACGTCCAGATCTTCAAGCAGGGCCAGAAAAGCTATCGCGACCTGCCGATGCGGATGGCCGAGTTCGGCGCCTGCCACCGCTATGAACCCTCAGGCGCGCTGCACGGGCTGATGCGGGTGCGGGCGTTCACGCAGGATGATGCGCACATCTTCTGCCGCGAGGACCAGATCGAGGAGGAGACGGCCTCCTTCATCAAGCTGGCGCAGAGCATCCATTCGGACTTCGGCCTCGCGACGGACCACATCAACCTGGCGACGCGCCCGCCGGTGCGCGCCGGTAGCGACGAGTTCTGGGACAAGGCGGAAAGCCAGATGCTGAGCGCCGCTCGCAAGGCGGGCGTCGAGCCCATCATCGCGGCGGGCGACGGCGCCTTCTATGCGCCGAAGCTCGACTTCGTCATCAAGGATGCGATCGGGCGGGCCTGGACGATCGGCACGCTGCAGCTCGACTATGTGCTGCCCGACCGGCTCGATGCGGAGTATGTCGGCGAGGATGGCGGCAAGCACCGGCCCGTGATGCTGCACCGGGCGATCCTCGGCTCGCTGGAGCGCTTCATCGGCGTGCTGATCGAACACTATGCCGGGGCGTTCCCGATGTGGCTCGCGCCGGTGCAGGTGGTGGTGGCGACGATAACCGACGATGCGGCGGAGTACGCGAAAGAAGCAGCCGAAGTCCTGAAGGCGGCCGGATTGCGCGTGGACATCGATCTTCGCAACGAGAAGATCAACTACAAGGTCCGCGAGCACTCGCTGCAGAAGATTCCGGTGATCGCAGTGGTCGGCCGCAACGAGGCGGCGGAGCGGAAGCTCGCGCTGCGGCGCTTCGGCAGCCAGGCGCAGGAGATGATCGGTCTCGATGACGCGGCGAAGCTGCTGTCCGCCGAGGCGCTGGCGCCTGACCTGAAGCGGGCCGCGATGTGACGGCTGCGGACGACATGCGGCAGCACGCGCGGGTCCTTGGCCTGCGCCTGAGGCTTGGCGTGGTCGAGCTTGCCGCGATCGAGCGGTGGGCCGACCAGGCCATTCTCGCCGACGACGGGTCCAATCCCGAACTGGTTGAGCTTTGCCTTGCCGGAAAGGAAGGGCTGAGGCTGACCCAGGCCCGGCTCGACACGCTGGGCGGGCCGGCAACTTCGCTCGACCTGATGCGGGCAGTCAGCGTGGTGAAGGTCGACGCCCAGACTTCCGACGAACTGCGCCGGCTCGCCGATAATCTCGATCCGATCGTCAAGGAGCTCAAGGCGGCCGGAGACCTGCCGGACCTGCTGAAGCCGGCGCTGAGGTTCGCGGAAGATTTCTGGCATGCGCGGATGCAGCCGGATGAGTCCATGGAAAAAATCGAAGCCGAACTGCGCGAGCTGCTCCATGAGGTGAAGGAGTACGCCGCGGAGCGTCTCGACGACGCCCCGGCGGCGGCCGATGCGGTCTCAAACGCCGATGTCTCCGCCATCGTGGTGAGCTATCGCACCGGCGACGTGCTGTTCGAATGCCTGAAGGCGCTGGAGGCCGATCCGGGCGTCGACGAGATCGTGCTGGTCGACAATGGCAATCCGAGCGAGACGCTGTGGCGGATCGACGAGCTTGTCGCCGGGTCTCAGAAATTGAGAGTAACCGGCGGCGGCGAGAACCGCGGCTTCGCGGCGGGCGCAAATCTCGGCGTGAAGGCGTCGAGCGGGGGCCGGCTCCTGATCATCAATCCCGACGCCATCCTGCAGCCAGGCTCGATCGCGGCGCTGGAGGCGGCGCGGATGAATCTCGCCGAGCCGATCGTCGTCGGAGGCAGGATTTTCGGCGAGGACGGCAAGGAGCAGCGCGGCGGACGGCGCAGGCGGCTGACGCTGGCCTCGGCCGCCGCGACGTTTCTCGGCATGGGCTGGCTGAGGGGGATCAATCCCGGCTTCGTCAACGTGAACCGCAATAACGAGCCGGCGCCGGAAGGGCCCATATCGATGGACACGGTGAGCGGCGCCCTGATGTATCTTTCCCGTGCGGGGTTCGAACGGCTCGGGGGCTTCGACGAGGGCTACTTCCTCCATGTCGAGGACATCGACCTCTGCCGCAGGGCCGAGGCCGACGGCGGATCGGTGATCTACACGCCCCTGGCGTCGGCGCTGCATCATGGAGCGACAAGCGAGGCGCCGGCTGTTGCGGTCGAGCGCCACAAGGCGGCCGGGCTGAGCCGCTACTTCCTCAAATTCGCGGAAACGCCGGGAGAAAAGTTCGCCGCAAGGATGCTCGCGCCGGCGATCACGGCGGCGCTGGTGCTGCGGGCAAGGCTGAAGCCGCGCTAGTTGTCCAGCTCCCGCTCGGTCGGATCCTCGTCGGTCGACTCGCGCAGTTCCGGCGGCGGCCCGGAGGACGGGCAGCCTGCAGGCTCGACCACGGCGGCGACCAGGATGGACGGGTCGCCGTTGGAGTAGTTCCAGGCGTAGCGCCGCGCAAAGCGGATGCAGCGGTCGGCGGCAGCGGCGCCCTTGACGAGTTCATCGAGCGCCTTGCGGCCCGCCTCCTCGCCGACGTTGATCAGCCAGGCGGGGCGGTTGTCCTCGGCGACCGGCGGGATTACCGCAGTGGACACAGGCGGCAGGGTGATCTTGTCGCCGAGTTCGAAGACGAGGCTCGGCTCGGCGAACGAGATTGCGCGGATGATCTTCGGCGGGCGGAAATTGTTCGGGTCGCTTTCGCAGCCGGATTTCGACCATTGCGCCGTTCCTTCCGGGAGGGCGCAGAGCTCCTTCAGCGCCGAGAGCGAGGCCTCGGTCGAGAGCATCCATGTCTGGTTCGGCAGCACGACGGCGCGATAGCCGACGCCGCCGGCGATCGAGCAGATGATGATGCCGGCGATCAGCCCCATCGGACTCTTCTTCAAGTAGGCGTAGATCGCGCCTGCTACGGCGAGGCCGACAAGAACGGTCATCCAGACACCGACACCTGTCGCCTTCCAGGCCTCGTCCCAGATGAAGGCGACGCGGTCGGCGAGCGCGGGGCCAAAATCGGCGGCGGCGTCGGCGCGCAGAGCAGACAGCACCCAGGGCGAGGCCAATGCAGCGACGAGAACGCTGACCCCGCCGAAAAGGACGAGCGATGTCCAGCGGCCTTTGGTCCACTCATTGGTGGAAAACCACTCATCGGCGGCGGCGCCGGCCATCAGCGCGAAAGCCGGGTACATCGGCAGCGTGTAGTGGAAGAGCTTGGTCGGCGCGATTTCGAAAACGATCCAGGCCGGCACCACCCAGCAGGCGAGAAAACGCCAGGCGCGGGCTTCATCGCCGTCCCACGCCAGCTCCCCGCCGCCATTCTTGCGCATGTGCACAAGCTTCGAGATGGCCAGCCAGATGCCTGGAACCAGCAGCAGCGTGCCGGGCCAGAACAGGATCGGCAGGGCGGCCAGATGCATTCCCGGCGGTCCCTTGTGGCCCTCGGCGGCGCTGACGATTTTCTGGCCGAGATCGACGGCTGCGGCCTCGAACAGGAATTCGCCGCCGGTCGCGATCTGCACGGCGATGAACCACGGTATGGTCATGATGCAGAACAGGCTGATGCCGGGCCAGTAGAGCAGCGGACGCGCCCACTCGACATTCCACCTGCCGTCCTTTCGCTCCCACAGGAACAGGCCGAGGACGGTCAAGCCGCTCACCATCGGCGCGATCACGCCCTTGAGCAGAACTCCGATCGCGAGGCACACCCAGAACAGCAGCCCCATCGAATTGCCGGCGCCTTGCCGCATCCGGGCAAGAGCCGCCATGCCGAGGGTGAGGAACCCGCATTGCATCGCGTCGGTCTTGGCGATGTGCGCTTCGGTGGTCAGCAGAAGACAGGTCCCGATGATGAGTGCGCCGATGAAGGCTGCGCGACGGGTGAAAAGCGAGCTTCCGCACCACAGCGTCGCCATCGCGGCGAGCATCGCGCCCAGCAGGGACGGCAGACGGAAGGCGCCGATGTCGCGTGCCTCGGCGCTGGAGGTGGCGGCGACGACGGCGGCCTGCATCCAGTGGATGCCGACGGGTTTCTTGTTCCGCAGATGCTCATGATAGCGGATCACGACGAAATCGCCGGACTCCAGCATCTCGGAACTTGCTTCGGCGAAGCGGCCTTCGTCGCGGTCCATGACCGGCATGGCGATCAGGCCGGGCAGGGACAGGAGGAAGACCATCGCGGCCAGGGCGGCGTAGGCCCAGCGGGTCTCGATGAACCGGTCGAACGACGCCATCACGCGCGGAAAATCCCTGTCTGCCGGGCCGATTCGGAGGTCCCCGGACCGTTCGGGCCGGACCATAACGGCCTTTCCGGAACCCGTCGCCGGGATTGTTCGCCTCACCGGTGAAGGCTCTCGGACCCGTGTGGATTGGCCCCTCGCAAGGCCGCCAAGGCCCGGCTATAGGAAATGACATGGACGCAAGAGTGCTGACGGACAGAATCATGGCGAACGGCAGCGAAGGCCGCCCCGAATTCAGTGTTGTGGCGCCGGTCCGCAACGAGGCCGACAATGTCGAAGGTCTGGCGAAGGAGATCGCCGAGACCCTCGCGGGCCGCGCCTATGAGATGATCTTCGTCGACGACAGTTCGGTCGACGATACCCGCGCCCGGCTGCACGCGCTGAAGGAGAAGTACCCGCAGCTGCGTATCATCGGCCACCGCAAGAATGCGGGCCAGAGCCGCGCTGTCCGCACCGGCGTGCTCGCCGCGCGCTCTTCCGTCATCGTCACCATCGACGGCGACGGCCAGAACGATCCTGCCGATCTCGTCGGCCTCGCCAACCAGCTCACGCGAGCAGACGCGCCCGGCAACCTTGCGCTGGTGCAGGGCCGCCGCGACAAACGGTCGGACAGCGGGTGGAAGCGTTTCGGCTCGAAGGTGGCCAACTCCGTGCGCAAGTCCATCCTCAAGGACAAGAGCCCGGACAGCGGCTGCGGCGCCCGCGCGTTCAAGCGCGAAGCCTACATCCAGCTACCCTATTTCGATCACATGCACCGCTACCTGCCGGCCCTGATGATGTCGGAAGGGTTCGCCGTGGAGGAACGTCCGGTGGGCCATCGCCCCCGCAAGCATGGGCGGTCCAACTACACCAATTTCGGCCGGCTGGCTGACGCAGCCTCGGACATGCGGGGCGTCATGTGGTTGCGGCGCCGCCGCAAATCCCCCGGCGGAATCGACGAAATCTAGGCGGGGCGGAGTTCGGACGGCTGGGTCGGAGGGCTTTCAATTGTTCGGAATCTTGGGTACCGGTGCCAGAATCGCTTCTCTCGAAGAACGCGCCCGGAAGAGGGGCGGGAAGGCGAGCGGGCCACAGAGGGGAACACCTATGCGAGCGATCTTCGGGATTTTCCCGCTGCTGGCCGTTCCGGTCATCATCTACAACCTGATGGCGTTCACGTTCGGCGGCGCCGACGGCATGACCATGGCGCAGCAGATCGGCGATCCGGCGCACGCCATTGCGACCATTCCGATGGTGTCGGAAGGCACGGTCTGGGCGGTGACTTCCGGCGATCTCCTGATCTTGCTGTCGCTCGGCTTCTTCTTCGTCGAGATCCTGAAATCGACTTCGACCGGCGCTGCGACCATCGCCAACCACGCCGTGTCGATGGTGGTGTTCATCATCTGCCTGATCGAGTTTCTGCTGCTGAAGAACTTTTCGACATCGGTGTTCTTCATCCTCACCATCATGACCCTGCTGGACGTTCTCGCCGGGGTGGTGGTGACGATCATCTCAGCGCGGCGCGACTTCACGGTCGGCGACGGTGTTGGTCACTGATCTGCAGCCGGCCGGCCGCTCGTCTTTGCCGGTGGTCCGGCGCGTGATGTGGTAAGCGCATGGGACTTTTCTTTGACCAGGACTGGTTCGAGGAGCGGCTCAAGTCCGCCGGCCTCACGCGTGCGTCGATCGCGCAGGCGGCGGGCATGTCGGTCGACGAGGTCGAGATGGTGTTCCGCGACCAGCGCGAACTCGAAGGCCCGGAAGTGCACGCGATCGCGCGCATCCTTTCGGCCGATCCGCGCGAAGTGGCGAACCGGTCCGGCGTCGCTAATCCGGGCCCGGCCGGCGGCTCGACAACGATGCGGCCGATGCAGCCAAAGCGGGCGTCGGCCGAGCCGGAATTCGTCGTGACGCGCGAAGTGATCGCCGGAATCCACGAAAGGCTCGACCGGCTGGAGCGGCTGCTCGAACTGGCGATCGCCAAGATCGACCGGCGTTAGGCGAATTTCACGAAAATCAGGCTGATCTGGTCAGGCTCGGACGTAGCGGCATGCGCGATTCCGGCTGGGTGTAGGCGCGGGCGGCGATGCCTGGAACAACGGTTTCGGGCCTGATCTGGCCAAGCAGATGGGCGCCGAAGGCCGGCGCAAACCAGACGTGCGTGGCGTGGCGGGCGCGTGGGGCGTCGGTCCTGGGCTCGTCCCTGCGCTCCCGTTGCTCGTGGCGCCGCTCCGCGAACCGCTGGCGGCGATCCTCGTTGCGGAACACATAAGGGGCGGGTTCGACGCGCATTGCCCCGCATGCTGCAAGCAGCGGGCCACATCGCTACAGGCTGTTAGGGTTAAGACGCCTCAGCTGTCCTTGGACTTGTCGGTCGACGGCGTGTAGCTGCCGGTGGCGAGCTGGGCGAGCTGGCGCTGCATGTCCATCATCTGTTGCTGCAGGGCGCGGATGGCGTCGAGGCCGGTCGGCGGCGCGGCGGGCTTGTCGGGCGTGGGCGAGGCGCTGGAGGTGACATCCTCCGTGCGGGCGGCGCCTGGCATGGTTGCGGGCACGAAGGGCGCGAAGAACTTCACCGTGTCCTCAAACATCGACATGTTCTTGCGGACCTGCTCCTCGAACGCTTTGGCTTTCTCCTCGCTGCCCAGCGCGGTCTGCATGTACTCGCGCCACTTCTCCTGCTGCTGGTTGAAGCTCTTCATCGACAGCTCGAGATAGGCCGGCAGCATCGACTGGAAGCTGTCGCCGTAGAACTGGATCAGCTGGCGCAGAAAGCTCACCGGCAGGACGCCTTCCTTCCGGTTCTCCTGGTCGAAGATGATCTGGGCGAGCACGGCGCGGGTGAGGTCCTCGCCGGTCTTTGCGTCCTGCACCGTGAACTCCTTGCCGTCGCGGACGAGGGCGGAGAGGTGTTCGAGGGTGACGTAAGCGCTAGCCGAGGTGTCGTAGAGACGCCGGTTTGCGTACTTCTTGATGATGATCTTGCTGTCGTCGGCGCCGTTCGCGTGCGTCAAAACCATCTCCCAGAACCGCTGCCTTCCCCCGCTCTGTTGCGGTGCGGGGAGGCGAACGCGGTCCACATTAAATCGCGTTCAGCCCGATGTGTAGCACGATCCTTACGCACCTGCACACACCTACGCCGCGAAGCGAGCGGCCGCAGCATCTTTGCTTTGCGAATTGAGTCGCCGTCAGCCCGGCGTTAGTGAATTGGTTATACCCCTCACTAGGTCGTGAGCGGCGGCAGGAGACGGGCATGGCGAAGGTCGCACTAGTCACGGGCGGAACCCGCGGTATCGGCAAGTCCATTTCGGAGCGGCTGGCCCGCGACGGGTTCAAGGTCGCCGCCAACTTCGCCGGCAACGAGGAGGCCGCCCGCAAGTGCTCCGAGGAGCTCGGGGTCCGCTGCTACAAGTGGGATGTCGGCGACTATGACGCCTGTGCAGCCGGAATCGCTGAGATAGCCAAGGATCTCGGCCCAATCGAAGTGCTGGTCAACAACGCCGGCATCACCAAGGACGCTGTCCTGCACCGCATGACCCGCCAGCAGTGGGACGAGGTCATCCGGGTCGATCTAACCTCGGCCTTCAATCTCTGCCGGCTGACCATCGAGGGCATGCGCGAGCGGGGCTATGGCCGCATCGTCAACATCTCGTCGATCAACGGCCAGAAGGGCCAGATCGGCCAGGTTAACTACTCCGCCGCCAAGGCGGGCCTGATCGGCTTCACCAAGGCGCTGGCCCAGGAAAACGCCAAGAAGGGCGTCACGGTGAACGTGATCTGCCCGGGCTACATCGACACCGAGATGGTCGCTGCGGTCCCAGAAAAGGTTCTGGAAGGCATTATCGCTACAATCCCCGTGGGCCGCCTGGGCAAGGCAGGAGAGATCGCAGCTTGCGTCTCGTTCCTGGCCGGACCGGACGCTGGCTTCATCACGGGAGCGACGCTGACAGCCAATGGCGGGCAGTACATCACAGGCTAGGAAGATCCGCCGACCGAGGCGTCCCTGCAACGGTTCGGAACAGCGCACTAACGCCCTGTATTTGCTGGAATGGACAGGCTTGCGTCCGCCGCTGAAACGCCGCATCGTTGCCCGTGGGGCTACCCTTTCGAACAAAGAATTGCCCCAGTCCGCGCGCCTACTGGCTGGGATGACCATGAAAGAATTTCGTGTCCCTGCGGGGCTATCCGTAGCCTTCGCGGCTCTTGCCGCCAGCGCCTTGGGATTCGCTGCTTCCGCTTCCGCTCAGCAGCCTCCGGCTGCCCCGTCTGCCTCATTTGCGCAGTCCGGCAGCGGCCGCGCCGCCGCGCCCTCCGCCCAGTCCGCGACCCGCTACGAGGATGCGACCTCGCAGCGCAGCTTCGTGCTCGAACAGCGAGGCAAGGAGGCCATCGTCAAGTTCGAGGACAGCCCGGAAGTGATGGTGCTCCAGGCGGTCCCGGCCCAGCGCGGCGACACCTTCCTGCTCGACGACGCCGGCAAGACCATGTTCCGCCTGACAGAGCAGGGCAATCTCGTCTCCTACGTCGACAATAAGGACGGAGCGCCGGCGTCCCTGGCCGGCTATGCCGCGCCTCTCAGCGCTCCGCCGATGGCGGCCTCGCTCAACGAGATGCGGGTCAACGCCGCCGCGAAACTGACCAAGCTCGCCGGCCACGACGTCACGATTTTCGGCACAGCCGAGTTCGCGAAATACGAGGCATGGGCGGCTGAAGCGCTGACCAATGTGGTTCGCGGCGTCGAGCGCGCCAACGGTCCCGCAGGCCGCGTAGCGACCAAGCTCAACGCCGTGCGCATGACGCCAGCGAAGTCGGCCACTGTGACGTTCAGGGACGGTGAGCTTCTGCTGGGCGTGAACCCTGCGGAGGGCTATCTCGGCCGCCCGCCGGCGGATGCGATCGCCCTGGCGATGACGGCTGCCCGGTCCTCCAACTAGGCCTCTGGCTTCCAGCCAGGCGGCGCCATCTCGAATCCCGAAAACTCGAAGCCGGGCGACACGGTGCAGCCTGCGAGCGTCCAGTCGCCGGTGCTGATGGCCGATTGCCACCAGCCCTTGGGCACGACCACTTGCGGCCTTTGTCCAGCAGCGAGATCGGACCCCAGCAAGCAGGTATCCGGCTTGCTTTCGCCGTTCGCGGCGATCGACAGCTCCAGCGGCGCCCCCGCGTAAAAATGCCAGATCTCGACGGCGTCGACGCGATGCCAATGCGAGCGGTCGCCCCGGCCGAGCAGGTAGTAGATCGCTGTTCCAGGCGAGCGCTGGCCATCAGCCGCCGGGACGCGATGGGTCTCGCGATAGAAGCCGCCCTCGGGATGCGGCTGCAGCCCGAGCGTGAGGATCACGGCATCGGGCGTCAGGGCCGGAGATACGCTGGGCCGCTCCGTCAAAGCTGGTTCCTGCGTTGGCGGACTTCGGCGAAGGTCGCGACTGCATCCCCGGGATGGCCCATTGCGGCCTGCAGGCGCGGATCGTCGGCGCGAAGGAAGGGGTTGGTCTTCTTCTCCCTGCCGATCGTGGTGGGCACGGTAGGGATGTTCCTGGCGCGCTTGGCGTCGATCTCGTCGGAATAGGCCCGGAGATCGCGGTTTTCGGGATCGACCGCCACGGCGAGGCCGGCGTTCTTCTGCGTGTATTCGTGGGCGCAATAGACGGTCGTGTTGTCAGGCAGGGCGCGCAGCTTGCCGAGGCTGGTCCACATCTGCTGCGGCGAGCCTTCGAACAGGCGGCCGCAGCCCAGCGCGAACAGCGTGTCGCCGACGAAGGCGATCGCATGCTCGGGCAGGTGATAGACGATATGCCCTGCGGTATGTCCGGGCGTTTCGAGCACGCCGGCTGTAACCGCTCCCAGCTTCACCGTATCGCCCTCGACCACTTGTCGTTCCAGTGTCGGGATCTTCGCCGCCTCGCCCTTTGGGCCGACAATGCTGCAGCCGGTCGCCGCCTTGATCGCCGCGTTGCCGCCGGCGTGGTCGGGATGCCAGTGCGTGTTCCAGATCTGGGTGATCTTCCACCCTTTGCCTTCAGCTTCGGCCAGGATGCGGCCGGCTTGGGGCGTGTCGATGCAGGCCGTCTCGCCGCTATCGGGATCGTGCAGCAGGAAGCCGTAATTGTCGTCGAGGCACGGGAACATATGGACGATCGGAGCGGTCATTCGGGGAGCCCCACGGGGTTTACCTTTCGAGCCTGCCTACGGCCTATATAGGTTCGGCCTTCGCCTGTCGGCTACGGCGCGGCCAGCCGAAACGGTATCAGGAGACCAATGCGCTTCGACATCGACAGGCTGCAGGCGTTCTACGGCTCGTCCCTTGGCCGCATGGCGCAGGAGATGGTGGCCAAGCGCGTGGGCGCGCTGTGGCCCAGCCTGGACGGCCTGGACGTGCTTGGTTTCGGCCATGCCGATGGCCTGCTGGAGCGCTATCGCGCCGGGGCCCGTCGGGTCGTCTCGGCCTCGCCCGACATGCAGGGCGCCATACGCTGGCCCGCCGACGAGAAGGGCCTCGCTGCTCTGGTGGAAGAGGAGAAACTGCCGTTTCCCGACGCCCTGTTCGACCGGATCATCGTGCTCCATGGGCTCGAGGAGGCCGAAAGCCCCCAACGACTGCTGCGCGAATTCTGGCGTATTGCCGCCCCCGAAGCACGAATCTTGATCATCGTCGCCCACCGGCGGGGACTATGGGCGCGCGCCGAATCGACTCCGTTCGGACATGGGCGGCCCTATACCCGTTCACAGCTGAATCGGCTGCTGGAGGAGGCCATGTTCCTGCCGACCGCCTCGGCGAGGGCGCTCTACGCCCCGCCCATAGACTGGGGACTGATCACTTCGGCCGGGGAGGCCTGGGAGCGCATCGGGCGCTTCGGATGGACGGGTTTTGGCGGGGTTCTGATGATCCAGGCGATCAAGCGGCTCTATATCGAGCCAGGCCAGCCCGCGCGGGTCCGGAAGGTCGTCAAAGTGCCTGCCAGGCGGAATTTGCGGGACCAAGTTGACAAAACACCCTTTTAGGTGTTGAACATGTGTAAGTAGAGTAATATATACACAACAAGCCGCCGAAGAGCCTGACAGAGTGGGCTGCGGCCTAGCGGAAAGGAAAATCCCATGAAGTACGTAACTGCCGTTTTCAAACCCAGCCGCCTGGATGCGGTGCTTGATGCGGTGACCGCCGCTGGCGCCTCGGGCGTGACCGTGACGGAAGTCCGCGGCTATGGCCGCCAGCAGGGCAAGACCGAGGTTTATCGCGGCGCCGAATACGAAGTGCGCCTCCTGCCGAAGGTCCGCATCGAGATCGCGGTGACTGACACTGTCGTCGAGAAGATCGTCGACGCCATCGTGCAGGCCGCCAACACCAACAAGATCGGCGACGGCAAGATCTTCGTGATGGACCTCGAATCGGTGCTGCGTATCCGCACCGGCGAGAAGAACGAAGCCGCGCTGACCTCGTAACAGCGGTTCGCTGAACGGCTTTCGGCCTTGCTCCCCTGAAGGGTGGCAGGGCCGAACTCGTTTTGAAGCTGCGCTAGCGGAACTGCGGCTCTGGATCGGTGAACAGTTCCGGCAGCTCGGTCGCGACGCTGTTCACGAACTTCGCTTCACGCTTTTCCAGGAACGAGGAAATGCCCTCGCGCACGTCGGCCGAGGCGCCGCGCGTCTGGATTGCGCGGCTGTCGGCGCGGTGAGCGTCCATCGGGTGT
>Ga0210377_10001269_pt1 | contig 23063 bp, 13 predicted proteins | sample PLM4_65_b1redo_FD_155480 | JGI IMG/M metagenome (GOLD analysis project Ga0210377, IMG submission 155480) | Groundwater sediment microbial communities from an aquifer in East River, Colorado, USA - PLM4_65_b1 redo | ecosystem: Environmental > Terrestrial > Soil > Riparian zone | place: USA: East...
GGTCGCGAGCTGCGGGTGGTGTAGGTTAGAGCCATGAGATCGCCCCTCTTCGTCTGCTTCGTCACGGCGTGTCTTGCCGGATCCGCCCTCGCGGAGTCGCCGGCAAAGGCCGCCCGTCCCGAGGCCATCAAGGTCGCGCCCCCGAGCTGGTGGCCAGGCCATTCGATCAACCCCGTGCGGGTGATGGTCAGGGGCCGCAACCTGGCCGGAGCGCGCATCGAGAACGCCTCTCCGGGCCTCGAGGCGGGCCCGGTCAAGGTCAACGAGGCCGGGACCTGGCTGTTCGCCGATGTGGCCATTGACCCGAAGGCCGAGCCCGGCCCCCGGAGGATTCGCATCCGAACCGCGGGTGGGGCGGCCGATGCGCCTTTCGAGCTGCTGGCGCGGCTCCCTCGCGAGGGTCGCTTCCAGGGCTTGTCGCCGGACGACGTGATCTACCTGATCATGCCCGACCGCTTCGACGACGGCGACCCGACGAACGACGACCCCGTGGCGGCCAGGGGCCTCTTCGATCGCGCGAAGGACCGCTACTACCACGGCGGCGACCTGCAGGGGATCATCGACCGCCTGCCGTACCTCAAGGACCTCGGGGCCACCGCCCTGTGGCTCACTCCCTGGTACGACAACGTCAACCACCTGAACGAGCGCGAGACGTACGGGGGGCGGGCCATCACGGACTACCACGGCTACGGCGCGGTGGACTTCTACGGGGTGGAGGAGCACTTCGGCACGCTGGCCAAGTTGCAGGAGCTGGTCGAGAAGGCCCACGCAGCGGGGCTGAAGATCATCCAGGACCAGGTGGCGAACCACTCGGGCCCGTACCATCCCTGGGTGAAGGACTCTCCGACCCCGACCTGGTACTACGGCACCGAGGGGCGGCACCTTGCGAACACCTGGCAGACCTGGACGCTTCACGACCCGAGCTCGGGGCCGGAAACACAGAAGGCGACGCTCGAGGGCTGGTTCATCGACATCCTGCCCGACCTCGACCAGGACGACCCCGAGGTCGCGCGCTACACAATCCAGAACACGCTGTGGTGGGTGGGGATCACGGGTCTCGATGCGATCCGCCAGGACACCCTGCCCTACGTGCACCGCCGCTTCTGGCGCGATTGGACGGCGGCCATCAAGCGCGAGCACCCCCGAGTGAACGTCGTGGGGGAGCTGTTCGATGGCGATCCCGCCCTCGTCTCGTTCTACCAGGGCGGAGTCGCCCGCTTCGACGGGATCGACTCCGGCGTCGACACGCTCTTCGACTTCCCGAGCTACTTCAAGATCCGCGAGGCCTTCGCCCAGGGCAAGCCCTTGCGCGACGTCGCGATGATGCTGGCCCGCGACCACCTCTACCGCGATCCGTCGTTGCTCGTGACCTTCCTCGGCCTGCATGACGTGCCCCGCTTCATGAACGAGCCGGGGGCGAGCATTGCGGGGCTGAAGCTGGCCTTTACGTTCCTGATGACCGCCCGGGGCGTCCCCCTCGTGTACTACGGCGACGAGATCGCGATGGCCGGGGGGGGCGACCCCGACAACCGGCGCGATTTCCCGGGCGGCTTCCGGGACGACCCGCGGAACGCGTTCGCGGCCGCAGGGCGCACCCCCGACGAGCAGTCGGTATTCGAGCACGTGCGGACCCTCGCCCGGCTGCGCGCGGAGATCGGGCCGCTCCGCGGCGGGTCGACGGTCAACCTCGCGGTGGACGAACGGACGTGGGCCTATGCGCGGAAGCGGGACGGTCAGACGGTGGTGGTAGCGCTCAACAGTGCCCCGACCGCGACCACGATCGACGCGGCGGCCGCGGGCCTGCCCGGCGGCACGCGCCTCGTCGACCGGCTCGGGTCGGCGGGGGAGGTGACCGTGGAGGGGGGCCGGCTGCGGCTCAGGTTGTCCGGCTGGTCCTCGGCTGTCTTTGCGGTCGCGCGGTGAGACCGGGCCTGCAGTGGCGGGGCGGCGCTCGCTGGTGGGTGCTCCACCCGATGGCCCAACCTGCGGCCCCGCGAGCGCGCGAGTGAAGGGGCTCGTCCTGGCTTGCGGCCTGGGGCTCTTCGGGCCGTCCTCCTCGACGGCCGTGCAGGAGCCGGCGCCCGACGCGGCCACCGTCCTCGCGGAGGCCCGCGCGCTCGTCAACCGCGGACAGCCCGCCGCCGCCATCCAGAAGCTGCTCCCGCTCGGTCGAGGAGACCCGCGGGTGGCGCAGCTCCTCGGAGTCGCCTACTACCAGACCGACGACCACGTCCGGGCGATCGAGCTGCTGACGCCGGTGGCGGACGCGCTGCCCCGGGGCTCGCTCGAGGAGCGCGAGGCCCACCAGGTGCTCGGGCTGTCGCTGTACCTGGCGGGCAAGCTCGCCGAGTCGATCCCCCATCTCGAGAAGACGCGGGCGTGGGCGGCCGACAACATCGATCTGCTCAACGTCCTCGGAAACGCCTATGTTCAGACGCGGCGGCCCGACAAGGCCCGGGAGGTCTTCGCACGGCTCTTCGGGGTGGCGCCCGATTCCGCGGGCGCCCACTTGCTGGCGGCGCAGATGATGGTCCGCCTCGAGTTCGAGGACATGGCTCGGGCGGAGCTCCAGGCGGCCATCGCGAAGGACCCGCGCATTCCCCAAGCCCGGTATCTGCTCGCCCAGTCGGCGATCTTCCGGGCCCGCTTCGACGAGGCCACGCAGCTCCTCGAGCAGGAGCTCCAGGTGAACCCCGGCAACGCCATGGCTCTCTATCGTCTCGGCGAGGCGCTGAGCCGGCAGAACAAGTGGGACGAAGCGATCGCTGCCCTCCAGAAGTCGATCTGGCTCCAGCCCTACTACAGCGGTCCCTACATCGTCCTCGGTCGTGCCTACATGAAGAAGGGCCAGCCGGCCACCGCCGAGGGGCTGCTGCGCCGGGCGCTCCAGTACGACCCGAACAACAAGGCGGCCCACTACCTGCTCGGCCAGCTCCTCCAGCAGGCCGGGCGTGAGGACGAGGCTCGGCGTGAGCTGGAGATCGCGGAGCGTCTGCAGGGCGAGCCGGAGCGGCGATAGCCTCGTACATTGACGGCGACTTGGATATCCTCATCGTGAAGCATGAATGAGACTCGACGCTGCGTAGGAGCGGACGGCCTGCATGCGAACCGCCGGGAGGAAGTGGGGGGGGTCGAAGGGACCCGCTCGAGCCGAGCCGGTATCGGAGCCATGGTGGTGGGACAGCTCGTCGTTCTGCTGATCCTTTCTGCACCACTCCGCGCTCCGGGGGCCCAGGCGGAGCGCGCGGCCTCGGGAGGTGGCTCACGAGTCTCGGACCGAATGCGCGGGCGCGAGCTCGCCGCCGAGCTGCCTCCTCTCGAGAACCCCGAGCACCGGCCCGTGGCCAGGGCCACCCACATGCGCGACGAGGATATGGTGCTGGGCGTCGTCGTCTCGGGGCAGGCTCGGGCCTATCCCTGGTGGATCGTGAAGAACTATCACGTGGTCAACGACACGATCGGCGGCACTCCGATTGCGATCGCCTTTTGCGAGCAGTGCTCGGGCGGGGCCGCGTTCCGAAGGCAGCACAAGGGCCGCACGCTTTTCCTGGACGTCGCCGGCGTCTACAACGGGACCATCATCTTGAAGGACCGCGAGACTGGCACCCTCTGGGCCCCCTTCAGTGGCAGGGCCCTCGAAGGGCCTCTGGGCGGCCAGAAGCTCGACCGTTTTCCCCTTTCCTTCACGCACTGGGACGACTGGAGCGCCCGCCACCCGGACACCGATGTGGTCTGGGCTTCGCCGAGCGCACGGAGCGGGCACGGGTCCTGGTACACCGCCGGAAAGTGGGGGATCGTGAACGAGATGGGTCTGACCATCGAGAACTGGGACTCTCGTCTGCCGGAGAATACCCTCGTCTACGGGATCGAGAACGGGGAGAGCGCGAGGGCGTATCCGCTCTCGTACCTGCGCGCGCACGAGGGCGTGGTCAACGATGAAGTGGGGTCGACGCCCGTCGTCGTGGTCGCCCGGGGCATCACCGAAGCGGCGGGATTCGAACGGACGCTGAAGGACCGCGTCCTGACGTTTCGTCCCGCGTCCGAGACCGAGGCCGTCATGACCGACGCCGAGAGCGGCAGCCTGTGGTCCCTGGAAGGCGAGGCCATCGGCGGACCTCATCGAGGAGCGCGCTTGAAGCCGTTGGACGGGTACTTTGTCGAGTGGCACGTCTGGTCCGCGTACAACCCCCGGACGGACGTGTGCGAGGCGCCCGCCTCCGACAATGGCCGCCGCGCCGAAGAGCTCGTCTTCCCCGACCTCCTGCTCGAGGGGATCGATGAGAGCGCGCCCCACGCCCTGGTGTTCCGAGGGGACGTCAATCTCGTGGCTCTCTGGTCGGCGTGGTGCCCTCCCTGCCGGCTAGAGCTGCCCATGATCCAGGACCTCGTGCGGAAGCACGCGGCGCGCGGCCTTTCCGCGGTGGGAATCGCCGTCCACATTCCGGAGCCCATCGAACGCGAGGCCGTTCGGAGCTTTGTGGCGGAGGCCAAGATCGACTTCCCCACTCTCTTCATCGACGACCCCGCCTACGAGCAGCTCGATTCCCTCGCGCGAAGCCTGGGGGGACCGGGCCTCGTTCTCCCCACCGTGTTCGTCACCAACCGGAAGGGCAGGATCCTGGCCGTCTTCCGAGGCAAGGAAGTCGACATGTTGCCCGAAGCGGTTGGCAAGCTTCTCTCGACCGGCCAATGAGCGTGTTACGCTTCCCGCGAACATGCGCGCGCTCCTCGCGGTCGCAGCCCTGGCGCTGCCCCTGCTGCTTCCCGCCCCCGACGTCCCATGGTCCGCCACCTTTGTCGACGTGGCCGAGAGGGAAGGCCTCCGCCACCCGTCCGTGTACGGAGGGATCGACCGGAAGCGCTTCATCATCGAGACGAACGGCGCGGGAGTAGCCCTCCTGGACGTGGACAACGACGGCTGGGTGGAGGCGCTTGTGCTGTCCGGGACGCGCCTCAAGGAAGGCGCGCGGGAAGAGGTGGCGTGGCCGCCGGGCGAGGCGCCCACGAACCGCCTCTACCACAACAACCGCGACGGCACGTTCAGCGACGTGACCCAGCGCTCGGGACTCGCCCGGACCGGCTGGGCGTCGTCGGTTTGCGCCGGCGACTACGACAACGATGGCTCAACCGACCTGTTCGTCACCTACTACGGCCGCAACCTGCTGTTCCACAACCGGGGCGACGGCACGTTCGAGGACGCCACCGCGAAGGCGGGCTTCCCGACCACCGGCACCCGCTGGGGCTCGGGCTGCAGCTTCTTCGACTATGACCGCGACGGGAGGGCCGACCTGTTCGTCGCGAACTACCTGTCTTTCGACATCGCGGGGGCCCCCGAGCCGGGTCAGGGCGTGAACTGCCTCTGGAAGGGGATCCCGGTCAACTGCGGGCCCAAGGGCCTGCCCACCGACACGAACCTGCTCTACCACAACGAGGGCGGCGGGCGGTTCAAGGACGTGTCGGAGGCGTCCGGCATCGCGAAGGTGACCGGCCGCTACGCCATGACCGCGGCGGCGGCCGACTTCGACGGTGACGGTTGGACCGACGTGTACGTGGCCTGCGACTCGACCGCGGCCATCCTCTATCGCAACAACCGGGACGGCACGTTCACCGACGTGGCGGTGGCGAGCGGCGTCGCCTACAGCGAGTACGGCAACCCTCAGGCCGGCATGGGCCTCGGCGTGGGCGACGTCGACGCCGACGGCCGGCTCGACCTCTTCAAGACCCACTTCGCCGACGACGTCCCCGCGCTCTACCGCAACCTCGGCCGCGGCCTCTTCGAGGAAGTGGCCACCTCCATGGGCCTGGCCGTGCAGAACCGGTACGTGCAGTGGGGGGGCGGCGTCCACGACCTGGACAACGACGGCTGGCCGGACCTCCTCTACGTGACCGGCAACGTCTACCCGGAGATCGAGCGCCAGCTCAAGGAATACCCGCACCGCGGCCCGCGCATCGTCTTCCGTAACCGCGGCGGGACGTCGTTCGAGGACGTGAGCGGCGCCAGCGGCCCCGGCGCGACTACCCCGCACTCGAGCCGGGGCGCCGCCTTCGGCGACTTCGACAACGACGGCGACCTGGACGTGCTGGTGATGAACATGAACGAGCCGCCCTCGCTGCTGCGCAACGACCTCCGGTCGCAGAACGGCTGGATCCAGGTGCGGCTCCAAGGCACGCGGTCGGACCTCATGGGCCTGGGCGCCACCGTGACCGTGACCACGGACGGGCGGAAGCAGGCGCAAGCGCTGCTCAGCCAGGGCAGCTACTACTCGGTCGACGATCCGCGGCTGCACTTCGGCCTGGGCACGGCGGACAAGGCGGATCGGATCGAGGTGCGCTGGCCGAGCGGACAGGTGGACACTCTCGAAGACGTGGCCGGCCGCCGCGTGGTCACGATCCGCGAAGGCGGTGCGCTCGTGGCCGGCTCCGGCTCGGTCCCGGCCGCCGTCGTGACCGGGTCGCGGGCTCCGGCCGGGGAGGCGGCACCCTCCATCCTCGACTAGGAAACTTGCTTCATTGACGGCGGCCGACCGCGTGAACTAGCCTGGAAGAGTCTTGGCGACGACGACCATCCCGGCTTCGCGACCCGGCTCCCGCCTTGGGCACCGCCTGATCCCGGCCCTGCTCGTGGGCTGCCTGGCGCCCGGCGCTCGGGCGCAGGACCAGGCGCCAGGCGATCCCGGGAACCCGTTCGGCCGAAAGTACCCGGCTCGGATCTACCGGACGGTCCGCCTCCAAGGCGAGCCCCCGGTCATCGACGGGCGCCTGGGCGACGACGCCTGGAGCCAGGGCGAGTGGGCCGGGGACTACACGCAGCAGATGCCCACCGAGGGGGCGAAGCCGACCCAGCCGACCGAGCTCAAGATCCTCTACGACCACAAGCACGTCTACTTCGCGATCCGCGCCTACGACGATCCGGACAAGGTCCACCGCTATCCGGGCCGGCGGGACGACTTCACGGGCGACATCGTGGGCGTCTGCTTCAACAGTTACAACGACAAGCGGACGGGCTTCGAGTTCGACCTCACCGCCGGCGGCAGCAAGATCGACCTCGTCCTCGGCAACGGCGAGACGGAGTGGGACACGAGCTGGGACGCGGTGTGGGACGGGGAGGTCGCCCACGACGAGAAGGGCTGGACGGCTGAGTTCCGTGTGCCGCTCAGCCAGCTCCGCTACGGGCCCCAGGAGGAGCAGGTCTGGGGGATGCACGCCTGGCGCTGGATCGACCGCGGCCAGGAAGAAGACCAGTGGCAGCTCATCCCGCGCCAGAACTCGGGGCGCATGTACAACCTGGGCGAGCTGCACGGGATCCGCGGGCTCGAGCGGTCGCGGCACGTCGAGCTGCTCCCGCACGTCGTGGGCAAGGCGGGCTCCGACCCTGTGGCGACGGGCGGCACGAACGGCTCGGCTGCCGGCGGTCTCGACGCGAAGGTGGGGCTCACGACCAACTTCACCCTCGACGCGACGGTGAACCCGGACTTCGGCCAGGTCGAGGCCGACCCCTCGGTCATCAACCTCACCGCCTACGAGCCGTTCTACGAGGAGAAGCGACCGTTCTTCCTCGAGGGCAAGAAGATCCTGAGCTTCGGCATCGAGGGCAGCGACCAGCTCTTCTACTCGCGACGTATCGGCCAGGCGCCTTCGTATGCGCCGACGCTCCGCGACGACGAGACGATCCGCTCGCCAGCGAGCACGACGATCCTGGGCGCCGTCAAGCTGACGGGGAAGACGCCGGACGGGCTCTCGGTCGGACTCGTCCAGAGTCTGACGCAAGAGGAGACAGCGCGGATCAGGTCGCCCTTCCGGGATCGCAACCAGCCCGTCGAACCGTTCGGCAGCTACACATTGGCGCGGCTCCACAAGGACTGGGGCCAGGGCAACACGAGCCTGGGCGGCATGATCACCTCCGCGCATCGGTGGACGTCGGATCCCGCCCTCCGGTTCCTTCCCACACAGGCCACGACCGGCGGGATCGATTTCACCCGCTACTTCGCGAACCGCTCGTGGGTCCTCGAGGCTAGCGGCGTCGTGAGCCACGTGACGGGCGACCGCGGGGCCGTCGACGTGTTGCAGACGAACGCGGTGCACTACTATCAGCGGCCTGACGCCACTCACCTCGGCGTGGACCGGAATGCCGGCTCCCTCGCCGGCCACGGCGGCTCCGTGCGCTTCGGTCGTTCGGACAAGAGCCGTCTCCGCCTCACCGACCACTTCCACTGGTACTCGCCAGGCCTCGAGCTGAACGACCTCGGCTACCTCCGGCAGGCCGATCTGCTCGCGAACCAGGCGTTCCTGGGCTGGTTCGAGCCGTCGCCCAAGGGCGTCTTCCGCGAGTATTCGTTCCAGCTCTCGCGCGAGGACCAGTGGGACTTCGGCGGGCTGCCGACACTGACGACCACCGCAGCCGAGGCGTCGGCCCAGTTCAGGAACAAGTGGAGGGCCTCCGGCCGCTTCGCCTTCGACCGGGTGGTCGACACGCGGGCCTTACGGGGCGGCCCGGCCTTGCGCTGGCACGACTACTTCACCGCATTCCTGGGCGCGGGCAGCGATTCCTCGCGCCGAGCCTCGGCGACGGTGCATGCCGAGCACTCCTGGGCCGTCGACGACGACTCGAGGTCGTCGAACCTCGTGGGCGAGCTGCGCCTGCGCCCGTCGAACCGCCTCTCGCTCTCGAGCGAGATCTCCTACGAGCGGAAGACCGACAACCTGCAGTACGTAGCCACGACGGAGTCGGGTGGGGGCCCGCGCTGGGTCCTGGGGCGGATCGACCAGGACACCCTGGGCTTGACGCTGCGGGTCAACCTGTCGCTGACGCCCGAGCTGACCGTTCAGTACTACGGGAGCCCGTTCATCGCGACCGGACGCTACGCAGGTTTCAAGAAGGCGACGGACACCCTGGCAAAGCCCTACGAGGGCCGCTTTCACCGGTACGCGGTCGACGAGATTGCCTTCGATCCGGTCGGCAACCGCTACCGGGTCGCCGAGGCGGGAGGTGGACCGGGCGCCTCGTACGCCTTCGACAACCCCGACTTCAGCTTCCGCCAGTTCCGCTCCAACCTCGTGGTGCGTTGGGAGTACAAGCCGGGCTCGTCGCTCTATGTCGTCTGGTCCCAGGGCCGCACCGGCTCGGTGCCGGCATGGGAGCCGTCGGCGTCCTCCAGCTGGGATGCGCTGTGGCGGCTGCGACCCGACAACGTGTTCCTCGTCAAGTTGAGCTATTGGTTCTCACCGTAGCGCCTGTTCGGCGAGTCTCGCGCGGCTCCGGGCCCTTGAGCCAACGGGTCTATTGACACGACCTTGGCGCTGGAGCCTACTTGATCGGTTTGAGTCCCCTCAGGAGAGAATCAGGATGTCGTCGAATCCATTGGCCACGCCCGCTGGGCGTCGGCCTTGGGAAGAGGAGTGCTCGTGACTGCTGAAGACAAGAAGGATGAAGGCATGCCCGATTTCTCGGACGTGCAGAGCGGGGCGTCGTCGACGGCGCCCGTGGCAAAGGTGTACGAGACCTACGAGGTCAAACGGGGCGACAGCCTTTCGAAGATCGCCAAACATTTCTACGGCAACGCCAACGACTGGAAGCGCATCTTCGAAGCAAACACCGACATCCTCAAGGATCCCAACAAGATCTTTCCGGGCCAGAAGCTCAAGATCCCCGCGAAGCAGTGAATTGTTTCCCAGGAGAAGAAATCCCATGAAGAAGTTGGCGGCCGGCCTCATTCCGTTGCTGTTCCTCGCGGGGAGCGTAGCCTGCAAGAAGAGCGAGCCGCCCCCACCACCGCCACCGACGACGACCACGACGCTCCCTGTCCCTGTCGGCGTCTTGGCCGTGAACCTCGGCAAGGAGATCGGCGCCGACAAGAGGGTGACCGCACCCGCCGAGTCGTTCGGCATGAAGGACACGATTTACGCCAGTGTGGAGACCACGGGGGCCGGTCATGCCAAGCTTCGGGCCCACTGGTCGTTCGTCAAGGGCGACAAGACCGCCAAGGTCGATGAAACGACGATCGAGTTCGAATCCAGCGCGCCCGCGGTGAACGAGTTCCACATCTCCAAGCCGAGCGGTTGGCCGAAGGGAGACTACAGGGTCGAGATCTTCCTGGACGACGTCGTCGCCCCGGTCATGACCAAGAGCTTCAAGGTGAGCTGAGGGCTCCCCGACCATCGAGCGGCGAGTCGGGACGTGACGATCGGGATGTCCTGGCGAACGACCGCTAGGACGCGTCCGTGAGGCCGACGCGCCGCAAGAGCGCCTGGAACCTCGGGTCGTTGCGGAGGGGATCGAGGGCGGGGTCCACCTTCATGGCGAGCACGGACGCGTCGCGGCGATCGCAAGCCGTTGCGAGCCAGCGGATGGCCTCGTCGCGTCGGCCGGCGCCGAGGTAGACGGAGGCCAGCTCGTAGGGGGAGAAGTTCCCGGCGCGTGCGCCGGCGTCCAGCTCCCCGAGCCCGCGCCCGTTGGCGCCGAAGTCCCACATCAGCCGCGAGGTCCCGTCGGCGGAGAGCGCGCGCACGCGGTCGTACTCGGCCTTGGCCTCGCCCAGCATTCCCTGGCGCTCGTAGGCCCAGCCCAGGTAGCTGTGGGCGGGAATGAAGTCGGGATTCGCCGCGACGACGCGCCGGAGGTGCTCGATGGCCTCGTCGTAGCGGCGCCCGTAGTAGAGCACCCAGCCCAGGAGCGAGTCGACGATCCTCGAATGAGGGTCCAGCCGCTGGGCGTTGCGGATCTCCCCGAGGGCCTCCTCGATGCGCCCCATGTGGGTGAGCAGCTCTGCGTAGGCCTGACGGGCAAGCACGCAGTTCGGGTTCAGCTGCAGGGCCCTGCGGTACTCCCGCTCGGCGCGGGCATTGTCCCATTCGTGCTCGTGGGCAACCACACCCAGGACCGCATGGGCCTCGGCCAGGGCCTCGTCGAGCCCGAGCGCCTTCTCGGCGCTCGCCCTGGCTTTGGGGTAGTACTCCTCAGGAAGGAACTCCCCGTAGGTCGGAAGGAGAGCGTAGGCCGTCCCGAGGGCCGCGAAGGCGGCAGCGTAGCTCGGCTCGCTGTGGAGAGCCTCCTCGAAGGAAGCGATGGCGCGATAGACGTCGGCGCCCGTCCGCTGGTTCAGAAGCTCGAGGCCCTTGAGGTAGGCCAGGAGGGCCTTCGGGTCGTGTCGCGCCGACTGGGCCAGCCGGGCTTCCTGCAAGGGCAGGAGCTCGAGCGCAAGGGACTTGGCGACTCGGCGGCCGATCTCGCCCTGGATCGCCGCTGCGTTCCCGAGGTCGCGGTCATACGCCTGTGCGAAGAGCTGGCTCTGGTCGGCGGCCCGAATGAGCCGGGCCTCGACGTGGACGCCCGCGGTGGTCCGTTTCACGCCTCCCTCGAGGACGTACTCCACGTTCAGCTCTTTCGCGATCTCGCGAATGCCCTTGTGAGACTTCTTGTACGGCATCGAGGAGGTTCGGGCGATGACTCCCAACAGGTCGGGGCGAAGGCGCGCCAGCTCGGCGATCGTCTCGTCGGTGAGCCCGTCGCTGAAGTATTCCTGTTCGAGGTTCTGATCGAGGTTCTGGAAGGGGAGAACCGCAACCATGACGCGAGCCCCGGCTCCCGGTTCCCCTGAGCGCCGGACCCCGAGAGAGACGCCGATCGCCCCGAGGAGGACCAGGATCAGGCCGGGTGTCACCCAACCACGGCGCCACCGCGGCGGCGGGGTCGTGGTCTCCTCCTTCTCGATGCGCGTGCCTCGTTGGGCCCACCAGTCGTCGATCTCCGCGCGGTCGGCCCAGACGCTCCCGAGCCGGGCATGCACGTGGCGGTGGACCGGAAGGCCTTCGCTCTTCTCCCAGCGCTGGACCGTCGTGACGCCGCGCCGGAGGTAGGCGGCGATCTCCTTCCAGGATTCGAGACGGCTTCCTGTCGCGACTTCCGACTGTGGCTCCGACGCTTTCGGGTCTTGAGCCATCGCCCGCGCTCGCTCGAGGGATTTGAAGCTCTGATGGTACAGCGGCGAGTTCGACGTTGCAATGTCGATACGCGACATACACCAGAGTGCGCCAAAGTGCCCCATCCCTCCGTGGCGTGGATTGGAGCTTGCCCCTCCTGGCGCTGATCTCTACCTTATTACTGTCGATTGTTCTATTGTTGTTCTTCACACTAGTTGGCCTTCCTTCCCTCCCGGAGGAGTCACTCGTGACCTGGAAATCTGCGGCCTCGGCCGCTTTCGCGCAATGCCTCATCCTGGCAGCAACCACCGGATGGGCTCGGGCCGACACGCTGGTGGTGTCGGCCGACAGCCAGATCCATGCAGCGGGCGAGGACCGATCGGACCGCGAGCACCGATCGGACCACGACCACCGAGCCTCCGGCGATCTCCCGACGATCGCGGTCCAGAACCACGGCCCGGGAAGGGACTCCCAGGCCTTCGTCCGCTTCGACCTGTCGTCGCTTCCCGACGGCGCCACGATCGACAAGGCCGTGCTGCGGCTTTGGGTCAGTGACGTGGACCACGGCGGCACCGTCGAAGTGGCGCCGGCGCTGGCGCCGTGGAAGGAGAAAGCGCTGACGGCGGCCAATGCGCCGGACGTCGGCCCACCGGTGGCGTCGTTCGGCGTGTCGCGGGCGGACGAGCGTCACTTCGTGTCGGTGGACGTGACGGTGCTGGTGCGGGACTGGGTAAACGGGGTTCAGGCGAACAATGGGATGGCCCTCATAGGAAGCCATGACTCGCCGGTGTCCGTAGAGTTCGACAGCAAGGAGAACGTGCTGACGAGCCACGCGCCGGAGGTGGAAGTGGCGCTGGCAAAGGAGGGACCGCAAGGCCCACAGGGCGATGCCGGGCCGGCGGGGCCGAAGGGGGATCAGGGCGACCCGGGGCCGCAGGGCTCGCAAGGCCTGACGGGGCTACAAGGGTTGCAGGGCATCCAGGGGCCGCCCGGCGCGACGGGACCGACCGGGACGCTGCCGGCGATCGCCTGTCCAGCGGAGCAGGCGCTCCAAGGCATCAATGCCGACGGAACTCCGATCTGCATATCGGTCGCACCGCCATCGGCCTTCTCCATCACGAAGCTCGATGGCGGCGGCGCTTTCGAGCACGTAGGCCAATACACGTCGATCACGACGGGCGCGGACGGTCTTGGCCTGATCAGCTACTACGACGCCACCTTCACCGGTGCCCGCGAATTTCACGACCTGAAGGTGGCCCACTGCAGCAACACCGCCTGTTCGAGCGCAACCGTCACAACTCTCGACAGCGCAGGCAACGCGGGCCAGCACACGTCGATCACGAGGGGGGCCGATGGTCTCGGTCTCATCAGCTACTACGACGTGACCAACGCCGACCTGAAGGTGGCCCACTGCAACGACACGGCCTGTACGGGCGCGACTCTCACGACGCTCGATACCGGGGGCGCGGGCAACGTGGGTCAGTACACGTCGATCACGAGGGGGGCCGATGGTCTCGGTCTCATCAGCTTCTACGACGTGACCAACGCCGACCTGAAGGTGGCCCACTGCAACGACGCTGCCTGCACGAGCGCGACTCTCACGACGCTCGATACCGGGGGCGCGGGCAACGTAGGTAACTACAGCTCGGTCACTACGGGTGCGGACGATCTCGGTCTCATCAGCTACTATGACAACAGCAGCGCCAACCTGAAGGTGGCCCACTGCAACGACACGGCCTGCACCGGCGCTACCCTCACGACCCTCGATACCGGGGGCTTTGAAAACGTGGGCTCGAACACGTCGATCACGATAGGTGCGGACGGCCTCGGGTTGATCGCCTACAACTCCTTCACGGCACCCGCGCAAGGTGTGAGAGTGGCGCACTGCAACGACACGGCCTGCACGAGCGCTACCCTTTCACAGGTCAGTTACAGCGACCATGGGACTAACACGTCGATCACGATCGGCCCGGACCATCTCGGCCTGATTGGCTACTACGCCCTGACCGGCGACGGCAGTGACCTCAAAGTGGCCCACTGCAAGAACGCGGCTTGCACGGGCCAGCCGACTCTCACGACGATCGATAGCCTGGGCGACGTAGGCCGGCATGCGTCGATCACGACGGGCGCGGACGGTCTTGGCCTGATCAGCTACTACGACGACACAAGCGGCGCCTTGAAGGTGGTCCACTGTGCGGACAACGCCTGCTCGTCACGTTAGAGAGACTCATCTGCTACGGCCAGTCGAGGGATGACGCGCCGCCGGGCGCTGGCGCTCCTCGGTTCGATCGCCTCCGCGGCGGCGGCCTCGGCGCTCCTTTGGCCCGAAAGACCCGCAGGGCCGACGGGAGCGTGGCTGGCCGACGCCGGCCTCACCGCACGCTTCGACTCCATCGCGGGCCTGCGCATCCGGTACGTGCGGGCCGGCACCGGACCGACGGTGTTGCTGATCCACGGGCTCGGATCCTCTATCTACACGTGGAAGGAGATCATCCCCGTCCTCGCTCGCGACCACGATGTCGTGGCTCTCGACCTGCCGGGTTTTGGCCGATCCGACCAGCCACCCGACCTGAGCATCGCCGTCTACCCGGCCACGATCCTCGGCCTTCTGGACCGCCTCGGGATCGCAAGGGCGAGCCTCGTCGGCCACAGCCTTGGAGGCGCCGTGGCGACGATCGTGGCGGCACGGCATCCGGCCGGCGTGGATCGCCTCGTGCTCCTCGACGCCGCCGGCTTCAGCCTCGGGCCCTCCGACCGTCCGTGGCTCCTCAGGCTTCTGGCCTCCGACGTCGGCCGTGTGCTGACGCGCCTTCCTCGCAGGCGCTTCTTCGTCACCCTGGGTCTGCGCCAGGTCTTCTACGACGACCGCAAGGTCACGGCGGATCGTGTCGACGAATACCTGGCGCCGGTCGAACGGCCGGGCGCTACGGAGGCCCTGCGCTCTCTTCTGTCCGGCCTTGGCGCGGGCGCCTTCATGCCCTTCGAGGACGCCGCGAAGCAGGTTCGCGCCCCGACCCTCGTCGTCTGGGGGCAGGAAGACGAATGGATCCCCGCTCACGACGCCGATCGGTTCGTGACGGCGATTCCGGGCGCGCGAAAGGTCCTGCTCGGGGCCTGCGGGCACATGCCTCAGGAGGAGCTGCCGGCACAGGTCTCGCGGCTTCTGTCGGAATTCCTGACTCTTTCCTGAGTCATCGACCCCCACCAAAGCCCTCCTACCTCGCCTCCGCTCCCGGCGCGACCCTCGCGAGCCTCGCAAGCCTCGTCACGAGGTCGACAAGCGCGGCCCGAAAACCGCGTTGCTCGGCCTCGGCGAACAGGGAGTAGGCGACCGGCGTGACCAGCAGCGTGGGCAGCAGGCAGAGCATCTGACCGCCGATGATCGTCACGGCCACGGCCGAGCGCTGCGCCGACCCCGCACCGAGGCCCAGCGCCGTCGGCACCAGGCCTGCGACGATCGAGAGCGTCGTCATCAGGATCGGCCGCAGCCGGACGTGGTTCGCCTGCACGATCGCCTCGCGAACCGGCACGCCCTGCTCACGCAGCTTGTTGGTGTAGTCCACCTGGAGAATCCCGTTCTTCTTCACGATGCCGAGGAGCAACAGCACACCCAGGGCGCTCCACAGGTTGAGCGTGCGGCCCGTGACGAGGAGCGAGAAGAGCGCGAAGGGGATCGAGAGCGGCAGACTCAGCATGATCGTGAACGGGTGCAGGAAGCTGTCGAACTGCGCCGCCAGCACCATGTACATGAAGATCGAGGCCAGTAGGAAGGCGATGATCAGGTTGCGGGTGGTCTCGTCGAGGATCTTGACCGCGCCGGTGAAGCGGTGGGTGAACCCGGGGGGCAGGCTGGCCTTCCGGAACTCGGAGCTCACCGCGCGAGCAGCCGCGTCGAGCGGGAAATCCGGCGCGTTGTTCCCGTAGATCGTGACCTGGAACTGCCGGTTGTAGCGGTCGATGCGCGCGGGCCCCACCCCGCGCTCGACCGTCGCCACGTTGTCGAGGCGCACCTGCCCCACCTTGGCCGACGGGATCATGAGCCTCGCCAGCCGCTCGGGGTCCTTCTGCTGCTCCGGCAGGAGCTGGAGCGTGACGTCGTACTGCTCGTCGCCTTCCTTGTAGGTCGAGATCTGGTCCTCGCCGGCGATCATCAGGCGCACCGCCGAACCCACGTCGGCGGCGCGCACGCCCAGGTCCGAGGCCCGCTGACGGTCGATCCTCACCTTCAGCTCGGGGCTGTTGACGCTCGCGCTCGTGTCCACGTCGGAGAGGCCGGGAATCCCGCGCAGGCGCGCGCTCAGGTCCTTCGCCGCCCGGACCGCCTGGTCGAAGTCCGGGCCCAGCAGAAGCGCTCGGATCGGGAAGAAGGTCTCGCCGCCGCCCAGCGCCGACGGGATCACCACGCGCACGCGGAGGTTGGGGCGCGCCCCCACGAGCTTGCGCACCCTGTCGGCGACCTCCAGGTTCGAGCCCTTGCGCTTGCCGAGGCCCAGGAGACGCACGTAGACGTGGGCATGGCTCATGAGCCCCTCGTGGACGTAGGGGTTCACGAACTCCACCTCCGGCAGCTTTTGGATCTCCTGGGCGATCTCGCCCGCGACCTTGGACGTTCCCTGGATCGACGTCCCCTCGGGCAGGTTCAACAGCACGGTCAGCTCGCCCTGGTCGTCGGGGGGGATCCAATCGCGCCCCACGAGCGCGTTCAGCGGGAACGTCAGCAGGAACACCGCCGCCCCGAGGGCGATCACGAGGCCGCGGTGATCGAGCGCCCACTCGAGCACCCGGCCGTAGCGTCGATCGATCCAGACGAAGAACGGAGATTGCTTCGAGCCGTGCCCGTTCCCCTCCTCCGCTCCCCGCGCGCGCAACAGCCTCGAGCTCAGCATCGGCGTCAGCGTGAAGCTCACCAGCATCGAGACCATGATCGCGAAGGCCATGGTCCAGCCGAACTGGTTTACGTAGCGCCGCGCGTAGCCGCTCATGAACGCGATGGGCAGGAAGATGATGACGAGGGACAGCGTCGTGGCCAGCACCGCGAGGGTGATCTCCCTCGTCGCTTCGATGGCGGCCGGCCGTGGGTCGTACCCCTTCTCCTCGATGTAGCGGACGATGTTCTCGAGGACCACGATGGCGTCGTCGATCACGATGCCCACGGCCAGCGTCAGGGCCAGGAGCGTCATGTTGTTGAGGGTGAAGTCCATCGCCTTGAGCAGCGTGAAGGTGGCCACGATCGAGGTCGGGATGGCGAGGGCCGCGATCAGCACCGAACGGCCGTTGCGGATGAACAAGAGCACCACCAGGCTCGCCAGCAGGCTGCCGAACAGCAGGTGCTCCTCGAGCGATGCGATCGAGGCCTGGATGAAGACCGACTGGTCGCGGATCACCCGCAGCGTCACGCCGGGAGGCAGCGTGTGCCGGATGCGGTCCAGGCGCTCCTTGATCGCCTCGATGATCCGGACCGTGTTGCTCCCCGACTGGCGCCGCACGTTCAGGGTCACCGCTTCCTTGCCTTCGAGGACGTTCCAGGAGCGCGGCTCGGCGAAGCTGTCCTCGACCCGACCCAGCTCGCGGACGCGGATCGGCGTGCCGTTGACGTTGGCCACGATGATCTCGCTGAACTGCGCCACGGCGTCGAGGCGGCCCAGGGTCCTCACGCCCAGCTCGTCCTGGCCGCGCACGATCTTGCCGCCCGGGATCTCGACGTTCTCGTTCTGGATGGCGCTCTCGAGCTGGTTGATCGTGACGCCGTAGGCGGTCAGCTTGTCGGCGTCGGCCAGGATCCGGATCTGGCGCGGCCGGGCGCCGGTCAGGCTGACCTCGCCCACGCCGTCCACCGTCTCCAGCACGCGCTTGATCTGCTTGTCGGCGATCTCGGTGGTCTCGCGCAGGCTGCGGCCGCTCGCGACGACGATGGAGATGACCGGGTCCGCGTCGGGGTCGGCCTTCTGGATCACCGGCGGCAGGATGTTCGGGGGCAGGTCGCGCAGGGCGCCGGCCACCTTCTCGCGCACGTCCTGGGCCGCGCTCTCGATCTCGCGCTCGAGGACGAACTGGCAGGTGATGCGTGCGGTGCCCTCGAGGGCCGAGGCCGTCAGCTCGTCGAGGCCGCTGATGGTGGTGAGGGCCTGCTCGAGGGGCAGGATGACCTGGGTGGTCACCTCCTCGGGCGTGGCGCCGGGGAGCCGGATGTTGATGTTGACGGTGGCCGGATCGGCGCGCGGGAAGAGGTCGACGCCCAGCTCCCGGAAGGAGAACAGCCCGAGCACCACGAGGAACGCGGTCAGCATGACCGCGAACACCCCACGCTTGACGCAGATCTCGGCCAGGGTCAACGGGGCGTCTCCTGGTTCACAGCCTCGACGGGGGCGCCGTCGCGCAGCTCCTGACCGGGCGCGGGGACGGCGACGGAGTCATGCGTGGTGAGGCCCTCCGCGATTTCCACGAGGTCCCCCTGGCGCTCCCCGAGCTTGACCTCCTTCTCCTTCAAGGTCCGGGAGGCCACTGTGAACACCTTGTAGACGCCGTAGAGGTAGCGCAGAGCATCGGCGGGGACGACGAGGGCCTTGTCCACGCGGCTCGACGCGATTCCGGCCCTGGCGAAGAAGCCGGGTTTCAGGGCGCCGTCGTGGTTCGCGAGCAGGGCCTCCACCTCGAAGGAGCGCGTCTGCGGGTCGACGGATGGGCTGATGCGGGCGACCTTCCCCTCGAAGCTGCGGTCGGGCCAGGCCTCGACGCGGACCGTGACCGATTGGCCCACCGCGACCCACGCCGCCATCTTCTCGGGGACCTGGAGGCGTACGCGCAGCGGGTCGACGTTCACGATGACCATGACCGGCGTCTGCACCTTGACGTACTGACCCACGCTCACGAGCCGCTGCTTCACGTGGCCCGCGAAGGGGGCCCGGATCACGCTGTCGGCCAGCTTCTTGCGGGCGAAAGCGAGCCCCGCCCGCCGCTGCTCGACCTGCGCGTGCAGGGTCTCGACGTTCTGGCGCGCCATCTGGTAGGCGGCCTCGGCTCCTTTGTAGCGCGCCTCGGCCGCGTCGAAGTCGCCGCGGGCGAGGAGCCCATCGTCGAAGAGGGAACGGGCGCGCTCGAACTTCTGGCCGGCATCGGTGCGGTCGGCGGCGGCGCGCCTCACCTCGGCGGCCTGCTCCACGTCGCCCAGGTCCTCGGTCCCGTCGGGGAGGCCCAGTTGCGCGCGGACCTGGTCCAGCGCCGCGGCCTGCTGGTCGGCCGTGAGGCTCAGCTCGAGCGGTGCGACCTCGACCAGCGGCCGGCCGAGACCGACGCCGTCCCCCACGTCCACGAACACGCGGGCGATCTTGCCGTCGACCTCGGAGCCGACGGTCACCTCGTCGTAGGGGAAGAGCGTGCCGACCGCTTCGACGATGCGCCGGACCTGGCGCTCCTCCACGGCCACCACGCGTGCCTCCACGGGCTTGCGGTCGCCGGCCTCGCCGGACGAGCCTTTCCCGCATCCCGCCGCCACGGCCGCCATGAGGGCCACCGTGGCCGCGACCGAGGTTCTCCCGCGCACGTCCATCCTGACCCCCAACCGTTGAGTCTACCGCGTGAAAGGGCCGCAGTCCTGCTGCGAGAACGAGCGACCATCCGCCCTCGACTGTCCCGCCGTGGGATGCCTCCGTCCCACCCCCGAACAGTCGGATCTGGACCACGATCCGTATGTCTCTGGTGAGAAGCGACTTCCGGGGCGTGCGGCCTGGCGGACGGTTTGCAGAGCACGGGACCAGCGCTGCTCCAGGGAGGACGCTCGCGATGGAGATCTGGCAGGACGTGCGCTACGGCTTCCGGATGCTCAGGAAGAGCCCCGGGTTCACCACAGTCGCGGTGGTGACACTGTCCCTCGGGATCGGCATCAACACGTCGATGTTCAGCATCGTCGAGGCCAGCCTGTTCGCGGCGCTACCGTATCCGGAGTCGAGCGCGCTCGTCCGCGTGTTCAGGACGTCGCCCCACTCGCAGAGGTGGCCCCACTCTGCGGCCAACTTCCTCGACCAACAGGCGAAGAGCACGGCCTTCGAGAGAATGGCGGCGTTCTCCTGGTGGACGTTCAACGTCGGTGAACCGGGCCAACCCCCCGAACGGGTCGAGGGCATCGTCGCAACGGCCGAGCTCTTTCCAACGCTGGGGGTGAAACCCCTCCTGGGACGCTTGTTCACGCCCGAGGAGGATCGTCCCGGACGGAACAACGTCGTCGTGCTGAGCTACGGGTTCTGGATGGGCCGCTATGGAGGCGATCCGAGCGTCATCGGCCGGACCGTCCGCTTCGACGGCAAGCCCACGACCATCGTCGGCGTGCTTCCCGCTGGAGCCGACTACCCCTTCCTCTGGGGACGGGTGGACGCTTGGCGCCCCCTGGCCCTCTCCGACCAGCAACGGCAGGACCGGGGCAACAACTGGCTGAACTCGATCGGCCGCCTGAAGCCGGGCGTCTCGCTTCGCCAGGCGCAGGCCGAGATGAGCCTCCTGGCGAGCCAGCTCAACGCGGCGTACTCGCGCGCGGACAACCCGGACGGCCTTCGCCTCGTTCGCCTCGCCGAAAGCGGGATGGACGACTCGGGCCGGCGCGTCAGCTGGCTGACGCTGGGCCTCGCCGGGTTCGTGCTGCTCATCGCCTGCGCCAACATCGCGAACCTCCAGCTCGCCCGGATGGCGGGTCGGAGCCGCGAGTATGCGGTCCGGACGGCACTGGGCGCCGGGCGCAGGCGGATCCTTCGCCAGGCCCTGACCGAGTCGCTGCTCCTGGGGCTCTTCGGCGGAGCGGCCGGAGTCCTGCTCGCGTGGTGGTGCAACGGCCTGATGGGGGGCTCCATCGTCATCGGAGGCCAACGCGGCGTCGACATCCCACTCGACTGGACGTCGCTCGGCTATGCCCTCGTCGTCTCCCTCCTCGCCGGCGCGATCTCGGGCGTCGTGCCCTCGTGGGTGGCGGCACGGGCCGACGTGAACCAGGCCCTGAAGCAGAGTCTCCGCGGCGGCACGCCGGATCGCTCGCAGCATCGCATGCGGAACGCCGTGATCGTGGGCGAGATGGCCCTCGCTCTCGTCCTTCTGGCCGGGACCAGCCTCTTCGTCCGCGGCCTCCGCGAGTTCACTCACCGCGACCCCGGCTGGCGCATGGACGGTGTCCTGGCCGGGACCGTCGCTCTGCCCGAGGCAGCCTACGACAGCCGGGGCAAGATCCGCGCCTTTCACCAGCGGCTGCAGGAGCGCCTCGAGGGCGAGCCTGGGGTCGAGGACGTGACTCTCTGCTGGTCGCTGCCCATCTGGTCCTACGACCAGAGCAGGAATGTCGTGGCCGAGGGGCGGACCCTGCCACCGCGGGGCCAGGAGCCGCTCGCCTACTACACCGCCGTGGACTCCGACTTCTTCCGAACCCTGGGGATCCCGGTCCTGGCGGGATCGGTGTTTCCCACCGGGACCCGCGCCGACGGCCCGCCGGTGGCGGTCGTCAACGAATCCACCGCTCGCCGGCTCTGGCCGAGGGAGAGCCCGATCGGCAAGCGCCTGGGAGGACCGGACCCCGAGAGCCCGAGCTGGGCCGAGGTCGTGGGTGTCGTGGGGGACGTGGGGTATCCCGCGAACCTCGGGGAGTCGGACACGCCCCTTCAGGTCTATCTGGCCCTGGTCCAGCAGCCGTCGAACTCCTTTTCGATCGTCCTCCGCACCTCCGTGGCGCCCGACTCCCTCGCCCCTACCCTGCGCCGCGCCGTCGCGGAGATCGATCCGGACCTTCCAGTCTTCGAGGTGGCAACGCCGAGGGAGCAGACTCGCCGGATCCTGGCGAACTTCTCGCTGGCCGGCGCCATGCTCGGCGGCTTCGCCTTCCTGGGCCTCCTGCTCGCGGCTCTGGGCATCTACGGCGTGATCGCGGGAGTCGTGGTCCAGCGGACGAGCGAGTTCGGCATTCGTGTCGCGATCGGCGCCCAGGTCCGGGACATCCTCTGGCTGGTCCTGGGCAGAGGCCTTCGCCTCGCCCTGTGGGGGACGGCCTTCGGCCTCGCGGGCGCCTTCGCCCTGTCCAGAGTCCTGGCCGCGGCGGTGCCGTCGCTCCACTCGAACAGCACGGCGACGGTCCTGTCCGTCTCCGCCTTCCTGATCGCGGTGGCCCTCCTGGCCTGCTGGCTGCCCGCAAGGCGCGCCGCCCGAATCGACCCGGCGGTCGCGCTCCGGTACGAATGACGAGGAGGGCGCGTCCTTGACGCTGGATCACTCGATTCATCGACGGTCGCCCGGAAGGGGCCTGGATTCTGCTCGGGCGACGTGGGCCGGAGCGAGCTTTCTGGAAGGTGGTGGCTCATGAAGGACGACCTGCGACAGGCGCTCAGGGCGCTCCGCAAGCAGCCTGGTTTCGCCGCGGTGGCCGTACTGACTCTGGCCTTCGGCATCGGGGTCAACGCCAGCCTCTTTTCCCTGGTCAGCGCGTTCTTCCTGCAGCCCCTGCCCGTGAAGGACGCCCACCAGCTCGTCCTGCTCATGCAGCGGGGCGAGGCCATCGGCCTTCCCTACGGCCATTCGTTCCCCGACTACCTCGACTACCGCGAGGGAACGACGGCCTTCAGCGAGCTCGTGGCCTACATGCCGACTCCGGCGCACTTCGCCGCGCCGGGGGAGACACCGGAGCGGACGTGGATCGAGATCGTGTCGCCCAACTACTTCGCTCTCGCGGACGTCAAGGCGGCGGTCGGAGATTTGTTTCATCCCGGCCAGGGGGAGTCGAAGGGGGCCGCGCCCAACGTCGTGCTCAGCCATCGCTACTGGCAGCGGCACTTCGGAGGCGACTCCGGGGTCGTGGGTCGCATCATCACTTTGAACGGGCGGGGCTTCACCGTGATCGGCGTGGCCCCTGCGAGCTTCTCCGGGCTCTCCTGGGCGATGGCGGTGAGCGCATTCGTGCCTTCCGGGGCTGCGCCCGCCCTCTTTGAGGGCGGCGAAAGTATGCTCACGAGCCGGGGCGCGCCTGCCTGGCGAATCATGGGACGCCTCCGGCCCGGAAAGACCTTCACCGCGGCCCGGGCCGAGGTCGAAGTGGTCGCCCACAGGCTGGCCACGGACTATCCGAACGAGCACAAGGGCGCGAGGGCGCTGCTGATCCCCGAGACCCGCGCCCGGCCCGACCCGTC
>Ga0210377_10001270_pt1 | contig 23062 bp, 18 predicted proteins | sample PLM4_65_b1redo_FD_155480 | JGI IMG/M metagenome (GOLD analysis project Ga0210377, IMG submission 155480) | Groundwater sediment microbial communities from an aquifer in East River, Colorado, USA - PLM4_65_b1 redo | ecosystem: Environmental > Terrestrial > Soil > Riparian zone | place: USA: East...
GCTCGGCGTAGGTGACCGACGGCTGCACGGCGCTGATGTCGTTCTCGACGTGGCCGTTGGCGACGAACAGGTCGAGCCGGCCGTCGAGGTCGTAGTCGAAGAAGAAGCAGCCGAAGGCGAGGGTCAGGAGGCTGGGCTGGCCGATGCCGGCGGCGGCGGCGTCGTCGATGAACAGGCCGCGCCCCTCGTTGTGGTACAGCGCCAGCATCTCGTTCGAGAAATTGCCCACCAGCAGGCTCGGGCGGCCGCTGTCGTCGTAGTCGGCGGCGTCGATACCCATGGCGCCGCGCGCCTTCCCCTCCTCGCTGTAGGCGATGCCGGCGGTCTTGCCGATCTCCTCGAAGGTGCCGTCGCCCTTGTTTCGGAAGAGGTAGTTGGGCTGGGTGTCGTTGGCGACCGCGAGGTCGGTCCAGCCGTCGTCATCGGAGTCGAAGGCGACGACACCGAGCGACTTGCCGGTCGGATCGAGAAGTCCGGCGCGCTGGGTGGCGTCCTCGAACGTGCCGTCGCCGCGGTTGCGGAACAGGCGGTTGGTGGCGCCGCGGTACGACTCGGGGGTGCAGTACGACTTGCTGGCGCCGTCGAGGGTGCAGTAGATGTCGGTCTCGGCCGTCCACTGGACGTAGTTGCCGACGAACAGGTCGACGAAGCCGTCGTGGTCGTAGTCGAGCCAGGTGGCGCTCGAGCCGAACCCCGGATCCCCGACGCCGGCGGCGCGGGTCACGTCCTCGAAGGTGCCGTCGCCGCGGTTGCGGAACAGGCGGTCGGGTCCGAGGGCGTTGATGAACAGGTCGGTGTCGCCGTCGTTGTCGTAGTCGGCGGCCGCGGCGCCGATGCCGTAGATCTCGACCTGCAGCCCGGCGGCGCGCGTCCGGTCCTCGAACGTGCCGTCGCCGCGGTTGCGGTAGAAGGCCTGGTAGGCCGGTCCCTTGCGGCTCTCCGGCCAATCGTGGCCGTTGACGAGGAACAGGTCCTGCCGGCCGTCGCCGTCGGCGTCGAAGACGACCAGGCCCGACCCCATCGTCTCCGGGAGGTACTTCCTGCCGGCGGCGCCGCTGCGGTGCATGAAGGCGATGCCGGCGGCCGTGGTGACGTCGGTGAAGGTCACCGGGGTCGCCGCCGGCGCGGCCGCCGGCGCCGGCGCCGGCGGCCCGCCGGTGCCGCCGCAGGCGGCGGTCAGGAGCGCCAGCAGGGCGGCCGCCACGCCGGCGCCGCCGGGTCGCGACCGGCGGCTCATCGCCCTCCTCCGGCACCGGCGGCGGTGCGGCGCGCCGTGTCGCCGGCGCGCGCCGTGGTCGCGGCCGCCGGCGCGGCCTCACCATGCCGGGCGCCCCGGTGCTCGTGGATCGGCTGGCGTTCGATGTTGTCCCCGGAGTTCAGCCGGCGGTAGGGGCCGGTCAATGCCTGCGCCGACTCGTCGGCCTTGAATCGCGTGTACAGGGTCTCCTCGCGCTTCTCGGCGCCGGCGTCGCCCAGCGCGCGGAAGCAGAGCATGAGATTGTAATGCGCCGTGACGTCCTCGGGGTCGATGCGCAGCGTCGCTTCGAACTCGGCGATGGCTTCCTCGTGGCGGCGCTGCAGGAACAGGATGCGGCCCATCTGGTTGCGCACCGCGCGATCGCGCGGGTACTGGTCCGCCGCACGGCGCAAGCTTTTCAGGGCCTCGTCGTAGCGGCCGCGCGCCTTCAGTGACAGCGCCATGAAGTAGTGCGCGCTCGCCAGGTCGGGGTCGACCGAGAGCGCCTTCTCGAGGACCGGCAGGGCCGCCTCCTGGTCGCCCTCCTGGACGTGGACCCTGCCGAGGTTGACGAAACCGCGCGCGTAGGTCGGCTCGAGCCGTGTGACCTGCTCGAAGGCGGCGCGCGCCGCCACTAGGTCGCCCTGCAGCAGCATGCCGATGCCGTAGTCGTTCCAGCGCTCGCGATCGAAGGCCTGGGGCGCCGGCAGCGCGGCTTTGAGGTCGGATGCCACCCGGCCGGGGCCCGGCGCGGCGCGGGCGCCGGCCGCGCCACCGGGGCCCGCGCCGCCGCCGTCGTCGAGAAGCTCGAGCGTGACCGTGTCCTCGGCGATGACCGTGATCGGCAGATCCGGGATCTCCTTGAGCGCGCCGCTGACCTGCGATGTGTCGCCGGTGAACACCCACCGGCCGTCGTCGTAGTCGGGCGACAGCGCGAAGTCGGCGAGCAGCGGATCGCGCACGCCGGCGTACGAGAACTGCGTGTTCCACCAGGAGAACTTGCGGTGGTTCATGCGCGCCGTGAAGGTGAGCGGGCCTATCGCATCCGCCGGCACCGTCACCCGGAAGCGGACCGTGTCGGCGGCCCCCGGCGGGATGAGCCGGGCGTACACGAGCGCCCGGGTCGCCCAGGCGTTGCGCTTGTTGATCGGATTGCCGTTGGCATCGACCATCAACGACCGATAGGTGTGCGCCGCCGGCTCCACGCGGCCGCGACCGTCGCCCTCGAGAAAGCCGCTCCAGAAGACGACGCGGCCGTCCGCATCGGTCCCCTTCAGCTCGAGCCAGACGTCGAACGCGTCGACGGTGCCGCCGGGGAAGAAATGCCCGATGTTGCGCGTGCGGGCCACCACGTCGACGCGATAGGTGCCGCCGCGGCGCATGAACGGCGCGGCGCGGTCGATCGGCGCGACCACGACGGGGGCGGCCACCGGAAGCCGGCCGCGCCCCCCGGACACCGACGGCGCCCCGGCCGGGCCGGTGTCGGGAAGGTCGGGGAACATCGTCGACGCGCGCGGACCCTCGGCCGCGGCCCCGCCCGGCGCGGCAGGGCCGGCGGTCGTATCGCTGCCGGCGGCTCCCGCCGCGAAGATGTCGACCGTCAGGATGCCGGCGCGCAGGAACTCCTGCGTCGTGCGCAGCTGCTCCTCGTCGCGGTTGGCGAACGGCACCGCGGTGTTGGCCGCGGGGAAACGGTGCGAGTGCACGAAGCCGCCGACGTTCCCGGCATCCTTCGACGCCACCAGCGGCATGTGGCAGGTGCCGCAGTCCTTCGGCTTGTCGGGATAGTAGAACGCCCGGGCGCTCTGCCCGGAGACGCCGCTCCCCTGCCAGGCGTCGTATTCGTTGAAGCCGCGGACCCAGCGGTAGTGGTTCACCGGGACGTCGAGATGCACCTTGTGGCACGACGAGCAGAACTCGGCGCGCGACTCGCGGTGGAAGCGCTTGAGCATCGTCGCCTTGTGCGGACCGGGGTCGAGCCTGACCATGTAGTCGTGGGTGCGGTGCAGGAGCGGGTTGCCGCTCGCCACCAGGCGGTGCATCTCGGGATACTCGAGCACGTAGCCGCCCTGGCCCATCGTGTCGCGCACGTGGACGATCGAGTGGCAGACGAGGCAGCCGATGCCGGCCTGCGCCTGCGGCGTGTCGATCTGCTCGACGATCGGCCGATCCATCCGCCCCGTCAGCAGCACCGACTGATCGTGGCAGCCGCCGCACCATTTCGACGGCCCCGTCCCCACGACCTCCTGCATGTACTCGATCGACTTGCGGTACCACTGGTTGTTGAACGAGGAGAAGTGGTGCATCGACGAATCCCACTGCGCCGTGATGTCGGGATGGCACCCCTTGTTGCCGCACGCCTTCGACTCAAGGAAAAAGTCCGAGGGCACGAGGCGGTTGCCGACCGTCGTCACCGACGAGGGGAAGAACTGGCCGTCCTGGCCGCCCCCTTCCTCGAACGGCGTGAGCGGCGGCGCCGCCGGGTTCTCGATGACGGCGACGTGCGGCGGGTCGAGGCGCTCCCAGGCGCGCATCGCCACCGGGAACAGGAGCGCCGCCGCGAGACCCCAGGCGGCGCGCCGGGCGCGGTCGCCGCCGCCGGCCGTGACCCAGAAGCAGGCGGCCGCGCCGAGCGCCGCGACCGAGGCGGCGATGTGGGTCCATAGCAATACGCGGTACGGGCTGGCGGTCCCGACGATCGCCAGCCGGAGCGCCGTGGCGAAGGAGACCAGACCGGCGAGGGCTATCAGCAGCAGGAGCGCGCGTCGCGCCCCGCCGGCCGCGGCCATCCGCCCGCGCCACGCCGGCAGGCCGCGCGCGACGAGCAGGATCGCGAGCACGAGGCCGGCGATCACGTGCGCCACCACCATGACGTGATAGCCGATCGACGGGGTATCGAACGCCGCCAGGTACGCCGAGTTCGCCACCACGAACAGCAACGCGGCCTTGAGGGCCAGGCCGCTCACCTCGATGCGCCCCCGCGGTCGGGTCGTCCCGTTCATGGCAGGCGGTCCGGGTCGATCTGGTGCTTGCGGAAGTAGTAGGCCAGGTTGCGCTGGTCGATGCCCAGGAGGCGCGCCGCCTCCTTGCGCACGCCGCCCGAGCCCCGCAGCGCCTCGATCACCGCCTCGCGCTCGCTGCGCGCCAGGGTCTCGCGCAGGGTCGCGCCGGCGCCAGCGGCCGTCCCGCCTGCCGCGCCACCGGTACCCGACACGCCGTCATCGACGTCACCCGTCGCCGCCGCCGTCTCGGCGCGCGCGGCGGGTGGCGGCGGCGCCGGCGGCAGGTCGAACCCGGTGATCTCGATGCCGCCGCCGAGGATGATGGCGCGCTCGACGGCGTTGCGCAGCTCGCGCACGTTGCCGGGCCAGTGGTACGACTGCAGCTCGGCCGTGGCCGCCGGGTGGATCAGCGGCGGGCGGCGCCCGAGACGCGCGGCGATCTCGGCGGCGAACCGCTGCGCCAGGATCGGAACGTCCTCGGGCCGCTCGCGCAGCGGCGGCAGGTCGATGCTCACGACGTTGAGCCGGTAGTACAGATCGGGGCGGAACCGGCCGGCCGCCGCTTCGGCCTCGAGATCGCTGTTGGTCGCGGCCACCACCCGCACGTCGACGCGGGTCGGCTGCTCGTCGCCGAGACGATCGAACTCACCGTCCTGGAGGACCCGCAGGATCTTGGCCTGCGCCGCCGGCTGCATGGCGCCGATCTCGTCCATGAACAGCGTGCCTCGGTGCGCCAGGCGGAACCGTCCTTCGCGGTCCGCCGACGCGCCGGTGAACGAGCCGCGGCGGTGGCCGAAGAACTCGCTCTCCCACATGTCGATCGGCACGGCGGCGCAATTGACCCGCACGAAGGGCCCCGCCGATCGCCGGCTCAGGACGTGGATGCGCCGCGCCAGCAGCTCCTTGCCGGTGCCCGACTCGCCGAGGAGCAGGATGGTGGCGTCGGTCGGCGCGGCGGCCTGCACCTTGCCGAGCGCCTGCCGCCAGGCGGGGCTGTCGCCGAGCGGCTCGTCGCCCGGCCCGGGGGCGGCGGCGGCGCGCAGGTAGGCGACCTCGCGCACAAGGGCCCGGGCGCTCATCGCCCGCTCGAGCGCCAGCTCCAGGGCATCCGGGTCGATCGGCTTGAGCAGGTAGTCGGTGGCGCCGCTCTTTATGCACTCGACGGCCGAGGCGACGGTGCCGTGCCCGGTCAGCACCACCACCGGGATCTGCGGGTCGACGACGATCGCCCGGCGCACCACCTCGAGGCCGCCCCCCTCCGGCATGCGCAGATCGGTCAGCACCACGTCGACCGGCGCGCGCGCCAGAACGCGCATCGCCTCCTCGACCCCGGAGGCGGCGCCGACATCGAAGCCGCGGGCTCGCAGTATCCGTTCGATCGACTCGCGCACGTAGGTCTCGTCCTCGACCACGAGGATCCGGCCGCGTGCCGGGCGCGCGCCGCCACCCGCCGGCCCGCGACCCGGCCCGGACGCCGCCGGGCGACTAGCGTCCGCCATCGCCACCTCCCGCCGCCGGCAGGTCGATGCGGAACGCCGCTCCGCCGCCGGGTCGCGGCTCGACGGCGATCGTCCCGCCATGCTGGGTCACGATGGCGTGACAGACCGACAACCCGAGCCCCGAGGAGTTCTTGGTGGAGTAGAACGGCTCGAAGATGCGCGCCGCGTCGTCCGCCGGCACACCCGGCCCGCGATCGGCGATCTCGATCACGACGCGCCCGGCCGCGGCCCGCGCCGCGATCCGCACCTCGCCCCCCTGCGGCTGCGCCTCGCAGGCATTGAGCACGAGGTTGAGCATCACCTGCCCGAGCAGCACGGGGCGGCCGCTGACCCCGGGCAGCCCGTCGGGGATGTCGACATCGAACCGGATCCCGGCGAACTCGGGGCGGGCGCCGACGAACGCCAGCGTCTCGCGCGCCGCCGCACCGAGGTCGACCGCCAGGACCGGCGCCTCCGACGGGTCGGCATGGGCCAGGACCTGCACCACCACCGCCGAGGCGCGCCGCACCCCTTCGGCGGCCGCCGCCAGGCTGCGGCCGGTCTCATCGACGTCGCCGCGCGCCAGGGCATCGCGCGCCAGGGCGACGTAGTTCGACAGCCCCTCGAGCGGGTTGTTGATCTCGTGCGCCATGCCCGCGGCCAGGCGCCCGATCGTCCCCAGCCGCTCGGCGTGGAACAAACGGCGCTCCAGCTCACGCACCCGCGCCTCCTCGCGCGCCGCCATCTCCATCTCGCGGCGCCGGCGCGCCTGCTGGATCGCCAGGCCCCCGAGCCCGACCGCCAGGGTCATGACCATCAGATTGAGGAGCAACGTCGACCGGTAGCGCGCCGCCAGCGGACCGAGCAGCGCCAGGGGCCCGGTGCCGCTCTCGCGGCAGGCGAGCGACCAGGGGGCCGATGTCGACCACCCCTCCGCAGCCACCGTCGCCTCCCCAGCCGCCATCATCCCCTCCGTCTCGGCGCGCCCCGCGCGCATCTCCGGGTCGGCCCCGAGGATGCGGCCGCCGGAGTCCCGCAGGATGCAGGCCGGGCCCGCCTCCTGCGCTCCACGACCCGGCGACAGCAGGCGCATCGCGTCGACCGTCACGTCGATGGTGACGGCGCCGCGCACCGTCCTGGTGCCGACACGCGGCTCGAAGCGCCCCTGCACCGGCTGCTCGACCGGGTCGATGGCCCGCCGCCCCCGGGTTTCACCCGACGTCCACAGCACCGGCACGCCCCCCCGGCGCGCCGCCTCGAGGATGGAACGCTCGCCGGAGCCCCGCACCACCGCCCGCATGACCTCCGGATGCGCCCGGAGAAAGAGCAGCAGCCCCCCTTCCGCCTCGAGGCGCCGCCAGCGCGCCATGCGCTCGTCCGCCGACGTCAGGACCTCCTCGAGGTCGAAAAAAACCGGCGACCCGGCCATGAAGGCCAGGTCGCCGCGCGCCTGCGCAAGCCGGGCCTCGATCATCCGGGCCCGGGCCGCCGTCGCCAGCGCCGTCGTCCGGCGGGCGCTCTCGAGCACGTCGCGACGGGCGGTGGTGATTTCCCAGAAGCCCACCAGGTTGATCGTGATGACCGCCGCCGCGGCGGCGGCGAGGGTCAGCCACGTCATCCCCGGCCAGCGACCACCCGTCACGCGCGCCACTATAGCAGCCGCACAGCAAGAACCGCGCCCCCCCCCGATCGACCCCGGATCGGCCCTGAATGGGGGCTTGCGATGGGATTCGCGCATCGTGTCTATGCGCCCAGGAGCCCGGCGCGCAAATCCTATGAAGACGCCGTTCCCATGCCCCGCCGGCCCGCACAAAAAAAAGGGGGCCGCGTCGCCGCGGCCCCAGATGCATTCCTTGCCGGTCGGGTGACTCAGGCCTTCGTCGCCTTCTCGATCGAGGTGATTCGGATGATGTTGCTCGCGGTGTCGAGCTGCCCGGCGATCTTCACTTCGTGGCCGAGGTGCGATTCGACGTTGTCGATCTTCTCGATGGTGTAGACCTTCTTGTCGGCCACCAGCTGGACCTTCGCGCCGCCCTTGATGCACTTGAGGGCGCAGTTCTTGCCGTCCGCGCTGGCGTTGGCGGCGCCGCAGTTCGAGTCGGTGAGGTAGCCGGTCAGGACCACCTGCTCGATCGGACCCTTGCCGAACTCGGCGGTCGTGGCGGTCTTCTCCTTGTCGCAGGCGAACGCGGCGGGCATGGCTGCCAGGGCCAGAATGGCTAGAGCCGAAGCGAATTTCTTCATGCGTGGTGCCTCCCTTGTTGAGATAGGTTCTCGGGATTCTACGGTGGTACCGGCCGGAGGTCAAATCGAATCGGGCCTGACGGCCCCCCGCCTCCCGGCGCCGGCCTTCCCGGTCCCGGTCTACCCCGCCGCCGCGACCGGCGCCGCCCCCGGCGGCATACCCGCCTCCCGGGGACGCTCGAGACCCGCCGCGACGACCCGCGCCAGGACCTGGATGTCGTAGGGCTTCGCGAGGAAGTCGAGCGCTCCCTCGCGCATGACCTCGGCGGCGCTGCTCTCCGACGAGAAGCCGCTGCTGATGATCACGCGGACGCCGGGGTCGATGGCGCGCATCCGCCGGAAGCACTCGACCCCGCCCATGACCGGCATCGTCAGATCGAGCAGCACCAGGTCGATCGCCGCAGGCTGCTGGCGGTAGATGCGCAGGGCCTCCTCGCCGTTGCGGGCGGTCAGGACCCGGTAACCGTTGAGCTCGAGGACGTCCCGGGCCAGCGCCAGGATGGTCGACTCGTCGTCGACGGCCAAAACGGTCCGCGGCGAACCCGACGACGGGACAGCCGGCGGCGGCGCGACCGCCGCCACGGGCATCGGTCCGACGGCCTGGATGGCCGCGGCCGCCGTCTCCAGCGCCGGCAGCCAGACGGTGACCCGGGTGCCCGCGCCGTGCTCGCTCTCGACCTCGATCCAACCCTCGTGCCCCTTCACCAGCCCGTAGGCGGTCGCCAGGCCGAACCCCGCCGTCGCGTCCCCCTTCTTGGTGGTCACGAACGGCTCGAACAGCCGCTTGCGCACCCCGGGGTCGAGCCCGCGCCCGGTGTCGGAGACGATCAGGGTGACGAATCGCCCCGGACGGGCGTCGGCACGCGCCCGGCAGTCGTCGGCCTCGAGCGTGCGGTTGCCGAGCGCGACCGACAGCCGGCCGCCGTACGGCATCGCCTCACGGGCGTTGGCGCACAGCGCCTCGACGATTCGCTGTATCTGGCTGAGGTCCACCTCGGTCGTCCAGAGGGACGGCGGCGTCTCGACGGTGAATTCGATCCCCCGCGGCAGCTCCGCGTCGATCACCTCGAGGGTCCGGCCGAGGGCCCGCCCGAGATCGACCGGCTCCGGCCGGCCGGCGGCGCGCCGGCTGAAGGTGAGGAGCTGCGACGTCAGGTCGGCGGCGCGCGCCGCCGAGGTCTCGATGGCGGCGAGCTGGCGGCGGATCGGATCGCCCGGGCCGATGCGGTCGAGCAGCAGGCGGGCGTACCCGAGGATGCCGGTCAACAGGTTGTTGAAGTCGTGCGCCATGGCGCCGGCGAGGCTGGCGACGCTTTCCATGCGCTGCGCCTGGCGCAGTTGCTCCTCCGAGGCCAGCAGCGCCTTCTCCTTCGCCCCCAGGTCGCGCGCCATGCGGTCGACGTCGGCGATCAGCTGGACCAGCTCGCGCGGGCCGGCGGCGCGCAGCGCCGGCCTCTCGCCGCCTTCGGGGATGGCCCGGACGCGCGCCGCGATCTCGAGGATCGGCCGGGTCAGGATGCCGCGCACCCACAGCAGGAGGAACAGGCTCACGGCGATCAGACCGAGCCCGGAGAGCGCGCCACGCGCCAGGATCGACGACACCACCGCGTGCATGCGGCGCTCATGGTCGAACTTGAGATAGAGCACGCCGCGGTCGCCGCCGGTGAGGATCGGCACGGCCCCCTGGAACAGCACCGGCGAAACCAGCACGATCCGCCGGCCGCCGTCCAGTCGGCGGTGCTGCGGGCGGAAGGTCTCGCCCGCCATCCCGGCGGCCTCGTGGTACGCCGGCTCGGCGATCACGTCGTCGGCGCGGCCGATCCAGTCGCGCCGGTTGCTGGCGATCACCCGGCCGTCCCCTCCGACCAGCGCGATGTCGCGCACGGTGCGCTGGCTGCCGGTGGTCTCGATCATCTCCTGCACCGCGCCGATCTGTCCTTCGCGCAGGAAGCGCTGCGACGCGCTCAGGATCGGCGCGGCGAGGATTTCGCCGTAGCGCACCCCCTCCTCGGTCAGGTAGTGCCGCGCCAGCAGGTAGTGATCGCCGACCAAGAGCGCGGCGATCAGCGCCGCCGGCACGGTGAACGCCAGGCCCATCAGGGTCGAGGTCGGGAGTCGGGCGAGCAGGCGCGACATGGTCCTCTAGAGCGCCTCGACGACCGCGGGCGACAGCACCTGGTCACCGCGCGCCGCCTCGCGCGCCAGCCCCTGGCGCACCAGGAACGCGCCGAGCCGATCGGCGATACCGGACAGCTCGCCGGTCGCCATCGAGGTGCCGAGCAGGCGCAGGTTCTCGACCCGGTCGGGGATGTGACTGCCCTCGAGGCCGCGCAGGAACTCGTCGGCGCCGATGTTCTCGTGGCGGGCCATGATCGCCGCGGCGTCGGCAGGGTTGGCCTGGAAGTCGGCCAGGGCGCGGAACCAGGCGCGCGCCAGGCGCCGGAAGTCGTCGTGCCGCTCGCGCAGCGCCGCGGGCCGGACCGCCAGGACATCGACGATTTCCCCGGGCATCTGCCGCGACGAGAACAGGACGGTGGTGCCGCCGCCGGCCAGCAGGCGCCCGAGGAACGGCTCGTAGGTCACGACCGCGTCGACCGTGCCGGCGCGGAACTCCTTCTCGGCCTCCTCGGGCAGCCGGTTGAGGATGGTCACGTCGGCGGTGGTCAGGCGCCCCGCGCCGAGGGCGCGCTCGAGGACATAGGAGCCCAGCGCCGACTCCTCGTAGGCGATGCGCCGTCCGCGCAGCGCCGCGAGGCTGCCGAGACCCGGCCGCGCCACCACGGCATCGCCGCCGAACGAGTAGTCGAGCACCAGAACGACGACCGGCGGCTCGAGAAAGTTGTCGCGGTTCTGGATCTCGTTGAGTGTCGCCATCAGCGCGTCGATCTGTCCCTGGTGGTAGGCGGCCAGCGCCCCGTTGTATGAGGAGAAATCGACCAGCTCGACCGCCACCCCCTCGGCGGCGAAGTAGCCGCGCTCGCGCGCCAGGTACAGGAGCTCGTACGGCGGCCAGACGTTGGTGGCGATGCGCAGCGGCTCCTCCGGAACCGCGCCGCAGCCGGCGAGACCCGCCATCCCAACGACGGCGAGGGCGACAGCGACCCCGCGACGGGCGGCGCGCGGCCTCATGCGGTCTCGGACCATCGGCTGTTCCCTGGTCATCGCTGCGGCCATCCCCCGGCCGGCCTGTCGGCCATCGACTCCGCGCTCCGCCTGAAACCCCCGCCCGTCAGGGGTTTGACAGGACGCACAGGTCCCCACCTAAAACCTAGTGAGCCGCCGGGGGGAGATCAAGCAGCCGGGCCCTATACTCTGGGTCCATGATCGGACCCGGCGGCGATCCCCGCGCCACGCTGCGCGATCTCGACCCCTATCTGCTCGAGGTGGCGCACGCCATCGCCGCCGCCGGCGGCCGCGTCTTCCTGGTCGGTGGCTGGGTGCGCGAGTGGGTGGCCGCGGGATACCGCCTGCCCCGCGGCCACGAGTTCGACCTCGAGGTGTACCACCTCGATGCGGATCGACTCGCCGCGGTGCTGGGCCGCTTCGGCCGGGTGAACCTGGTCGGCGAGTCGTTCGCCGTCTACAAGCTCCACCCGCATGGCGCCGCGGGCGACCGCCTGCCGCCGCTCGACGTCAGCCTGCCGCGCCGCGATCAGCGGGTCGGCCGCGGCCACCGCGGCTTCGCCGTCGAGGGCGACCCGGACCTGCCGCCCGGGGAGGCGACGCGGCGCCGCGACTTCACCGTCAACGCGATGATGTGCGACCCGCTGACCGGCGACATCGTCGACCTGTGGGGCGGCCGCGACGATCTCGAACGGAAGATGCTGCGCGCCGTCGACCCCGCCACCTTCGTCGAGGATTCGCTGCGCGTCCTGAGGGCGGTGCAGTTCGCGGCGCGGCTCGAGTTCACCATCGAGCCGTCGACCGCCTCCCTGTGCCGCGGCATCGATCTCGCCGACCTCCCGGCGGAGCGACTCTGGGGGGAGATCGAAAAGCTCCTCCTCAAGGCGGCGCGCCCGTCGATCGGTCTGCAGTGGGCGCTCGACCTCGGTGTCGTCGACCGGCTGTTCCCCGAGATGAAGGCGCTGGTCGATTGTCCTCAAGAGCGGGAGTGGCACCCCGAGGGGGATGTCTGGGTCCACACGCTCATGGCGGTCGACTGCGCGCGCCGGGTGATCGACGACCTGCCGCACGAGAAGCAGGTCACGGTGATGCTCGCGGTCCTGTGCCACGATTTCGGCAAGCCGCCGACCACCGCGGTCGTCGACGGGAGGATCCGGTCGTTCGAGCACGAGGAGGCCGGCATCGCTCCGACCCTGGCCTTCCTCGACCGCCTGCGCGTCCACACGCTGAACGGCTACGACGTGCGCGCCCAGGTGGTGGCGCTGGTGGCGTCGCACCTCGCCCCGAGCCACCTCCACAAGAACCGCGACAACGTCGGCGACGGCGCCTTCCGCCGCCTGGCGCGCCGGCTCGAGCCCGAGCTGCTCTACCGCGTGTCGCGCTCCGACTGTCTCGGCCGCACCGGCGACTTCTCGACCGAGGCGCACGACTGGTTCATCGCCAGGGTGCGCGCGCTCGGCGTGGAGGAGAAGCCGCCGGGGCCGATCCTGATGGGCCGCCATCTGCTCGAGATCGGCCTGCGCCCCGGTCCCGAGGTCGGGCGGATCGTCCGGGCGGTATACGAGATGCAGCTCGACGGTCGGGTCGTCGACCTCGAAGGAGCGCTGGCCGCAGCGCGCGCCCTGCTGGCGGCGGGCGACCCGGGTGCTGGGGCCTGACGCAGGGCGGCATGCCAGAGAACGGCCTGCTGACACGTACACTCTTTCAAGCAGCGACTGGAGGCACGCGATGGACAGAGGACAGATGACGGTGGCGGTGACCGGCGTGCTGGTCGGAGTGTCGGCCGGCGTCCTGCTCGGCGCATCCCTGCATGCTGCGGTGGGCCTTGCCGGAGTTCAAGTGGAAGGCGCCCAGAGATGCCGCCGAGGCCCTCCTGGTCACGGGATTGGACGCCGCCGGGAAAGGCTCCTGGGAGCGCATCGCGGTGGGCGCCGTCCACTACGAAGGTGGCGACAGGGCCAGCGGGCGTGAGATCATCGACGCGGTCCTCAACGGCAAACCGGAATACTCCGATTTCCAGCGTATCGCCAGGCTCCATGCCGAGCACCGGGAGTGGGACAAGGTGAAGGCGCTGTATGACAAGGCGTTGGGCTGATACGATACGGTTGGAAGTTATCCGCCTGGTCGTCGATTTGATGTCGATCACTTCGCCATTCTGGCTCGGGGGGGGGGGCGCACATGAAAATGCGTTTACTTGTCGCTGCCGCACTCTTGGTGTCGCCTGGCTGCATAACTGAAATGTGGATCCCGGTCGACAATACCGCTCGCCAACCAGTGACACTCGAGAGCGTGGCGTACCTTCAAGAGCCCCCAAACAAGCCCTACACCGTTGTCGGCATCATCACCCCACCTGCTGGCGAGTACGAGACCGAGGCTGAAGCTGTGAAGGCGATGCGCCGCTTGGCTGCTCTTCACGGCGCTAATGCCGTATTCATCGAGTCGCAGACCGTGTCCGAAGGGTGGCGATTCGTCGCCAGCCCGTGGGGCGCAGCTGGTGGCACAGCCGGTGATGTGATTTTCCGAGCCAAGGCAATCGTGTGGAACCAATAATTCGACGTCGCAGTGCTGCGCGCACGGGGAAGACGGTACGGCCCAACGCCATTCAGCGGACGTACTCGCGTGTCACGCCCTGTTCTGGAAAAGTCCACGGGCCGCACCGCGCCGCGCGCCGCTGATGCGCAGCGCTTGCCGTGAAGGGGCTCAAGGCGGAACTGCTCGCCGAGGCCGGCGCCTACTACAACCTGAATGGCGACCGGGCCAGGGCCGAGGAGTTGTTCACGCAGGCCTTCGCGGCCGACCCCGGGAACCCGTTGGCCTGCTCGACGGCGGCGGAATCCTACCTCGGCAGGAATCCGCGTCCCTGGTAAGCTCCAAGACGTGCCGCCGATCCGGCCCCGGCGGAGCACTCTGCGGCCGTCGAGATGGGACTCGAGGACCGCCTACGCACCGGGACCGGCGGTGGAAATCGTTCCATCCCGGCGACGACCGTGCGTTGTTCGCCCGTCACGCGCCCCCCGGGGTTTCACCCCACGCGTCGTAGAAGGTGAACCACTGGTCGGGGTGCCGCCGGATGATCTGCTCAAGTACCTCAGCGTAGCGTGACGCTGCGGCGGCGAGGGCGGCCGTCTGATCGCCGCTTGCCGCAACCAGAATCGGGGCGCCGATCTCTGCGCGCGATCGCCACCAGCCGTCCTGAATCACGAAGGCAGGCACGATGGGCGCTTCGTTCAGGCGGGCCAGCAGGAACGGCCCGATCGGTACCCGAAAGCCACCGCCGAACAGGGTGACGTCCAGGCTACGCTCACTCGGGGCCCTGTCGCCCTGCGCCGCCACGATCTCCCCGCGTCGCAGGGCCTCGCGCATCGCCAGCATCGCTGTGGGGTTTGTTCCGATCCGGATGACCCGCACTCCTGCTCTCTCGCGCCGGCGCATGAGCCACCGCTCGGCGGCGCTCATCCGGTTCGGCTGCATCACCATATTGATCGGCACGCCGAACCGGGCGAGATGGTGGGCGCCCACCTCCCAGTTGCCGATGTGGGCTGTCAGGACGACGACACCGCGCCCCCGGTCGAGAGCGGCGCGCAGCCGGTTCTCATCCTCGCGACCGACACTCAAGCGCTCCTGGATCTGGGCGTGCTCTGGGACGAGGAGATCGCAGTAGCTCGCCATGAAGCGGCTGAAACTATAGAACTGCCGCCACACTGCGAGCGCCAGGCGCCAGCCCCGTGCGCCGAGGATTCGCTTTTGGTTGCAGGCCACCGCTCTGCGCTCGTCACGCATGAGCGAAAGGCAGACGGTGGTCGTCACCATACCGATCAGGGGCACCAACGGGCGCGGCAGGCGCGGAATGATGACGAGGATGAGACGTTAAGGAGGTGGCAGTATTGAAACGGTGCGCGTACCACGCGCGCGGGGTCGAGGCCGGCGACCTGCCAACGGCCGTAGCCGAGACCCGCACGGCCGGAGCAGCAGCGCCGGCGGCCCGGCTCCCCGGTCGGACCGGGGCCGGTTCAGGCGAGTCTTCGAGCACCGTCGGGGGTAAAGCGTTCGGGGTCGACGGGGCTGGACTCGAGATCGATCAGCTCAAAGTCCGTTTCGGTGTCGCCGTGAGTATTCAGCCCCTCTCGGGAGTCGGTCAGATCCAACCGGGCGCGAATCGCTTCCGCTTTCTCGGGGCTCACATCGAAGCGATTGGGCCTGAAATCCCTCTGAGTCTCCATGAAGGCGGAGAAGCTCGGCCGTACCTCTTCGAAGCCTGCCCATCCGAACCTGCGATAGAGGCGAGCCAGCGTGGCTTCCGGCTCTCCCAGGAGTTCCTCGTATCGCAGGTCAACCCAGCGCTCACTGAGCCGCAATCGCCCTTCCGACACTCTCTGGCGATGTTCGCGGTAGCACGCGATCACCAACTCGTCCAGCTCAGCACAGTCACCGGTCCCGTCCAAGGCGAAGAGACGCGCGTTGGAGAGGAAGGTATGCCGGGTGGAGAGGAAGACGGCGAGCGGATCCCGCTCGATGTTGATGAAAGCGGCCCGCGGGTAGCGCGCTTCGAGGAGCGGCAGGCGGAAAGCGTGCGTGGGAGACTTCAGCAGAATTCTCTCCACACCGGGGCGTTCGGCGCTTTGAAGTATGCGCTCCATGCCTCGCCACCATTCGTTGCGGGATTGTTCATCCCACTGACCCGGGTCGAGCAAACCCAGGTGTGCCAAGCCTTCGCCCGGGAACAGGAACATCTCGTAGAAGGACCGTACACCGTCATTCAATAGGAAGAATTCGTCCTCCTGGGGGGAGTCCAGCCGGAGGACCACATTGTCCATCGCCCGTCTCGAGCTCCAGCCCTTGCAGAGGGGGACCAGCGTCGGCCCGCTCCAGTGCGCATGCCCAGGAGCCATGCACTGATAGCAACTGAGATATCCGACGCGACGATCGAGCGCGAGCAGCTCATGGAGAAATGTCGTGCCGGTGCGCCAGAAACCCACGATAAAGACCGGCGGGACTCCCCGGATCGCTGGCGCCGGCGGCGCCAGCCTCCTCGCCGCTTCCCCCAAAACTGACCGAAACAGCAGCCCCGCTGCCCGCGCCAGATTCGCAGGATATAGGCTCCGCCGGTCGCGTGACACCCATCGCAGCGCCACCCTGGAGGGGGGCGACAGCATCCAGCGGAGCTTCCAAGGAACCGGCGAACTCGCGAGCAGGGGCTCCCCAGTTTGAGTGACCAGTTGCGGGCTTAGGTCAGTCGATAGCGTGGTGGCTCCTCTCGAACAGCGGGGTGTTCCACGGAGGATCTGGTCGTCCAACGCTCAAACGAGAAAGCGTCGGTCACACGGCAAGACGGCGGCATCAGCATGGCGGTCCCGATTCAGGAACCATCTCGCCGAGCAAGGACGCGACCCCCGTCTGAGCCAACCACGGCGCGCATTGATTTGGATGCCTGACGCCGTGGGCCGACCGTTCCGCCGAGCCGCGGAGTTCACCGGTAACCGCGTCGTAAAACAGTTGACGCGTGATTCCGGCCTCATCGCGCTTCATGGACCATGAAGTTGCATTGTCCTCCCAAATGGTGATGCGCGCGACAAGTGCAAAGGCTGCCCCCTTCGACTTGGCTTCTGCAATGAGTTCCTGGAGATCGCCGCTGCCTGAATTGAGGACTCTGAATCCACGCCTCAGGAGTTCGGCGCCAAGACTGGACTTGACGATTTCTCCCGAACCGGCCATGACCCCGTCGGCACCGGCACCATCTGGAATCTGGCTCAACACGACCGTTGCGGTCGCCGGCACGCTGAAGCCGGATTGAAGAGATCCCGATCCGGATTGCTTCGAGAAGATGCAGCTGGTGTTGGCCATACCAATAACGGCGGCGATCAACGTCACTGCTGAGAGTCTCCAGGCCACGTCACTCATTGCCGGTCCTCCACGGTGAAGTTCTTGATCGCAACGCTCGGCCGAAGCCGCCGGCGGCACACAACAGTGCCGACGAGCACGACGACCAGGGAGGCGTATCACCGGTTGGCAGCGAACCGGGCTTGGCAGCTTCCGGGAAAACCAAGGCAAGCTCTTGGAGTGATTGCCATGAAGCTACCTCCCGCGGCGTGGCGCATCGGGGCCCGTCCTCGCCGCGCGGCGCGCGGTGGCGGGGCGGCGTCTGGTCGCAGGGCGCCGCGTGGCGGCATCACCACCCGCGGCGCGCAGCTCGCGCAGCAGGGCGTCGATGCGCTCCAGACCGGCGAGAAGGTAACGGTGATCGGCGCCGTAGCCGAAGCCGATGCGGATGTGGCGCGGCACGCCGACCTGATCGCCGGGCACGACCAGCACCGACTTACCGGTGCGCAGCCGGTCGGCGAGTGCTATCGATCCGATCGGCAGCTCATAGCGCAGGAACGCGATCGCCCCGGCGCGCGGCGGAATGACCGACAGCAGATCCGGCCGCTCGTCGATGAAGCGCTTTAGCACCGGCCAGTTACGCCGCATAATGCCGCGCGTGCGCTCGAAGATCGCCGCGCGCCGCGCCGGCTCCATGGCGTGCCGGGCCAGGACGTCGGACAGCATCCCGGGTGCAATGGTCGTGTAGTCGCGGTACGACCAGATCTTCTCGACCACCTTCGGCTGGCCGGCGATCCAGCCGATGCGCAGCCCCGGCAGGCCGAACGCCTTCGACAGCCCCGAGGTGACGATCACCCGGTCGTAGCGCCCCCAGAACGACGGAGTCGGCGGCCCCTCCATCTCCGCGCCGCGGTAGATCTCGTCGGCGACGATGAAGGCGCGCACCCGGCGCGCCGCCCGCACCACCGCATCCATCTCCCCGTCGGTCAGCACGGCGCCGGTCGGGTTGTTCGGGTTGGTGACCAGGATCACCTTCGTCGTCCTGGTCACGGCGCGATCGAGGGCCTCGACATCGAGCCCCCAGCGGCGTCCGCCCCGGCCGTCGTCCATCGGCACGAGACGGAAAGGGTCGGCGCGTCCGGCGAAGGCGCGTGCCAGGCCCCAGGTCTGCAGATAGTTGGGCAGCATGAACGCGACCCGGTCGGTGCGCTCGAGCAGCGCCCAGAAGGTCGTGTAGTTCGCTTCGCTGCCGCCGTTGGTGACCAGGATGTTGTCGCGGCCGGCGCCGTCATAGAACGAGGCGATGCGGTCGCGCAGCTCCTCCGACCCGTTCGACTGCACGTAGCCGAGGGGCGCGCCCATGAAGTCGCCGCGCTCGCGCACGTCGTGCAGGAGATCCTCGGGCGCCATCGGCTGCACGCCGCTCTCCGACAGGTTGTAGTCGACGTAGTTCTCGTAGCGCGACTGCATCCGCTCCATCCGGAAAGGCTCGATGCGCACGGTATCCTCCTGTGCCGCGGGGCGGACCGCAATCCCCCGGGCATCGCGAGTCTAGGGGCCCGTCGCGGAAATCGCAACGGCCGGGCACCCGGTGATAGGCTTGCGCCATGCGGGGTGACGTGCTCGTGCTGCGCGAGGCGGAGATCCGCGGGCTTCTCGATCCGAGCGCGACCCTCGCGGCGATCGAAGCGGCGTTCGCCGCCTACTCGACGGGGAAGGCCGAGCTGCCGGCGGTGATTCAGCTCGACGTTCCCGAGCGGCAGGGCGGGATCCACATCAAGGCGGGGCACCTGCACGGCGGCGCCCACTTCGCGGTCAAGGTCGCGGCCGGGTTCCCGGGCAACACGGCGCTCGGGGTGCCGCCCGCCGGCGGCCTGGTGCTGGTGTTCGACGCGCGCACCGGCGCGCCGGCCGCGATCCTCCTCGACAACGGGTACATCACCGACCTGCGCACCGGCCTCGCCGGGGCGGTCGCGGCGAAGCACCTGGCGCGCCCCGACGCCGGCGTGGCCGCCATCCTCGGCAGCGGGTCGCAGGCGCGCCACCAGGCGCGCGCCCTCGCCCTCGTGCGCGACCTCAAGGCCATCCGGGTCTGGGGGCGGCATCCGGAAAGGGCGCGGCTCTGCGCCGCGGATCTGGCCGCCGACCCGGCGTTCGCCGGACGCTGCCGGGTCAGCGCGGCGACCGCCATCGACGAGGCGGTGCGCGGCGCCGACATCGTCGTGACCACCACCGCGAGCCGCGAGCCGATCCTGCGCGCCGCCTGGCTCGCCCCCGGCATGCATGTGACCGCGGTCGGCTCGGATCAGGCCGACAAGCAGGAGATCGAGGCGGCCGCCATCGCGGCCGCCGACCTGCTCGTGGCCGACAGCCGGCCGCAGTGCCTGCGGCTCGGCGAGATCCACCACGCCGTCGCCGCCGGTCTCATCGGCGCGGACGACATCGACGCCGAGATCGGCGAGATCGTCGCCGGCCTGCGCCCCGGGCGGCGCGACGCGGCGGCGATCACCCTCTGCGACCTGACCGGGGTCGGCGTCCAGGACGTGGCGGCGGCGAATGTCGTGCTCGAGCGCGCCCTCGCCTCCGGCGCGGGCGAGAGGCTCCGCCTGTGAGCGCGCGGACGACGGCCGCGGCGCGCGCTCTCGCCGTCCTGACACCCGCGACCGTGGCGTTGGTGGTGCTCGCCGCGCCGTCGCCGACCACCGCGCTGTCGCCGGCCGCCGCGCCGCCGCTCGCCGCCGCGCCCGCGCCGACCGACCTCGCCGGCTTTCCGGGGCTCGACGAGGCGCGCATCGACACCGCCTTCTCCGCCTACGCCCGGAGCGGCTCGCCGGGGTGCGCCACCGGTATCGTCACGGACGGTCGGCTCGCCTGGGCGCGCGGCTATGGCCTGGCCAGCCTCGAGCACGAGGTGCCGATCGGACCCGCCACCGTCTTCGACCTCGGCTCGACCTCGAAGCAGATGACCGCGGCGGCATTGGCCCTCCTCGCCCGCGACGGGCGCCTGTCGCTCGACGACGGCATCCGGAAGTACGTGCCGGAGATCCCCGACTACGGCGCGACGATCACCCTGCGCCGGCTCCTGACCCACACCAGCGGGCTGCGCGACTACACCGACCTGCTGGCGCTCGCCGGCATGCGCGACGAGGACCTGACCACCACCGCCGATGCGCTCGCCATCCTGGGACGCCAGCGCGGCGTGAACTTCGCGCCCGGCGCCGAGTGGCGCTACTGCAACAGCGGCTTCTTCCTGGCTTCGATCGTCGTCGAGCGGGTGGCGGGGAAGAGCCTGCGCGTTTTCGCGCAGGAGCGCCTGTTCGGGCCGCTCGGGATGGGCCACACCGTCTACCTCGACGACCACGCGCTGGTTGTGCCGCGGCGCGCCACCGGCTACGCGCCGCGCCCCGGCGGCGGGTTCAGAACGGCGGCCTCGGACTGGGAGCAGACCGGCGACGGCGGCGTGCAATCGTCGGTCGAGGACATGGCGCGCTGGGCGGCGCTGTTCGATGCCGCGGACGACGGCGCGGCGCCGGGCGCCGGCCGATCGGCGCCGCCGATCCCCGCCGCCTGGCTGCGGGGCCTCCTCGAAACCCCGGGACGGCTCGCGGACGGCACGACGCTGGGGTACGGCCTCGGCCTCTCGCTCGGCACCCATCGCGGCCTGCGGCTCGTGCGTCATGGCGGCGCCTGGGCGGGATACCGCGCCATGCTGATGAGCATCGGCGAACGGCGGCTGGCGGTCGTCACCCTGTGCAACATCGGCAGCGCCGACACCACGACACTGTCGTTCGCCGCCCTCGACGCGGCCCTCGACGCGCTGCCGAACCCGCCGCCGGCCGCGACGCCGCCGTCGTCCCGCGCCGCCGTCGACCGGTCGCTGCTCGAGCCGCTCGCCGGCACCTACTACAGCGAGCCGCTCGGCGAGAGTCTCGCAATCGGCATCAAGGACGGGGCGCTGCGCCTTGGCGAGGAAGGCACGGCACTCGAGCCGCAGGGGGAGCGCCGCTTCGCCACCCCCGGCGGCGACACCACGATCACCTTCGCCGCCGGCGGCACCGGGCTGTCGCGGCGCGAGGCGGGCGGCGCCGACCCGCGTCCCGTGCCGTTCCGGCGCTCCCCCGGCGGCGGGCGGCAGGCTGCCGGCTCGCTCAAGGGACTCGCCGGCGACTACCACAGCGACGAGGTCGGCCGCGCCGTGACCCTCATGGTGCGCGAAGGGGTGCCGCGCCTGGCGCTGCCGGGGGGGGAGATGGTCGACCTCAAGCCGCTCGACCTCGATCTCTTCGACAGCGACTGGGGGATCGTGCGTGTCCAGCGCGACACCACCGGCCGGCCGGCGGCGCTGACGCTCACCAACCGCGGCGTCGTCGGCCTGCGCTATCGCCGCCACGCCGGCGGTCCGGCGGCACCCGCGGGCGCGCCACCGGCCGGATCGGCCGCACCGCCCTCCTGATCCGCGTGCGCGCCGCCCCGAGGCCGCGGAGGCGCGGTGTATAATCCCGCGCATGAGCGAAGTCGCATTCGAGTACGTCGTGCGCACGCGGCAGAAGACCGACGAGACCTACCTGATCGAGGTGGACAAGGCCCCCGGGCACTGGATCGCCGTGGTCCGGCTGCCCGACGGCACGCCGTGGAACATGGACCGGTTCGATCCGCGGGCGCCGGCGCTGCCGAAGCAGTGGGTCGGCGGCACGGCGGCGGCCGCGGCCGATTTCGCGGCGCGGATCCTGACCAACTGGTTCGCCGGCGAAGGGATGGAGATCGTCCGGAAGACGTTCCGGCTCGGGAAGGGCGTCTAGCGGAGGCCTTTCGCCTCGAGCTGGCGGATGGCCTCGACGAGATCGTTCAGGCGGAACGGCTTGAGCAGCACCTTGTTGTCGAGCAGCTTCACGAACCGCCTCGCCTCGCGCTTGTCCATGGCCCCGGTGACGAAGATCACCCGCTGCCTCATGAGCGGCTTGCGGCGGGCGATCTGGCGGTAGAGCGACAGGCCGTTGGCGTCCGGCAGCACCAGGTCGAGGATGACGCCGCAGTAGTCACGGAACATCAGCAGCGGGAGAGCGTCCTGGCAGCTGGTGGCGACGTCCACGTGGTACTTCTGGCCCCGGAGGGTCTCGGCCATCAGCTCGAGGATGATCTCGTCGTCGTCCACCGCCAGGATGCGGTGGGTTTCGTCGGCATCCATGTCCGTGTGCGTCGCACCGCAGCCGATCAGATCGGCGGGCGTCGCTTCCACCAGTTCGAGGGGTTTCATCAGGGGTCAAGTTAGGGTCGTACCACGCCCGCGGCAAGCCGTTGCGGGCGGATCACGCTTCTGATACCGGCACGCGATGACGGAACCGTCTCCATGGCCCTGCGCACCGACCTGACCTTCCCGGAACGCCTCGTCCTCGGCTGGGGACGGCTCAGGCGCATGTACCTCGCGACCTTCCGCCCGGGCTACGTGCGCCGCAGCCTGGCGCGGCGGGTCGGCGACTGCAACCGCACGGGGGCCTGCTGTCACCTCATGTTCACCTGCCCCCTGCTCGACCGGCGCAACGACCCCGTCCGCTGCCGGATCCACGAGCACAAACCGTCGGTATGCCGTCTTTTCCCGATCGACGAGCGCGATCTTCGTGATCGCGATATCATCGCGCCCGACACGCCGTGCGGGTACTCCTTTCTCCCCCTGGAGGAGGATCGGGCGCGGCCCAGGAAGGCGGTCGGGGACGGCGGGAGCGGGGGCCCGCGTTGATCTTTCCCGATCGCCCGACCATATTCTGACCCGGTCCGGTGCGCTCCATCGGACCGCCGCGGGCCCCCCGCGGGCTTCGCAGGAGGTCACCGAGGAATGTCCGGCGCCGACCTGGTTCTACACCCCGAGGAGTACGAGCGCATCCGCGACCTCATCGGGCGGCTGCGCGGCGAGTGCAACGCCAAGGTCGTCTTCCTGGTGGACAAGAACGGCCAGCAGCTCGCGGCCGTGGGGGAGATCGAGGCGCTCGACACGACCGCCCTGGCGTCGCTCGCGGCCGGCAACGTGGCCGCGACCGATTCGCTGGCGCGGCTCATCGGCGAGAAGGAGTTCTCGATCCTGTTCCACGAGGGCGAGCGCGACAACCTGCACATCTCGGTCGTCGGCGGCAAGGTCATCCTCGTGGTCATCTTCGACGAACGATCGT
>Ga0210377_10001272_pt1 | contig 23048 bp, 19 predicted proteins | sample PLM4_65_b1redo_FD_155480 | JGI IMG/M metagenome (GOLD analysis project Ga0210377, IMG submission 155480) | Groundwater sediment microbial communities from an aquifer in East River, Colorado, USA - PLM4_65_b1 redo | ecosystem: Environmental > Terrestrial > Soil > Riparian zone | place: USA: East...
GATCAGGCCCAGAAGGCCTATGAAGAGATGCTGCGCAAGTATCCCGGAAACCCGGTGGCCCTCAACAACCTGGCGGCCATCCTGGCCAGGAAAGGCAAGTATGAGCAGGCCTTGAATTATCTGGAACAGGCCTTGAGCCGGGCCCAAGGATACAAGGTCCTGGTGGACCGGGTGTGCGACCTGGAGAGCGTGTGCACCGCTTTTCGGGTGGGCCGGGACAACATGGTGGGCGGCGACTTGGTGGACCTCATCAAGTCCAATATTCTGATGGTCAAGATGGCCTGCGCCTCACCCCGGCCGAAATAAGGAGAGTATCGTCACCCGTATAACAAAGAGCGCCGCCGCCGCCTGGGGTCTCCCTCCAGGGGGTCAGGGGTTGCAGAGTAGTCCGGGGTTGCCGGCTAGCGCCGGGGTACGGGTTGCAACGTGGGAGGCGGGGGCATCTGGATCATATTGTAAATCACCCATCTTTGCTTCTGGTATTCCTCAAAATCGAGGTAGTTGTCTTTGTTGGTATCGCACAGCTGGAAAAGCTTCTCGGCTTCTTGTTTATCTTTGGCGCCGGACACGTATTTTTGTTTGCTAATGGGGCCGCTTCGGTCCGTATCCAGGGCGGCGCACAAGGATTCATAATCCGCCCTCCCGGTCTGGGTCTGGGTGGTGGCGCAACCGCCCAGCAAGACCACCATTGCCAACATCCAAATCAGCACCGGCATCTTTCCTTCTCCTCCCTAAAAATCTGTCCACCCGCATCCCCAAGGTGCGAGGTCTAACCTGACTGACTTTAACACAACTTCGGACTCGGCCGGTAGAGGTTAAGCACCCCCGGGGCTCTTTAGGAAGCCCCTTTTTCTAAAAGATAACTGCGCAGATGATCCGGCAGCGAGGCGCTCACGTCATTAAGCTCCAGCCGGGGCATTCCGCCCCAGAGGTGCGCGGCCCAAGAGAGTTGCGGATCGGTCCCCGCAGAATCAAAGGGGACGGTGTCGTAGGTTTCCGCTTTTAACAGCTCCCTAACCCCCCAGATATAGCCCACAAAGCCCCGGTTTATGGCCCCCGGAAAAGATTGGTAGGGATCCGTCGCCCATGATAACCAGCGCGCCGGGGTCTGATATTCCCGATTCCAGCACAGCCAACCCAAGGCCACCATATCGTGGGCCAGGAGCGACGGGGAGGCAAAGATCAGGCCCGGGTCGGGTGCCGCCACATAGCCCCGATCCGGTCCGAAGGTGGTCTGCACCTGGGTGGCCACGCTGAGCACCAGTCTGAGCTTTTGCCTCAGGGTGAGGGCGTCGTTGATCTCCACGATCTTTTGCACAAAGCTTTTAGCGTCGCGGTGCAGTTCCAGGCGGCTGTCATCCCGCAGCCAGCCCACCGCGGCCTTGAGGCCCAGGGTGGAGCCGGCCAGCACGTGACGGCTAACCCGGGGGAGGAGCACCACGTGGTCCACCTGGGTCAGGATATTAGGGAGCATCAACGGACCCCGCCAGTGGCCCGGATGCTCGGTGCGGTCCCCGAAATAGGCGTCGTAGCCGGCCTCCTCAAAGTAATGGGTCTCGGCGCCGGCCTCCAGGGCCGCCTGCTGGAGGCCGTTGGCCATGAAATTTTGGCGGGTGGAGCCCCGCTGTCTCTTTTCGTCCTGGTAGACATACTGCACCCCGGACTTGTCCCCCACGATCACCCGGCCGGCCCCCTGCTCCCGGAGCAGGCCCGCCAGGGCCCGGATAGCCAGGGGCGAAGTGGTGGCCGGATACCGGCGGGCGGAGTTGCCCGCGGGCTTGAGGAAGACCGCGTCACCCTGGGACAGCCAGGAAAAATCGGTGGCCGCCTCCGCCACCCGGCACACCCAGGAGACTACTTCCTCCGCACCGGCCCCCCGGGTAATGGCTGCCAGGGCCACCGACTCTGCCGCCCCGGCCGGAACCGGCCGGAACCGGGGCGACCCGGACGCTGCCAAATCTTGCCTTGATCTCAAAACTTTCATGACCCCGCGGCTATGATCCCTTGATAAAGGTTCGGGGAACTTTGCCCCTATCTCTGGTTCACCTTTAAATTAAGTTCTTAAGGCGGCCATTGCCATAGCGGGCCGGGATTTTTAAGAGAGCCGGGCAGGCTCGCGGCGGGCCAGGGCCGCCGGTGGGCGGTTGCGGTGGACAAACCGTGGCAGGAAATACCCCAAGGGATCACGGCCTCTCCCCGTAACCCCTTGGAATTTGCGGGTAGGCGGTACTGGATTGGCGCCGGTGACTTCCACCGTGTAAGAGTGAAGAGAATTTCTATCGCCTGATTTTTTACTAAGCCCGGGTAAATCGGCCTGGTTGACATCCCCCCTGGAGGTGCTTATTGAAAAGTTAATTCAGCGGTGCTGGAGAAGGGGTGGGGTTTGCGGTTACTACCCTTTCTCTGGTTGTGGCAGGGAAAGAAAGCTATGAAGTCACCCGGGTAAGGGCGGAATTGCGGCAGCCTTGGCCACCGCATCGGGGCTCTGCGGTGACCAAGGGGCGAAGCTCCATCCGGTCATCAAAGGAGGAATGTGGCCATGAGAGGCAGAGCGGTGCGGTTAGGTTTGGTAGTAATGACGGTGGCTATCGGCTTCTATCTGGCCGGCTGCGCCACCCCGCCCAGCGGCGGTGCCGGCGCCGGCGCATCCCAGACAGACCTGCTCCAGCAGGCCGGGTTCAAAGTCTATACGGCGAACACCCCCCAAAAGCTCGCCTATCTTAACACCCTGCCGGTCAAGAAAGTAGTGTCGAATCAATATCAGGGCCAGACCCACTATTTGGTGCGCACCGACCCTGATTCCCAGCAGTGCTATGTGGGGGATGAGGCGGCCTATCAGCGTTATCAACAGTTAGCCCTCCAGGCCATCATCGCCCAAGACCAGCAGCAAGTGTCGGCCCAGCGGTGGGACCCCCAAGCCCGAGAGCTGTGGGCGGATTCCCAGGGCGCGGGGCGCTGAAGGCACCTGGGGGTCGCGGTTACGGCTTCGGGTTTCTCGGCTTTTTGCGGCGTGGTTCAGTTATCCCCATTCTTACTAAAATAGTGGGGCGAACCTTGGGAGCCGTGTTGAGATGCGGGCCAGCTCTTAGATTTCGTTAAGCCCTATGGGTCTGGGGAGGTTTTGGGGCATGGGACCAGAATATGCTTAGAGAGGAATCAGCGGCAAATCCACCGGTCAGAACCAGAGCCGGTTCAGAGGGAAGAGGCTTCTTGGTCCTGGTCAGTGCAGTATTGTGTGGTTTGCTCCTCCAGGGCTGCGTGGCTCTACAGGTACGCCATCCCTTGCCGGAGCACCTCTTGGAACAGGTCCAGATTGCCGACCTGCCCGGCATCCGGGACTGGGGCGACGTCCACAGTGAAAACCTGGAGCAGAGCGCCCTTGAGTCGATCAAGCAGGAACTGGCCGCCAACCAAGGAAAGCTTGAGCCCGAAGCGAACTTCCTGGCCCTGTCCGGCGGCGGCGGTGACGGCGCCTTCGGCGCCGGAATTTTGTGCGGCTGGACCGAGGCGGGCACCCGGCCTCGCTTCAAGCTGGTGACCGGCATCAGCACCGGAGCCCTCATCGCGACCTTCGCTTTCCTGGGGCCGGAGTATGATGCCAAGCTGAAGGAGGCCTACACCACGATATCCGATAAGGATATCTATACGGTGACCAGCGTGGTGAAGCTGGTGCTGAACCTTGGCAGGGTCGAAGGGGTGGCCAGTACGAAGCCGATGGCCAAGCTGCTGAAGCGGCTCATCGATGCGAACCTGCTGCAGGCCATCGCCGCTGAGCACAATAAGGGCCGGCGCCTGCTGGTGGGGACTACCCAGCTCGACGCCCAGCGCCAGGTGATTTGGAACATGGGGGCCATCGCCGCCAGCGGCCACCCGGACGCCCTCAAGCTGTTCCGCCAGGTGCTCCGGGCTTCGGCCTCCCCCCCCGTAGCCTTCAACCCGGTGTACATCAAGGTGCAGGCCGCCGGGCAGGAATACGACGAGATGCACGTAGATGGCGGCGTCAAGGCCGAGGTGATGCTGTATGGGGAGGCCATCAGTTTCTTCACCGCCAGTAAAAAACTTGGTCCCCTGATGCCCCAACGCCCCCGCAAGCTGTACCTCATCCGCAATGCGCAAGTAGCTCCCGAATACGCAAGCATCAAACCCCATCTATGGGCGATCGGCCCCCGGGCTATTAGCAGCCTGACTAAAAACCAGGGCGTGGGCGATTTGTACCGCCTCTATGTCCTGGCCCAACGGGACGGCATCGACTATAACCTGGCCTTCATCCCGCTGGATTTTCACTCGAAACGGAACTCGGAATTCGACACCAAATACATGAACCAGGAATTTGAGCTGGCCTACAACCTGGCGCGCCCCGGCTACAAATGGCACAAGTACCCGCCGGGCTATGAGCCTGTAACTCCACCTCCGGATTCAGGGCAAGAAGTTCAGCCCTAATTACCAGTTTTTCTCACTGCCCTGATGCGAAACTTATCAAGGGGCTGTGAACTGGGCACAGGCACCAAAAAGAAGAAAGGGATTACGGTTTGAACCGTAACCCCCTTAAATTTACGTGGTAGGCGGTACTGGATTTGAACCAGTGACTTCCACCGTGTGAGTGTGAAAGGGCCTTCTAACAAAATAAACCACGAATAACTAACCTATAAAAACCTATAGCAAAATCGGCTATCAAATTTTTTCTTGGTAGCCGGTTTTTTTTCCTTTTTTGGGGTATTATGGTAGCAAAATGGTAGCAGTTTTATAGACCTGAAACCCACATTGATTAAGAGTTTCGGGGATGGGGAGCGCGACCAGACAAGTCGATTTTTCTGGATCGCTTCCCCAAAATCATCCCAGGACCGTGAGGGAGCCGGAGAATGCAAAACGACGACCCTTTGGAGATTGAGGTTTCCAAGGGTGAACTTATAAATATACACAATGCCAAATTGAAGATAATCGAGGATACCTATGAGTACCTTTATGTGCTCGGCTCTACTTTCAGGTGGTGGGATAGTTTTATGGAAAAACTTGATTTTATGTCATCTGTTAAGGCAGTAAAGGATATGTTTTATAGACCCATCGAAACTAAAGGCAAAATTAATCCGCCCAAATATATGTCTTTTTTGAAACCACATTTATTAGAAAGATATAAAAAAGATGTTCCCCTTGAATTAACAGAATTATTATTTTCAGAAGAATATAAGCCACCTACAGATACAGATATAAGACCCATTTTAATGCATCTTAAGGCTTTGTGGGTTAATTACAGCTTGGCTAATCCTCTGACTCTAAATAATTTACGTCTCGATTTATCTCTTATTAAGTTAATAGGTACGGCACGTGAACTTATTTCTACGTTGGAGCAAAAGGGGAAACGTGATTTAGCGCGACTGAGGGAATCTAAAAGCAAGGTGCGAGATAAAGTAGATAAAAAGAAAACTTATGTTTTTGAGATATATTATAAAAGCCAAAAGATAATGGATGGAATGAAGCTAAATGGCGTGGCAAAAGCCATTGATGAAGTGTTTAGAGAGCGCAAGCTACAGGGTCAGATCCCAAAAAATATTAAACCACCTAGCACTGACCAAATTAAAAGATATTTATGGGGGGATAAGATGATTAGAAATGATTTTCAAAAAGTAGGCCGCTATTGGATTATGCAGACGTAACATGTGCGCAATGAATTATAATTTCTTTATGCAATGGTAACTTATGCTTAATAAATCAATAAATTACGGCTTGAAATCCTTTAGGTTCCTCTTTATTGTTAGGGCATAGCGTACATGCTATGCCTTTTTTATTTCATTCATTACCCAGATGGAGGTTGTTTATGATTGAGCAAAATGTGAATTTACTGACGGTTGAAGACCTTGCTTCCCAACTGAAGGTCAAGCCCTCTTGGATATATGGGGAGACTCGGAAGACGGGGCCGGGAACAATCCCAAGAATAAAGGTGGGAAAGTATCTGCGTTTTTCGATGGAAGATGTAATGGATTGGTTAAAAGCCCACCAGGAAGATTAGGCTGCAATGGCAAGGCCAGGCGAAACTAAAGGAAATCCAGGCCGCCAAGACCTGCTTAAAGCGGGCTTATCGTATCTTGAGGGAGGGATAAACTTAATTCCGGTCAATGCCAAAAAGACCCCGGCAGACCCGCCCCTGCCATATCAGAGATGGAAGAGATACCAAACAGAACGGGTAACAAAGGTCGTTCTCCGAAACTGGGTTAATACCCCCGGCGTGTATGGCTGGGCGATGGTTTGCGGCAAGATTTCCGGTAACTTGACCATCATGGATTTTGATGAACCTGCATTCTATGAAAGGTGGAAGGCCGAAGTGGGGGACCTGGCCCAAATACTTCCTACCCAGCAAACCGGAAGTGGTGTTGGTTATCAAGTGGGCTTCCGGTCAAATCTCTCTATCCGCAATGACAAGCTGGCCTATGTCCCAGCAGACAATGCAGAGGGGAGATTAACCGCCATAGAAACCAGGGGGCAGGGAGGATATGCGGTAGTAGCCCCTTCCTATTGCCCCGAAGCAATAAAATGCGGCAAGAAGCACCGGCAGCCCTACAAAGTCATCCAAGGCGATTTCGCTAAAATTCCCACCCTCTCAGATGAACAGGCCCAATTTCTTTTGGAAACGGCCCAGAGCTTAGACGAAATGCCTCTTTCAAAAAAGCAGATGCAGTCAGCCCCGCTGCCCCCTAACAGGAACGGGGACGGCGCAGATTCCGGGGTTATCGGGACATTCAATGAAAGATTTGAGGTGTCGGCTATTCTGGAGCGGAACCGCTATGAAAAGCGGGGAAGCCGTTTTCTGGCCCCGGATAGCACAACCGGTTTGCCAGGAGTCCATATTTTTGATAATGGGCGATGTTATTCCCACCATGCAAATGATCCCTTGAACGATGATCATGCCCATGATGCCTTTGATGTATTCCGCCTTCTGGAGCATGGTGGCGACCTGAGAGCAGCAGTGAAAGCGGCGGCGGGAATATTAGGAATGAAAATGGCCCGATCCGGGGTGGAGGATAATACCAACTGGCAACCGCCCCCATCTCCTAAATGGCCTCTACCCCCAGGCCAGGAAGCCTATCACGGGTTAGCGGGAGAGTTTGTCAAAATGGTAGCCCCGCACACTGAGGCGGATGAGATGGCCTTGCTAATCCAATTCTTAACCTCCTACGGCAACGTGATTGGACCTCACGCCTATTACCAGGTGGAAAGGGATAAGCACCATGGGAAAATATTTTGTGCCTTGGTGGGGGACACCGCCAAGGCGAGGAAAGGAACTTCCTGGGGCCATGTGAAAAATCAGTTTGAGGCTGTTGACCAAAAGTGGACTCAAAAGAGGATTAAAGGCGGCCTGGCTTCCGGCGAAGGGCTCATCTGGGAAGTGAGGGACCCCATTTATAAGCGGGAACCAGAAAAGTCTAATGGCAAAAATTCCGGAAATTATATTGAAGTGTTAGCGGATTCGGGGGTGGAGGACAAGAGGCTTTTGGTTTATGAGGCGGAATTTGCCAGCATCTTGAAAGTGATGAGCAGGGAAGGCAACACCCTATCAGATATTATTCGCAAAGCCTGGGATACTACCGAATTAAACACCTTGGCCAAAAATTCCCCTGCCCATGCTTCCGGGGCGCATATTTCTATGATTGGGCACATTACCGCCGATGAGCTACGCCGACACCTGGACCGCACAGAAATGGCCAACGGCTTTGGTAATCGTTATCTCTGGATATGCGTCAAGCGGTCAAAAATCCTCCCCCATGGCGGAAAGATTGACCAGGTGGATTTCGGCCCTTTTCTTCAGAGACTCCAAGCGGCAGTGGATTTTGCGGGAAATGCCCAACTAATCACCATGACCCCGGCTGCCAGAGAAACGTGGGTTAAAGTTTATGAGCCTTTATCTGAGGGGAAACCTGGGTTAATCGGGGCGCTGCTGGCCAGGGGGGAAGCCCAGGTGATCCGGCTGGCCGTAATCTTTGCCTTGATGGATAGAACCAAGCATATTGACACGGCGCATTTAAAAGCGGGGCTGGCAGTTTGGGACTACTGCGAAGCATCGGTGAGGTTTATTTTCGGGGACGCTGTTGGTGATCCGGTGGCAGACACGATCTTGACGGCCTTAAAAAATGCGCCACAAGGTTTAAATCAAACCGAAATCAACTATCTATTTGGCCGAAACATAAATGCGGCAAGGATAGCTCAGGCCATGAACCTATTGTTGAAATATTGGCCTATCATCATCGAATCTCAAAATACCGGCGGGCGTCCGGCTACCGTTTACAAACTTAGAATTACGAAATAAACGAATAATACGAAAAAAGGGCGTAGGGTTATGAAATACTTATTTCGTAAATTTCGTTTAATTCGTATGAGGGCCATTTTTTCAAACGATTTTCCGCCTATTTTTATATGTGTGTAATTGTGTCGAGTTTGGAGTGTTAAGATCATGACTTGCGAAACCAAAGAAGGGGAAATTCATCTCTATACCCCGCTTAAAAGCATCCGGCAAAAGTGCCTGGACTGCTGCTGTGGCAGTTCCAAAGAGGTGGCAATGTGCCCTGTTAAAACCTGTTCACTTTACCCTTACCGATTTGGAAAATCGCCCCGGAGAAAAGGGACTAGGCCCAAGGGTGAAATTCCCCCCGGATTGCAAAAATTCCACGCCTCTAGACGGGCGGAAATTTCGGAAACTGGGAATGAATAAGTATTCCCCGCACTCGCTGGCCCTTAGAAAAAAATCACTCCTTGTTAGGCTTTTGTTGCCTATCGGAGCCACCCGATGAGATTAAGAAAATTTTTGCCCAAATCATTAGGAAGAATTACCTGTTTTTAGCCGGTTTTTGCCACTAAACCCGCATGGTTGCTTTATTTTAATGAGGTTACATTAGGCTAATTTTTATCTATGTACAGAGAGTACGTTGAAAGACACATGCAAATTGATGTCCGCGAATTGCATCGCCAGGGGGTGCTTGTTCCTGGTGTGTCGGCAACTATGGCATGGAGCCGGGGCGGGGAGCCCTGGGGGAGTATTGGCTGTGTGGTGGGAACAGACAAAATAACCCTCCGCTACAAATGCCAAGTCAACGGCCAGGAATGGGAGAAGGTGGAGCAGGAGGTATATCTCGAATATACGGACTGCACCTATGGTGGGAGGCGGCCTTGGTTCACCTGCTGGTGTACCAGGCGGGTTGCGCTGCTCTATGCGGCAGGCAAATGGTTTCTTTGCCGGAAGTGCTATCGGCTAATTCATCGGAGCGGCAATGAGGGAAAGCGTAATCGGGCTTATCGTAAGATGCTTAAAATTAGAAAACTCCTGGGATACGATAACAACATCATGGAGCCTATTTTATTCAAGCCCAAAGGTATGCACTATAAAACTTTCCGCCGACTGCTGGATGAATATGCAATGGCAGACGAGATACATTCACAACCCCTAATTAATGCTTTCATAAGGTGGGGCCGTAAGGTTGGACACCCTTTGTGTAAATTCTTGCAACTTTGGGGGGCGGCGGCCCTGGTTTATCTGTGGGAACTGTGACCGGCGCGTGGCGGTTCTCTATGGGGCGGGTAAATACTTTGCTTGTCGGCATTGCTATGATCTGACTTACCGGAGTTGCCAGGAATCGGATAGCCGGTATAGCAGATATTTGCGGAATTATGTGGATTTTGGTGGGGTGGAGAATATGCCCTTGTGGGCAATGAAAGGTTTTTTAAGCCGGACATGGAAAGAAGAGGAACAGCTTGAAAAGCAAATGAAAAAGAAACGGCGGGGGCGGCCAACTAAGCATAAAGGCTGAGGCGTTTCAAATATATGGTTTTACCGCTTGGAAAATATTTAAAATTAATCTATGCTACTCTACCCTTATAATTCAAACGCTTATTTTTAAAGCGGGCATATCATCTTCGTGAAAAATATACCTCAAACGCGAAAAATTATAGCTCACAGACTCTCCCTTGAACTTCAAAGGCGAGGGGCAACCAATTCTGATTTGAGTTCGGCCAGTGGTTTGCCTTTGGCGACCATTCAGGGATATCTATCCGCCCAAAGGGAAATAAGCCTCTCAGAACTCCAAAAAATCTCACAATCACTGTATGTTAATGTATTCCGCCTAATTTCAAAAAGATATTTTTCAACTAATTTATATTTTCGAAATGTTAGTCGTGAAGCAATAAAATTCGCTGCTAACGTAGAAGATGCTTTTTTAATTATAAAAGATTTCCTGCCGGTCCCTTCAATACCTTCAATATCTAAAATAGAATATAATTTTACGGATCGAGAAGCTTTAATCGGTAATGTTATTCCGATAATTAGAAAGCTAAAGGGACTTTTTGAAAATACGGAAAAGATGATTGATGGTATAGGGTTACCTATATTCCCAATTTCATCTTCTGCAAATTTCGACGCATTCCTTTTAGGTTGCCCTCCTCATTATGCTATTTGCATAAATTTAGCTAAGGCGCCAAACAGAATTATCTTTTCCCTTTTGCACGAAATAGCTCATTTCTTATTCGATCGGGAAAGGATTATTGATATAGACGTGCTATCAACAAATCTTTATGCGGATAAGTTTGATGATAATACCAAACCAGAATTTATAGCCTATAAGTTTGCTCAATTTTATCTTCTACCTTTTGAAAGGATTGATAGTCTTTGTCTGAGGTGGCCTGACATTGATTATTCTTTGGCCCAAGAACTAATTAATGTCAATAGAACCAGTACAGAAGTCCTAATAAATGCGGTCTATGATCTAACTCAAATTAGGAGAAAGCGGTTCACATATAAATCGATTAAAGAAGAACTTAGCAATATTACATCATGTTATGACAACACAATCATTTCTTATCTTCACAATAAAAAAGAAGAATTAACAGTGATATTAGATAACAATAATTCACATTTTTCGGAAAATGTGTTTAAACAAGTTAAAAGGGTATTGGGACTTTAGGTTGGAAGCCTTCAATAAAATATTAATGGATTCCTCTTTTATATCTCGCTTAAAGAGTATTAATGGTTGTGAATTAGTTAATTACTTTGACATTTGTTTTCCAGGAAAATGTGTCGTTGATCAATGTCAATATTCAAACGGACCATGTAATCAAACTGACCATTCTTGTGAGATACTGAGTGAACTTTTATCAGATGAAGAGGCAATATCTTTTGCTATTAGTTATCCTGGAGATGAACACCTTGAAATGATTTTTGATATTGAAAGAGAAACTGGAGATTTCGTAGACTTAAAAATGTTAGCTTTTGCACATAACGCTGGAAATTCAGTTATATTAACGTGTGATTTAAATTTAATGAGATTGTGCGAAGATATTTCCATCGTACATTATTGTCTTAAGGCAGCACTTGTTAGATTAAGTCAATTTGATAGAGATATATTTTCATCAGCATTATATGATACTAGTTCAATGGTTGCAAACCAAGAACGAACCGACCCATTTTATCATTATGGCAATAATCGCCATTGTATTTCATGTGATCCTAAGGGCAAGTGCGAATATCAAAATCCCCCTATCTCTTCTTGATTTTCTTTACTCTTCCTAACCAGCCAACATAATCCCCTTTAGTGTTCCCTTGGTTGCAAATTTCTCTTGATTTCTTTGGCCATTTGCGGGGAGTGGTCAAGGAGAACCCCACGGAAAAGCTCTCATAAGCATTCATGGCCATAAATATTGAAGGATTTGGGAAGAAGACCATGGCAGAGGAAAAGAAGGCCAGGAAGCGGCCCATTGAGCAGTATCACCACAAGGGCAAGCAACGGGTGAATAATCCGCCGGTGGGTTTGGTGACGCCGGAGCGGGATCAGGACAGGGGGAAGAAAACGTATGCCTATGACCCCCATATTGATCCGGCTTTGCAATTCGATTCCCAGGGGGGATTTGGCAAATGCTCACTACGGGAATCTAATGAAATCGACAAAAAACAGCTAAAAACCCTGCAAGAATCACTAAGTGGTTTGAGTAAAAAGGCAGTCAGAAAGTCAAGAAGCTCTTAGACTTCGACAACAATATGGTGCAGATGCAGACTGCATTAGGAGTGGTAAAGGCTACGTTTCAGGCTTTAACCAGGGATACGGCACCCCAGGGCGCTGGCGCAGAAATTCACCTCCATACAACGGCTCAAGCAGTTGTCAAGGGCTACCCCTCCGGCCCTCCCCAGTCCGCCCAGGCCCCAGGCGAGAAACCGGGGGACGGGACTCCGGTCCCCCCAGGTCAATATATAGCCCTCAACCAAAAATAGAAAATTAGCCCTTAATACAAGGTAGTATGCTTATTTGCCTGCTTGATTATTTTTCGAGATAGAAGGGGTCTATTCTCACCATTACCGGGCGGTGTTGGCCTGAGACTCGTAGGCCGCAGACTCGCAAAGGAATCTGCCCCAAAGTGGGTTGTGTGCCATGCCCCCCTGCGAAGACCCAGGAGCGGCGAAAAATGACTAACCCTGCCCTTTACCTTCCCGGCCCGGAATTCCCATGAAAATCCCCCAAAATGACGCCGAGAAAAGTTAACATTTCTTAACATCCCGGTTGGTTAATAAAACTTGGATTTCTGGGATCGTCTGCCAGGCCGTGGCGCTGTTTTTTACTGTTTATCAACGAGATTACACCCATTATGCCGATATGGGCTAAAGGTCTGATGACAGAAAATTTCTTGAGGGTCTGGCCTTAATTGTGGCATGGTAAAGAATATCGGAACGAAATCCGTAGCTACCCGTTTACTTAATGAGGAATTAGGGAAATTCTATGCCCAGGATATTCGACAACATCGAATTGCCTCTTCTGCCGGCCCTCCAAAATACCCTTCAAATTTCGGAACGTGCTGATTTCTGCGTAGGATACTTTAACCTGCGTGGGTGGAAGCTGATAGATTCCTTTATTGATTCCTGGGATGGTGAGGGAGGCTCTTGTTGCCGGATTCTGGTGGGGATGCAGACCTTACCACAAGAGGAACTCCGAGCCGCACTTAGTCTCGTTGCTGGTGATGGAGGGATTGACCAGCAAGCGGTATTGCGGCTCAAAAAACGCATGGCCGAGGAATTCCGGGACCAGCTTACTATCGGCGCTCCCACTAATCAGGATGAAGCGGGCCTTCGCAAGTTAAGCGCTCAGATCAGAGCCAAAAAAGTTATTGTGAAACTCTTCTTGCGTCATTCACTCCACGCCAAGCTTTATCTCCTCCATCGGACTGACCCCAACAACCCCACTATAGGATTTTTGGGGAGCAGCAATCTAACTCTGGCCGGCCTCTCCAAGCAGGGCGAACTAAACGTTGATGTCTTAGACCATGATGCCTGCACCAAGCTTCAAAAATGGTTTAATGATCGCTGGAATGACCGCTGGTGCTTGGATATATCCGAGGAACTTGCGCAGATTATTGATAGCAGTTGGGCACGGGAGAAAATTGTCCTGCCCTACCATATTTATCTAAAAATAGCCTACCATCTTTCCCAGGAGGCTCGGGCTGGGCTTTCTGAGTTTCGCATTCCCCGTGATTTCGGCAACCGCCTTTTTGAATTCCAGATGGCTGCCGTAAAAATCGCTGCGCACCATCTCAATAAACGTGGGGGCGTGCTGATCGGGGACGTGGTCGGCCTGGGCAAAACCCTTATGGCCACCGCTCTGGCCCGCATCTTTCAAGATGATCATGCAACCGAAACCCTCATTATCTGCCCGAAAAACCTGGTCAGAATGTGGCAAGACTATGTTGAGACTTATCGCCTTTTCGCCAAGGTTCTTTCCGTCAGCAGAGTCATCAATGAGCTACCCGATCTCCGGCGTTACCGGGTCGTTCTGATTGATGAAAGCCATAACTTGCGCAATCGGGAGGGGAAACGCTTCAGGGCTATCCAGGAATACATTGCTGAAAATGAAAGCCGCTGTATTCTCCTGTCGGCAACGCCTTACAATAAGACCTATCTTGATTTATCCACGCAGTTGCGGCTTTTTGTCCTCGAAGATAAGGACCTGGGTATCCGCCCGGAAAAGAAGATTAAAGAACTCGGGGAAACTGAATTTATCAAGCGCCATCAATGCCCCGTCCGATCTCTTGCCGCTTTTGAAAAAAGCGAATACCCGGATGACTGGCGCGATCTCATGCGACTTTACATGGTCCGACGGACTCGCAGCTTTATTCAGGAAAATTATGCAGCTATTGACCCGGAGACAGGGCGGGAGTATCTGACTTTCGAGGACGGGACCCGCTCCTATTTCCCCGAGCGCTTGCCCAAGACGATCACCTTCCAAATCAATGACCAGGATCAAACCGACCAGTACGCGCACCTTTACTCTTCCCCCGTGGTCAACGCCGTCAATGCCCTGAAGCTGCCAAGGTATGGGCTGGGAAATTACCTGGCCCCCACACCGCATGAACCACCTACTACAGCCGAAGCCAAGGTGCTAACTGGGTTATCCCGCGCCGGTAAGCGCCTTATGGGGTTTTGCCGCACCAATCTCTTCAAGCGCCTGGAAAGTGGAGGTCCGGCCTTCATTCAATCGATCGAGCGGCACATCTTGCGCAATTTCGTGGTTCTCCATGCCATCGAAAACGGCCTCCATATACCCATAGGAACGCAGGATGCGGAGTTTTTGGATGCCAGAACCTATGATGAAGATGCAGACACTGCTATACCAGGATTGTTTGAAGAAGATGAAGAGAATAACGGGACCACCGAGAGCCCCACGCTTGTCCCTCTAACCAGGGAAGAAGATTTTCGACGTCGGGCTGAAGAAGTGCACAAGGAATTCGTCAATCAATATAAACGCCGCTTCAAATGGCTACGCCCCGCTCTCTTCACCAAGGCCCTTAGAACTGATCTCCTCAACGACGCCAGGGCGCTAATTAAGGTGCTGGAAACCTGCGGTAGTTGGGACGCCTCCAAAGACGCCAAGCTCACCGCCTTGATCGGCCTATTGGCCCAAAAGCACCCGGATGACAAGGTGCTGGTGTTTACGCAGTTCGCCGATACCGTCCGGTATTTAACTTCCCAACTTAAGTCTTGGGGACTTCAAGTCCTGGAGGGAGTGACCGGTGATTCCCCTGACCCCACCGGCATGGCCTGGCGTTTTAGCCCGGTAAGCAACGAAAAACGGGACCCCGAGAAGCGAAATTTTATCAGACCGGAAGATGAACTGAGGGTCCTCATCGCCACCGATGTCCTGAGTGAAGGTCAAAACCTGCAAGACTGCTCCATCATTGTCAACTACGACCTTCCCTGGGCCATCATTCGCCTGGTGCAGCGAGCGGGACGCGTGGACCGCATCGGGCAAAAATCGGAAAAGATACTCTGTTATTCGTTTCTACCAGCCGACGGGGTGGAGCGCATCATTCGCTTGCGCAGCCGGGTGCGCGATCGCTTGCGCCAGAACGCCGAAGTCGTCGGCACCGATGAGGCTTTCTTTGAGGACGATGCCAACGACCAGCCAATCCTGGATATTTACCACGAGAAGTCGGGTATCTATGACGGTGAGGCCGACAGCGAAGTAGACCTGGCCTCTTATGCCTACCAGATTTGGAAGAACGCCATCGATCGCACTCCCGCTTTTAAAAAGACCATCCCCGAGCTTCCCAATGTGATCTATTCCACCCGCGCCCATAAGCCCACGCCCTCTGAACCCCAAGGGGTGTTGGTCTATCTGCGCACGGCCGAAGGTAATGACTCCCTGGCGTGGATCGACCAGGAAGGAAATAGCGTCACCCAATCCCAACTGGCCATCCTCAAGGCCGCTGAGTGTGCCCCCAACACTCCGGCCATCCCCCGCCATGAGCAGCACCATGATTTGGTCCGGCGCGGCGTTGAGCACATCGTTGAAGAAGAAAAATCGGTAGGGGGACAGTTGGGGCGACCTTCCGGGGCGCGCTTCCGCACCTATGAGCGCCTCAAGCACTATGCCGCCAAAATCAAGGGGACTCTGTTCGAATTCGAATCCCCGGAACTCCACAAGGCCATTGATGAAATTTACCGCTATCCCTTGCGGCAATCGGCCATTGACACCCTTAATCGCCAGCTTAAAAGCGGCATCTCCGATCCGGACCTGGTAACCCTTGTTCTGGCCCTACGGGATGACGACCGCCTGTGCTTGGTGCACGAAGAAGAACAGACGCGAGAGCCTCGCATCATATGCTCCTTGGGTCTGTTTGCACCCACGGAAGGTAACTAAAATGCCCATCGACCTTGCCCGTGTCCGTCAATATCTAAAGAATTTCGATTTTAAAACACTTTTTGTCGAGGAGTTGGGGTGGGACCGCCATCGGATGCAGCCTCTCAATATCGAGGTTGATGGCAGCACTTACACCCTCAATGCCCTGGTGGAAAAGCGGGGGTTGGTCACCTTCCTCTGCGGTCCAGATCCTGAAGGGCGTATTCCCAACTATGCCGCCCGCCGGAAGATTGAAAAACAGGCGGCCAAGTCCGTTCACGAGCACCTGATCATCTACTGCGACACCGCCAGGACCACCCAGACCTGGCAATGGGTCAAGCGCGAACCGGGAAAGCCTGTGGCCTGCCGCGAGCACACCTATCACCCGGGCCAGACGGGGGAACTCCTGGCCCAGAAGCTCCAGGCCATCGCCTTTGATCTGGAAGAGGAAGAAAACCTCACCATCTTTGACGTCGCCGATCGCGTCCGTCAAGGTTTCTATGCGGAACGGGTCACCAAGCGCTTCTATGAGCGCTTCCAGGCCGACCACGATGTCTTTCTCCGCTTCATCCAGGGCATCCCTGACGCAGAGTTGCAGCGCTGGTATGCTTCGGTCATGCTCAACCGCCTGATGTTCATCTACTTCATCCAAAAGAAGGGCTTTCTCGGGGAAGACCAGAATTATCTCCGAAATAAACTGACGGAAAGCCGGTTACGGAGCCGGGACCGCTTTTATCACGATTTCATCTGCCCCCTGTTTTTCGAGGGATTCGCCAAGAAAGCGGAGGATCGTTCCGCGGTCATTAACCGGCTCTTGGGTCAGGTGCCTTACCTTAACGGCGGTATCTTCCTCAAGCATGAAATTGAGATACGGCAAGAACAAGAAGGTCGGGAGACTCAAATACCAGACACCGCCTTTGAGAAGATTTTCGCCTTCTTTGACGCCTATCACTGGCACCTGGACGAGCGCCCATTGCGGGCCGACAACGAGATTAACCCCGATGTCCTAGGGTATATCTTTGAGAAATACATCAACCAGAGGCAGATGGGGGCCTATTACACCAAGGAGGACATTACTGAATATATTTCCAAGAACACCATTATCCCTTTCCTTTTCGACGCGGCCGAGAAGAAGTGCGCCATTGCTTTTAAAGAAGATAGCGCCCTTTGGCGACTGCTGCGTGACGATCCCGACCGCTATATCTATGAGGCGGTGCTCCAGGGAGTGGATTTAGAACTGCCGGAGGAAATAGCCGCCGGGATTAAAGATGTCGGGAAACGGGGGGATTGGAACAAACCTGCCGCTGTCGAGTTTGCTCTACCCACGGAAACGTGGCGGGAGCACGTAGCCCGACGCCGGCGCTGTCTGGAGGTCCGGGCTAAACTGGCGGCAGGGGAAATACACTCCATCAATGATCTGGTCACCTACAACCTGGACCTGCGCCAATTTGCCCAGGACGTCATTGAAAACTGCGAAGGGCCGGAACTGCTGCGCGCCTTCTATCACGCCATCGAAAAAGTCACCGTGTTGGACCCAACCTGTGGGTCCGGCGCCTTTCTCTTTGCCGCCCTTAATGTTCTGGAGCCTCTGTACGATGCCTGTTTGGACCGCATGACGGTCTTTGTGGATGAACTGGAGCGCTCGGTAGTCAAGCACCACCCGCAGCAATTTTCCGACTTTAAGCAGACTCTGGCCCGTATTGAGGATCACCCCAATCACCGCTATTTCGTCCTCAAATCCATCATCATCAATAACCTTTACGGCGTGGATATCATGCACGAGGCAGTTGAAATCTGCAAGCTGCGCTTGTTCCTCAAGCTGGTGGCCCAGGTGGACAGCGCCGAGAAAATCGAGCCTTTGCCGGATATCGACTTCAACATCCGAGCCGGGAACACCTTAGTGGGATTTGCCACCTACGAGGAGGTGAAGGAGGCGGTTACCCGCAAACTGGATTTTGACAACGCCATGGGCCGCATCAATGAAAATGCCGAGATTTGCGACCGCGCCTTTAAGAGATTCCGGGAAATGCAAACCGAACACGGCATGAACGCCAGGGCGTTCGCCGATGCCAAGATTGAACTCAAGGGACGTCTGGGAGCTTTAGCCGAAGAACTCGACCGTTATCTCGCCGGGGAATACGGCATCAACCAAAATATTTTTCCCAAGAAAAAAGAATACGAGCAGAGGCTGGAAAACTGGCGAGATAGCCATCAGCCTTTTCATTGGTTCTCAGAATTCTACGGCATCATCAAAAGCGGTGGGTTTGACGTGATTATTGGAAATCCGCCTTACCTGGAATTTAGAGAAGTAGATTATATTCCTCAAAATTTACGTTGTCATGATACCGGCGCAATCCACGCCATGTGTATTGATAGAAGCTGTTATATACTGCAACCTAAAGGATGTATGAGTATGATCGTGCCCATGGCTTTGGTTTCAACTCAGCGCATGGAAATTGTGCAAGGTATTTTAGAAAGAAATCATAATGTTTGGTATGCTAATTTTGCTTGGCGTCCCGGAAAATTATTCGATACAGTAAATCGTGCTTTAACTATTTATGTAATTACACCGGCAACACTGGGTAATACTTTTTCAACACATTATCATAAGTGGAATGCAGACACACGATCTACAATAATGTCTTTAATTAAATTTGTAGAAGTTCCAAGGAGTCGTCAGGCTTGCTGGGTACCAAAACTTGGAGATGAAATAGAACTATCAATTTTAAATAAGTGTTGTGCCACCACCGACAAGGTTTCCAGTTTTATTATCAGCAGAGGCGCTCATTATATTTACTATCGCACAACAGGGGGTTTATATTGGAAGGTTTTTACTGATTTTACCCCGGCCTTTAGAATTAACGGAAAACCAGGTCAATCTTCTCGACAAACATCGTTTAGGGTTACGAAGACCGAATTTATTTGGCCAATGATCGCGGCGTTGAGCAGTGATATATTTTGGTGGTGGTATACTATTTCATCAAATTTGAGGGATTTAAATCCTTATGATATAAATAACTTCCCTTTACCTAAAAGTATTTTCAACGACCAAAGATTACAAGAATTGGGGGAAAAATATTTGACTGACCTGAAGCATAATAGTTCATTTTTAGTGCGTAATCAGAAGCAAACCGGGAGAACTGAAACTCAAATGTTCAAGATACAGAAATCTAAGTCGATTATCGAAGAAATTGACTGCGTGCTTGCAAAGCATTACGGGTTCACAGAGGAGGAATTGGAATTTATGATTAACTACGACATTAAATATAGGCTGGGCGTAGAAGCCGGGGAATGAGATTTGCCTTCTCCCAATAGTCAGGAAGGAATGACTCATTCTGAAAGACATTCAAAGGAGGGCCAATAACTAATAATGCACCGGGTTACCCTAACGGTCGATTCCCACTCATATCCAAAAGCCCTTAAACGCCATTTACCCGCCCTTGCCCCTGCAGAAATCATCGTTTGGGGCAACCTGGATATCCTGCACCACCCAAGTCTGGCTTTTTTCTGCTCCGTAAAATGCCCCGGTAGCCTCATCCTGCAAACCTATGATCTCGCCCGCGCTCTCCGGGATGCCCATATCGGCGTAATCGGCGGGTTTCATTCTCCCATGGAAAAAGAATGTCTGGCGCTCCTTTTGCGGGGCAAGCAGCCGGTCATTATCTGCCCGGCTCGGGCCCTCCAGGGAATGCGCCTGCCCAAAGAATGGAAATCGCCTCTTGACCAGGGCCGCCTCCTGCTACTCTCGCCTTTTGAAGACAAGCTGCGCCGGACCACTGCTGACCTGGCGCAGATACGAAATAAGTTTGTGGCCGCCATCGCCGCGGCGATCTTCATTGCCTATGCCAGCGAAGGCGGCAAGTCTGAACACTTATCTCGCGAGGTTCTGTCCTGGGGCAAACCCCTGCTAACCTTGCCGTCCCCCGAGAACGCTCGATTAATTGCTCTTGGGGCAACGCCCATCGCAATGGACAATTTCCCGGAGATAATTAAGAAATTTCCTGGTATCGATAGTGGACCAAGAATAGCCGGGGAAGGGTTATAGAGAGGCGTAAAGGAAGGTTTTATGGATCAAGGCCGGTTCGTTAATGAATTGAAGGCCCTGACCAATGTTGCCAGGGTTCTCTGCCGCTGGTCCCCCGAAGATTCCCACACTTCTAAAATCAAAGGAGATAGAGAGCCCTCCAGACGGTCATAGTCTTGTTTAGGGACCTGCTCAATCTCCCAAAAATCATTCAATAAACTTTTGAAAATGGAGGTGAGGACGTAGAAGGTGACGGGGTCTTTATCAAAATTCGCGTCACATAGCTGAATAAGCCGATTTAGCTGGTTTGGATGCAGCCCGTCTTTCAGAATGTCCTTCATGTGCTTCAGGTCCTTTGAGGTCTTGTAAGGTAAAGATCGCATTCACCGGGGCATATTTCTCGATATTTTCTCGCCCCCCCTCCTGTCGGTCCACCAAGACGATCACTTCTAGAATTTCAAGGCCGAATTCTTGGGTCGCTTTGATGGCGTCTATGACAGAATTTCCGGTGGTGATCACATCATCGACGATGACCACTCGCTCCCCTGGCTGAATTTCTCCTTCGATACGCTTTCCGGTTCCATGTTCCTTGGCGGTCTTGCGCACAGAGAAGGACTTTATGGGATTGCCCTTTTGAAAGCTTATCAGAGAGGCGGCTATGGCAACGGGGTCAGCTCCCATGGTGAGGCCGCCGACGGCGTCCACCTTAAGGTTTTTGATCATGTCGAAGACGATTTCCCCGATAAGGGTCTTGCCCTCCGGGTCGTGCATGGTGGGCTTGCTGTCGATGTAAAAAGGGCTTTTCTTTCCAGAGGCCAGAGTAAAAGGAGGGTCGGGGCGGAATTGGTAAGATTTTTGACGGAGCAGGCGGAGAAGCTTTTTTCTCTTTCTCTCCATAATCCCCTACTTTTTTGACGAATTTGTCAATTTATACCCCTTTCTAAACGAATAGTCAATTTTTATCTGAAAAAAGGTTTTTTTTCAACCTCGATTAGGTTTTCAGGCTAATTATTCACTTGACAAAATGTAGTCGATGGCTACAATTAAAGCATGACCGCCTCAGAATTAAGAGCATGGCGACTGAAAAGTAAGATTACTCAGGAAAAATTGGCTGAAAAGCTTGGGGTGCATCGGGTTACCATTGCTAAATGGGAAGCAGGGGATCGAAGCATTCCAAAATTATTACCCCTGGCCCTGGAGGCCCTGGAAAATCGGTTAAGGAAGGAGGGAAAAGGAAATGGCTTGCATAAGTAAGCGACGCGGACGCTGGGTCGTTGATTTCTATGACCAGCACGGCAAGAGGCGATGGAAAACCCTGCCGGAAGGGGCAACTAAAGGACAGGCAAAAGAGGAATTGCGGGCTATTGAGGACATGCTGAGTAAGGGGGTTTATCTCCCCCAGAGCAAAACTCCTTTGTTCTACAAAGTGGCCAGGGGTTGGATCGAATATAAACGGCCCAAACTCCGAGAAAGCACCTGGGAAGTCTATGAAGGCCATGTTAGGAACCATTTTCAAGACCTGGACGGCCTGAAAATCAACCGGATCACCGTTGCCACTATCGAACAATTCATCACGACCCGGCAATTGGGCGGCATGAACCTGGGGACCCTGAGAAAGATTCTCGTGACCCTGGGGCAGATTCTAAGCTATGCGGTGCGCCACAAATACCTTGACCATAACCCTTTGAAAGAAGCGGAAAGACCAAGGGGGCAGGGGGAAGAAAACCAGGATGAGAACATAAGGATTCTAACCCCGGTTCAATTAAATGCCTTCTTAGGCCGGATGGATACCCCAAAATACCGCACTCTGTTCCTGCTGGCGATGTTCACCGGGGCCAGGCAAGGGGAGCTATTGGGCCTTAAATGGGGGGATATTGATTGGGCAGCCTGTCAGGTCAATATCCAGCGCACCTTCAACAAGGGGCGGTTTTTCGCCACAAAAACCAAGACCTCTAACCGCAAAATTGATTTAGGCCCCACGGTCATGGTTGAACTCAAGAAGTGGAAACTGGCTTGCCCCCTGAATGATTTAGACCTCGTGTTTCCAAATGAAGCAGGGGGGCCTATCAACTACAGCAATATGGTGAGGCGGCATTATCACCCGGCCCTGGAGGCTGCGGACCTGCCCAGGATCAGGTTTCATGATCTGCGGCATACTTACGCCAGCCTAATGATTAGCCATGGAGAGAACATCAAATACATTCAAAGCCAACTTGGGCATTCAAGCCCCACAGTGACCCTCAACGTCTATGCCCACCTTATGAAGCCCACCAATCAAGAGGCAGCCTGCCGCTTGGAAAACTCAGTTTTTGGGGAGAGTGGTAGCAAAATGGTAGCAGAAACTAAAAAAGGGGCACGGCCTTTGGCCGTAACCCCTTGAATTTGCTGGTAGGCGGTACTGGATTTGAACCAGTGACTTCCACCGTGTGAGGATGGCACTCTACCGCTGAGTTAACCGCCCGTGTTTGACTTGATTACCTGTAATCCTAAAATCTCTTTAGATAGTCCTCCCGCTGCCGGTAAATTTGTTGCCGGGGCAACCAGCAGCATAATGACCAGGCCCAGGAGGAGATAACCGCCGACCTTCACCCTCACCACCACATCCTCCCTGGCGTCTAGGCTGCATCTGTTTATCATATAATCAAAAAATTCCCCTTTGACAAGTCCCGGGAGGCGGCTGGGAGGCACATTTTGATTTTTGTGGGGCAACCTCGTGATGCCTTTGCGGTTTGAGATGGTTCGTCCAGGCTGATAAAAAGCCGTCTTCCCAACCGCCGGTTAGGTCGCGTCGTCCCCGTCCTTAATCACCCAACTCCAGCCGGGGCCAGCCTTGCTGCCGGATAATCTCTCCGGCCAGGTCAACCACTTCGTCGTGGGCCTCGATGAGG
>Ga0210377_10001273_pt1 | contig 23037 bp, 18 predicted proteins | sample PLM4_65_b1redo_FD_155480 | JGI IMG/M metagenome (GOLD analysis project Ga0210377, IMG submission 155480) | Groundwater sediment microbial communities from an aquifer in East River, Colorado, USA - PLM4_65_b1 redo | ecosystem: Environmental > Terrestrial > Soil > Riparian zone | place: USA: East...
CTGCCCGCGAAGCCGGGCCGCCCCCGCTGAGCGAAGTCCCTACCAGAGCTTGAAGAGGCTCTGCGCCCGCGCCGCGGGCTTCTTCTCCCGCGCCGCGATGCGGGCCCGAAGCGCCTTGCGCTTCGCCGCCATGCGCTCGTCGCGCGAGATCTTCCCGCGCGGGTGATAGACGTTCCGCTCCTCGTTCCGCCGGAACTCGCAGAAGTCCAGGTAGCCCTCGAGCTCGTGATGGATCGCCTGACTCACGAGCTCGATCATGATCGCGTCGTCGAGGAACCCCAGGCCGGGCACGGCGTCGGGAATCATGTCGTCGGGGTCTGTCAGATACGAGAGCGCGGCGAAGATCCGGGTCCTCACCGGCAGCGGAAGGCTCCACTCCGCGTCGTAGGTCATCTGCACGATCTGCTCGAGCCGCTCCAGGCGTTCGCGCACGTAGTCGGGCGGCTTCGCCGCGCGTGCGCGCTCGATCAGCGAAACGGCGGCCGCGGTCACCTCTTCGGTCCTGGCGGGATCGGCCGCGCCCATCGCGCGCGCGAGCTCCCGCCGGAAGTGGCGCAGGTCGCGCTCACCGAGCGTGAAGCTGACCTTGAGCTCCGCCATGGTTCTCCGCTCCGCTCAGATCCTCTCGATGATCGACGCGATCCCCATTCCCCCGCCGATGCACATCGTGATCAGCCCCGTGGTCTTGTCCTGACGCTCGAGCTCGTCGAGGATCGTCCCGATCAGCATCGCGCCCGTCGCGCCGAGCGGGTGACCGAGCGCGATCGCGCCGCCGTTCACGTTCACGGTCGCGGGGTCGAGGCCGAGATCGCGCATGGTCTTGAGCGGGACCGCCGCGAAGGCCTCGTTGATCTCGACCAGATCGATGTCCTTCACGGTCATGCGGGCCTTCGCGAGGCAGCGCCTCGACGCGGGCGTCGGCGCGGTCAGCATGATCACGGGCTCGTCGCCCGCGGTGGCGGTCGCGATCAGCCGCGCGCGCGGCTTGAGCCCGTGCGCGCGCGCGTACTCCGGCGTGGACAGGAGAACGGCCGCCGCGCCGTCCACGATCCCCGACGAGTTTCCCGCGGTGTGCACGTGGTTGATCTGCGACACCTCCGTGTAGACGCTGCGCGCCTTCTCGTCGAACGTCAGCGTGTCGCCCTTCTGCACGTACTTGCCGATCTGCTCGAACGAGGGCGGGAGCTGGCCGAGCGACTCGACGGTCGAGCTCGCGCGCGGATGCTCGTCGCGGTCGAGCACGACCTTCCCGCCGGCATCGCGCGCCGGAATCATGCTGCGGGCGAAGCGGCCCTCCTTCTGGGCCCGCGCACAGCGCGCCTGGCTCTCGGCCGCGAAGCGATCGACGTCCGCGCGCGAGAAGCCCTCGCGCGTCGCGATCAGATCCGCGGAGATTCCCTGTGGCACCAGCGGGTGTAGCTCGCGCAGGTGCCGGTTGTGGCCGTCGATCCCGGCCTTGTCGCTGCCCATCGGATTGCGGGACATCGACTCGACCCCGCCACCGATCACCAACTCCTGCATGCCCGACGCGACGCCCATCGCGGCGAAGTTCACGGCCTGCTGCCCCGAGCCGCAGAAGCGGTTCAGCGACACGCCCGTGGCCTCGTTCGGCCAGCCGGCCGCGAGCACCGACATGCGCGCGATGCAGCCGCCCTGCTCGCCCGCCTGCGAGACGGTGCCGAGCACCACGTCCTCGACGTCGCGCGGGTCGATGCGCGTCCGGTCGCGCAGCGCGTTCAGCGCCTGCGCCATGAGCTCCTGCGGATGAATGCCAGACAGCGCGCCGGTTTCGGCCTTGCCCTTGCCGCGCGGGGTCCGGACTGCGTCGATGATCCAGGCTTCGCCCATTTCCTTGCTCCTTCCTCGGTCCCTTGCGCCGCGGAGAATACCCGAAGAGAATCCCGACGTGCTCGCCTTGCACGTCCTTTCGCTCGCGTTCTGGGCGTTCCTCGTCCTGTCATCGCTGGTGCTGTTCCCGGTCGCGGTCCTGATCTGGGCGGTGACGGTCGGGTTCGATCGGCGGCTCACGGCGCTGCACCGTTTCACCAGCTTCTGGGCGTCGCTCTACACGTGGCTGAACCCGGCCTGGCCGGTCACGGTCGAGGGCCGCGAGAAGATCCCCCGCGACGTCGCGTGCGTGATCGTCTCGAACCACCAGTCGTTCGTCGACATCCTGGTGCTCTTCCGGCTGTTCACCCACTTCAAGTGGGTCTCGAAGATCGAGAACTTCCGCGTGCCCTTCATCGGCTGGAACATGTCGCTGAACCGCTACATCAAGCTGGTGCGCGGAAAACGCGAGAGTGTCCTCAAGATGATGCGCGACTGCGAGGCGACACTCGCCGGTGGCAGCTCGGTGATGATCTTTCCCGAGGGCACGCGCTCGGTCGACGGCCGCCTGCGGCCGTTCAAGAGCGGCGCGTTCGAGATCGCCAAACGCACCAAGAGCCCCATCGTGCCGATCGCCCTGGACGGCACCTCGCGCGCGCTGCCCAAGCGCGGCTACCTGCTGCAGGGCAAGCACCCGATCCACGTGCGCGTGCTCGATCCGATCCCGCCCGCGAGCTTCGCGGACATCTCCGTCGAGGAGCTGACCGCGCGGGTCCACGCGCGCATCGCCGCGGAGCTGCCCGGCGAGGCGCGGCCCATCGCACGGACCGCGTAGTAGACTGCGCGCATGGGCGATTCACAGCGAGAAGACGAGCGGGCGATCCGAAGACTGGTGGCGCGCTACTGCCACGCGATTGCCGAGCGAGACGACGACGCGTGGGCGGCGACCTTCGCCGAGGACGCGGAGTGGAGGGTGCTCGGCGCGGTGGTCGCCGGTCGCGAGCAGATCCTCGCGCACTACCGGAAGCTCGTCTCCGGCGTCCGCTGGGTGGTGCAGGTCACGCACGATGGGATCGTGGACGTGGACGGCGACACCGCCCACGGGCGCTGGCTGATCCTCGAGTTCTTGCAGTGGAGCAACGGAACGGGCGGTCAGAACGTGGCCCGGTACCAGGATGACTACGTGCGAGGCGCCGACGGAGAGTGGCGCTTCGCGCGACGCGAGCTCCACGTCACGTACTTCGGCAAGGCCGACCTCTCGAGCGAGCCCTAGCCGGCCTGCAAGAGGATCACGCCGAGCGCCACGCCGAGCGCGGCGACGATCCGGCGCGCGCCGAAGGCCTCGCCGAGCAGCAGCGTCCCGATCAGCGCGGCGAAGACGACGCCGGTCTCGCGCAGCGCCGCGACGTTCGCCATCGCGCCGCGGTCCATGGCCCAGAGGACGATGCCGTAGCCGAGCGCCGCGGTCGCGCCGCCTGCGATGCCCTTCGCACCTTCGGCCGTGCGCAGGATGGCCGCGAGCCGCGCGCGCCGCCGCAGCAGCACCCACACGCACAGCGGCACCGACGTCATCCACATGTTCCAGGCGATGTACGAGAACGATCCGCCGGCGCGGCGCACGCCCTGTCCGTCGAGAAACGTGTACGTGCCGATCATCGCGGCGGTGAAGAGCGCCGCGACGACGCTGCGGCCGACACCCGGCCCGAACGTGCGCGGCTCGAGCGCGAGGCTCGTGATCGACAGGGATGCGATCGCGAGGCCCGCGGCCTGAACGCCGTCGGGCACCTCGCTCGCGAAGGTCGCCGCAAACGCCGCGACCAGCACGGGCGCGAGTCCGCGCGCGATCGGATAGACGTGCGAGAGGTCGCCGAAGCGATACGCCTGGAGCAGGAAGATCTGATAGAGCGCGTGGAAGCACATCGACGTGAGCAGGAAGGGCCACGCCTCGCGCGCGGGCAGGGGAACGAAGCAGCAGCCGATCGCGCCCATCAGCGCGCTGGTGCCGAGCACGAGCGCAAAGGTGAGCGTGCGGTCGCTGCTCGACTTCGTGACCGCGTTCCAGCCCGCGTGCATGACGGCGGCGAGCAGCACCAGCGCGGTCACGGCGGGATCGAGGCTCATGCGTGGCTCAGTCGGACTTCAGCGCGCTGTGCTCGCGCAGCCACTCGATGCCGCCGATCGTGCGCTCGCGTTCCTCGGCCAGGAAGCGCCCGACCGCGTCGCGCAGCCGCGGCTCCGCCAGCCAGTGGAGGCTCCAGGTCGGCTCGCCGTCGAAGCCGCGCATCTGCTTGTAGTCGCCGCCGGCGCCCGGCTCGAAGCGCGAGAGCCCGTTCGCGATGCAGTGCTCGACCGCTCGGTAGTAGCAGACCTCGAAGTGCAGGTTGCGCACCTCGCGGGTCGCGCCCCAGTAGCGGCCCCAGAGCACGTCGCCCTTGCACACGTTGAACGTTCCGGCGATCGGCTCGCCGCCCGCGCTCGCGACGACGAAGCAGAGCCGCGACTTGAAGCGCTCGCGCAGCAGCTCGAAGAAGCGGCGATTCAGGTACTGGCGTCCCCAGGCGCGCCCGCGCACCGTCGCCAGGTAGAAGCGGAACATCGGCTCGAACAGCGCGTCGGGGATCGCGTCGCCCGCGAAGGTCTCGACTACGCCGCCTGAGTCCGCGACCTCGCGCCGCTCGCGCTTGATCTGGTTCCGGCGCTTGCTGCGAAAGCGCGCGAGCCAGTCGCCGAACTCCCGATAGCCGGCGTTGCGCCAGTGGTACTGCACGCCCACGCGCAGATCGAAGCCGCTCGCGCGGAGCGGCGCGATCTCGTCCTCGCGGCAGAAGTTCACGTGCACGCCCGAGAGCTCCGAGTCGCGGCAGATCTCGACCAGCGCTCCAGCCAGGCGCGCGACCCAGGCCGCGCGGTCCTCCCCCGCGGCGACCAGGAAGCGCGCACCGGACGCGGGCGTGAACGGCACGCCGACGAGCAGCTTCGGGTAGTACGCGATGCCCGCGCGCTCGGCCGCGTCGGCCCAGCCCCAGTCGAAGACGAACTCGCCCTCGCTGTGCGTCTTCGCGTAGAGCGGCACCGCGGCGACCAGCCGGCCGCCCTCGCGCACCACCAGCGGCCGCGGCTCCCAGCCCGAGCGTCCGCCGACGCAGCCGGCCTCCTCGAGCGAGGCCAGCCACTCCCACTCGAGGAAGGGAGACTCGTCTCCGACGAGCGCATTCCACTCCGCTGCCCGGAGCTCGCGCACGCTCGCGAGGCACTCGATCTCGACCATCCGGGCCGAGTGTACCTTGGCCCTGCCCGCTCGGTTATCCTGCGGCCGATGGCGGACGAGCCGAAGAAGCCGCCTGCGGAGCCCCCGCGGGAGAAGCCCGGGGTGCAACGCGACCGAGAGCGCGGCGTCGCCACCCGGGAACGCCCGAAGCTAGAGCGCCCGCCGCGCTTCAAGGTGCTCCTGTACAACGACAACTACACGCCCATGGAGTTCGTCGTCCACCTGCTCGAGAACGTCTTCGCCAAGAGTCCCTCGGAGGCCACCGCCCTGATGCTGACGATCCACCGCTCCGGGATGGGCGTCGCGGGCGTCTACGTGCTGGAGATCGCTGAAACCAAGGTCGCCAGGGTCCATCGCATGGCCGAGGAGCGGGGCTATCCTCTCCGCGCAGGAGCCGAGCCGGAATGAGCCGCTTCAATCGAGAGCTGCAGCTGACGCTTCAGGCCGCGATGCGCGAGGCGATCCAACGCCGCCACGCGTACCTGACGGTCGAGCACCTGCTGTTCGCGCTTTGCCACGACGAGCGCGGCTCGGAGGTCCTGCGCCACTCGGGCGTGAACCTCAAGCGCCTGAAGAACGACCTGGAGCGCTACCTCGACGACGACATCGAGGGCGAGCCCGGCGAGGAGCCGATCGAGACCGGCCAGACGCTCGCCTTCCACCGCGTGATCCAGCAGGCGCTCGCGCACGCCGACAACGCCCAGAGGGACGAGGTCGAGGCGGGTGATCTGGTCGCCGCGATCTTCCAGGAGCCCGATTCGCAGGCGGTGACGATGCTGCGCGCGCAGGGCGTCTCGCGGCTGGACGTGCTGAAGTACATCTCGCACGGCATCTCGAAGCTGCCGGAATCCCGCTCGGGCGCGGCGGCGAACGGCTCGGGGCCCTCGGAGGGCCACTCGCTCGGCGACGGGGACGACGACGAGGACGACGTCGCCGACCCGCTGTCCGCGTTCTCGACCAACCTCACCGAGCGCGCGATCGAGGGCAAGCTCGATCCGCTGGTCGGGCGCGAGGCCGAGATCGACCGCGTGATCCACGTGCTGGCGCGCCGGCGCAAGAACAATCCGATCCTCGTCGGCGAGTCGGGCGTCGGAAAGACCGCGATCGCCGAGGGGCTCGCGCAGCGGATCGTGCTCGGCCAGGTGCCCGACGACCTGAAGGGCGCGGAGGTGTACGCGGTCGACCTGGGCGCGATGCTCGCGGGCACGCGCTACCGCGGCGATTTCGAGCAGCGCTTCAAGGCGTTCGTGGCGGCGGTGAAGGAGCGCCCGAACCCGATCGTGTTCATCGACGAGATCCACACCGTGCTCGGCGCCGGCGCCGCGCAGGGCGCGACCGTCGACGCGTCGAACATGCTGAAGCCGCTGCTCCAGAACGGCGAGCTGCGCTGCATGGGCTCGACCACGTTCCAGGAGTACCGCCACTTCGAGCGCGACCGCGCGCTGGCGCGCCGCTTCCAGCGCATCGAGGTGCACGAGCCGTCGATCGACGACGCCGTGAAGATCCTCGAGGGACTCGCACCGCACTACGAGAAGCACCACGGCGTGCACTACACGCAGCCGGCGCTGCGCTCGTGCGTGGAGCTCTCGGCCAAGCACCTTCTCGACCGCTTCCTGCCCGACAAGGCGATCGACGTGATGGACGAGGTCGGCGCCGCGGTGCGGCTGCGCAAGGGCGAGAAGCGCAAGACCGTGGGCGTGCGCGACGTCGAGGTGCTGATCTCGCAGATGGCGAAGATCCCGCTGCCGACCGCGTCGACTTCGGATCTCGAAGGCCTCGGAAATCTCGAGGGCGATCTGCGCAAGGTCGTCTTCGGCCAGGAAGACGCGATCTCGACGGTGGTGCGCGCGATCAAGCGCGGACGCGCGGGGCTCGGCGGCGCGGATCGGCCCGTCGGCTCGTTCCTGTTCATGGGACCGACGGGCGTCGGCAAGACGGAGCTCGCGAAGCAGCTCGCGAAGACGCTGGGCGTGCAGTTCATCCGCTTCGACATGAGCGAGTACATGGAGAAGCACGCGGTCGCGCGGCTGATCGGCGCCCCGCCCGGCTACGTCGGCTACGACCAGGGCGGGATCCTCGTCGACGCGATCCGGCGCACGCCGTACGCGGTGCTCCTGCTCGACGAGATCGAGAAGGCGCACCAGGACCTGTTCGACATCCTCCTGCAGGTGATGGATCACGCGACGCTCACCGACAATCACGGCCGCGAGGCGAGCTTCCGCCACGTGACCTTGATCATGACCAGCAACGTGGGCGCGCGCGACATGACCGCGCGCTCGATCGGCTTCGCCGGCGATTCACGCAGCGACGGTCAGAAGGACGTGGAGCGGCTCTTCAGCCCCGAGTTCCGCAACCGCCTCGACGAGGTCGTGAAGTTCAAGCAGCTCACGCCCGAGGTGATGGGCCGCGTCGTCGACAAGTTCGTGGCCGAGGTGGAGACGCAGCTCGCGGAGAAGAAGGTGCAGATCGAGCTCACGCCGGCCGCGCGCGCCTGGCTCGCCGAGAAGGGCTTCGACAAGCTCTTCGGCGCCCGACCGCTCGCGCGCGTGATCCAGACCGAGGTCAAGGACAAGCTCGCCGACGAGCTCTTGTTCGGGAAGCTCGCCAAGGGCGGCAAGGCGCGCGTGGATGCAGTCGACGGCGCGCTCGTCTTCGCATACGAGCCCCGCGCGAGCTAGAAAGCGAACTCTCTAGCTCGCGCGGGACTGCGCGGGCCCGGCGCTCTCATCGAGCTCGGATCCCGTTCCCTCTCGATAGACTCAAGGTCAGAAGCCCAACACCCAGTCCGCCCCGATGTGCACGACCACGTTCGGGCCGCGCGTCACCGGAATCGGCACCGGCACCGCCACTGCGGCTGGGTAGTAGTTGTAGACCCTCGGGCGCGCGCACGGCGGCGGGCCGTAGTACACGGGCGGCGCGTAATAGCCGTCGTAGTTTCCACCGTGTTTGCCGTAGTGCTTCCCGTAGTGCTTGCCATGGGACCGCCCATGACCGTGGTGATCGTTGTCGGCCAGCGCGGAAAGTGGCGCGGCCAGCGACAGGGCGGCGGCTGCGAGCACCATGCCCGCGAAGCGCGAAAGACGTGACGGAACGACTCGCTCCGACATGACTTCTGGGTCTCCTTCGGCGCAAATCATGCGCCGCCCGTGTAACAGCATCACGGCGTCTGGGTTGCGAGGCGGTGAGGGGCGTCACAAGTGCACGTGCAGAATGCGCGGCAGGGGCGCGACGACGCTCGACGTACGGTGATAGGCTCGCCGCTTGCGAACCGCCCGCTACGCTTTCGTACTTGGAATCGCCCTCGTAGCGCTGGCGCTCGCGGGCGTTCGCGCGCGCTATGGCGGCGGCGACGCGTTCCCCGACCGCAGCGGCGCGCCCGAGCTGGGCGCGGAAGCGCTCGAGCTCGTGGCAGATCTGCCCTATCCCCCGGGGAACATCGCGGTGTCGGCGTCGGGGCGCGTTTTCGCCACGTTCCACCCCGAGGGCGGCGCGCCGATCTCGGTCTTCGAGCTCGTCGACGGAAGGCCGGTGGCATATCCGCCGGGCGGGCTGCCCGCGGACCTCACGTATCAGACGCCGCTCTCGCTTCGCGTCGACGCCAAGAACCGGCTCTGGGTGCTCGACCACGGGCGCTACGGCCTCGGCACCGCACGGTTGCTCGCGTTCGACCTCGCGACCGGCGCGCTGGTCCACCGCCACGACTTTCCGAGCAAGGCCGCGCTGCCCGGCTCGATGCTGAACGATTTCCAGATCGCCCCCGACGGGAAGTTCATCTACATCGCCGACGCGAGCCTGTTCACCCTGATCCCCGCGATCGTCGTCTACGACGTGGTGAACCAGAAGTCGCGGCGGTTGCTCGAGGGACACGAGTCGGTGTTGGCCGAGGACTACGCGCCCGTGGTCCAGGGCGTGCGCATGGAGTTCTACGGCCTCTTCACCGTGCGCCCGGGCGTCGACTCGATCGCGCTCGACGACGCAGGCGAGTGGCTCTACTTCGCGCCCGTCACGAACGGACACCTGTATCGCGTGAAGACTGCGGATCTTCGCGTGCAGCGCATGCCTTGGCGCGAGCTCGAGCAGCGGGTCGAGCTCTTCGCCGAGAAGACCATGAGCGACGGCATCGCGATCGACGCGGCCGGCACGCTCTACCTCTCTGACCTCGAGCACTCGGCGATCGTCGCGCTCGGCCAGGACCGCGCGCTCCGCACGCTCGTGAAGGACGAGCGCCTGCGCTGGCCCGACGGCTTCTCGTTCGGGCCCGACGGCTGGCTGTACGTGACGTGCAGCGCGCTGCATCAGGTGATCCTGAAGAGCTCCGACGAGATCGCCGCGCACGCGCCCTATCAGATCTGGAGGTTTCGCCCGTGATCGCGCTGCACCAGTTCGAGATCTCGCCCTACTGCGACAAGATCCGCCGCGTCCTCAACGTGAAGCGCCAGCCGTACACCGCGGTCGAGGTGCCGCTCACGCGCGCCTCGTCGATCGCCCGCAAGAACCCGGCGCGCAAGCTCCCGTTCCTCGAGCACGACGGCGCGATCGTCGCCGACTCGACCGACATCGCGCACTACCTCGAGCGCACGTTCCCGGAGCCGCCGCTCGTGCCGAAGGACCCTCGGCTCGCGGGGCTCTGTCACGTGCTCGAGGACTGGGCCGACGAGAGCCTGTACTTCTACGAGATGCGCCTGCGCTTCGGCGAGGCGAAGAACGCCGCGCGCTGGATTCCCGAGCTCTTGAAGCACGACCCGCCCATCGCCCGCGCGCTGCTCCCGCTGTTCATCCCGCGCCAGCTCGGCGGCGTGCTCTCGCGCCAGGGCGTCGGCCGCAAGTCGAAGGCGCAGGTGCTGGTCGACGTCGAGCGCCACGTCGACGCGCTGGACGGCCTGCTCTCCGCGGGCGATTGGCTGGTCGGACCGACGTTGACGCTGGCCGACATCTCCGTGTTCGCCGAGCTCTCGTGCATCGACGGGACACCGGAGGGAAGCACGCGCATCGACGCTCGGCCGCGCGTGCGCGGCTGGCTCGAGCGCGTGGACGCGGCGACGCGAGCTAGCTGAGAGTTGTGAGCGCGAAATTGGGCCCGTGTCCTGTCGGTAGGGTGGCGTCGTGTCCGCGGTGCCCCGATCAGTACGCAAGGCGTCGGCGGTACGCGCACCCGTTTGGGATCCGGCGCGTGGGGGTCTCGCGGTCGTAGTAGCGCTGCAGTCGGGGCGGTAGAACGACCCGACTCGGAAACAGGCGCTCGCCCAGGATCTCCTCAACGCCGAGCCGACGCGCAAGCACTCCCAGTCGCTGCGCGGGAGTCGCGTCTCGCCGACGTTCCGAGAACGACTTCACGTAGTTGCGCCACACCGCGAAGATCCACAGCCGCTCCGCAGCACTCTGCCGGCGCTTGGAGAACGCGATCGTCTCGCGCTTGTGGTTCGCGCTCGAGTGGCGGATCAGGAGGTCCGCCAGGTTCACCGGGAACAGCGGGTTCTGCCGCGTGCGCGCGACGCGCGATGACAGGGTTCGGTGAGCCATCGTGCGATCCTCGATGCGTCGCAACGCGCGCGGGTAGGCGGGATGCTCATCGGAGAGCACCTCGGCACGCGACTTCTCGGGAACCACCAGTGCCAAGAGCGCGCCCATCTCGCGCTCGATCGAACGAGGATCGGGTCGGCCGTATACGCGCTCGAGCGCAGGACGCCTCGCGCGCTGCGCGTCGGTCATCCGCCCCTTCCGGCGCAGCTCCGAGTCCGTGAACGCATACAGGTAGTGCGAGTGCGCGCCGAGGCCGAGATGGAAATGCACGGGGGTGTATTGGCTGAACTCGAATGTCTCGAAGCCGTCGACGACAATCGGTTCTCGCAGCGGCCCTTTGGGGCGGAGGCGCTCATGGAAGAGCAGACAGTGGCGGCCCAGGCGGATAGTCTGGCGCAGGACCGTCGTCGGCGAGATCCCGAGATCGCGGGCGATCTGGCGATAGCCGGAGCAACCGAGGAGACGCATGAAGAGCTCGCGGGGGAGGTGAGGACGCTTCAGCCAGTAGGTGGTCGAGAATGTCTGTGAACTGAATGACCGCTTGCAGTGAAGGCAGAGAAACCTCTGGATGCGGTGAGGCAGCGCGAGGCGGGCGAAGACGCCCTTGCGCTTGAAGCGCCAACCCTGCGGGTTCGCATGGAAACGGCAAGTGGGCGCCGGACAGAAGGGCGGCGCAAACGTTCCGGCAGCTCCAGGCACGACCGCTCAGAGAGCATGCCTCGTGCCAGGCACAATCTTGGGAGCACAACCCTAGGTGAGCGCCCCGGACGCCGCGAGCCTCGCGATCTGCTCGGCGGAGAACCCGAGCAGCTCGTCTAGCACCCGGTGCGTGTCGCAGCCCGTGGTGAACGCGCGCGCGGGCGCCGTCGCGGGCGTGGCCGAGAGCCGCGAGCGCGAGCCCTCCACGGTGACCGTGCCGTGGATCGCGTGCGGCAGCGAGACGAAGTGCCCGCGGTGGCGGAGCTGGGCGTCGGCGTACAGCCCCGGCATGTCGAGGACCGCGTGCGCCGGCACGCTGCGCGACTGCAGCAGCTTCTCGATCTCCGCTGCGTCGCGCGTGCGCGTCCAGGCGCCGAGCGCGGCGTCGATCTCCGCGCCGCGCGCGCGCCGGCCTTCGGCGGAGACGAGCGCTTCGTCGTCGCGCCAGTCCGCGCGGCCGATCGCCTCGCAGAGCGCGCGCCAGTCGTTCGCGTCGCGCACCGCGATCGCGACCCAGCGATCGTCGCCCCGCGCGGGGAAGACGCCGTGCGGGAACATCTCGCGGTCTTCGTTCCCGGCGCGGGTGCGCTCGCTTCCGTTCAACGTCCAGTCGAGCAGCGCGGGCGCGAGAAAGTGCAGCGCGGCCTCGGCCTGCGCTTGATCGATGTGCTGCCCTTCGCCGGTCCTGCGCCGGTGCTCGAGCGCGGCCAGGATCGCGAGCGCGTTGTAGCGCGCGGCGATGTAGTCGGTGTAGGCGCCGGCCGGGCCCGCCGGCGCGCGATCCGCCCAGCCCACGACGTGCTGGAAGCCGGTGACCGACGCCGCGAGGTTGCCGAAGCCCGCAAAGCTCGAGAGCGATCCGGACTGACCCATGAGGCAGCTCGAGATCAGGATCACGCGCGGATTCAGCCGCCGGAGGGACTCGTAGGAGAGTCCCAGTCGAGCCAGGACCCCCGGTGCGAAGGACTCGGTGACGACATCCGCCCAGCGCACCAGCGCCTCGATCGCCTCGCGCGCATCCGCGTGGGCGAGATCGAGCGTGATGCAGAGCTTGCCCGCGTTGGCGCTCTGCACGCCCGCCTGGTTCTCTGGCAGCGGGACGTTGTCCTTGAACGGCGGGACCGCGCGCAGGGTGTCCATGCGCCGCGCGCACTCGACGTGGACGACGGTCGCGCCGTAGTCGGCGAGCGAGCGCGTCGCGGCCGGTCCGGCGAGCACCCAGAACAGGTCGAGGATCTTCACGCCCTCGAGCGGCCGCCCGGGCTTCGACGAATCGCCGCGAAGCGCGCGCGGCGCGCGCGTCTCCGCGAGCACCTCCGCGCTGTGCTCGCCCAGGCGCGGCGCGCGTCTGCCCGCGAGGAGCGGCGACGCCGAGAAACGCGCGAACGCGCCCGGATAGCGCACCGTGCGCCCGAGCTCGGGATGCTCGAGCTCGCGCCAGAACCCGCGCGTCGCGAAGTGGTCGAGCGCGTCGATCTGTCCGAGCGAGAGCGCGGGCGCGACCAGGAGCTTGCGCGTGACGGCCTCGTGCAGGATCTCCGCGTTCGTGCGCGCCGCGAAGAGCTGCTCGAGCCCACGGTCGACCGGCGCGTAGTGGTCGCCCGGGACCTGACCCATGAGCGCGCGCAGCCCGAAGCTGCCCCAATCCTCCGTCGCGAAGCGCTCGTCGCAGAGCTTCTCCTCGCGAAGCCAGCCCACGAGGCGCGTGAGGAAGTGCCCCGTACTCGGAAGGAAACCCGGCCCGAGAACCGCCCAGCCGTCCCGGGTCGGATAGCGCGCGCACACGAAGACCTGGCCGAGCTGAACGCCACCCGGAACGCGCAGCGCCGGCGTCTGGCCCCAGGGCGCGTCGAGACTGCGATACAGGGTCGCGAGCGTCACGGCCTGCTGCGCCGACACGTCCACGTGTTGACCGAGGCCGGAGCGCTCGCGCTCGAAGTGCGCGACCAGCGCTGCGACCGCCGCCTCGGCGGCTGCGTGCAGGAACGCCTGCGGCTCCGACACGCGCAGCGGCGCGCGGTCGGGATCGCCGGTCAGGAACAGCGGGCCGCCCGACGCCATTGCGATCAGGTCCGTCGCCGCATAGCCGGCCTTGGGCCCGTCCTGTCCGAACGCCGAGATCGACACGTACACGAGCGCGGGGTTCTCGCGCGCGAGCGATGCGAAGTCCAGGCCGAGCTCGCGCATGCGCCCGGGCGTCTCCGATTCGATCAGGAAGTCGGCCGAGCGGACCAGCTCGAAGAGTCGCGCGCGCCCCTCGTCCGTCTCGAGATCGAGCACCGCGCCGCGCTTGCCGCGCGCGTACGCCCAGAAGAAGAGCGAGCGCTCGGCAGCGCGCTCGTCCTTGTACCAGGGACCGAGCCGGCGCGCCGACGACCCGCCGGGCGGCTCGATCTGGATCACGTCCGCGCCGAGGTCCGCGAGGATCTGCCCGCACAAGAGCCCGCGCTCGTTCGAGAGATCGAGGACGCGCAGGCCGGCGAGCATCGCGGGCATCGTACGCTAACGGCTCGCGTGCCGGGCGCGGAATCTCTCGCAGGCTTCGCGCAGGGCCGCCTCTGGATCGACCTCCGAAGCGGCCGCGCGTTGCGCGAGCGCGAACAGCTCATTCCCCAGCTTCTGTGCCGCGTCACTCGCGGGCGCGTCGGGCGGAGCCGCCGAGAGTCCGGCCCGCTCCGCGCGCCGCGCGAGCTTGGCCGCCTGGAGCAGCGCCGGCAGCGCCCGCGGCACCTCGTCGAACACGCCCGCGCCGCGCGCCGCGCGCTCGCGGGCCTTGTGCGCCTCCCACGCGCGCGACTGCTCCGCGGCGGTCTCGACCGGAGCGTCGCCGAACACGTTCGGGTGTCGCCGCACGAGCTTCTCGGAGATCGCGTCCACGACGTCGTCGAAGACGAAGAGCCCCACCTCGCGGGCCATCTGCGCGTGGAAGACGACCTGCAGGAGCAGGTCGCCGAGCTCGTCGCGAAGCTCGTGCCACGCCTCGCGTCGGATCGCGTCGTCGACCTCGTACGCCTCCTCGATCGTGTAGGGCGCGATCGTGGCGAAGCTCTGCTCGAGGTCCCAAGGGCAGCCGGTCTTCGGCTCGCGCAGCCGCGCCATCAGCTCGAGCAATCGGTCGATCTTCGGCATGGCGCGATCATAGGGTAAGATCGCGCGGCCATGACGAGCACACCGATCCAGTTCCCCGAGGCCGACCTGACCCTGCGCGAGCAGATCCGCGTGCGCGCGGAACATCCGGACACCGCGAACAAGATCTTCCTCCTGCAGGACGCGCGGCGCTGGACCTACAGCCAGTTTCGCGACGAGTCGACGCGCATGGCGCACTTCGTGCTTCGCCGCCTGGGCGCGTGCGACGAGCGGCGCCCGCCGCACGTGGCGATGCTGCTCGAGAACCACCTCGAGCTGCTCTCGCTCTTCGGCGGCTGCGGCATCGGCGGCGCGACCCTGTTCGGGATCAACACGGGTCTGCGCGGCGAAACGCTCGCGGGCGTACTGAACCACTCGCGCGCGCGACTGCTCGTGGTGGACGACAAGCTGATGCCCGAGGTCGAGCGCGTGCGCGCGGAGCTGCGCACCGTGCCGAGCGAGAACATCGTCACGTTGTCGGAGCTCGGCGCGTGTCTCGAGCGCGAGGTCGCGCCCGCCGGAAAGTCGCTTCCCTATCCCGACATCGCGGTCACGCCGCAGACGAACATGATGGTGATCTATACGTCGGGCACCACGGGCCTGCCCAAGGGCATCAACAACAACCACTTCAAGCTGTGCGCGACGGGCATCGGCGTGTCGACCAACACGGGCATGAACCGCGACGACACAGGCTACGCGTGCATGCCCCTCTTCCACTCGAACGCGATGTTCGTCGGCTTCATGCCCTGCTTCTGGATGGGCGGCAGCATGGGCCTGCGCGAGCGCTTCAGCGGCAGCCGCTTCGTGTCCGACATCCTCGAGTACGGCGTCACGTGCTGGAACTACGTCGGCGAGCCCGTGCACTACGTGCTCGCCGCGATCGAGAAGGCGCACGGCGGAGATCCCGAGCGCATCCGGCGCGAGGTGACCGAGAACCCGAAGAACAAGCTCCGCTTCGCGGTCGGGAACGGCGCCTCGCCCGTCGACATCGACAAGTTCGTCGCCTGGCTCGGGCTCGAGGACATGTTCGAGCTCTACGGCTCGACGGAAGCGGCGATCAGCACCCTGCGCCGCATGGGCGATCCGCGCGGCAGCGTCGGCGAGATCACCGACCCCGCGGTCGTGATCCTCGACGAGCACGGCCGCGAACGCGTGCCCGCGGAGCTCGACGCCGAGGGCAAGATCACGAACTACGACCTCGCGGTCGGCGAGATCTGCCGGCGCGCGGCCGAGACGGGCCTCTTCCAGGGCTACTTCGACAACCCCGACGCCAACACCTCGAAGTACCGCGACGGGATCTACCACTCGGGCGACCTCGGTCACGTGCTCGTGCGCAACGGCAAGCGCTACCTGTACTTCGACGGCCGCACCGACGACTGGATCCGCAAGGACGGCGAGAACTTCTCCGCGCTGCAGGTCGCGCGGCTGCTGGCCGAGCACCCCGACGTGCCGCTGGCCGCCGCGTACGGCGTGCCGTGCGCGGTCTCCGACGAGCTCGTCATGGCGGCGCTGAAGCTGCGCGAAGGCGCGGTGTTCGACCCGAAGGGCTTCTTCGAGTTCTGCGAGCGGCAGATCCGCGACGGCGGGATGGACCGGAAGTGGTTCCCCGACTTCGTGCGCGTGGTCCCCGACTTCGAGTACACCGGCACGCAGAAGGTGCTGGTGCGCCACCTGAAGAAGGTCCACTTCGATCCGCGACGCGTCTCGGACTCGCTGTACTTCCGCGAGCGCGGCGACACGAGCTACCGTGCGTTCGGCCCCGCGGAGTTCGAGGCGCTGCGCGCGGCGTTCCGCGCGGCCGAGCGCGAGCAGGTGTTGGACCGCTGACGCTCAGCGCGTCTCGCGAAAGCCGATCACGCGCGAGACGGTCTTCCCGACCACGCGCTCGGACCACGCGAGCACGCGCTTCACCACGTCGAGCACGTCACCCGGCCCCGGCCAGTGCGCGCGTACCAGGTCGGGGTGGATGTGGTTCACGATGTACGAGACCGCGGCCGCCGCGATCAGGAGATCGTCGAGGAAGCCGATCGGGCCGAACAGGATCTCCGGCATGAGGTCGATCGGCGAGAGCGCGTAGCCGATGCCGAGCACGGCCACGGCCTTCGAGCCCGCGGGAACCTGCGGGTCGCGCGCCAGGCGCACCAGCAAGACGACCAGATCGGGCAGGAAGAGGAGGAGGTCGCGCGCGCCCGCCCCGGTGCCGGGCTGACGGTCCACGACCTTCGCGCGCAGCCGGTCGTAGATGCGCCGCTCGCGGGCGCGCAGATCGATCTCGACCTTGTCCGTCACGCTCGAGAACCTAGCGCGGGACTAGGCGGGCGTCCGTGGCGCCGGCAGCGGCTCGCCGTCCGGCACGAAACGCAGCGCCCGGCCGTTGTTGCAGAAGCGCTGCCCCGTCGGCCGCGGGCCGTCGTTGAAGACGTGGCCCTGGTGCCCGCCGCAGCGCGCGCAGTGGTACTCGGTGCGCGGCAGGAGCAGCTTCCAGTCGCGCTTGGTCGCAATCCGGCCGTCGAGCGGCTGCCAGAAGCTCGGCCAGCCGGTGCCGCTCTCGAACTTCGTGTCCGACGAGAAGAGCGGCTCGAAGCACGCCGCGCAGACGAACGTGCCCTTGCGCTTCTCGTCGTTCAGCGGGCTCTCGAACGGCGGCTCGGTGGCCTCGCGGAAGAGCACGTCGAACGCGTCGCTCTCGAGCAGCTTCTGCCAGGCGGAATGCGGCGTCATGCGCATCGACCTCCTCGGGCGAGCGTACTACGCGCCAACTCTAGAAGCAGCTCCCCGCTGCGCCCGCCGTGCAAGGCAACGGCACCGATCCCGTGCCGGTGCACGCCGCGCACTTCGGCCCCGGCGTGAAGCCGTTCAGTGCCCGGAAGCGGTTGAGATCCAGGGCACCGATGGCGTTCGCGGTGGTCGTGTTCTCGTCCAGATCGAAGATCGCGCAAGGCCGCGTTCCGATCGTGCCGCAGGTGTCCCCGTCGCGGGCCCGGCCGGCCGAAGCGCGGAACTGGTTCAGATCGATCGCGCCCACGAATGTCGTCGGGGAGCCGACGAACTTGGCATCGCACTTGGTGCCGAAGCCGTCGTGGTCGTCGTCGCGCTGGCCGCCGGTCATCGTGATCCACGGGTTCGCCGCCAGGAACGCCGCGGACACGCGCGGGTTCGGGGTCGCGATGCAATTGTCGCACAGATCGCCGACCAGATCGCCGTCGCCGTCGAACTGGTTGGTGTTCGCGACCGTCGGGCAGTTGTCGGTGATGTCGGGAATGCTGTCCGCGTCCAGGTCGGTCGCGCTCGCGCCGGTGCGCAGATCCCAGGAGCGCGCGAGTCCGTGCAGCCGTCGCCACGGACCGTGGGCGGGCTTGGCCGGTGCGGTGATCCCCGCCTGCGTCACGCGGAACGGCGCACGCAGGGTGCGCGCCCGCCAGCGATACGGCGTGCCGGACGCGAGTCCGCCGAGCGTCTCGGTCAACGTGAGCGGCGTGGCGCTCGCGCCGACGTCGGTCCAGCTCGCGGATCGGACCGACAGACAGCCGGCCGAGCCGAACGGCGACGCCAGCGGACAGGCCTCCACCTCTAGCTTGATGCGGCCGCGCCCGGACGGATCCACGTTGCTCGCGCGCACGCGGAACGACGTACCCGGGCCGGTCGAGCCGAGCGGCTGGACGGTGCGGTCGAGGGCCGTTTGGAGCTGGTGAGCGCGAACCGCGCGCGCGGGACTGGCCGAGCCGACCTGACTTCCGTGGTAGAGCCAGACCTCACCGACCGCCGCGAAGGCGCCGGGGAAGGTCACCTCCACGTCGGGCGCGCCGGCCGCGACATCGGAGAAGCCGTCGCCGTTGTAGTCGCCGATGCCGTCGACGCTCGCGCCGAAGAGCTCGAAGGCGTTGAAGCCGCGGAAGAGTGGCGTGCCGCCGTTGCCGAGCGAGTCGCCGACGATCCCGGTCGCGCTGCCGTGATACACGAAGGCCGAGCCGGCCGGGAGCCCGTTCACGTCGTAGTAGGGCGCGCCCACCACGATGTCGGCGAAGCCGTCGCCGTTCACGTCGCCTGCGGCGCCGATGCTGGCCCCGAATCCGCCGTCCGTGAGGGCCGGCGCGAGCACGCGCGCGGCGTTGGTCGGATTGCGCCCGACGACTCCTGACGCGCTGCCGTGAAAGACGAGCGCCGCCCCGCGGACGCCGCCGTTCACGTCGAAGGACGGCGCGCCCACGATCACGTCGTCGAACGAGTCTCCGTTGAGATCGCCGGCGAACGCGACGCTCGTGCCGAGATTGGCGTTGGGCTGGTTGGACTCGAGCCGTGCGTGCGCGCCACTCGGCCCGCCACTCGCGATCCCCGCCGCGCTGCCGAGCAGAACGAAGGCCGCGCCCTCGTCGCTCTGGGTCGCCTCGATGTCCTGATACTGCGGCGATCCGACGATCACGTCGGAGTAGCCGTCGCGGTTCACGTCGCCGCCGCCAGCGACGGCCACCACGGCCGCGAACGCCTGGGAGGTCGCGAAGCGCGTGTTCGCGGTCTCGGCGGCCTGGCTCGCGATGCCCGAGGCGCCCCCGTGGAAGACGAATGCCGCACCCTCGTTGCCCACCGTAATGGCGTAGCGATCCGCAGCCACGATCACGTCGGCGAAGCCGTCGCCGTTCACGTCGCCAGCCGACGCGACGTCGCCGCCGAAGCCTGCCTCGAACTGGCTCCCCGCGAGCTTCGCGCTCGCGTTGGTCGGGTTCATGCTCGTGATCCCGGCCGCCGAGCCGAGCAGGATGAAAGCGGCGCCTTCATCGCCGATGGGACCGTCGTAGCTCGCGGAGCCCACGATCAGGTCTCCGTAGCCGTCGCCGTTCACATCGCCCGCGGCGCGCGCGCTGTTCACCTGCGCGCCGATCTGGTTGGTCTGGAAGATCGTCGTGGCAGTCGTACCGCCCATGTAGACGATCGCCGCGCCCTCGCCGGCCTGGCCGCCGTCGAAGCCGAACGCCGAGACGACGAGATCCGCGCGGCCGTCGCCGTTCACGTCGCCCGCGGGCGCGACGTCGTAGCCGAAGCGCTCCGCGGAGTGGGCCGCCACCGGGTTCTGCGGGAAGTCGATCGTGGTGAAGGGCAGCCGCACGGTCTGGATTCCCGCGCCGCCGCCGAAGAAGACGAGCGCGCGGCCGCGATCGCCGACGGGCATCGGCGGCCCGTGGTCCTGATACGGCGCGCCGACGACGAGGTCGCCGAAGCCGTCGCCGTTCGCATCGCCGCCGCCGGAGACCGACGCGCCGAAGTACGCCTGATCGAAGCCGCCGATCTCGATCACCGGGTCGAGCCGCGCGAACGCGCCGTTCTCGGAGTTGATTCCGATCCCGAACGGGCCGCCGATGAAGACGAACGCGGCCCCGACCCCGTCGTAGAGAGACGCCCCGAAGGCGAGGTCCGCATAGCCGTCGCCGTTCATGTCGCCGAGACCGGACACGCTCTCGCCGATTCCACCGCCCGACTGAAGGCCGGTGATCGAGTCGCTCGCCGACTCGATCGCGCCCGAGGCGATCCGGGTCGCGCCACCGCGCCAGAGGAAGACCGCTCCCTCGCCGCTGCTGAACGAGGTGTAGCCCGGCGCGCCGACCGCGAGGTCCGCGTAGCCGTCGCCGTTCACGTCGCCCGCGCCCGCGACGTCCCAGCCGAAGCGCGAGAATGCGTAGAAGCCGTTGAGCCGCGTCGTGCAGGTCGCGAGCGTCGCGCTCGCGATTCCGGACGCGCCGCCGTACTGCACGCAGGCCGATCCGCTCGAGCTCGTGATGCCGGGCGCACCGACGACCAGATCGGCGTAGCCGTCCGAGTCGAGATCGCCCGCGCCCGCGACCGAGCGTCCCATGTTCCCGAACTGGAGGTTCGACTGCAGCGTCGCGCTCGCCGTCGACGGGTTTCCGTTCGCGATGCCCGTGCTCGAGCCCAGGAAGACGAAGGCCGCGCCCTCGTCCGCCTCGGTCGGGAACGTGCTCTCCCAGAGCGACGCGCCGACCGCGACGTCGCCGTAGCCGTCGCCGTTCACGTCGCCGATCCCGGCGACACTCCGTGGTGTGTCTCCGAGCAGGGCGCCGATCTGGTTGGACTCGAGCCGTGCGATCGCCAGCCCCACCGAACCGACCTCGCGGTCGAAGCCGTCGGGGACGGTGCCCGCGATCCGGTTCGCGCTGCCGAGGAAGACGAAGGCGGCGCCCTCCGTGTCCTGCCCCGCGTTGTAGCGGCCTGCGCCGGCGATCACGTCCGAGAAGCCGTCGCCGTTCACGTCACCCGCGCCCGCGACGCTCGTACCCAGCTGCGCGTTGATCTGATCGGATTGCAGCAGCGTGAAGATCGTGCGGAAGCCCGACGGCGCGCCGTAGAAGATCGCGATCACGCCCTCGTCGGCCTGTCCCTGATCGAAGAACGGCGTGCCGACGGCCACGTCGGCGAATCCGTCGCCGTCCACGTCGCCGACGAACGCGACGCTCGTGCCCGTCGCGCCGCCCGACTGCGGCGCCGCCGGCTGCGGGTCGAGCACGACGTCGATCGTATCGGTCAGGATCGGGTCGACCGTCACCGGGTAGCGCGCGCCGTCGTCGTCGACGACGATCCGCGCGGAGCCCGCGTCCGCGAGCTCGAAGTGCGAGGGCAGCACGCGCAGGTCCGCATCCGTGACGTGGAGCTTCCCGTAGCCGAGCCGGCGTCCCGAATCGGTCGCGAGCTCGAGGTCCGCACCGCGCCGCAGCGCGCGCGCGCCGTCGAGCGCGAGCGCGAAGACGAGCTCGCCCTCACCCGCGGGGCGAGCAGCAACCGTGAAGCCGTGCTCGAGCCCGGCCGGCGAATTCACGAACCACTCCACGAGTCCGTCGCGGCGGATCTCGACGCGCTCGCCGTGCGCGACGACCTGGCCCGCGGGAACGGCCTCGCGCTCGCCCGCTCGGCCGATCGAATCCAACGCGATCGCGACCAGGAGCTCCGGCTCGCCGCCGATGCGGTCCTCGATGCGCGCGCCGCGTCCCTCGAAGAACGTGCGCAGACCGTGCGCGCGATTGGGCGCCTGGAGCCCACGTTCGGTTGGGCTCGCCTGATACTCGAGCGCGCGCAGGTCCGCGATGCGCGCATCGATTCCGGGCACGACCTCCGCCGTCGGGCCGCCGTCCGGACGCGTCGTCCCTCCGCAGGCGAGCGCGCCGATCGATGCGACGAGTACCAGAACGCGACGAAGCATGATGCATCCCTCCGCTGACGAGACTGCGTCAGCGTTGCACGAGCGCAACCCGAGCGGTGTGAAGGAACTCTCCCCCGGCGACTTTTCGCTCGGCCCCGCTCGCGCACCCTAGCATGCGCTCCGCCACCTCGGGCGCAGGAGTCAGGGCCCCCGCCCGAGGCTCGCGCCGAGATTCCGCGCCCAGTGCTCGCGGCGGAAGGCCCAGGCGAGCCAGATCGCGCGAGTCACGTGATCGAACACCACCGTCCCCCAGACCCAGACGACGTCGGCGTGGAAGACCTTCGCGACGAGCAGCGCGAGGGGGACGCGGAAGATCCAGTTGCCGAGCGTCGCGGACCAGAGCGGCGTCACCGTGTCGCCCGCTCCGCGCAGCGCGCCCGCCAGGGTGAAGTGCACGCCCAGGAACGGCTGCGCGATGCCGAGCAGCAGCATGAACGGCTCGAGCGCGGCGATCACCTCCTGATCGTCGGTGAAGCCCTCGGCGAGCGTCTTGCGCAGGAGCGCGAAGATCACGAAGAGCACGAGCGAGACGAGCAACGAGAGCCGCGCCGCTCGCCAACCCGCGCGCGCTGCAAGACGGGCGTCGCCCGCGCCGAGTGCCTGCGCGACCAGGGTGGACGCGGCGACGGAGATGCCGACGCCGGGGATCCAGGAGAACGAGAGCAGGCGAACGCCGATCGTGTAGGCGGCAATCGCGACCGGGCCGTAGTCCGAGAGCACCCAGAAGTAGATCAGGAGCGCGCTGTTGAGCAGCACGCGCTCGCCGAGCGCGGGCCACGACACGCGCACGGTCTCGGGCAGGAACTCGCGCAAGCGCGCGAAGTCCGCGCGGCGCAGCCGCACCGCGTGCGAATCGGGCCGGTCCGGCCGGCGCGCGGCGGCGACGAAGAGCACCACGCCGACGAGCTGCGCGCCGAGCGTCGCGAGCCCGGCGCCGACGAGATCGAGGCGCGGGAAGCCGAGCGTCCCGAAGATCAGCAGCCCGTTCAGCGCCAGCTTCACCGCCGTGACCACGCCTGCGATCAAGAGCGGCGTGCGCGTGTTGCGCGCGGAACGGAAGGCGCTCTCGATCGTGAGCGAGACGGCCAGAAAGACGGTCGAGCCCAGCGTGAGGCGGAAGTACGGCACGGCGCGATCGATCACGGCGGGATCCGCGTTCAACAGGACCAGCAGAAAGCGCGGGAAGCCGACCGTGACCACGCAGATCGCGATGGCGGAGCCGACCGCCAGCACGAGAGAAGCCGCGAACGCGCCGCGCGCGCGCTCGGGCTCGCCCGCGCCGAGCGCCCGCGCCATCAGCGCGACGCAGGCGACCGAAAGCGCGAGCAGCGCGGCCTGCGCGAGCTGGAAGAACTGCGAGGTGTAGCCGACGGCGGCGAGCGCATCGGTGCCG
>Ga0210377_10001274_pt1 | contig 23035 bp, 17 predicted proteins | sample PLM4_65_b1redo_FD_155480 | JGI IMG/M metagenome (GOLD analysis project Ga0210377, IMG submission 155480) | Groundwater sediment microbial communities from an aquifer in East River, Colorado, USA - PLM4_65_b1 redo | ecosystem: Environmental > Terrestrial > Soil > Riparian zone | place: USA: East...
CCTCATCCAGAAGGACGACGCTGTAGGGCCGCTTGCGCACCGCCTCTGTCAGCACACCCCCTTCGCCGTACCCTACGTAGCCGGGGGGGGAGCCCTTGAGACCGGACACGGTGTGGGCCTCCTGGTATTCCGACATGTTTATGGTGATGACGTTCTCCTCGCCGCCGTAGAGAAGTTCCGAGAGGGCGAGGGCCGTCTCGGTCTTGCCGACACCGCTCGGCCCGGCAAAGAGTAAAACCGCGGTAGGCTTGGAGGGGTCCTCGATTCCCGCATGGGCGGTCTGGATCATCTGGGCGATGGCGCTCAGGGCGTGGTCCTGGCCTATGATACGCTCGGCCAGAAGCTTGTCCATCCTGAGCACGGTCTCGATCTCGTCCACGAGCATCCTCCCCGTGGGTATTCCGGTCCATCCCGAGATCACCTCGGAGATGGTCTGGGAATCCACTTCTGTCTGGACAAGCGGGCTGTTACCCTGGATTCCCTTGAGTTCCCCTTCCAGCTTTTTCAGCTCATCCTGCTTGGCAGGAATAGTCGTATCCCCAGGATTAATCTCATGGAGTGCCCGTATATCCTTCTGCAGATCGCCGATCCGGGACGCGCTCTCCTTCTCCTTCTCCCATGCTCCCTTCAGGACTTCGAGGCGGGCACCGGCCTCCTCCTTCTCCTTTGCCAGCGCAGTAAGCCTTTCACCATGGTCGCGCCCGACAAGGGCTTCCCGTTCCAGTATCCGCGCCTCCCGATCTATCTGGTCGATTCGCCGGGATACGTCATCTATGGAGGGGGGAATTGTCGTCAGGCCTATCGCCACTCGCGCGCAGGCGGTGTCAAGGACGCTTACCGCCTTGTCCGGGAGCTGCCGGGAGGGGATGTAGCGATGGGAGAGGCGTACCGCATCCATCAGGGCCTCATCGGTGACCATGACGTTGTGGTGTTTTTCCAGCAATGGAGAGATGGCGCGCATCATCATCATCGCCTTCTCTTCATCGGGCTCCTCGACCTTGACCACCTGGAACCTGCGGGCCAGGGCCGCATCCTTTTCGAAATACTTCTTGTATTCGGACCAGGTGGTAGCGGCAATGGTGCGCAGCTCCCCCCGCGCCAGGGCAGGCTTGAGAAGATTGGCGGCGTCTCCGGAGCCGGCCGCCCCCCCGGCGCCGATCATTGTGTGGGCTTCGTCGATGAAGATGATGATCGGCACCGGCGACCCCTTCACCTCGTTGATCACCGATTTGAGGCGCCCTTCAAACTCACCCTTGATCCCGGCCCCGGCCTGGAGGAGCCCCAGATCGAGGGTGTGGATCTCCACGCCGCGCAGGGGGGGAGGCACGTCCCCCTCGACTATCTTCAGGGCAAAACCCTCGACAACGGCGGTCTTCCCCACTCCCGCTTCGCCAGTGAGGATAGGGTTGTTCTGGCGGCGGCGGATCAGGATGTCCGCCATCTGCCGGATCTCGAAGTCCCTCCCCAGGACCGGGTCGATCTCCCCCTTGCGCGCCTTTTCGGTCAGGTTGATGGTGTACTGGTCAAGGGCCTTGGTTCCGGCGGGGGCCGCTCCCTTTCCATCCATGGTCGCGGGCCTTGCAGTGGCGCCGCTCTCCATCTCCTCCACGGACCCCGACGTGAGCGCCGCAAGGTTCTGACTAAGGGTCTCCGTGGATATCTTTTTGAATGCGTCGGAGCTTTGCGTCAGCATCCGCGCCGTTTCATCATCGGAGAGGAGCGCCAGAACGATGTGCCCGGAACGTACCGCGGGGGCCTGGAACTCCACCGACGCAACCAGCCAGGCATCCTGGATCATCTTCGGTATGCTGGGGGAGAGCGCCGGGTTTCTGGCGTTGCCGCTCTTGAATCCATCCATGGACCTGGTCAGGTCGGAGACGATCCTGGATTCTCCGATCTCGAAGTGCCTGAGGATCTTTTGCAGATCAGTATTGGGAATTTCCAGAAGCTTCAGGAAGAAGTGCTCCACCTCCACCTCGTAGTGGGTCTGCGCCAGACAGAGCCCCGCCGCCTGCTCAAGGGCCTTTCTGCACGTATCGTCCAGTTTTCCGATCAAAGATTTCAGGTTCGATTTCGCCATGTCCCCCTCCGATTATTGTAACTATTCAGCTGCATGCTTCAGATGTTTTTCATGGTAACCGAGCTACATAACCCCTCCCAGCCTCCCCTTAACTTAAGGGGAGGAGGTTGTTATCCCCCCTCTTAAGTTAAGAGGGGGTTAGGGGGAGTTATTCGGCATCACCCCCATGGGGCTTTAACCGTTACACAAGGGTCTTCCGGATATGTCTCGCCCGGCACGGTGAACCATGTGGTCCACCCCAGCTTGGGGGAGATCGGGGTCTCCATCCCGCCCAGACGGCACGGGAAGACCTCTTCCCGCCTCAGTATCAGACGGAGGTCGAAGTCGAACTCGATCCCGACCATGTATCTGACAAGGGATAAAATCGGGTGGAACATTTCGCCTGTAGGCAACAGGCGTATAAAGCTGCCATAATCCATGGGACCCAGATGCAGCCGGAACTTCGTCTGATTCTCCCACGCCTCGCTGCCGCATACCGCATTTACCCCCAGTTCCCCGTTCGCCTCCCCCAGGCGGGTATAGTCGTCGGGGTCAAGGGGGATGATGCGGTCCACGAACTGATGGACCTCGGCTTCTACACCGGAATAGTGAGTAACCGCGGACTCTATGGCAACGGCCGAGGGGACCTGCCTCGAAAGAAGGCCGCTGTTGAAGATGAAAGATTCCGCGGGGAACCCGATCCGGAGAGCCAGCCCTTCCGTTCCCAGCCCGATCAGGCAGAGGAGAGCACGGGAAATCCGGTCTTCCGCATTCGCCAAATGGGTTACGGGCAGCCGGTACTTTTTCCAGGCAAGGTAGAAGAGCGATATGCAGCGGTGATGGAACATATCCAAAAAGGATGTCAGGGTAAAATCCTTCTGCTTGATCCTTTCAACCGCCAGTTCATTGTACCAGCCGGGGAGGACACCGTTGGGACCGATCAATCCCATGAAGGCCACTTCCATTTCGGCGCGGCTTTCTTTGTCAGCCTGCATGAGCCCCGAGATGTCGCTTGGGGGAAATGCGAATCCGGGTTTGACCTTAAACCTGACCGCTTCATCACCCGGACTGAGGGCATCTCCTATAGGCGTTTTTTCAGGCGCCAGGAGTTCCAGCAGATAGACCGCCTGAAAAAAGGAAAATCGGTAAAATTCCTCCAGGAGGCGTTCCTTCAGAGGAGTATCCTGTTCCCGTTTCTTGGGGGCCATATTTTCAGCCTTTCTTTTCTCTGGATGGTATGGGCAATCAGCTGCGAGAAAGAATTCACCGACACGTACTGCCCCAGAAAGTGCTCCAGAACCGTTGCAAAAAGGAAGAGGCCCGTTCCCACAAACTTCTCTTCATCAAAGGTTACCGTTACCTGTACCCCCCTGCAGAAGGAATGGCCTATCCTCTTCGTGACATATTCCGACTTAAGGGAGACAATGCCGTTTATCTGCTGCCTGGTGGCGGGAGAGTTGTCAAAGTCGTAAAGCTTGAGGATCTCCCTGAGCGCCACCTCCCCACCATCCACGAGTGATAGATAATTGAGGGAGAGATGGGAGATCAAGCGCCACTGCAGCCCCCCTCCCAGGGAAGGGCGGCGGGTCGGTGTCGGCTTGATGAGGCAGTTTATGGCTGAAACGGGCGCCGCCGTCTCTGTCTCGAAGTCTCCGGCCGGGTCGTTGAAGCTGATGCGGCTGGGGAGATCACGGTTGGTGCTGGTGACATGCACGGTCACGACCTCCACCCCCGGGTCTGCAGGCCTGAAGTCCATGTCCGCGAAAGAGAGAAACAGGTTGGTGCCGTTATCCCCCTTTCTACCGGATGGGCTCCTCTTGCTATGCCAGAACGCCTCCTTTCCGTGGCTGGCGGAATCGTCCAGATAGTGCCTTACGGAATAAAAGGGTTTGTACTCTTTTTCCAGTTCGGAGGAGGCGGATGTGGAGACGACCCTGTCCACGCTGAAAACCTCGGTCGCCTCCGGTCTCCTGATGTCGGGGATGACCAGGTACTCGGTCTTCTCTCCGCTGACCCTTATCGGTTCCGCAATCCTGGTGAAGAGATTGACGATGGGGGCCGCGTTGAGGCGGAAGGTTTCCCTGTTGACCAGAAGGTTCGGTTTTGCCCCCCTGTCCAGGTATATCCATATCTCCATGGTGTCGCCGAAGCCGCTTCGCCTTACCCTCTCAAGGCCGTTCAGATCGAAAAAGAGAAACTTCTCCGGGAAGCAGAAATGTTCGAACAGGAGGAGATAACCGGGAAATGAGCGCTGCAGGCAAGGTATAAGCGCCTCATCCTTATTGAACCCCACCGGCAGTATGTCGCCGGGACGGAGCGGAAGCTCTTCCGTCCTCCCTTCACGATTGACTGAAACGCACTCCAGATGACATACATTGTTGAACAGAAGTTCATGGAGATGGAAGACATGCTGCCCGGAACCATGGAGGAAAAAGCGAAGCCGCTCCATGCCGATTTGGGGAAATGCGAGACCGTTTAAACTCTTCAAGCGGATGACTATGGCCTGTTGAGCGTTCCTTATCGGCTTCCGTGGATCGGCAAGCCCGGCGGAAACCACCTCCACGGGCCAGAGTGTCACGGGATATTTTGTAGTGAACTGGCATGGAACTCCGTGAACCGGTTTTGAATAGAGCATGGTATCCCTGTCGATCAGGAATCCGCTGGGAGGTATGGTCTGGCTGACCGGCTCGAATGTCACAACCGACATGGATGGAATCGGGCTGATATAGTGGGGATAGAGTATCTGTAAAAGGGATTCGGTTATCTCCGGGAAGTCGTCATCGATCTTCTTATGCACCCTTCCGCTTAAGAAAGCGACCGCCTCGATCAGCCTCTCCGTATGGGGGTCCTCGCATTTGTCCGGCTCAAGGAGAAGCCTCCCGGCGATCTTCGGGTACTTTTTAGCAAACTCCGCCCCCATCTCCCTGATGAAGGTGAGCTCCCTCTCGTAGTAATTCAGGATATCGTCATCCATAAGCGGCTCATTTCGGGATGCTGTATTCGCACCTGTTAACGTCGAAAAAGGTGTCAAAGGTTACCGGTTCTGTCCCCGGATCCAGAAAGAGGAGGGCGTTGATCTTGAACCGGAGGTTCCTGAGATCAGTCCCCTGTTCTTCCACCCTGACGGTTACGTTCCTGAGCCTTGGCTCGAACTGCGCTATGGCCTTCTCCAGTTCCTGCCGCAACTGGTGCCGGACGGACGGGCTCTTCGGGTTGGCGGAGGTGAAATCCTGCAGGCCATAGACAAAGAGTGAGCTGCTCAACTCCTGATAATCGGAACAGAGGGAGGATACATAGTTCTTCGTATTGAGAAGATTCTCCAGGTCTCTCCCCACTGCCCCCTTTACCTGTCTGAAGGTGGTCAGGCGATACTGGACAGGCTCATGGGAGGTCCCCGGTTCGTTGTCGATGAGCCTGTCCAGCAATGACGCCTGGATATTCTGCTGGTTTTCCTTCATTCGTTCGCCTTGTCCTGCGGTTAGACTTTTTTATTCAACTGAAGGTCCCAACCCGCCGCGACATTGCCGCCGGCGGTGCCGTCCGCCCGCTTCTGCTGCACATAGGTCAACTCGACCTTGCCGTAGTTGAAGGAGAGCGATTCCGAAGGTTCGCCTCCACCACCGTTGTTGGTTATGGAGCTGATTATGCAGTTGGTCAGCTTGTATTCCATGTATTTCACCTTGTCGCCGCCGGCCCGGCAGAGTTCGAGAATCACGGACTTGACGTGCTGGCCGCCGGCGCAGGCGAGCGCCAGCTTGGGTGTTGCCATGTCCAGAGTCTTTACAATGGAGAAATCATGGAAATTAGCCCGCTCATGGCTTGCCCCGCCCGACGAACTGGCGGAGCCCGACGCCGGCTGGTTAGCCCCCCAACTGTAAGAGAGCACCTCTATCCAGTCCTTGTGCTTGTCGTCCGTGCTCTCTCCGGTGATTCCGTCAATCTTCAAGAATGCGTCAAATGCCATCTTTTTATCCTCCTTTGTTTGATGTTTAACCTCTAGGGGGAAACCCCATGAAGATCGCTTAGTGGACAACGGAAAAACGCCCTGTTGAACCGTATCATCCGGATACCGTCCTTATCCCTTTGCCGGGGGAGGGAGGTTTGCCACCAGTCTGAGCGATATGGTCAGTTCATCAAGCTGGTAATGGGGCTTCAGAAAAGCCACGGCCCGGTATGCTCCGGTTTTGCCGGGGATTTCACTGACATCTATCCGCGCCTCGCGGAGCGGGAACTTCGCCTTCATATCCTGGCTGGCATCGTCATCCAGGAGGACATAGTTGCTGATCCAGCGGTTGAGAAAATCCTCGGCGTTCTTTCTGGTCATGAAACTGCCGATCTTGTCCCGCATGATCGATTTCAGGTAGTGGGCAAACCTGGAGACGGCCATTATGTACTGTAGCTGGGAAGAGAGTCTCGAATTGGCGTTTGCGGAGTCCGTATCGTATACCTTCGGCTTGTTCGCCGTCTGGGTGCTGAAAAACGCCGCGTAATCCGTATTCTTGCAATGGACCATGGGTATGAATCCCAGGTCCGCGAACTCCTTCTCTCGACGGTCCGTGATCGCGATCTCAGTGGGGCATTTGAGTGCCACGTCCCCCTCATCGGTCTTGAAGGTATGAACAGGGAGCCCCTGGACAAGCCCTCCCCCCTCCACGCCCCTGATGGCGGCGCACCAGTGGTACTTTGCAAAGGCGTCTGTAAGCCTCGCCCCCAGCGCGTAGGCAGCGTTCCCCCAGAGGTATTTGCTGTGGTCGGTGCCGTCCACGTCTTCCTCGAAATTGAAGTTTTCCACCGGGACATTCGCCTGCCCGTACGGAAGGCGCATAAGGATGTGCGGGAGGGCGAGACCCACGTACCGCGAGTCTTCCGAATCCCTGAACGACTTCCACTTGGCATACTCCACACTCTGGAAAACCTTGGCCAGGTCGCGCGGCCCCCCCAGTTCGGTAAAGGTGTCCCAGTTGAACATCGCCGGCGAAGCAGCCGAAATAAACGGCGCATGGGCCGCTGCCGCCACCTCGGATATTTTTTCCAGCAGAGTCAGATCCTGGGGGTGATTGCCGAATTCATAGTCCCCAAGCAGGGCGCCATAGGCCGACCCGCCGAACATCCCGAACTCGTCTTCGTAGATCTTCTTGAAGAGGGTCGACTGATCGAACTCGCTCGCCTTTTCCATATCCTTCAACAGGTCCTTCTTGTTGACGTTCAACACCCTGATCCGCATCATCTCACCGGTTTCACTCTGCTGCACCAGGTAATTGAGCCCCCGCCAGGATGACTCGAGTTTCTGGAAGTCGGGGTGATGCATGATCACATTTAGTTGCTGTGAAATAAGCCTGTCGATCTGGGCTATCCTGGCGTTGATCATCAGCTCGGTGTCCTTTGAGACGGTCACGCTCCCGTCCATGACCTGCTTGACGAACTCACCGAGCACGTCTTTCGCCCACCCCTTCTGACTCTCGTCACGCGCCATCCGCCCTTCCTGGAGTATCTGATCAAGAAGGCTCACCTCCCGGGTCTCTTCCTGCGCCTGTTCCGTCTGTTGCTGTTGGTCCTTCTCCTGCTCTCCCATACTCATCCCTCCTTTTATTCTTTGGTTTCCTTGTCCGATGGGTTTATCACTCCGGTCTCCTGCCCGAGCTTCTGCAGAGAATCGGTGTTGGCCATGACCTCCTGAAGGAGTTCATCCAGCTTGTCGTTCCCATCCAGTTTGTTCAAAAGATCGGAGAGGCGGCCCCGCGCCTCGACCAGCTTCCTGAGTGGGGTAACCTGCTGAGCTACCTGTTCGGGATGGAAGTCATCAAGGGATTTGAAGCGAAGCTCTACCGCCAGCTTCGAGTCGTCTCCAGTCAGCTTGTTTTCCACTTTGAAGGCGGCGCGAGGCTTCATGGCCGCAAGTACTGTGTCGAAGTTGTCCCGATCTATCTCCACGAACTTCCTGTCCTTCAACTTTGGAAGCGGGTCCTCCGGTTTGCCTGAGAGATCCGCGAGTACACCGACAACGAATGGGATCTCCTTCATCTCGATGGCGTCACCCACCTCCACATCGTACGTTATCTGCACCCTGGGGGCCCTGACCCTGTCGATCTTGTGCTGCAGACTTTCTTTCTTTGCCATCTCTTTTCCCTCCCTTGCGAGATTTATTTCCTGTAAACAAGCGCCTTTGTAACATCCATGGTGCATATCCTCTTAAATAGCTCATTCCCTCTTGATATATTCTCGTCAGCGGGTTCTCCGCTCATCAGACACTGATAGAGCGCCTCAAGCACCTCGGCTATCCAGAGCGGCGATTCCCAACGTTCCAGCTGAAGCTCGGCGATCATTGCGTGGAGCTGTTCCACGATGGGGAGAGCCAGGTCCGGCCTCTCCGCCTTCAGGCAGAGTTTCGCAACCAGGAAACGATAGCGGTTCCGTCCCCTTTCCGAAGGCTGGCTGTTGGAAATGGAGAGAAGCCAATCCAGAGCCTCCCTGAATCTCCCCTCCGCTGTTCGCCGTAAGGCCTCCTCCCATATCGCCTCCTCCTGGGACGGCGTCTCCGCAATCGGTTTCGGCGTGGGGATGCCGAGTGGCGGGGAATCCGCCGAATCCGAAACCGTTGGTTTCGTTGCCACGGAGAGCGGTTTATCCCCCGCTGCCGCTGCATCCACAGCGGACGACGGTACGGATGGGGCTGGATGCTGCGAAGTCTCCTTGTCAATCACCGCGGAGCTCTCCGCTGGGGAGAACCTGCGGACCAGGCGCTCGCACTCATCTATGACCTCCCCCAGATCCGACAGCCTCGGGGCATCGTTCCCGAATTTTTCGTCAACGATCGCATCCAGCTCCTTGAAGGCATCCCGGCAGAGTGCCAGATCATCGGCAAGCGCCCTGAAAAAAGCAGGTGATGTTCTGGCGACAGCGGCATCGAACTCCTCGGCAGGGATCCTCCCTTCGGCCAGCAGTTCGTCACGCCTCCTTTTCTTCTGCTCATCCAGATCGCCGTATTTGTTTTTCGTCTCCGCTTCCGAGCCCACCTCGCGTGATTCCTGCCATTTCAGAAGGGAGTAGCCGGCGGTCGTGCCGGGCTCCGTCAAGGGGACCTGTTTGACCGTGTAACTTACCTTGTCATTGAGGAATTCGAAGGAAGCAATCCTGTATTCAAGATCCCCTTCCTCCACTTCGGGGTAGAGCGTGTCCCAGAATTTCTCCAGAAGTCCCGCAATCACCCTGAGCCCCTTTTCAAGCCCGCTGAACCCCTCGGTCATTACCAGCGACTCGGCAAACCATGCCGCGATCTGAAGGTCTTTGCTCTTCTCTTGCAGAGCATCCAGGGTGAGGGTAAAGACCTTTTCCCAGTCCGAGGACTTGATCTCCCGTTGCCAATCGCCCAGGTCGAGGGGGTCTTCGGCCCGCCTCGCCTCCTTGATGTCATCGTAAACCTGCGTGTAACGCAGATCCTCGCCGGAGGGTTTTTCTCCGGGGATCGGCGCCAGCATCGAATCGGTATCAACTGTTCTTTTCATCTTCCTCCCGCCCACGGGAGAATTCTGATTTCAACTCCCGTATCTCAAGAATTGCCTTCTCTTCCTCCCCGACCAGGAAGACGTGCTGGCCTCTTCCGCTGAAGTACCCGCCACCCAGATCCTGCCAGTCGGTCATCCGCCCGAGGCGCACCAGGTCATCCCCCTCTCCTGGAGGCAGCTGGTAATTAACGGGCAGGTAACAGCTGGTCGTAAGCCCTTCCCATGTGGTTATTCCAGCCGGTGTCCAAAGGGTATCCAGAAGCGTCTTGGGGACCGGGATGGAGAGTTCCCTGAGCGACGTGAAGGGGAGCCAGAGATATTGGTCATGGACAAAAACCTCAAGGAACGACGAGAGAAACGCATCCGCATCACTGATCCCGGTGAACCTACTTTCGTCCAGCGTGCCGGAGACGTCGGAGGCTTGCGCCTCGATCTCACTATACAGCTTTCCGGCCTCTTCTATCTCCCCTCCCTTAAGCTTTCCCCAGGCGACAAAATAGAGATCCAGCCAGGGAGGCATAGTCCCCAGGAATGCTGGCCGTCTCTTGCCCGCGCAAACCTCGGACCTCTCCCTCTCCGCCGAGATGAGGTTTCTATATACCTGCACCCCGATCTCCGTGCTGGTGTTCTGCATTGCCAGGATCTCCAGATGGCGTTCGGCCTTGTCCCATTCGCCGAAAAACAGGAGAACCTGGGCAAGGAGGGTTCTCGACCTTGGATCGGAGGGGGACCCCTTAACCTCTTCGATGAGCCGGGATCGGGCCTCGGTGAGTCTGCCTGCCTTTATCAGTTCCTTGGCGTCCATAAGAGATTTTCCTCAGTCATTGCCGGGATGGTTGCCCCACAGGGTCAGGAAGTCCGATGGTCTCATGGGGCGACGAAAAAAGATAAGGGATGATTCATTGTTCGTCCCTCCGATGAAGAGTGTATTCGGCGCCATATCGAGATTTTTCTTCATGATGGAGTTTAGATGCATTACAAGGAGATGAGAGTCGCATGAACCATCGCTGCCCAGGCTTATAACTCCCATTTCTTCCCTGGATAATTTCCCGGCCTCATCGGCAAATCTCTCCAGAGTCTGCAAAAATACTCCGGATGTCGGCATAACTGCTTTCGTCCCGTCTGCCATTGAGCCGTGATCGGACCAGGAGGGGTCAGGGGGCCTGGTTTTTCCTATTTCTTCTTCAAATCCTCCAACAGTGCTGAATCCACGGGAGGAAACGAACTCGATCCGGCACCACACCTTTTCACACACCGAAGGGAGGATCTCCCAGTGCTCCTCCCAGGAAGGGAGGGGGCCTGTTCCGATAACCAGCAGGGGGTAGGGCCTGCCGAAACTGTCATGGCTGTCACGCAGAAGCCCGCACGCCAGTTCGCCCTTCCCTCTCCCCCTCGCCCAGAAACGCCATGAAAATCCGCTGAACGCCTGCTTACCCCGTTCGGCCAAAGGCGGATACCCCTTCTTGATCCACTCCGAGAAGTCGGAAGACAAGGGGAAACCGCGGCCGACACTGAAAAAATCCTTTGCCGAAGGATGCTTGCCATGGGCCGTCCAGAGCCATTGCGTATCCGGACTCATCAGTCCCAGCACCTGACGATAACCCTCGGCGCCTGTCCGGGTATGGATCTAGCCTGACCGGCAATCGCCTGCCCCCCCCTGACCTGGTAATTGACCAGGATGAACCTGATACCCATTCGTTGCAGGGCCTGCCTTTCGGCCGGAAAATCACCGGGGCTGAATGTATGTCTTCCCCCCCTGAAATCATTCAGAAAGTCCGGAAACGCCTGCGGTCCGCCGTATCGCTTCGTCAGGACGATATCCCCGACGTCTATCTGGAGGACGACATCGCCGCAGGAATCGGGCGACCAGTTGAACGACTTGGTAATGGGGAAGTTGAGGTTCTCCAGGACCTGATTCCCACCGGCGCACTGCATCTCAAGCCGGGTGCTTTGGGGCTTGATACGGGCGTCCGGGTTGGAGTCGGTGGGTAGACCCTTTATGGTTACCCCGAAGTTCTGCTTTTGCACAACCGCAGCCTTGACGTTCGCCCCTTTTTTGAGGAACGAATAGAAACCCTGTTCAAAGGGAACCGTTCCTCTCAGTGCAACCCTGGAGTAATACCCCTTCTGGGGGCTCCAACCGAGAAACGGCGCCGCCGGACCCTTCACGAACTTCCATACCGGTCCGTCAGGCGTGAGGAGATACTGGACAGCCTGCTGGCCTACCGCACCCTGGGCCTCCTGAAGCACCTTTTCTTCCCATTGCCCCTGCATCGAACAGGCGGTTTCACCGAGGGCATAGGCCCACATAAAGTTGATCGGCCCCGTGAAGATGTTCCAGAATATCGCGTCAACCCTGGCCTCCTCGCTGTTTCTCCGGTAGCGTTCGGTTGCATCGTATGCGCCGAAGAAAGGCGACTTGCTCGACGTCGGGTCATCGGAAAACACCTGGAGGGCCATCTGATAAGCCTGGTTTCTGGACTGGGCCGCAGGAGCAATCGCCGTGAGAGCATTACGGTAATCCTGCAGGGACTTGGCCGCCGCGGATTTGGCTTCAAGCATTGCGGAGCCCGTGTTACCCTTGCCGAACAACTTCTCCAGTTTTCCCATGACCTTCTGACCTTGCTCCGTGGTCTTGGTAATCATCGCCCCTGCTCCGGCCCTTGACCTCAGGAGCTGGTACTGGTAAGTCTGCTGAAGCCACGGCGGCACCCCTTCCGTTTCGATCAAAGGTTCCAGCTCGGTTGCCATCCTGTTCAGCAATGCGAAATAGGGCCCCTGATCGGTTGCCATGGTTGCGGCCACATGCTGCCACTCCTTGGCCCCCTTGAGGCATTGCGCTCCTCTCGGAAATATGACCGCGAAATCCTGCCATGCGGATAGAGAACCGCTCCGGTACCAATTCTGGAAGGCCATCCTGTCCTTTTCCAGGAGGGTCGACTCCGGGAGAGCGGAAGCCAACTCATCTATCAGGGAGTCGATCATATCCTTCCCCTTGCGTGTATAAGCCGGGGCGATCTGCCTTTCATCGGCGAGCTTGAGGCTCCCTCCCCAAAAGGACTGGAGCGTTATGGGTGAAACGGAGCCGTCTCTGTTTACCCACTCCACCAGCCATTGGAGGTTTGCCCCCTTTATCGCCATGAGTCGCTGCAACCATGACTGGAGCAGGGATATCTCCTGGTTTATCTCATTGGTATTCGAACGCCAGAGGAGGTAATCCAGGTAGAGGTTGCCGAACGTCTTTCTTATTTCCGCATCGCCACCCGGTAAAGGAGCCTCCATGACATATGTCGGCAGAGGTCTTGCCTTGAGCGCTGCGAGGTCGGGCGCGGTAAGCCGGGTCTTTAACAGATTGATGCGGCGCACCAGATGAACAATGTACTGACCGGTTACATCATCGGACGTGGAAGGGGTGAAGCCGGCAATGGCGCTGAACATTCTTGTGTCATAGGGGAGGAGGAACCGCTCCAGGAATAGTTTGCAGTATTGCGTCTTGAGCCTGGCCTCGACCTTCAGGCTCTCGTTGAGCCCGAACCGTGGAGTCCACCAGTGTGAGTTTTCCGATTCAATGTCGCGTATATTTCGGCGAAAGCGTTCCATGATCGCCGAATCGGTCACGAATTCACCCCTGAATTCGGGGCTCCTGGAGGCCACGTGTGAAGCGTTCCTGATAATATTAAGGTTTTTGACAAAGGAGTAGCTGAGGAGACCCGATACGGTCAGCCACAGGAGGATCCATGAGGCAAGCCCGAGGTTCCTTGTGATGAGCTGCCATTCCAGCGCCCGGCTGGTCGGAGCGAAAAGCCCCCTGTCCTTCGGCAGTATCTTGGCGAAGAAATCATGTAGGAAAAGCCCCTTGCTGGTGCCCGGGAGCACCTCTTTCTCCCCGATGAGGCCGAGGGCCTGGAGGAAATGCGAGTATGGGGTCCCCTCCTGGCGGCCGCTGCTGAAATAGAGCCCCCTGAGGATGGGGGTATCCTGATATGGATTTTCCTGGAACGCGGTCTTTACGAAAGGTTCGAGACCTTTCTTAAGACCTTCGAATTCTTCCGGGAAGAGGAGGTATCCGGCAGCGGCGGAGCCGGTCCCGGGCTGGTTGAGAAGGAGCAGGCGAAGGTGCCTTAATCGCTCGCCAATGCCCGCCATTAAACGGTCAAGGAAACCCGCCACGTCTTTCGAAAGATCCTCATTCACGAAACCCATCGGCTGTTCAAGGCCCTGTTCCGGCAACTGCTCACTGAACTGCGACATCCCCTGGATCAGGTCGCACTTGGTAACCAGAAGATAAACCGGAAACTTGATCCCCAGAACTCTCATCAGTTCATCCATGCGGCGGCGGACTTTCCGTCCGTCCTCGGCCAGTTCTTCAGCGGACGCGCCGAGGAGCTTATCGGCGGCAACCGTCAGAATCAGCCCATGGATAGGCTCTTTTCTCCGGTATTTCAAAAGCAGTGACAGGAATTTCTGCCATTCGTCCTTGTCACTTCCCTCATCGACGGGGATCGTGTACCTGCCGGCAGTGTCGATTATTATCGCCTGCTCGAAGAACCACCAGTCGCAGCTCCTGGTTCCGGAAATCCCCGATATCCGGTTGACATCGAGAAACGGAGATGAGAGACGGGCGCTGCTGATCGCGGTCGTCTTACCCGATCCGCTCTCTCCCATTACGAGGTACCATGGCAATACATAGAGGGGATTGCCATGTTTCTTCAGGTGTGATCGGCGCAGGGTCTCAACCGCCTCTTTCCATTTGTCCTGCAGCTCTTTCAGTTCGTCACGTTCCTGCTGATTGAGCTTCTTCAGACGTGACTCATCCTGCTCGATAACCTGCTGCACGAACTGCTGTTCATTGCGCCGCTTCAGGAGCTTCCTCAGGAAGAGCGCGCCGATGATCAGGCCGACGACCCCCAGAAGGAGAAAAATCCCGACCCACCACGGCCAATCCATCAGAAAGACAAGGGCGAACAGTAAGAGTATGACAAGGAGTACCGCCACACCGATAAGAAAGTACTTCAAAATACTGAGTATGGTATTTTTCAAGTTGCTACCCCGCCTTGAAGAAATTTTCGCCAATCCCGTTAAGGGTAAAGCGGTAAATCAGAAAAAGAACCGCAAAAAGGAGGAGCGGTCCTGCCAGCGCGGAAATGGTTACCAAGGAAAAGCGGAACTTCCTCTTCTGCGGGCCAATCTCCATGGAGCGGGTCGGATATGCCTCGGGGAAGAGTTCCGCCCGTTCGAGGGAAGGGATGCCGACCGAACTCCCAAGGAGGAATTTCAGGTTCGACAGCTTCAATTGCTCAAGAAGGAAGTCGTCCCCCTGGTGGATAAAGCGTCCTTTGAAACCGAGGGCGAGACAGAGGTAATAGACCTCGCGCACGTCCTGCTGATGGAATCCCAGCGCATTCAGCCGCTCAAAGACCTCCTCGCCGGCATCGGTCGTATTGTAATAGAGCCGCTGGAGCTGCTCACGCTGCCACATCCCCTTCTGGTTCCAGGGAGAGGCGAGAATCGCCTCATCCACCCATGCGCAGACCATGAAACGGGCCTGATCGTAATCATCCTGAGAAAATGCGCCTTTCCTCACCAACATCTCACTTTCCGAGAGGAGGCGCTGAATGTCACCCTTTACCTGTTCGAAGGGTGGCTGCCTGGTGCCTGCTTTCTGTTGAAAGTAGGCCACATAAGCAACCAGCGGCATAAAACAGTCAGTTAAATGCATACTAGGCTCCGATCTTTTCTAATTCAGTCATCCGAAAAAGGTCCGATACGCCAGTAATAGCGTGACGGAATATTCCAAACTTTATTGGTATAGTAGTCTCGCTGATACCATGCGCGTATTTCAGCTGCATGGGGGTGTAGTGTGCTTGCAGAGGCCGGATCAATATATTTTTTGTCAGTTCTGGGTTTGGGTATTGATAAAGCGAGGGGCTTCTTGCCGACTTTCATGTTAGCTATGATCGTAAGTTCTCTAAACTGTTTATGTTTAAAGACTTCGTTATATTTATTCTTGGTCCATATGTGCTTTGGAAGCTCATCTGCAAAGAATCTTGCATCTTCCATCGTAAGCGATATATTTTTAACTTTAACAACCTTTACGATGTTGGCAAACCGTCTCACTATGTCGACAGGATGGTCCTTGCCGTACTGTGTACTCAGCCTGAACATCAAAAGTTCTTCAAATCCAAATTCACTGCCGCTCGTCTTCACTGTTGCGCCTGGAACCCATTTTAATTTGTGGTGTTTATCTCTTCTCTGCTCATCAATAGTCACTTGGCCACTATTAAGGAAAGCGATTAAGCTATTGACACGTCTTTGACCGTGTTGGTTTTTAAGATCAGATATAAATAATTGAGCCGCTTCATTCGTTTCCAGAAAAACTCTGCTTGAGGGTTTTTTCACTTGGTTTATAGTATCTTTTACACACTCATCCAATTCTATCATAAGTTTTACGGTATCCTTATCAATCCGCTCAGACATTTTAGCTAGCTCTGCATCTATAAGATCCTTGAATTTTGTCACTGTTGGATTACTTTCGCGTTTTGTTTTTATAATTGTTTTTACTAATTCATCTTTATAATTATCAACATTGTCTATATTAATACCATTTATTTGTGCTCTCAGTTTCAGCGCTTGGTCATCAATATTATTTACAGCATCATTGATAATTTTGCCTGGCACTGACTCTCTACCCTGCTGTTTCAAGTCCCATTGCCCCCAACCGAGGCTATATCCGCTTTTATTTTTTGGATCACCATCATTTGCCATTGATAAGCTATAAGCACCTTTGGTATCCTTTGGTCCTCCAACCTCGTTATACGCCTTGACTCTAAATATCTTTCTTTGAAATACCGACAGTTTTTCCTCAATAGCATTCTTGGGTGCATAGTCATTGGATTTTGATTGATCTTGAGACATATTATTTGACACCTTTCATTTCCATTTCCCTGTAGTAAACGTCAATGACTTTACTGAACTCCCTGTGCTCTTTGATCACTTTTATGACATTTGGCGACTTAATATCCAACGCTTGTTTCTTGCAAAGCTGCTCACCGAAATAGTCATAATCACCTAATTTATGCAAAGGATACTTTGAGCTATTCCCGATGAAGAAAGATGGTCCGGAATTTTTCCTAACACGGGAATTTTCGTATTTATCAATTTTCTTAATCATTTCCTCGACCAAATCCTTGTAGTCCCTGTAATTCATGACCATCAGATTTTTATCCTCAGTTACCGCATTACCGTCTTGCGTCAGACGAAATATCTTTCTTGCGCCTCCGAAGTAGAGGAACATCCTGTCTTCATCCAGTAAAGCCAGAGTTCCACGTTTGAAATACATAAAATTGTGAACATAAGTATCTTCTCCCTTCCAATACCTGGTCATCCACCATGGGTGGAAGTAGAGATATGCTTTCTGCCATAACACCTTGCCGTCTTTATCTGTTTTCTCAAGGACAGTCGGGTGATTGTAGTATGTTGTGTGTGAGGTATCATCAATAGTCCAGTCACTCTCATACTGATACTGCAGCACACCGTCAATTGTCTTTTGTTTGTAATCTCCCTGCCGCCTGTATTGGCCAGTTTCGTCCGTGACTAACCCTTTAATCCAGCGTATCTTGCCGCCATCTTTAAGTGGAATGTCCTTTGATACAAAATCAGAGCCACCTGATGAATGGGTTTGCTTTTTAAGTTTATGGCTTATTCCAGCTTTGTTAATTCTGCTATCTTTTCGATAATTCTTGACAATTCTATTTTCAAAAAACAGGATAAGATCCTTGAGATCAACTGTATTTACTTTTTTATCTCTTATATCATTCCCGTTCCCATCAACTCTGTCAGACTGGCGAACAATGACATCACCATTATTTGCTGGAATAAATCCAATCCATTCACTATCTATATTATCAATAAACACCCTTTCCCATACATCCGGGTATGGCGGATATTGCCTCTCTTCAGCAAATGATGAGTGCATTAAGCAAAGTGTGACAAAGCAGGCGGCAAGAGTGTTTTTTAAAATATGACTACATTTCATTGGCAAACCCTTCATGTAGTATAAGAGCTTCTCAAGGAACGTCTAATTATCTTTTGCAAACAAATAAGCAAACGTACCCCCCTCGAAGGAGAGGTCTGAACATGTCTTGGCTTAATCCAACATAAAAAGCAAATAGTGTTTATGAGGGGTCTCTCTATCTCCCCACCAGCATCAGTTCGACCTCCAGGTCCTCGGGGGCGTTGTCCCAGTAAAGGGCGATGTTATTCCCCTTCTCGATCAGTGCCCATTGATCGCAGTTGCTGTCCACGGCAAAGTAGATGGAATATGACCGGCGCGGCAGCTCCTGGGGCGGAGTGGGAAGGTGTTCGAGCCCGACACCCGGCAGGGCGCGGGCTATCAGAAGCGGCAGCCGCTCCCGCGAGCCCAGCTTGACGACCGTGTCAATGGACTGTATGACCGATTTCGGCTCCTCCTCGGTCCTGAGCACAAGATAGTAACGGTTGCGGCTTTCGAAATGGACCGGCCTCATCTCCGCCGTGAAATACGTGCCGTCGTACAAAAGCTGGATCACGTATTCCGGACCGGCGGTTATCTCATCAAGAAGCCTGCCGATCATAAGCTGCGCAGTTGAAAAGCATTCCCAGAGATTGCGGTGGTCATACACAGGAAGAGAGGTGTCGCTGTTATCCATCGGCTCGCCCATGACATTGATCTTCTCTGAAAAGGAGGAGAGCTCGCCGATAAGTTGCCTGAGATGGCCGTATACGCTCCAGGGATGGACCTGCCTTGTTTCAATGAGATGAAAGAGAATCGGCACATAGCGGTTCAGGGAGCGGAGCGCCAGCAGATAGACCATGTCCCGGGACCCGAACTGGGCATTCTGTATCCCCCGCTGCCTTTTGAACTCCTCGAGCTGCCGACTACGGGATGCAATCTGGTCCCGTATCTCCTTGACGATCTTCAGCAACGGCTCCGAGGCCGAAAGCGTAAGACAGGGAGGGACAAAGCCCGGCGACATTACAATCTCCTCCCCCATCCTTTCCAGTTGCGCGATGGGGATGAGCAGATAATCGCCCAACAGTTCCTGCTCGGTCTCCCAGAATACCTTGAGGACGTAATGAAGCCGTTTCACCTGCCCCGGTGGGCCACCGGCATGGATATCCTTCCACTCTTCGGCGTCCGCAGGGGCTGCAAACCGGGTGGTCACCCCCGACACATCATCCAGGGAGTCCACGACCGTGACGTTTTCTCCGATATTGTTCCATTTCCTTAAGCCCAGGAAGATAGTGAACGGTTTCCCTCCCGCAACCCATGCATCCTCGAAATGACGGGGCTCGACAAGGGCGTTCCCCGGAAAAGCCGCGTATGTTCCGTCCGGGAAAAAGAAGCCCCCCTTTCCAAGCTGGAAGGAACGTGTCCCCAGTGACGCATGCTGTATCTCCATTTCTCCGACCCCCCAGAAATGGGGAGCAAGGTAGTCGAGAAACGGATCGAACAGCATCCGGACACTGCGATCAAAGAGTTGAAAATGGTGGGGCTGGAGAAAAAGCCCCTGATGCCAGAAGATTGGTCCGAAATAATCCATCATTTCTCCCTGATATCCAGAATTCCCCGGGCTCCCAAGTCGATGATCATGTTGATAGATTTGGAAATGGGAAAGAGCCGGACGACATTTTCCTTTTTCATGCTGTAATAACCCGCGACTATTCCCATATACCTCGCGCCCTCGGCATGGTCCTGTTTGTCGCTTACCAGCTGGCCCGGTTGCACAACATACCTCTTTGTGTAGGCTACGCTCCCGTCAAACCGGGTGCATTCGGACAAGAGCTTCTCCATCCCCCCCCTTTCATCTATCAACTGGTTAAAGGCATTGGGGTCTTTCAACTGAAGGGTGCAGAGATAGAGGGTGTGCGAGCTGTTCTGATAGAGATTGAGCTGAGGATCTCCCTTGATGCTGAGATCAACCGATTTCTCGCGCCAGGGCTCGGTTTTGCCGGAGCCCGTCGTTGAGCATGAACAACAGAGTGCCATGCAGATAAACATTGATAATGCCCCTACATATGTTCTCATAATCCGCTCCTTGCCTATTTTCCTTTGTAGTTCTTCTGACAAATCTTTTCAAATTCCCTTAAAAGTTTCTCAGAAAATCGGCCTGTGTCAAACCATTTCCTGCATTCCTGATATTTCACCTGATACGCTTCAAAGATTTCCGCCTTGCGCATGGGCCCGAAGTTGAGAATTGATTTGGTTGAACTGGCCAGGGTTTCCGGGTCAAGTTCGCTAAGCATCTCGCCAACCACTGACAGGGGGGCCTCCTGAAATGCCCTGTGCGCAATCAGGAATGCCTGCTGGATCTGCTCCAGATGCTCTTTCAGGGATGAATTCTCTCCCCCCCTTTCGATCTGGGAGCCAATGACGTGGCGGATGGTCTCAAGCTCGGGCCTCTCTCCCAGCAGGTTCGCATGAATGACCGCGATAATCTGGTTCAATGTGTCAAACAGGGTATTCAGTGAAGCTGCGAACTTCTCCGAGACCTCTTCCGGAGATTGGTCGGAGAGATCAATCCGGGTTCCCGAGAGAAGTGAGAGGATTCTCGCCGTCTCTCCATGCGCAAGGTTCAAGCCTTGGGGGGGAGCGTTATCGGGAAACTTCCCGAGAAGCTCCTCCAAGAGAAGCAACCTCTCGGCCGGCGGCGTCTCCCGGAGCTCCCGTTCCAGATAACTTTCCATGGCCTCTTCAAGGCATGGAGGCTGAGAACGGTTCAGGTTCCTGATCCCGCGGGCCAGATTGTCCAATGACATTTTACTTCCCATATCTAATCTTTCCACCCCTTCGCCTTGACTTTTGGCTTCTGGGGATTGAGAATGACGGTGTCAGGCAGGTCATCCCCGTTTTCAGAATCTTCCATCCCCTCCCCGGCCGGCCCTGCGTCGGCCCCCTCAGCTCCCTCCGGCCGGGTACCAGGCGTCATTATGACAGTCTCCAGCATGGCGTCTTCGCGTTCATCCGGCAGCGCGGCCGTTGACTGTTCCGCCTTCGCACCCCCGGCGGAAAGCACAACCGTCTCAAGTTCTGCATCACTCAAGGGATACCGTGGAGAAGATGGAGTCTGCTCCGTTATTACGACCCTGGATGAAAGCACCACGGTTTCGGTCCATTCCTCATCTTCGCTGAGGGGATAAACCGGAGCGGCAATCTCAGCGGGTGTGAGGATGATGGTCTCCATCATTTCATTATCTTCCTCAGGGCTCTCGACCGGTGTCTCAGTCACTCCCCTTTGACGCCACTTTCCAATAATTCCCTTGAGGATCTTATGGATGTTCTCATCCCCGACTGACTGGTCAACCCGCACAGGTGCATCTTCCCGGACAGGTGATCCCCTGAACATGGCAACCCTCACCTCGGTGCGGAGAGTCTCTAATTCCGTGAAGAAGCTGCCGGGCAACCATTGCCTGCCAGGGAGTATCGCCGATTGCAGAAGAGTGAAGCCGAGCATGAGCGACTGCTCCCAGAGCGGCAACCAGTGGCGGTCCACTTGCTTTCCTTCAGGATTCCAGAAGATTTGCTCCGGCGCATATACGGGGTTGGATAACGATTCCACGGCAGGGAGGCCATCCTTGAACGAGGCCGTTTCTTTAAGGGAGAGCATGAGGTCCCTGCTATCCTGCCTGCTATTGACCAAAAGCGCATAGAACCACAAAAGTCCCGCCTGGAGGAGTCTGGATGAAGCGGGTTTGGGGAAGAACTGTGAGATGCCCGAAGGCCTGACGATATCCAGGAACTTTGTCCCGAAGTTCCAGAAAGAAGGAAGAAGCGCGCTCTGGCCGGGGAGTCTGACCCATATCCGATCAATGGTCAATTCAATCTCCGGATGCCCGGTAATTCCCGGCTGGGGGAATATCTGCCGGAGGAGATCGCCAAGGAATGACAGTTTCAGAAAAAGCGCCTCCAGAAAATACCTCTCGTCATGGGCGGGGAAAAGAGTGATGCCCGAGAGCCCGTCCCTTTGGATGTTTTCCAGGCATTTAACTCTCCCATGCTCGCCTTTTGCGGAAAGGGCGCTTTTCAACTCATCAAATGACGCCCCGGAGATGAGTGGCAGGAAATCGAGTGCGGGTAGCGACATGGAGTCGAATATCAGGAGATAGAAAGGATAGAATGAGAACGGGACGATCCTTGCTTGGGCCGCGCGGCTGTCACCGTAACATTTGTCATGATCCGGACAACGGATACACGGGAAGTCGCCGGCAGGGGTACTTCCTTCCCGCAACTGTCTGAAGTTATTTATTAAGGCACTCTGGTCGTGAAGGGTTTCGGGATCGTCATTGCCCAGTTCGCGGACATAAAATTCGTTCGCACCTTGCGTGCCGCACGATACGCAGTGGAGATAACGCTTTGTGGAGCCTGAATAGGGGCGGAGCCCGGATGAGAGAAGGAGGTCGTCATTCTTACACAGAGTGAGGGGATGGCCGCAAAGGGGACAGGGGGGATGAAAGAAGAGTCTTCTCGTTTTGCAGTAGAAGAGGGATGAGAAGGGATTGGGTATGCCGTTGTCGTCTGTCTGACAGGAAAGGAGTATCCGGGAAGCATCGTCACTTTCATCCACATGAAGGGAAAAAGCATGCCGCCAGGCTTCATCGATGTCCCTGTTCGTCAAGGGCCATAATTCATCCTTTTCTATGTCATAGCGGTCTTTCTGGAGGAGGAGAAATACCCTTTTCAGTGCGCATCCGGAATCGGTGACAAATGATGCTTCCAGCACCCTGGTCAGCGGGTCGGAATCGTGCAGGATGTTGAAGGGGGTTGATCTGTCTGTATCCGACGGAACGACGGAGGTCAGGGAAAGCCCGACAGGAGGGCTGTTCTTAACCCCTGACAGGAATGGGAGGAGAGATATCTCTCGAATTCCGTCGATCCGTGCGTTCATGGATTAATCACCAGTTTCAATCAGGTCATCAACGGGGAGCAAGGGAGACCGCCGCGGATATCCGGCTGGTTACTCTATGTGACTTGATGACCTGAAATGCCTTGAAGCCATAATTCCAAAGGTCAAGACAGGCGAAGGAGACGCGCCGGTCTTGACGGTTTCATGAGATCAGCTACAGCCTTGAGCGAACGGTTTCATCAGAAAGATTTTCGGGCAGTTACCTCGACAAAGAAAGATCAGAATTTATCCTTGAATTTCGACCAAATGGAGACGGAAGATTTCTCTTCGGACGTTCCTGTTTTTTTTGCGGCGGCGCTTTCCTTCATTCGGTCTGTTGAAGAGACCTCGGGAGGGGGTTCGGCCACTTCAGCGAGACGTCCCTCCCCAAGAAAACAGAATGCAGGTCCCTGGGGGGTAAGGGAGATTATATCGTTGAGATTCAGAGGGGCCTGGAAATCAATGGCTCTACCGTTGATCCGGATCTGATTCTGGCCTGACAGGTCCTTGATCCAGTACTGGCCATGGTAAAAGAGTATCTGCATATGCTGGTC
>Ga0210377_10001276_pt1 | contig 23024 bp, 24 predicted proteins | sample PLM4_65_b1redo_FD_155480 | JGI IMG/M metagenome (GOLD analysis project Ga0210377, IMG submission 155480) | Groundwater sediment microbial communities from an aquifer in East River, Colorado, USA - PLM4_65_b1 redo | ecosystem: Environmental > Terrestrial > Soil > Riparian zone | place: USA: East...
CGGCCACGCCCAGGCGCGCGGCGGCGCGCGCGCGAGCCTCGGCGATGAGCTTGGCCGCCGCCAGCGCCGCCGCGTTGCCGGCGGTCACGGTGCCGCGCGAGCCGTAGGTGCCCACCCCGCTCTCGACGGCGGCGGTGTCGGCGTGGCGGACGCGGAAGCGCGCCGCGGGCAGGCCGAGCCCCTCGCCGAGAATCTGCGCCAGCACCGTCTCCAGCCCCGGCCCCATGGACGACGCGCCGGTGTCCACGACCAGCGTGCCGTCGGCGCGCGCCTCCACCTGCGTGGTCTCGAACGGGCCCAGACCGGTCTTCTCGACGTACACTGCGAGGCCGATGCCGCGCCGGAGCCCGGGCCGCGCGTTGAGCGCCACCTGCTCCGCACGCGCTTGGTCGTAGTCGAGGCGGCGCAGCAGCTCGGCGAAGAGCGCCGGATAATCGCCGGAGTCGTAGACCGTGTTGACGCCGAACGACTTCGTGCCGCAGTCGTACGGCATCTCGTCGGGCCGGATCAGGTTGCGGCGGCGCAGCTCGGCCGGATCGAGGTCGAGCCGGGCGGCGCCCTGGTCGAGGAGACGCTCGCGCACGAAGTTGCACTCCGGGCGCCCGGGCGAGCGCAACGTGCCGGCCGGCGTCTTGTTGGTCACCACCGACCACAGGTCGCACGCGTAGTTGGGCACGCGATAGGGCCCGGGCAGAAGCGAGGCGCCGAACTCCGCCGGCACCAGGGCGGCCGTGCGCACGTAAGCGCCGATGTCGGCGTGGATCACCGCGCGGATACCGGCGATGCGGCCGTCGGCGGCGAAGCCGATCTCGATCTCGTAGGTGACCTCACGGGCGTGGTTGGCGGCCATGAGGTTCTCGCGCCGGCTCTCGATCCACTTCACCGGGCGGCCAAGCTTGAGCGCGGCCAGCGGCACCAGGATGTCCTCCGGATACAGCTCGCCGCGCACGCCGAAGCCGCCGCCGACGTCCACCTCGGTGAGCCGCAGCGCGCCCGGCGGGATGCCGAAGATCGGCGCCAGGATCGTGCGGTTGATGTGGATGCACTTGGTGGAGCCGATCAGGTGCAGCTCGCCGCCGCGGGGGTCGGGCGGCACCGCGACGAGCCCGCGGGTCTCCAGCGCCGCGGCCGTCTGCCGCGGGTAGTAGAACTGCTCGCGGATGACGACGGCGGCGCCGGCCAGCGCGGCGCCGGCGTCGCCCACGCGCATGGTGATGGTCGCGACGTTGTTGGAGTCGGTCCCCGCGAACAGGCGCGGCGCGCCCGGCGCCATCGCGTCGGCCACCGACGGGCAGGCGGCCAGCGGCTCGTAGACCGCGTCGATCAGCTCCAGCGCGTCGCGCGCCAGGTACGGGTCGTCGGCCACGACGAGCGCCACCGGCTCGCCGACGTAGCGCACGACGGTGCGCGCGATCGCCGGCTGCAGGTAGCGCTCGGTGCCGGCCGGCGCCGGCACCCGGTTGGGGATGATGGCCGCGGCCGGCACGTCGGCGGCGGTCAGCACCGCGTGCACGCCCGGCAGGTCCCGCGCCCGCTTGGCGTCGACGGAGACGAGGCGGGCGTGGGCGTGGGGCGAGCGCAGCACGGCGGCGTGCAGCATGCCCGGCACCGTGACGTCATCCACGAACCGGCCGGTGCCGGTCACCAGCGGCTCGCCGCCGAGGCGAGGGTGCGATTCGCCGATCATCCCCCGACGGCCTCCCAGTGCTTCGTGAGCAGCACCGCGACGTCCGCCGGCCGCTCGAGCTGCCACCAGTGCGAACAGCCGGGCAACGCCACGAAGCGCGCGTTGGTCCGGGCGGCAAGGCGCTCGCCCCACGTGGGCGCGGCGTACGGGTCCAGCTCGCCCCACAGGATCAGCCCCGGCGCGCTGAGCTTGCCGAGGTCGGGCCCCCACTCCTCGCCGACCTTGATCGCCGAGCGGTAGAGGCGGAGGATGCAGCGCTTCATCGTGTCGTCGACGTGCGCCGCCGCCTCGCGCGCGTCGTCCGGTGGCACCCCCGCCGTGGCCAGCGCGCCGCCGAGCGTGGCCGGCGTGAGCTGGGCCATCACCTTCTCGCCGACCTCGGGCGTCTGCCAGGCCTGCGCGGTCTTGTGCCACACGTACTCCGCGTCGAGCGGAGCGGCGCCCGCCGTCCAGGTCCGCACGCGGTCCGGTCTCAGGCACGCCGCCCGGACGACGAGCAGCGCGCCCCAGTCGTGGCCGACGAGATCGACGGGCCCGTCGTGGGCGAGGATCTGCTCGACCAGCCAGGCGGCGTACGCGTCCTTGGTGGGATCGAACCCGGCCGGAACCGGACCGCCGAAGCCCGGCAGCCGCAGCGTCACGACGTCCGCGCGGCCCAGGCGCGGGAGCACCGCGTGCCAGACACGCTCGGTGTCGGGGACGCCGTGGACGAGCAGCGCCGGCATCAGCGCGGACCGAACTGAATGACGGCACCGCCGGCAACGATCATCCCGAGACCGACCCAGGTGGAGGGGGGCACGGACTCCTGGAAGAAGAACCGCCCGAACAGCACGCTGACCAGCGCGAACACGGCCACGTAGACGCCGAGGAGCCGGGAGAAATCCCAGGTGACGACGTTGATCAGCACGCCGTAGGCGGCCAGCATCACGCAGCCGGCGGCGATGAGCGTGCCCCGCCCGCCCCGCAGCCCGCCACGGATCGTGGCGTCGCCGCCGACCTCGAGCAACGCGGCGCCCACGAAGATCAGCCAGGCGAGCAGCGGCCAGCGCCCGCTCACGCGCGTTCCTTGGCCGCCATCTTCGCCTTCAGCTCGGCGGGCGTCAGCCGGACGATGTCCTCGTTCTGGTGGGCGTAGAGCTTGTACGTGTCGGCATCGTCCGCGTCGAGATTCACGCGGCCGGCCAGGACGTCGGCTTTCCAGCGCGCGTGCTCGGGCTCGCGCGCGTGGAACTCCGGCATCACCTCGCGCGCGAACAGCTCCAGGCTGCGGCAGATGTCCTCGTGGGCGGTGCGGCCAGCCTGGGCGAGCAGGATCACCTGGTCGACGCCGGTCGCCTCGAACTCGCGCAGCCGGCGGCGGATCGTGTCCGGCGATCCGATGAGACCGCTGCGCAGCGTCTCCTGCGCCTTGTCGGTGTGCCGCCACTCCTGGTAGGCCTCCCACATGTTCCCCTCGCCCGGATTGGGAATGCCGTGGCGACCGTAGTGGCTGAGACAGAACACGAAGAAGGTCCAGCCCGAGGCCTTCGCCAGCGCCTCCTCATCGGTCGGCGCGCACATGAAGCCGCTGACCATGGCGATGTTCGGGTTGGTCGGATAGTCGGCGAGCTTGGCCTGGTTCTTCGTCAGCTCGAGGTAGTACCGGTTCACCCAGGCGTGGGCGGCCTCCGGCGAGACGAACTGGAAGCCGAGCGCGCCCATGCCCCAGCGGCCGGCGCTGGCGATCGTCGTGATGTTCGAGCAGGCCACCCACAGCGGCGGGTGCGGCTTCTGCATCGGCTTGGGGACGACGTTGCGCGCCGGGAAATCGAAGAACTCGCCGTGCCATTCCCAGCGCTGCTCCGTGAAGGCCGGGACCAGCGCGCGGACCGATTCCTCCCACACCTCGCGCTTGTCGCGCACACGCCGGCCGAAGGGGTGCAGCTCCACGGGCCCTTGCCCCTCGCCGAGCCCCAGCTCCACGCGCCCGCCCGAGAGCAGGTCGAGCGTGGCCACGCGCTCGGCGACGCGGATGGGATGGTTGGTCGGGAGCTGGATGATCCCGTGGCCCAGGCGGATGCGCTGCGTGCGCTGCGTCGCCGCGCCCAGGAACACCTCGGGCGCCGAGCAGTGCGAGTACTCCTCGAGGAAGTGGTGCTCGACACACCACGCGTAGTCGAAGCCGAGGCGATCGGCCAGCTCGATCTGCGCCAGCGCGTCTTGAAGGAGCTGGTACTCGCTCCGCTCGCCCCACGGGCGGGGCAGCTGCAGCTCGTAGAAGATGCCGACCTTCACCCGGGCCTCCTCGTCCTGGCCGCTCGATCACCTTCGGCCGGCACCGAGGAGCGTACGGGACGAGGGGCGCCAGGACAAGCGGTGGTCAGTGCGTGGCCGACACCTTGCCGGTCTTCTCGTACCGCTCGACCGCCCTCTTCAGATCGCGATACTCCGAGCACGGCAGGAGGCACAGCGAGTCGAGGCGGGCCAGGTGCTCCTTGGCCTTGGCGACGTTGCCGAGCATCAGGTAGGCCTCGCCGATGTACTCGTGCGCCCCTCGATGCTTGGGGTCGATCGCCAGCGCCTTTTCGTAGAGGGGCAGCGAGGCGGCGGGATCGCCGTTGCGGCGGGTGGCGTACGCCAGCCAGTTGAAGGCGTCGGCGTTGCTGGCATCGCGGCCGACTACCCGCCGGAGCAGCGGGATCGCCTCCGCAAACTTGTTCACCTTGATCGCCGTCACCGCCGCCGTGTAGTCGGGGTCGATCGGCTTGCCGCGTGGCGGGTTCGCGCGCTCGTCGTCGCCGCCGCCCCCGCCACCCCCACCGCCGTCGGCGCGGGCGTGATCGGCCAGTCCGGTCCCGAGCAGGAGCATCACGATGACCGCCAGGATGGCCCCTCGTCGCCACGCCATGGTCATGGCGCCCTCCATTCCTCTCGCGCAGGGTGGGTTTCGCTCGGTTATCTGGGAGCAACGCTGGGTGGCGCCCCGGCGTTCCCTGACGGCGAGAGTACCGTATGATGGCGGGCCATGAGCGAAGAGACTCTCCGGAAGCTCGCGCTGCAGGTGCGCAATTGGGGCAAGTGGGGGCCCGACGACGAGATCGGCACGCTGAACTACATCACGCCGGAGTCGATCGCCGCCGCCGCGCGGCTGGCCACGACCGGCAAGGTGTTCGCGCTCGGCATCCCGCTGCAGCGCGAGGGGCCGCAGAGCGGCACCCGGCAGCGCTTCAACCCGATCCACGCGATGTTCCGCGACGGCGGCGACCAGCCGAAGACGCCGGCCGAGGTGGCCGCCATGCAAGGCTACGGCGGCTCCGACGACTGGATCGTCATGCCGCTGCAGTCGGTCACGCAGTGGGACAGCCTCGCCCACATCTTCTACGAGGGCAAGATGTGGAACGGCTACGACGCCACCCTGGTGACGAGCAGCGGCGCCGCCCGGAACAGCATCGACAAGACCACCGACAAGATCGTCGGCCGCGGCGTGCTGCTCGACGTGGCGCGCCACAAGGGCGTGCGGGCGCTCGAGCCGGGCTACGCGATCACGGTGGCCGACCTCGAGGCCACGGCCGCCGCCGCCAGGGTCCAGGTGCAGCGCGGCGACATCCTGCTCGTCCGCACCGGCCACATGAGCCGGTACCTCGACAAGAAGGACTGGCGCCACTTCGACCTGGACGATTTCCCCGGTGTGTCGGCCCACGTGGCACCGTGGCTGCATGCCCGGGAGATCGCCGCGATCGCCAGCGACAACTACGCGGTGGAGGTTCGGCCCTCAGAGATCGCGGGGTTCCGCAACCCGTTCCACGTCCTGGCCATCCCCAACATGGGGCTCACCCTGGGCGAGATCTTCTTCCTGGAGGACCTGGCCGCCGACTGCGCCGCCGACGGCCGCTACGCGTTCCTGCTGGTGGCGCCGCCGCTGCCGGTCACCCGCGGGGTGGGCACGCCGATCAATCCGTACGCGATCAAATAGGCTATGAGTTCCGGCCCGGACCTGAGTAATGATAGACGGGCCATGCGGATCCTCGTCGTGGACGACTCCTCGCCACATCGACGGATGCTCACCGCGCTGTTCGGGCAGGCGGGCCACGAGGTGCTCACCGCGGGCGACGGCACACTGGCGCTGGAGATTCTCGAGCGCGAACCGATCGACGCGATCGTGTCCGACGTGAAGATGCCCAAGATGGACGGCTTCCAGCTCTGCCGCGCCATCCGCCAGGACGCGCGCTGGAAGCGGCTGCCGTTCATCTTCTACAGCAGCATCTTCATCGGCGACCCCGCCCACGACTTCGGCCGCGACCTCGGCGCCACCGCCTACCTCGACGCCAAGGAGATCGCCCCCGACCAGGTGGCGCGCGAGCTGGAGAGCCTGGTCGACCGCCACGTGCGAGCGGAGTACGACGAGACGCTGGGACGCCTGCTCGACGACGTCGAGTTCGCCCGGCGTTACCACCAGGTCGTCCTCGACTCCCTGGCCCACGGCGAGGCCGAGGACCTGCGCGAGCTGGTCGCGGCCAGCGCCAAGGCGCTCGACGTCGTGGTGGAGCGGCTGGACCTCGAGCGGCGAACGATGGCCGAGGCCCAGCGCACGGTGCAGGGCGCCGAGCTGGCCCTGCTCAAGGAGCTGGGCGAGTACCTGGGCGACCGCATCAACAACCCGCTGGCGGTCATCCTGGCCAGCGCGCAGCTCTTGCAGATGAAGGAGCGCTCGACGGCGACCAACGAGGCGGCCGACCGCATCGGCGAGGCGGTCAGCCGGATCAACAAGGTCGTGCGCGAGATCGCGGTCCGCAGCGGCGAGGCACCCCGGATCTGACGTAGCCCGGCGGGGCGCTACCCGATGCCGAAGGCGTCGAGCCCCGTGATGTCCCGCCCGATGATCAGCGTGTGGATGTCGTGCGTCCCCTCGTAGGTGTTCACCGTCTCCAGATTCAGCATGTGGCGGATGATCGGGTGCTCGTCGACGATGCCGGCGGCGCCCAGGATGTCGCGGGCGAGCCGCGCGGCGTCGAGCGCCATCTGCACGTTGTTCATCTTGGCCATCGATACCTGCTGGGGCCGCAGCGTGCCGGCGTCCTTGAGCCGGCCGAGCTGGAGCACGAGGAGCTGGGCCTTGGTGATCTCGGTGATCATCCACACGAGCTTCTGCTGCACGAGCTGGAACGAGGCGATGGGCTTGCCGAACTGGATGCGCTGCTGCGCGTACTGCAGCGCCCAGTCGTAGCAGGCCATGGCGGCGCCGATCGCGCCCCACGCGATGCCGTAGCGCGCCTGGTTGAGGCAGCCGAGGGGTCCGCGCAGCCCCTTCACCGTGGGGAACTTGTTGTCGAGGGGGATCGTGCAGTCCTGGAAGGCCAGCTCCGAGGTGATCGAGGCCCGCATCGAGAACTTGCCGTGGATGTCGAGCGTCGAGAAGCCGGGCGTCCCCCGCTCGACCAGGAAGCCGTAGATCTCGCCGTCGTCCTCCTTGGCCCACACCACGGCGACGTCGGCGATGGAGCCGTTGGTGATCCACAGCTTGGTGCCGTTGAGCACGTACCTGTCGCCGGCGCGCCGGGCCCGCGTCTTCATCCCGCCGGGGTCGGAGCCGTGGTCGGGCTCGGTGAGGCCGAAGCAGCCGACTGCCTCGCCGGTGGCGAGCTTCGGCAACCACCGATCCTTCTGGGCCTCGGAGCCGTAGGCGTAAATCGGGTACATGACCAGGCCGCTCTGCACGGAGGCCGCCGAGCGCAGGCCGGAATCGCCGCGCTCCAGCTCCTGCATGATCAGCCCGTAGGCGACGTTGTTCAGGCCGGCGCAGCCGTAGCCCTTGAGCGTGGCGCCGAACACGCCGAGCTCGCCCAGCTTGGGGATGAGCGCGGTCGGAAACGTCCCCGCCCGGTGGTGCTCGGGCACGATCGGCAGGAACTCCGCCTCCACCCAGTCGCGCACGGCGTCCCGGATCATGCGCTCGTCCTCGGAGAGCAGCCCCTCGATGCCGTAGTAGTCGACGCCCCGGAACTTCTCCATGCCCTGTCCCTCGGTTACAGCTTCAGTGGGTTGAAGTCGGTGTGGTAGTCGAACGTATCCACCTGCTCGCGCGATTTCAACCACGCCACCGCCGCGTACGTGAGGGGCGTGGCGGCCGCCTCGTAGGCGACCTTGACCATCCACTGGGCGCCGACGATCCCGGCCAGCGCGGCCGCCGGCACCGCGCCGGCGAAGGCCAGCGTGACGAACACGGCGCTGTCGAGCCCCTGCCCGACCACCGTGGAGCCGATCGTGCGGACCCACAGCCAGCGGCCACCGGTGGCGACCTTGAGCTTGGCCAGCACGAAGGCGTTGGCGAACTCGCCCACGAGGTACGCGACGAACGAGGCGAGCAGGATACGGGGCGCCTGGCCCAGGATCTCCTGGTACGCCGCCTCCCCTTTCCAGAACGGCGCGGCCGGCAGCTCGCCGCCCAGCCAGACCGCGGCGACCATCAGCGCGTTGCAGGCGAAGCCGAGCCAGATCACTCGCCGGGCGGCGGCGTAGCCCCACACCTCGGTCAGCACGTCGCCGAGCACGTAGGAAATCGGAAAGATCACGATGCCCGCGGTGAGGGTGAGGCCACCGACGGTCACGAGCTTGGCGGCGATGATGTTGGCCGTCAGCAGGCAGGTGACGAAGAGCGCGGTGCACGCGATGAAGCGCCACGACATGGCCGTTCGATCATACTATGGCGCTGTGGAGGGCAGGCCGCGGGCGGTCGTGCTGCTCAGCGGCGGCGTCGACTCGGCGACCGCGGCCGCGCTGACGGCGCGCGACGGCTTCGCGCTCTACGCGCTGACGTTCGCCTACGGCCAGCGCCACGCCGCCGAGATCGAGGCGGCGCGCCGCGTGGCCCGCGCGCTCGGCGTCGCACGTCACGAGGTGCTGACGATCGATCTACGCGCGTTCGGCGGCTCGGCGCTCACCGCGGACATCGACGTCCCCAAGGACCGGACGCCGGAGGCGATGGCGCACGGGATTCCCGTGACGTACGTGCCGGCGCGCAACACGATCTTCCTGGCGTTCGCGCTGGGCTGGGCGGAGGTGCTGGAGGCGAGCGACATCGTCATCGGCGTCACGGCGATCGACTTCAGCGGCTATCCCGATTGCCGGCCGGAGTACATCGCGGCGTTCGAGCAGATGGCGACGCTCGCGACGCGTGCGGGAGTCGAAGGTCGGCAGCGGGTACGCATTCGCACGCCACTGATCCGCCTGACCAAGGCTGAGATCGTCCGCGCGGGCACGGCCGCCGGCGTGGACTACTCGCTCACGCTGTCCTGCTACGAGCCGGCGCCGGACGGTGCCGCCTGCGGCCGCTGCGACGCCTGCGCGCTGCGACGCAAGGGCTTCGTCGAGGCCGGCGTGCCCGACCCCACGCGCTACCGGCGCTGACTCACGCGCCGGAAAACTTCTGCGAGTTGCCCATCGCGGGCCAGACGTAGCCCTGCACATTGGCCAGCACCTGGCGGATGTGATTGCGGTCGTGGTGGACCCATTCCTGCAGCAGATCGCCCACGCGCAGGCGCCCGACGGTGGGATGGTGGCCTGCCCGCTCGAGGTCGGCGGCGATCAGCCGGCCGACCAGCGTTGCAGCGTCCTCGCGGAGGGCGGCCAGCTCGTCGAGCAGCGCCGCGGCCGGCTTGACACAGTCCCTCCGGGCGGCGGCGACGCTGTCCACGTCCCAACGCTCGAGGATCGGGGTGTCGGCGCCGAGGATAACGCGAATGCGGCCCGCGAAGCCCCGGCGATCGGCCTCGAGCAGGTGGCCGAGCACGCCCTTCACGCACCACTCGCCAGGCGCCGGGTGCCAGGCCAGCACGCGCTCCGGCACCGCCGCCAGCTCCGCGCGCAGCAGCACGACCGCCGCCGGCAGCAGCGCGGCGACCTCGGTGGGTGTCAGCGGGGCGTCGGCCATCAGACGTTGGTGACGATCGAGGGCGGTTCTTCGTTGAGCGCGCGCTTGAGGGCCAGGGCGAGGGCGGCGTCGTGCTCGTGGTTCGTCGCGAAGATCCGGCACTGGGCGACCTTGCCGGGCAGGTACTTGAGGATCTCGCTGAGCGGCTCCTCGGACACCGAGCCGGTCGCCGCGTCGAAGACGTAGATCTGCCGGTCGCCCATCTTGAGCGGGTTGAGCGGGCGCGGGTCCTGCAGCGCCATGTCGATCTTGAAGGGGACGTCGCGCAGCCGGGCCGGCAGGAAACTCTTCACCCGCTTCTCGACCTCGTCGGAGTTCAGGAAGCTCTGGCCCTTGCGCGCCTCGAACTGGTCGAGCACCTCCTCGCCGGCCATGCGCCACTTCAACCGCCGGTCGAGCACGTGGCGCCACTCGGCGCCGAGCGCCCGCCGCTCGGCGTCGTCGGCGTCGTGCCAGCGCTCCACCTCCTCCAGCAGCGTCCACTCGGTGAGGTGCAGGTACGGGTGGAGGTCCTTGCGCAGGTCGTAGGGGAAGGCGATCCGCATCGTGTCGCGGAAGATCTCCTTGAGGTGCAGGTCGATGCCGCGCGTCGTGCGGTGGTAGTAGACGTTGGTGTACATGTAGAAGCGCGCGTTGAGGAACATCACGAACGCGCCGAGCCCGGCCCGGTTCAGCGTCAGCCCCTTCTCGGAGAAGAACGAGTAGTACATGATCCGCTGCACGTCGATCGGGCCCACCGCGATGCCGCACATGTAGGAGTCGCGCAACACGTAATCCATGTTGTCGGCGGTGAAGACACCCGACAGCAGCGGCTTGAGAAACGGCAGCCACTTCGGATGCGACTCCAGCGGGTGGGTGTACGTCTTGCCCATCAGGTAGCAGATCCACTCGGGGTCGATCTGCTCGTCGTTGTCGAACGCGCCGCTGGGGCTGCGCCGCAGACCGCGCAGGGTGTCGGCCAGCTCCTCGCGGATGATGCGCTGGCCGAGCAGCTCGTGGGTGAGGTCGTAGTCCACGAGAAAGTTGTCGTCGAAGAAGTGGCCGAACGGGCCGTGGCCGACGTCGTGCAGCAGGCCGGCCATCCGCAGCAGCTCCTCGATCAGCGGGGCCGACGGCGCGTCGGCGAAGACCGCGCGCAGCGACGGGTAGAGCTGCTGGGCGAAGCGGCCGGACAGGTGCATGGCGCCGAGCGAGTGCTGGAAACGGCTGTGCTCGGCGGCCGGGAACACCCAGCGGGCGGATTGCAGCTGGGGGACGCGGCGCAGGCGCTGCACCCACGGCGTGTCGATGAGGTCCTGCTCGGTCGCCTCGCCGGGGATCCCGCCGGGCCGGGTGTAGACGATGTACTGGTGGATCGGGTCGGCGATGAGGCCGCGTCCCTGGTACGTGTCGGCCGCGCCCTTCATGAGGCCGAGTCTAACTCAGCGGGGCCCCGGATACAGGCGATGGCGGTCGATGGAGCGCACGGTGATGACCTGCACGCGGTCGTCGCGTCGCACGGCGACCTCGATGGTGTCGCCGGCCTGCCGCCGCCACATCCGCTCGTAGAACTCCTCCTGGGAGGCGACGTTCACGCCGTCGACGCCGACGATCTGGTCGCCGCGGCGAAAGCCGGCGGCGCGGGCGGGCCCGGCATCGTTGAAGCCGTCGACGATGACGCGGCCGGGGTGGGCCGCCGTGTAGAGGCCGATCCACGGCCGGGGCCGGCGGCTCACCACGCGGCCGGCCGCCACCAGCTCGTCCTTGACCGCCAGGAACTTCTCGGCGGGAATGGCCAGGCTCACGTGGGGCGGCTCGCCCAGGCGCAGCGACACGATGCCCACCACGCGGCCGCGCTCGTCGACGGCGGCGCTGCCGCCCCACGACGACATCGACGGCTCCAGCATCAGCGCGCGGTCGAGCATGTACTCCCAGAACGCCGAGAAGCGGCGCACGGACTGCAGCGTGGTCGTCACGTGCACGAGGTCGCCGTCCTCGTCCACCCCCACGGTGCCGGTGACCGCCCCCACGCGCAGATCGCCCGAGGGCCGCAGCTCGGCCGCCGGCCACGGCCCCGCGCCCTCCAGGTGCACCACCGCCAGGCCGGTGTCGAGGTCGAGCCCTACCAGCCGCGCCGGCGCCGTGCGGCCGTCACGCAGGTGGGCGTCGATGCGGATGGCGTCGAGCACGACGTAGCTGACGGTCACGGCGTAGCCGCGCGTGTCGAACAGGATGCCGGTGCCGAAGCGCCGGGCGCCGAGCCGGGCCGACGAGGGCCGGTCCCCGGCCGCCTGGACGTGGAGTCCGACGAGCGCGGGCTCGACGCGCTGCACGTAGGACGGCACCGCCGGCAGGTCGTTGGGATGCGGCCGGGCGTCCCGCGCGGCCGGCCGCGCCAACGCCAGCGAGACGGGCACCAGCAGCGCCGCGCCCAGCGTCACCGCGATCCTGACCCGCCGCCTCATCGCCGGCCGTACTGCCGCTCGTAGTACGCGCGAAACTCGCCGGACTTCAGCGGCCGCCACCACGCCTCGTGCTCGCCGTACCAGCGTACGGTGGATTCCAGTGCGGCGGCGAAGGGATGGCGCGGCGCCCAGCCGAGCCGCCCCAGCTTGGCGGCGTCCAGGGCGTAGCGGCGGTCATGGCCCGGACGGTCGGTCACCGGCTGGATGAGGCTCTCGGGCTTGCCGACCAGGCGCAGGATCTCGCGCGTGAGCGCGACGTTGGCCACCTCGTGGCCGCCGGCGACGTTGTAGACCTCGCCCTCGCGCCCGCGGCGCAGGACCAGATCGATCGCCGCGCAGTTGTCGAGCACGTAGAGCCAGTCGCGCACCTGGCGGCCGTCGCCGTAGAGCGGTAGCGGGCGGTCGTCCAGCGCGTTGGTCACGAACAGCGGGACGAGCTTCTCCGGGTACTGGTAGGGGCCGAAGTTGTTCGACGAGCGCGTGATCAGCACCGGCACGCCGTGCGTGCGCCAGCTGGCCAGCGCCAGCAGGTCGCCGCCGGCCTTGGCGGCCGAGTACGGATTGGACGGCTGCAGCGGCGCGTCCTCGCGGGCGGCGCCCTCGGCGATCGAGCCGTAGACCTCGTCGGTGCTGACGTGCACCATCCGCGGGATGCGCAGCTCCCGCACGGCCTCCAGCAGGACGTGGACGCCGAGGACGTTCGTGCGCAGGAACTCGTCGGGGTCGAGGATCGAGCGGTCGACGTGACTGGGGGCGGCGAAGTTCACGATGGCGTCCATCCCGCGCGCCACGTCGCGCACGAGCTTGGCGTCGCCGATGTCGCCTTGGACGAACGCGTAGCGGGGGTCGGGCTCGACGTCGGCCAGGTTGGCGGGGTTGCCGGCGTAAGTCAGCTTGTCGAGGTTGACCACGCTGTCGTCGGGATGGGCGGCCAGGATCGCGCGGATGAAGTTGGAGCCGATGAAGCCCGCGCCCCCCGTCACCAGCAACTTCATCTAGCCGCGGGTGACCTCCCACACGTCGGCGCCCGCGAAGTCCCACGGCAGGCGGCCCTCGTCGCACGAGGACGGCTCGGCCGAGAAGTGCAGGTCGGTGAAGTAGATGACGCGACCCGTCGCCGTGCCCATGTTGCGCACGCCGTGGGCGACGCCGGGCGGGATGCGCAGCAGCCGCGAGGCGCCGTCGCCCAGCACCACGCGCATCCGGGCGCCCTCGGTGCGCGAGCCCTGCCGCGCGTCGAGCAGCACGATGAGCATGCGGTCGCCGGGCGGCACGTACCACACGTCGGTCTGGCGCACGTGCAGGTGAAATGCCTTGATCGTGCCCGGCGCCAGCTCGCTGTAGTTGATCTGGCGCACGGTGAAGCCCTCCAGCCCCTCGGCGCGGCCGTCGATCAGCCGCGCCAGCTCGGTCAGGCTGCCGCCGTCGTCGGCGTGACGCGCGAGCGGCACCAGCGCGACGCCCTCGATGGTGAGGGCGGGGCCGTAGGCTTGAAGCTGGAACGCGCGCTTGGCGTCGCGGGAGATGTCCATCGGCCCGCAGAATAGCACGCGGTCACGGCTCGGCCAGCAAGCGCAGGAGGTACTGGCCGTAGGCGTTGTCGCGCATGGGCTTGGCGATGCGTTCGACGTCGGCGGCGCCGATCCAGCCCATGCGGAAGGCGATCTCCTCCAGGCACGCCACCATCAGGCCCTGGCGCGTCTCCAGCGTCTGGATGAACGTGCCCGCCTGCAGCAGCGCCTCGTGGGTGCCGGTGTCGAGCCAGGCCACGCCGCGGCCCAGCTTCTCGACGTGCAGGCGGCCCTCGCGCAGGTAGGCGGCGTTGACGTCGGTGATCTCCAGCTCGCCGCGGGCGGAGGGCGTGAGCTGCGCGGCCACGTCGATGACGCGGGCGTCGTAGAAGTAGAGCCCCGTCACCGCCCACGACGAGCGGGGCCGCGCGGGCTTCTCCTCGATGGCGACCGCGCGGCCGTCGGCGTCGAAGTCGACGACGCCATAGCGCTCGGGGTCGCGCACCCAGTACGCGAAGATCGTCCCGCCGTCGGTCCGGTCGGCGGCGCGGCGCAGCGACTCGGTGAGCCCGTGGCCGTAGAAGAGGTTGTCGCCGAGGGCGAGCGCGACGGGAGCGCGGCCGATGAAGTCACGGCCGATCAGGAATGCCTGGGCGATCCCCTGCGCCTGCGGCTGCACGGCGTACTCGATGCGGAGGCCGAGCTGGCGGCCGTCGCCGAGCAGGCGTCGGAAATTCGCCTGGTCGTGGGGCGTGGTGATCACCAGAATCTCGCGGATGCCGGCCAGCATCAGCGTAGACAAGGGGTAGTAGATCATCGGCTTGTTGTAGACGGGGACGAGCTGCTTGCTCACGGCCAGCGTCAGGGGGTACAGCCGGGTGCCGGCGCCGCCGGCGAGCACGATGCCTTTTCTGGTATCGCTCATCGAGTTCGCCGAGTATAGCAGCCGCTCTCCGGGCCCGCGAAACGCCGGGGCCGGGCCGCGAAACGCCCTGGGTCGGTTGAATGTCGACCGGGAATGGGGGTAACATCAGCGGGATGAAAACTCTGAAGGAAATGCTGGCGGAGGCCCGGCAGGTCATCCCCGAGCAGGGGCCGGCCGACCTGCAGCGCCGCCTCGCCGCCGGCGAACCCCTCACCGTGATCGACGTGCGTGACCCCGACGAGTTTCGCGACGGACACATCGAGGCCGCCGCCAACATCAGCCGCGGCTTCCTCGAGTTCCGCGTCGGCGCCGCGGTCACCGATCCGACGACGCCGATCGTGCTCTATTGCCAGACGGGGCTGCGCTCCATGCTCGCCGCCAAGGCGCTGCACGAGCTCGGCTATCAGAACGTCGTAAATCTGCAAGGCGGCTTTCAAAAATGGGCGCAGTCGGGGCTGCCGACCGTCAAGGATCAGCCGCTCACTCCCGACCAGCTCCAGCGCTACAGCCGACACTTCCTGCTCAACCAGGTCGGCGACAAGGGCCAGCGGCGCCTGCTGCGCTCCAAGGCGCTGCTCATCGGAGCCGGCGGCCTCGGCTCGCCGACGGCGCTGTACCTGGCCGCGGCCGGGGTCGGAACGCTCGGGCTGATGGACGGCGACACCGTCGACATCACGAACTTGCAGCGGCAGGTTCTGCACACGACCGCCGACATCGGCAAGCCCAAGGTCGAGTCCGGAACCCGAACCCTGAAGGCGCTCAATCCCGACGTCAACGTGATCCCGCTGCCGATGCGCATCACCGTCGACAACGTGATGGACATCATCAAGGACTACGATCTGGTCATCGACGGCTCCGACAACTTCGAGACGCGCTACCTCGTCAACGACGCCTGCTACCTGGCGGGCAAGACGAACGTGCACGGCTCGATCTTCCAGTTCGAGGGCATGGCCACGGTGTTCGCGCCGAACCAGGGGCCCTGCTATCGCTGCCTGTATCCGACGCCGCCGCCGCCGGGCCTCGTCCCCTCCTGAAGCGAGGCTGGCGTCCTGGGCGTGCTCCCAGGCATGATCGGGCTGGTGCAGGCGACGGAAGCGGTGAAGGTGCTGCTCGGCATCGGCGAGCCGCTGATCGGCCGCCTGCTGACCTACGACGCCCTCGGCATGCGGTTCCGCGAGGTCCGGCTGCGGCGCGATCCCAACTGCCCGCTGTGCGGCTCGTCGCCGACGATCAAGGACCTGACGATCCACCACGAGGGCGGCGCGGCGTGCGCGACCTCGCCCAACGGCCAGGGGGAGGCGGTCGGCGCTCCGGCGCGGGCCGGAGGCTAGTCACCAGGCCGTCCGTCCTGATCTGGCTCGACGACGCCGCACCTTACCTACAAGCGGCGGAGGCGGCCGGACTCGGCTCGTCCGTCGAGCTCGTCACCACCTCGCTGAAGTCGGACCCGCCCGACGCGTTGCTCGCGCGGGCCGACGCGCTCCTGGCCTGGCGCCCACCCACTCGACTCGCCACGCGCGCGCCGCGCGTGCGCTGGATCCAATCGCTCACCGGTGGCTGCGAGCAGTGGCTGGGCGCCGACACGCCGGTGGGGGCGGTGCTCACCTGCGCGCGCGGCACCCATCGCGTGCAGATGTCCGAGCACATCCTGGCGGCGCTCTTCCTGTGCTCGAAGGACCTGGCCGGGATCGTCCTCGACCAGGCCGCGGGACGCTGGCGCAGGCGCGTGAACCCCACGCTGGCCGGCGCCACGCTGGGCATCCTCGGGCTCGGCGCGATCGGCGTCGAGGTCGCCCGGCTGGCGGCGGGACTCGGCATGCGCGTGATCGGAACCAAGCGTGAGCCGGGCCCGGTGCCGCACGTCGAGCGCGTGGATCCGCCGGCCGGGACCGCGCGCGTCCTCGGAGAATCGGACTACGTGCTCCTGCTCCTGCCCTCCACCGCCGACACGCGCGGGATCATCGACAAGGCCGCGCTGGCGGGCCTGAAGCCGGGCGCCTGGGTGCTGAACTTCGGCCGCGGCGATCTGGTGGTGGACACCGACCTGGTGGCCGCCGTGCGCGAGCGCCGCATCGCCGGCGCCGTGCTGGACGTGTTCACCACCGAGCCGCTGCCGGTCGAGCACCCGTTCTGGACGACGCCGGGCATCGTGGTCCTCCCCCACGTCGGCGGCTTGCATCCCGAGCGCGACACGCTCGTGGCCGGCCTCTGGGCGGACAACCTGCAGCGCTTCCTGGCCGACAGGCCGCTGCTCCAGGTCGTCGACCGCGCTCGCGGATACTGACGTGCCCCGCCCCCTCGCGGGCGCGCTGCTGGCCCTCACCCTGATCGCCACCTCGCCGGCGGTCGCCGACGAGCTCACGGTCCTCTGTCCCCGCGGTGTGCAGGCGCCGCTGGCCGCGCTCGCCGAACGCTTCGGCGCCGACACCGGACACCGTGTCCGCTTCGCGTTCGGCACCGCGGGCGCCCTCGCCCGGCGCGCCGCCGAGGGTGAGGCGGCCGACGTGGTCATCACCGCGGCCGCCGCCCTCGGGGATCTCCTCGGGCGCGGCGTCGCCATTGCGGGAACGCGCGTGGACCTGGGTGGCGTCGGCGTCGGCATCGCGGTGAAGGCTGGCGCGCCGCGGCCCGACGTTGCGACGGCGGACGCGCTGCGCCGGGCGCTGCTGGCGGCGCCCTCGATCGGCTACGCCGACCCCGCCCGGGGCGGCCAGGGCGGCACCCACTTCGCGAGCGTGGTGGAGCGGCTTGGGCTCACCGAGGCGCTGCGGCCGAGGACCCGCCTCTTCCCCGAGGGGCTGCAGGCACTCGAGAGTGTGGCAGCTGGCGAGCTGGCGCTGGCGGCGGCGCCGATCAGCGAGATCCTGCCGTTGTCGGGTCTGGCGCTGGCGGGACCGCTACCGCCGCCGCTCCAGGCGCGACTGGCCTACGCGGCGGCGCTTCTGGCGGGGTCACGGACGCCCGACGGGAGCCGGGCGTTTCTCAGCTTTCTCGCGACACCGGCCGCGCGCGCAATCCTGTCGCGCGCAGGCCTCGAACAGGACTAGGAATCCGCTACCTAGCCCGGCTCAGCGTGATGACGACGGGCGATTCGGCGTTCGGGAGCGTCCCGATGAGGCGGTCCTTCACGAGGGTGAAGGCGGCCGTCATCTCGGCCGGGCTGCTCCCCGGATGCCGCATCAGCGCATCACTGCCCGCCACCCGATAGACGAGCCGCACGCCGCGCGAGCCCTCCAGCCGGACGATCCACGGCACACCGGACGCGATCGTGTTGTCCAGGCGCAGGTGCGCGACACCGATGTTGTCCCGCTGCATCATCGTGACCTCGATATCGCCCTGGCGGAGCGAATCGAACAGCCCTAGCCCCTTCCACGTCCCGACCCAGCGGCCGGAGAGATCGACCGGCGGCGCCAGCGGCACCTGGTCGCCCCACCAGCTGTGCTCGCGCGCCAGCTTGACGTCCTCCTCGGTGACCGTGGGGTAGTAGACGTTGTCGTTCTTCACCGAGAACGCCATGTGGCCGCCGGCGGCGAAGTGCGTGGGATGGTCGCGCCAGTACGCCCAGTCCTGGGAGGAAGCGCAGCCCGACATCGAGAACATGACTGCTGCGATCAGCAGGAGCCACCAGCGCAGGTTCTCCATGTCGCCACTCTCCGTGGGAGGATTCCGGCCGAGGTTGCCGGGGCTCCCCATCGCTGGTGCAAGGGCAGGACCACGGGTCACGCCGAGCCAAGTCCGCGTCGTGACGACGAGGTCGTTCGACTGCCCACCGCCAGACTGTCGCGGCGGTGACGCCGCTGTTACGCTTCTGGCATGACACGCGTGGTCGGCCCCGCCCTGTCCCCGGCCCTCGTCGAACGGCTCAGCCAGGGGGATCTCGAGCGACGGCTGGGGATCGGACTGCCGTTCGTCACACTGGATCGCGAGGGTCGGCTTCATCCGATGCTGGTCTCCTATCTCGAGCTCCGCGCCTACGACGCGGCAACGCTGGGGCTCGTGATCCAGGCCCGCAGCAGCAGCGCCCGCAACCTCGCCGAGCGCGGAGTCGGAACGCTGAGCATTATCGAGCCCGACGTGGTCGTGTACCTCAAGATTCGTGCGGTGGACGGGCCCCTACCGGTGGTGGGCGGCGAGGCGTTCGGCCTAGGCTTCTTCTTGCTGGAGGTGGAGCAGGTGCTCGAGGACGCGGCGGCCGAGTGGGAGGGCGGCGTGCGGATCACCGAGGCGATCCGCTATGCGCCGGTGCCGACGCTGGCCGAGCCGTGGGCGCGCGCGACCCTCGCCGCGCTGGCCGCGCCGCGCGCGCGGGCCTGAGGCGACCGCCTATCGCGACGGGCGCTCGGCGCGCTCTTGATAGCGGCCGATCGTGATCTCCATCTCCTTCTGCTCACCGGCGCGCAGGACCACGACGCGTACCCGCTTGCCGACCGGCGTGGACGACACCACCCGCTGCAAGTCGCGCGGAGCCTCCAGCGTCATGCCGTCGAGCGCGATGATCACGTCGTCGGCCTTGACGCCGCCCTGATCGGCCGGCTCGCCCGGCATCACGCCACGCACCAGCACGCCCTTGGCCTCGCGCAGCTTCAACCGATCGAGATCGTCGTCACCGACCTCGGTGATCGACACGCCGAGCCAGCCCCACTCGACCTTGCCCTTGGTGGCGAGCTGGGGCACCAGCAGCTTCACCAGATTTGACGGGATCGCGAAGCCGATGGAGCCGTTGCGGGCGGCCATGCTGTTCACGCCCACCACCTGCCCGGCCATGTTGACGAGAGGACCGCCGGAGTTGCCGGGATTGATGGCGGCATCGGTCTGGATGAAGTCGAAGCCGGGCGCGGCCACCGCGAGCGGCGCGCCCTTGCGGCTCACGATGCCCAACGACACCGACTGCTCGAGGTTGAACGGATGGCCGAGCGCCATGACGAGCTCGCCCACGCGCACGCGATTGGAGTCGCCGATCGGCAGCGTCGGCAGGTCGGTGGCGCCGTCGATCTTCACCAGGGCGAGGTCGACGCGGCTGTCCTGCCCCACGACCTTGCCGGTGAAGCGGCGGCCGTCGGCCAGCCGCACCTGCAACCAGTCGGCGTCCTCCACGACGTGGGCGTTGGTGACGATCAAGCCGCTGGGATCGATGAGGAAGCCGGAGCCGTTGCTGCGGCGCGGCTCGCCCGGAGTGTCGTCGTCCCGGTCCTTGCCCGGCGCGCGCCGCACGCGAACGTGGACGAGCGCGGGCTTGAGCTGATCGGCGAGGTCGGCCAGGAGCTGGTTGAATCGCGAGAGCTCCGGTGCCGGCGTGACGGCGCTGTCCTCCCGCCAGTACTTGGTCTCCTGGGCCATGGGCGGCGGCACCGTCGGGGCCAGGAGCACGACGGCGAGGATCAGGGCGAGCATCACGACACGACGGGAGCGCGACATACGGGGCCTCCTTGCAGCGTCGGACCCTCTGAGTATAGCGCGCGTCAGGGGCCGGTCAGCGGCTGACCTCCCGGACCAGATGGCCCAGCTCGGGCAGCAGCAGCTTCTCGAGCGCGAGCCGGCAGGCGTTCGGCGAGCCGGGCAGCGAGACGACGATGCGGCGGGCGTGGATGCCCATCTGCGCGCGCGACAGCATGGCGGCGGCGCCGACGGCCTCGTAGGACAGCACGCGGAACAGCTCGCCGAAGCCGGGCAGGCGCTTGTCCAGCAGCGCCTCCACCGCCTCGAACGTGGAGTCGCGCGAGGTGATGCCGGTGCCGCCGGTCAGGATCACGACCTGCACGCGCGCATCCGCGCACGCCTCGCGCACCACGCGCGTGACGTCCACCGGCTCGTCGCGCACGATCGCCGAGCCCACCACCGTATGCCCCCCGCCCGCCAGCAAGTCGCGAATCACCGCGCCGCCCGTATCGGTCTCCGGTGTCCTCGTATCTGACACCGTCAGCACGAAGCACCCGACCGACGTCGGCGCCGTCGCCTTGTGCTCCTCCGGCGGCGATCTACGCAGCTGGCTCACCGCGTTCGCGCGGCGGCGTTGCCGCCGCAATCCTCTCCCGGGCGGAGGTATTGGAGGGGGCCGTCGAGGCCCTCTCCAAGGCATACGCCTGGTCCAGGATCTCGACGAGGTGCAGCACCGGACGCTCGAGGCCCTGGGCGCGCAGCCCGGCCTGGATTTGCAATATACAGCCGGGGTTGGCGGTGACGACCGCCTCGGCCCCGGTCGAGGCGACGTTGCGAACCTTGCGACGCAGCAGGCGATCGGCCATCTCGGGCTGGGTCAGGTTGTAGATGCCGGCCGAGCCGCAGCACCAATCGGCCTCCGGCAGGTCCACCACTCGCAGCCCTGGGACCTGGGCCAGCAGCTCGCGCGGCTGGCGGCGGATCTTCTGGCCGTGCACGACGTGACACGGATCGTGATAGGTCACCGTCATCGGCACGGCTGAGAGCGGGCCTCGCAGCGGCTCGCGCGCGAGGAACTCCGCGAGGTCCTGCACGGTGCGCGCGAAGCGCGCGGCGCGCTCGGCCCACACCGGGTCGCCCGCCAGCAGCGCGCCGTACGCCTTCATGTGGGCGCCACAGCCGGACGTGTTGACGATGACCGCCTCGCCGCCGGCGCGCTCGAAGGTCTCGATCGTGCGCCTGGCCATCGCCACGGCGCGCGCGTGGTCGCCGCCGTGGGCGTTGAGCGCGCCGCAGCAGCCCTGGTCCGGCGCCAGCACGTCGTCGCAGCCGTTGCGCGCCAGCACGCGCGCCGTCGCCCGGTTGTGGGCGCCGAACACGATCGATTGCACGCAGCCCGTGAGCATCGCGACGCGCGCGCGCCGCGCGCCGACGGCGGGCGTCAGCGGTGGCAGGGGCGCGCGATCGGCCGCCGACGGCATCGTCGGCAGGAGCGCCTCCCACGCCGGCAGCGTCCCCGGCAGCAGCCGGGCCACGCCGGTGCGCCGCACGAGCGTCTGCAGCCCGCTCGCCTGGTACAGGCGAAGCCCCGCCGCGGCCGCGGCCAGCACGCGCCGGTTCCCGAGCAGCAGGCCGAAGTTCAGCCAGCGGAACGCACGGCGGCCGACTCCACCCGGCCGCTGGCGCTCGATCTCGGCCTTGGCGGCCTCGATCAGGCGGCCGTAGGGGACGCCGGCCGGGCACGCGGTCTCGCACGCGCGGCAGTCGAGACAGAGCGACAGGTGCTCGACGGTCGGATCGCTGAGCCCGATGCGCCCCTCGGCCAGCGACTTGATCAGGAAGATGCGGCCGCGCGGCGAGTCCATCTCGGTGCCGAGCTCGGAGAACGTCGGACAGGACGCCAGGCAGAGCCCGCAGTGCACGCACTGGTTCACGCCCTCGACGCTCAGGCCGTGGAGCGTGAGCGGTTGCGGCGGCGGACCCGGCGGCGCGGCGTGCGCCACGCTCAGATCCCCGCCACGAAGCGGCCGGGATTGAGGACGTTGTTGGGATCGAGCTGGGCCTTGATCCGCTGCATGATCCGGCCGGCGGGACCTGCGTCGCCCCACACGGGCACCTGCGACTTCACGGCCAGCGGCGCCCACGTGAGCGTGGCGTGGCCGCCGCCGGTGGTGGCGATCGCCCGCCACTCCGCCAGCACGGTCGCGATCACCGCCGGATCGCGCCCGGCCAGCAGCGCGCCGGTGATGGCGCCGACGCCGGCGTGGGCCGCCCACGCGCTGGCGAGGCCGCGCTGGCGCGCCGACTGGGCGCCCTGCTCCATCGTCTCGGTCACGAGCGTGGGTAGCACCGAGAAGCTCATCAGCGCCGCCGGCGAGGCGATCGCGTCGCGGGCGAGCGTCGCCAGCCGCGGCCACGTCGCCGGCGGCAGCGCGACGACGTCGCGGCCGCCCAGGGGGCCGACGAGCACCGTGAGCTCGGCGACCTGCCAGTCCACCTGCTCGCGAAGACCGTCGAAGCCGACGACCAGCGCGGCCTCGCCGCTCAGGCCGAGCGCGGCGGCCGCGGCGGGATCGACGATGTCCAGCGCGTTGGGGATGAGGTCGCCGGCCAGCACGGCCCGAGCGGCGGCGCCGCAGTCCGTGAGGCGATCGAAGCGCACGGCGAGCAGCCGCTCGTCCTCGGGCCGCGGGCGCAGCTTGAAGGTGGCGTCCACGATGATGCCCAGCGTGCCCCAGGAGCCGATGAAGAGCTTCGGCAGGTCGTAGCCGGCGACGTTCTTCACGACCTTGCCCCCGCCGCGCACGATGGCGCCGTCGGCCGTGACGACCGTCAGGCCGATCAACAGGTCGCGAACCGTGCCGTAAAGGTGCCGCCGCGCGCCCGAAGCGTTGGCGGCGATGACGCCACCCACGGTCGCTCGCTCGGCATCCGGCGGATCGAGCGAGAGCCACTGCCCGCGCGCCTGCAGCGTCTCCTGCAAGCTGGCCAGCGTGAGCCCGGCCTCGACGGTGGCCGTCAGATCGCCCGGCTCGTGCTCGACCAGGCGCGCCAGGCGGCGCAGGCCGAGCACGATGCCCGCGCGCGGCGGCGGTTCGCCGACGGCGACGGCGGTGCCGCCGCCCCACGGCCAGATCGCCACGCCGGCCGCGGCGGCCGCCCGGACGACCGCGGC
>Ga0210377_10001277_pt1 | contig 23014 bp, 27 predicted proteins | sample PLM4_65_b1redo_FD_155480 | JGI IMG/M metagenome (GOLD analysis project Ga0210377, IMG submission 155480) | Groundwater sediment microbial communities from an aquifer in East River, Colorado, USA - PLM4_65_b1 redo | ecosystem: Environmental > Terrestrial > Soil > Riparian zone | place: USA: East...
CCCGAACGAGCGCATGATCGAAGCCAGCAGCTCTTCCTTCGACCCGATCAACCGATGGACGGTGCCGGTGCCGAGATCGGCCGCGGACGCGATGTCCCGGATGGTCGTGGCTTCGTACCCTCTGCGACCGAACTCGGCGCGTGCGACGGCGCGGACATGCGCAGCCTTGTCCTCTGGATCGGCTTCGCGCGCGTCGCTCCACGTCTCGATGGCTCGGTTCACGGCCCGGAGCGCGCTCGAGCGATCGAGCTGCGCATCGCTGGGCGGCCGGCTGGCAAGGCCGTGCAACAGGATCCCAGACAGGATCGCGGCCACTCGTTCGGCAGCGGCATCGTTCCGAATCACGTCGAGCCCGACGTGCAGCATCGTCTGGCAGATCCGGTCCGCCAGCGTGGGAAGGTCGATGCCGGGCCGGATGTAGCCGCTCCGCCGGCCGGAACGCAGGGTTGCGAGCATCTGCTTTTGAAGCGCTGCGGGTGGCCGCCGGGCCAATTCGACCAGCTCCTGGTTCGCGCTGGTCGGTGGTTCATAGAAGGTCAGTTGAAGCGCGGCGCGATGCCGTACTGCGCAGTTTGCGATCATCGATCCGAGTTCGACGATCTTCTCAGAAGCGGGTCTCGAGTCTGCGTCCAGTCCCTGCTGGGCGATCTCCCCGATGCGATCCAGATCGGCGTGGTAACGCCGGATCAGCTCGACCAGGATGGCTTCCTTGGATTCGAAGTGGTGATACAGGCTTCCCGGGAGGATCCCAGCGGCGTCGGCGATCTCCTGGAGGGATGTGCGCAGGCCCGAGGAGGCGATCAGCGAGGCCGCCGCTTCGAGGATCTCGGCTCGGCGAGTGCCATCGCCCTGCCCGTTTCCGACTCTGGCCACGGCGTGACGGTACGCCAGGCTACGCGGTGATGCCGAGCCGGCTGCAGACGCCGACGACTTCGTCGAAGATCGACATCGGAACGGTGAACGACTTCGTCGCCGAGATGTCGGTGAGATGAGCAGCGATGTCGTCGGCGGTCGGGCTGCTGCCGGGTTCCGCAACCCAACCCTCGCCGAGGCCGATGAAGGCGCGCGCGTAGCGCCCGGCACAGGCCGAGTAGTTGTGATGGCTGAACCCGCAGGCCCGACTGGCCAGGAAGACGACGATCGGCACGACCAGCTCGGGCCGGATGGCGCTCAGAAAACCCGACGCTTCGATCGCCTTCGGGTCGTTCACCGTTTCGGTGACCATCCGCGAATGGCCGAACGGCAGCACGGTATTCGCAAGGATCCCGTGCGGCGCACCCTCGACGGCAATGACATTGGCGAGCCCGAGGAGACCCGTCTTGGCCGCCGCGTAGTGGGCCGCCAGCGGCTGACCGAACAGCCCCGCCGACGAGGCGATGAAGACGAATCGGCCGTAGCCCTGTGACTTCATCACGCGAAAGGCGGGTTGGCTCAGATGGAATCCACCGTCCAGGTGCACGCTGAGCATGCGCCGCCAGTCAGCCGGCGACAGTTCCTCGAAGGGGGCGGTGTTGAAGATGCCCGCATTGCTCACGACCGCGTCGACGCGACCAAACCGGTCGATCGCGGCGCGAATGATCGCCTCTCCACCCTCGGGGCTGGTCACGGAGTCATACGATGCCACCGCCCTGCCGCCCGCACGCTCGATCTCCCGGGCGACCCCGTCGGCAACGCGAGGGTCCGCGTCGTCGCCGTGCATGGTTCCGCCGAGGTCGTTGACCACCACGGACGCACCGCGCCGCGCCAGCTCGATGGCGTAGAGGCGCCCGAGCCCTCGACCCGCTCCGGTGACGACGGCTACCTGGTCGGTGAAGTCGATCATGCGTCCTTGCGCGATTGACGGCGGCCATCTCGGACTCTAGGTTGGAACAGAAGTTTGGTCAATCACGTATCGGGGAGATCACCGTGGAGTTCAACCCCTACGATCCGGATCTGCACCAGGACCCCTATCCGATCTACCGCCGGCTCCGGGACGAGTTCCCCGTCCATCACAACGCGCGTCTGCGATTTTGGACGCTCTCTCGCTACGCCGATGTGCTCGCCGCGCTGCAAGCGTCCGATCTCTTCATCTCAAGCAAGGGCGTCATGGTCGGCCTTCCGGACGGCGACGACGGAACGGCCGCGGCAGCGGTTCCGCTCCTCATCACGACTGACCGTCCGCGCCACACGCAGCTGCGCGCGCTGGTGAGCCGTGCTTTCACGCCGCGTCGCGTCGCGCACCTGCAGTCCCGGATCCGTGCCATTGCGCGCTCGCTGCTCGACACGATCAAGGGACGGCGCGAGTTCGATCTGGTGCGCGAGTTCTCGGCGCCGCTGCCGACGATCGTGATCGCCGAGCTGCTCGGGGTGCCCCCCGCGGACCAGGAGTGGTTCAAGGAGAAGTCGATTGCGGTCGCGCAGTTCGATCCGACGCGGCGCAGCGATGCCCGCTCCACCGAGGCCATGGGACCGGCGCTCGAGCTGGGGCGCTACCTCGCGGAAGTGCTCGCGCAGCGTCGGCGCGAGCCGTGCGACGATTTGCTGAGCGCGCTCCTCGCCGCGGAAATCGATGGGTTGCACCTGAGCGAGCCGGAGCTGATCGGCTTCGCCTTCCTGCTGCTCGTCGCGGGCAACGAGACCACGACGAACCTGATCAGCAATGCCGCGATCCTGCTCGACCGCCACCGCGACCAGCGACGCCTGCTCGTGGAGGATCCGGCGCGGATTTCGGGAGCGATCGAGGAGTTCCTTCGTTACGACTCGCCGGTACAGGGCCTCGCGCGCACCACGACCGCGCCGGTGACGCTGCACGGCGTCACGATTCCGGAGGGCGGCAAGGTCCTGCTTCTCTTCGGCTCGGCCAACCGCGACGAGCGCAAGATCTCCGAACCCGAACGCTTCGACGTGCTGCGCGATCCCAACCCGCACGTCGCGTTCGGCTTCGGCGCCCACTTCTGTCTGGGTGCGAACCTGGCGCGCCTGGAGGCGCGCGTGGCGTTCGAAGAGCTGCTCGCGCGGCTCCCGGACTACCGGATGACGGAGTCGCGCGTGGAGCGGACCTGCTCGGGTCCGATCCGCGGTGCACTGAGCCTGCCCATTGCCGCGGCATGAACGGTGCCGTTGTGCCGGAAACGTCTCGATGTGCGCGGGCGGCGGCATGGGCATGGCCATGGTGGTCGAGGCGCTCTGACTAGTCGCTGTCGAGGGCGCGCAAGCCCCTCCCGCTCCGCGGCTAGCCACGGAGCGGGAGGAGCTTGCGCGCCTGTGCCAGGAGCTGGGAGCGGAGCGTCTCGTCGTCGAGCTCCAGGACGAGAGGGTGGACGACGGCCCCTGCGATCGCCCCCGCGAGCGTCGCCGCTTGAACCCGTGCGCGGGGACCGGTGGCGCCGCCCATCAGCACACGGTTCACACGCTCCATCACTCGTCGGAAGGGTTCGTGCTCTTCGAGGAACCGCAGCATGACCGGGTCGCGCTGGAGGATGCTGGCCATCCGGCGGCTCTCGACGGCGAGGTCGATCATCCCGGCGATCAACACGTCGCGAGCTCGCGAGCGGGACCGCTCGGCTTCTGCGGCGGTCAACGCCGCCGCGAGACCCGCCAGCACCACCTCGGCGACGGCGAGGACGATCTCGTCCTTGGTGTTGTACTGGTGATAGACGGCCGCCTTCGTCACGCCGATCTCGTCCGCGATCATCTGCAGGGAAGTGCCGCTGATGCCGTGTTCGGCGAACAGGTCGAGCGCGGCGTCGATGACGCGGGTCTGGGCGGCGGTGTAGGCCTCGGAGCCCGGGATTGCCGTGGCCTTGGCGGAATCCATCGCACGAGCCTAGCCGACCGGCTTGTCTCTTCCTAGTCGATCGGCTAGCCTGGGATAGCCGATCGGCTACCTGGAGGTGCGCATGGACCCCAAGACGCGAAAGAAGGTCAGGGCCCTCTACGTGTTCGAGGCGGCGATCTTCGCCTATCTGGCTGGCACTGCGATCGCTCAGGTGATCGTCGTGTACTTCCAGAACTAGGTCTTCACGAACTTCCAAGACGAGGAGGTGACATGGCAGAGGATCTCTTCCGGCTCGGAGGCACCTTCGTGCTGCAGGTGGGCTTCATCTTCTTCTGGTACTACATCATCAGCCGTACCGGGTCGTTCTAGACGTGTCCGCGCACCCGCATCAGCGTCTGCATCGGGTCGTCTTCGTGGCGGCGGCCGTGTGCCTGGTGATCCAGGTGATCGAGGGCGCTCTCTTCATTCCCTTCGTGCTCATCTATCTCGGGTTTCCCCAGGTCGGCGTCCAGGAGATCTGCCGGGAGCTCTACAACATCACCTACCAGGCTGACAATCGGGAGTGTCGCTATCCCTATCCGCTCGTGTTCCAGGACCCCACGCCCGAGCCCTGGCGCGAGGAAAACAAGGAGCACGTCTTCGGAACCGTGACGCCACCGCGTCCCCACTACGACGTCCCCGGCTGGCGCGAGATGATCGCGATCGTCGAGAGACGCCGGGCGGCCGAAGCGAATCCGTCGGGTGCAAAGCGTGAGTAGTTCCCAGTCGGGCAGCGCCGCGCCCGGCTACGACGCGCTGCTCGGGAGGGCCGCGGACGTCCAGAAGCGGGCCGACCGCCACCTGATCATCGGCAGCGTGCTGATCGGCACGATGTTGCTGGGGCTCTTCGGGCTGCCCTTCTTTCTTTACGGGCTGTGGCTGCTGTACAAGGCCGAGCGGGAGGGCCTGCCCGTTCGTCCCACGATCATGACCTTCCTCGGGTACCTCGTGCTGGTGGATGGGGCCATGAACACGCTCGGCGCCATGATCGACGTGCTGGCGAATCACAGCCTGATCGTACGCACGTTCATCATGGGCACCGGCCTCGTGTTCGATGCGGGATACTTCTGGCAGTACAACACGCTGCTCCTGGGAGGCGCGTCGGCGCCTGGCGAGAAGGCCTTCGAGGTCGCCAACGGCGTCGTGCTCTTCCCGATGCGGATCGTCGCCGCCTGGGGCTTCCTGAACATGAAGCGCTGGGGCCTGCAGTGGATGGTCATCACGTGCTGGATGGGCGTGTACGCCTGGGTGGCCTACATGTGGAACATCACGACCTACTCGGAGATGCGTTTCACCGACGTCCTGGCTCCCGTGTGGGGATGGTGGCTCTACAACATCTGGTACGTCACGCCCTTCATCGTCATGCCCTACCTGTACACGATCAATCGTGAGATGTTCACGGACGACTAGGACGATGCGCAGCGGGCTCGCATGTTGACCGCAATCGAGCTGGCTCGTGTCGTCGAGCTGCTTGCGCCTGCGCTATCGCAGGGTCGACGCCGGAAGGGTCAGCTCGTCACCGGCAGGTCGCGTGCCTTCTTCACGTCGAAGGGCTGCACAAGAGTGTATGTTCCGTTTCCGCTGCCGGCCGTCGGGGATGCGAGCGTCTCGGCGGCCCGCCTGGCGACCTGCGGCCTGGCGTTGCAAGCGTGCCCCACGAAGGAGGTGCTCGCGGAGCTGCCTCTCGCGGACCTGCGACCCGCAGAGCTGGCGGCGTTGTCCCAGGTCGAGGGGGAAGTGGCCATGGCCTGGGCCATCGAGAACTTTCCGGGGCTCGAGCGCGACCTCCGCGCACTGCTGCCGATGCTTCGGCCCATGCACGCGCTCGCGGGACATCCCGTCATGATCCAGGGCAGGTTCGTAGCGGACGCAAGCATGCTGATCGAAGCCGCGCTCGAGCGGGCGAGGACCCGCAGCCGCGCGGAGCTGATCGTTCCGGAGCTGCTAGGGCTCCTGCCGCTGGACGAGTCGGCCAGGCGCTCTGCGCGCAGCTATTTCCGCGCGCTCGGGCGCATGCCCTATTCGCTGCGGAAGAGCCAACCGAAACAGGCCGCTCTCTCGATCCCCGTCGGTGGCACCGACGGCGCTCGCAGCCGGAACGTGCCGCCGCGGGATCGGCCCGACGAGAGCGATCCGGAAGCGACCTCGGACCGCCGCGTGGGCATTCCCTACGACGAGTGGAATCGCTTCACACGCCGCTATCGGCGCGGCCACGTCAGCGTCGTCGAGCGACACGTGGCGACAGTGCAGGGAAAGCCGTTACGTCCAGCGGCCGAGCTCCTGCGCTGGTTCCGGCAGAGTCCCTCGCGTGTGTGGCGGTCGCGGCTCGAGGACGGCACCGACCTCGACGTCGAAGCGTTCGTGGACGAAGCGAGCGCGCAAGCCGCAGGCAACCCCGTGAGGGGCAACGTCTACCGCTCGCTGGACCACGGCGATCGCGACGTGGCCACCGCGATCCTGCTGGACGGCAGCGCGTCCCTCGGCGCCGACGGCGGGCTTCACCTGCGTCTCGAGCTCGCCTGCGCGGACGCTCTGGCCACGGCGCTCGCCCACACCGGGGAGTCCCACGCCGTGTTCGCGTTCACGGGCCACGGCCGGCATCGCGTCGAGGTGAACGTCTTGAAGGACTTTCGTGCGCCCCGCGCCGTCCTGCCCGGACACACGGGGCTCACCCCCGCTGGCTACACCCGCCTCGGCGCGCCGATCCGTCACGTCACGCAGCGGCTGCTGGAGGTTCCCGCGGAGCGAAGAATCCTGCTCTCGATTGGAGACGGCCTCCCCTCCGACGAAGGTTACGAGGCGGAGTACGCGTGGGCGGACGTGCTGCGCGCGGTGGAGGAGGCCGAAGAGTCGGGCGTCATGTTCTATCACATCGGCATCGGCCGGGTGCGCGTGGATCCGCTGAAGGAGTGCTTCGGTCTCCACCGCTCGCAGCGCGTCGTCTCGGTGCGTGATCTTCCCCGCGTGATGGCGCAGGTACACGAGAGGCTCTGCGCGGCATGACCTCGTCCTTCTACAAGGCATCGCGGAACGAGAAAGAAATCTTCGCGGCCGCCTTCGCGGCGCGTTCCCCACTGATGCTGACCGGGCCGACGGGCTGCGGCAAAACCCGGCTGGTCGAACACATGGCCGAAGTGTTGGAGCGGCCCCTCTTCACCGTCTCCTGCCACGACGACCTGACCAGCAGCGACCTGGTCGGGCGCTTCCTGGTGCACGGCGGCGACGTGGAATGGATCGATGGCCCGCTGACCCGGGCCGTGCGGGGCGGCGCCCTCTGCTACCTCGACGAGGTGATCGAGGCGCGGCGCGACACGCTAGCGATATTGCATTCGCTGACCGATCACCGTCGCTCGCTGTATCTCGACCGCATCAACGAGCGGGTGACGGCGGCTGAGGGGTTCATGCTGGTGTGTTCCTACAACCCGGCTTCGCGCAGCGCGCTCAAGGAGATGAAGCCGGCGTTCCGCCAGCGCTTCGTCGCTGTGGATCTCGCCTATCTGTCGCAGGCAGACGAGGCCTCCGTGGTCGCGACGGAGACCGGGGTGAGCCCCGAGCTGGCGCAGCGGATGGCTCACGTGGCCACCGCGCTGCGAGAGGCGGCGCGCGAGGGCACCATTGACCCGCCCTCCACCCGCACCCTCGTGACGGCGGCTCGCCTGATCGTGGAAGGTCTCGAGCCGAGGGCGGCGATTCACGCCGCGATCCTCGAGCCGCTCCTCTCCGGAAACGTGGTAGACACGGGGCTGCGGGAGCTGATCGCGGCGCTCCTACCCGAGGTGCGCTCGTGAAGGTGTTGGTGACCGGTGCGCTGGGAAACGTCGGCGAGTACACGGTGACTGCGCTGCTCGCAGAAGGCCTCGACGTCGTCGCGTTCGACGTCGCATCTCCGCGAGCGCGCAAGATCGCCGCTCAGCTCGACGGGCGCGTGCGTCTAGTCTGGGGCGACATCACCGATCCTGCGTCGCTCGGCGCGGCGCTGGAAGGTGTGGATGCGGTAGTCCATCTGGCGGCCATCATCGCAGCGGAGAAGGGGCCCGATCTCGCACGTCGGGTGAATGTCGACGCTACGCGGAGCTTGATCGCGCAGATGGAAGCCTCCGCGACGGCCAGGCAGCTCGTGTTCGCGTCGTCGATGGCCATCTTCGGCGAGCTCCAGGATCGCGAGCCGCCGCTGCGAGTCGAGACGCCACTCGCTCCCTCCACCGAGTACGGCCGTCACAAGGTGGCGTGCGAGCAGGCGATCCGTCAGTCGAGCCTGCGCTGGTCCATCCTGCGGCTGGCGGTGGTGCCACCCACTCGCCTGATCGGATACCCGTACGACCCGCGTTACATGTTCGAGTTCAGCGCTGACGCGCGCTTCGAGTTCGTCCATCCCGCCGACGCAGGCGCGGCATTTGCCCGTGCGCTGGCCTGTGAAGCAGCGGTCGGGAAGATCCTGTACGTCGGCGGCGGCAAGCAGTGCCAGATGACCCACCGCGAGTTCTCGAACGAGCTCATGCGCGCGATCGGGATCGGAGCCATGCCCGCCGAGGCCTTCCTGCGCAGCGAGATCCCGCGCTTTCTCGGCGATTGGGTAGACACCGATGAGAGTCAGCGGCTGCTGCAGTATCAGCAGCGCGGCCTCGCCGAGCTGAAGGCCGACATGCGCAGGGATCTGGGCGTCCTCGCGCCGCTCGTCCGTCTGCTGCGCCCGGTCGCGACCTGGTTCGTGCTGCGTGGCTCGCCCTACCTGGCGGAGAACCGGCGCGCGGGATCGGCCTGAGCCTGGCGGGCGAGCCGCTCGTTCCGGATCTCGATCAGGTCGCGGAATCCGATCCGCCGCCACTTGGGGACGGGTTGGATGCCCCAGACGTCCTGCGCCGTCTTCTGGCCCGCTCCCTCGGCGGGACCGAAGAGCGGATACGGGTAGATACACTCACGCGAGTCGTCGGAGAACCGCACCTTCTGCAGCTCGCTGCAGATCTCGAGGAACGACAGCGTCGGCCAGCCGTACCAGATCGCCAGCAGCGGCATGGTGAAGGCTCCCTCGAAGACCAACGCGGTCAGGCACACGAAGAGTCCGCGTTGGAGCCACTTGTGCATCCGGGCGTACGGCGCCGTCGTGCCGAGGGGCAGGCCTTGGTTCGACGATCTGCTCATCTGGCTTCTCCACTGACCGTCGGCCGACGGTCGAGCTCTCAGTCGGCAAAGATTTCCCGGTTGACGGTGTGCAGGTAGGGGATCGCGAGAAAGGGCGTGATGTAGAAGATGTTGTACAGCCACCAGCCGACCACGGGGAACACCACGTTCGCGTAACGGACGTCGGCATAGATCGTCATGTTGGCCACATAACCGACCCAGATCACGACCCCGAACCAGCACGTGACGATCAGCCACTGCTGGCCCCAGCGCTTCATCTGAAGGAACCCGATCGCCGCCGCCAGACGCATGCAGAACACGATCGGGAGTAGCGCGATCTCCCACGCCTTCTCTCCCGGCGCGCTGGCGCCGCCGAGCCAGAGCTCGTTGTAGTGCCAGAAGTAGCCGGCGTCGAACATGTTGCCCCAGGCCGTGAGCACGACACGATCGATCAGCGTGTGGTGGGCCACCATGTCGAGCGCCCAGCCAAAGCTGTTGAGCGCCGAATCGATGACGACCAGGTAGCCGAGCAGGGTGACGATCACCGGGCGAACGGTGAGACCGGCGCGCTGAGCCTTGACCTGCAGCGCCAGCCCTCGGAGAAAGAGAGGGAAGCCGACCAGGCCGAGCACCAGGGTGCCCATCAGGATCGTGCCCGACAGGAGCCAGAGATCGGCTCGACGTTGCGCCTGGCGACTCTTCTCGTGGTGTTCGTCGTAGCTGTGCGAGCCGCTGGGGCTTCGACCGACGGCCGACGTAGTCACGAGTCCTCCTACCAGTCCCGGACCGAACGCATGTGCATCTGGATCAGGAACATCACGAGCAGGTAGCCGTAGATGACGATCTGGAAGACGTGGAGTGCCCGCCGTCGCCGCCGATCCCGTTCGCTGACAGGCTGTTCTTTCATGTGTAGGTCTCCCGTTCGTTGGCTGCGCTCAGAACGTCCCGATGGAATCCATCAGCCAGTACCAGAAGACCACGATGAGAGCGACGCCGCCGAACGCGACAGCCAGACGCAGAATGTCCAGAAGCATGCGTGGGACTCCTTCGCCGAAGGCATCCTATCAGAGGAATCTACTCACGAGTCAAAAATCGACTTGCGAGTCAGGCGGATTCGTGCGAAAGACAGTTCATGCCGGCACCCGCCCCGCGACCCCCGGCCAGGGCCGAGCGGACCCGGGCGGCGATTCTCGCGGCCGCCGAGCGCCTGTTCGCCCGGCGCGGCTACGCGGCCACCCGCCTCGAAGACGTGGGCGAGGCGGTAGGCTTGAAGCGGGCCGCGCTCTTCTACTACTTCCGGGACAAGCAGGCGCTCTACGACGCCGTGGTCGAGGACGCCTTCGGCGCGCTCGTCGCGCGGCTCGACGAAGCGTTCTCGGGGCGGAGCCCGATCGCGCGGCGCGTCGAGCGGGCGGTGGAGGTCTGGGTGGACGCGGTCGTGGCGCGCCCCACGCTCGCCCGTCTGATCCTACGCTACGCGGCCGACGCGGAGGAGCGTCCGACGCAGAGCCTCTTCCCCGCTGCCGAGCGGCTCCTGCGCAGGGGCTGGTCGCTCTTCGAGCAGGGCCGCAAGAGCGGCGAGCTCGAGCCGCTCCACGACGACCCGTTCCACGCCGCGAGCGCGCTGATCGGCGCCACCGTCTTCTACGTCTCCGCGCTGGTCCCACTGCTCCCACCCGGCGACTTCGATCCGCTGGCGCCGGAGCAGGTGGCGGCCCACAAGCGCGACGCGCTGCGCACTGCGCGGCGCCTGTTCGGCATCGGCACGCCCCGGCGCGTGACACGACGAATTCGATAATTTCAGGCTACCCGCCGATGCGCACGGCCGGAGATCTCGAGGCCTTCGCGGCGGCTCCACGATCGATGAGCAAGCGAGGAGAGTGACTTCCGTGTCGGACAAGGTTGCGGTGATCACAGGCGCGAATGGGGGCCTGGGTTTTCAGGTGGCGTTGGAGCTCGCGCGCATGGGCATGAGTGTCGTGATGGCATGCCGAAGCATGGACAAGGCCACGAAGGCGCAGGGGGAGCTGCTGGCGGAAGTGCCCGATGCCGACGCGAGGGTGATTGCGCTGGATGTAACCGAGCCCGAATCGATCCGGGAATTCGGCCGCCAGCTCTCGGCGCAGGTGGGCCGCCTGGATCTCTTGATCAACAACGCCGGCGTCGTACTCGCCCCGCTGGCGCGCAACAGCGTTGGGCAGGAGCTGCATCTTGCCACCAACTATCTGGGCGCGTTTTCCGTGACGGGCATGCTGCTGCCGTTCTTTCGCAAGAATGCCCAGGCTCGAATCGTCAACGTCGGTAGCCTTGCGCATCGCTTCGCAAAGCTCGACCTGGACGACCTGAACTGGGAGAAGACGGCATACAGCGAGTGGAAGGCCTATGCACGAAGCAAGCTGCTCCTGCTCAGCTTCACGCTGGAACTCGACAGGCGCTTGCGCCAGACCGGTAGCCCCGTCATTGCGGTCGGCGCCCATCCTGGATTCGCGAATACGAACGCAGGCAGGGGCAGTGCCGCACTGACACCCACGACCTCATTTCGCAGCTGGTTCAGCGAGAAGGTGCTGGAGCCGCTCATCCCCAAGGCGCCAGCGGCAGCCCGGTCCATCGTCCACGCCGCCAGCGCCGAGGGCGTGTGCGGCGGAGACTATTACGGTCCAAAGGGTTTTCTGGAGATTGGCGGAAGGACCGGACGAGCGCGTGTCAATCCCGTCGCGAGGGACATCGATGTGGGACGACGCGTGTGGGCCTTGTCCGAAGAGCTGACTGGAGTCCGTTACCTGTCGTCGCTCTAGCCTGCGCCGATCACCCCGAACCCCGATCCATCATGCTCAGAGCGTCGCGTAGCGCACGCTCGTGAGCCGCTCCGAGGCTTCCCATAGTCGCGCTGCGACGACGGTATCGAGTGCCCGCCGGCTCGGCTGCACGGGGCCGGTTGGGCCGCCCATCTGCCCGAAGCCGGTAGGACCGTAGTAGCTGCCGCCGACCACGCTCGGCTCGGTTGCCGCAAACACCAGCGGGTGTGCACCCGCTGCGGCGCTCTGCCCGAACAGCCGCATCGACATCCGGTAACCGAACAGTTCGAAGCGACCCCAGAGGTTGCGCCTCTCCTCGCGCTCCCAGCCTGCCGCGATCGGGGTCTTGGAAATGCCAGGATGTGCCGCAACGCTGATCAGGTTGCTGCCGGCGCTCGTCGCGCGGCGGTGCAGCTCCCGTGCGAACACCAGGCAGGCGAGCTTGGTGCGGCTATAGGCGATCGTGGAGTTGTACCTGCGCTCGCACTGAAGGTCGTCGAAGTCGATGCGTCCTCGGGCATGTGCAAGGCTCGAAACGCTGACGACGCGCGGTTGCTCGCTGCGCGCAAGCGCGGGAAGCAACCAACCGGTCAGGGCGAAGTGGCCGAGGTGCGCCACGCCGAACTTCAGCTCGAATCCGTCTCGTGTGGTGGCGCGCTCCATGGGCGGCAGCAAGCCGGCGTTGTTGATCAGTACGTCGAGGGGTTGGTCTCGTGCCAGCTCAGCCTTGGCGAAATCCCGGATCCGGGAGAGGTCCGCCAGGTCGAGCTCGCGAAACTCAGCGCTGCCGCCGGCCGCGCTGATGCGTCGCACGGCAGCCTCGCCGCCAGCAACGTTGCGATCCGCGACGACGATGTGATCGCCGCGGCAGGCCAACTGCAGCGATGCTTCCAACCCGATGCCACTCGCGGCGCCGGTGACGACGACCCGACGAGACGCAGGTGCGCTCATGCCACGACGGCCTCGAAGTGGCTGCGCTTTCTCAGGGCCGTACCAGCCCTCGTGGCAGAGGCAGCGTGAGATCGGGATAGCTCACGATCCCGGGAGGTGCGGCCACCACGGCGGGGATGGCGTTGATGGCGGGCATCGCCGTCATGATGTGGCCCAGCACCATGAAGTCCGCGAGTTGCGTGACCTTGAAGTCCGGCGGAGGAAGAAAGTTCACCTTCGTCCGAACGGTCGGACGCCCCTGCACCTCGATGACCCAGCCATCCTCGATCTGCCAGTCGGGCTCGAGGGTCGGCGCCTTCTTCCAGCGGAAGTTCAACTCGACCACGGTCCGGCCGTTCACCCGGCCCTGCCAGCTACCGGCGATCCCGGCGACGCACCCCGCGGCGATCTTCCACGAACCGAGATCGAGATCGGTCGCGGTCTTGGCGTACTCGGCCTGGCAGACCACGTCGTCTAGCTCGACTCCGAGCGCATCGGCCACCAGCGCCACCGCTTCGCTGAAAACCGCCGTGCCCGCGGCCGTCATCGCCTGGAGGTTGGGGTCGTCGATCGGCCGACCGAAGCCGGCCGGCATCTCGGTGGCCGGCGAGTCGTAGAGGCCCGTGTGAGCCTGCTCGCTGATCGTCAGCTTGTCGATGCGATCGCAGACGCCGGCGACCACGATGCCGAGCAGCTCGGCGAATCCCGGATTGACTCCCGTGCCGAAAAGCGAAGTGCCGCCCCGCTCGCACGCGTCGGCCAATCGCTTGCGATCCGGGCCGAGCCGCCGACCGTTGATGAACGCCGCCGTCGTCACCACGTTGACGCCAGCTCCGAGGATCCGCACGAGCTCGTCGATCGAGGGCCACATCGGGTTGTAGACGACGCAGTCCGGGCGCAAGGCGAGCAGCGCGTCGACGTCGTCGGTAGCCGTCACGTGCAACCGTTCGAGGCCGCACAGCTCGCCGACGTCGCGCCCGACCTTGTCGGGCGACCACGCGAAGCAGCCCACCAGCTCGAGCCCGGGATTCCGGGAGATCGCGGCGACCGATTGCTTGCCCACGTTTCCCGTGGTCCACTGCACGATTCGAAGCGTCATGTGGGCCCTCCGTCCCCGCTCAATCGGCGCCGGTCCCGTCGGCGGTGTCGGCCAACGGGTCGTGCTGCCGACCGGAGTCGACGCCCCCGTGCTTGCGCATGAACGTGGTGGCGCGTCGTCGGATGCGCCAGCCATCGGGCGTGCGCACGTACTCGTCGCGATACCAGCCGAGACGCATGTTGTGCGTCAGCTGGTCGATGAACACGAAATGCTGAGTGCCGGTCGCTCGGTCGCCAGCGAATTCGACCACCGGCATGTTCCCGATGAACTGACCGCGCGGCGCCGCGGTCAGCAACGCCGGGAAGCGCTCGAGCGTGTACGGCGTGCCGAACGCGCTGTACTCGATGTCCGGCGTGAACACGTCGAGCCAGCGATCCAGGACGAACTGGCTCGCGTACATCATGTAGCGTGCGCACAGCGCGTGAATCTCGACGAGATCGCTGATCCGCTGCGCCCCCTGGCTCACGGGACCGGCTCGTCGTTCAGCTCGAAGGAGGCCGTGCCGGTGTCCGGAAGATACGGCTGCCGCCAGATCTCGACGGGGAACGACACCATGATGAGCGAGTACAGGAGGTGGAGCAGTCGCAGCGCGTCGTCGGGCAGCTCGTGCAGTGGGAACTTCTCCAGGTACGACATCACCGCCTGGGTGCGCGGGAAGACCGCGTCGTACAACGCCTGCAGCTCTTCCATCGTGCTCGCCAGGCGCTTCGCATAGCGCTCGGGCTCGCTCGCCAGGCACCAGCCCTTCGCGAACGGCTCGAGATCCGAGAACTCGGGAGGCAGCAGGGCCATCTCGCTCACCTCTCCACGTGCTTGCGCCGGTAGTCGTCGACCCATTTGTTCACCACGTAGTTCAGGTGCCGGCACATCAGCTCCTGGTCTCCGAGCGGGAATCTCGTGACGACGCGCGACTCGAGCCCCATCTGCGTCGCCTCGAGCGTGCCGCAGTCCTGGAGGGCGTATTCCTTGATCGTGGTGGCGGCCAGCTCGTGTGCGAGGCGTTCGCGCACGTTGCGGGCGGGCACGAAGTAGAGCGTCGCCTCGAACAGCAGTCGATTGTGCGCCAGGGGCCAGTAGTGGTAGGTGAGGTACCAGCCCGTCTCCCAGAACACGATCGCGAAGTTCGGGAAGATCTGGAACGAGTCGAGGCCCCAGTGCTTCTTCTTGCCGGGGTTGAGGCCGGGCGGGGAGCCCTCGATTCCGAGATCCGCATGATCCCACGGGCCGAAGAGGCCGCTGCGGAACACACCTTCGATGGGATTGAGGGCTTCCGGTGGCAGCAACCCGCCGGCGCCGCCGCTCGTGCAGCCCACGCGATGCGGGCCGTCGATCTGGAAGTGCATCGTGTAGAACCCCATCCGCTGGTATTCGGGGTTCGACATCACCGGGTTCTGGCGGCCGTGGAGGATCGGCGGGTGATAGAACTCCTGGAAGGCGTCGAGGAACACCTTCCAATTGCTGCGGATGTCGCCGCGGTAGTAGAAGCGCTCCGTGACGTTGTGGAACGGGTAGTCGATCGCGGTGATCATCGGGCCGAGGAACTCGCGGAGCGACTGCTCCGGCTCCTTGGCGAGGTTGATGAAGATGAACCCCTGCCACACCTCGCAGTGCACCGGGACGAGGCCGTAGTTCGCCTTGTCGATGCCGAAGAACTCGCCCTCCTGAAGGATGGACGAGAGCTTGCCGTCGAGGTCGTACTTCCAGCCGTGGTACTTGCAGGAGAACTGCCGGCAGCCGCCCTTCGACTCCACGCGCGGGTCGTCGTTCCAGGCCAGCCGGTTGCCGCGGTGGCGGCAGACGTTGTGGAAGGCGCGGATCTCGCCGTCCATGCCGCGCACGATGATCAGCGAGGTCTTCGCGACGGCGAGCTCCTTGGTGTAGTAGCTGCCGTTGCGCCGCAGCTGCTCGACCCGCCCGACGTTCAGCCAGGCGCGCTTGAAGATGGCCTCGCGCTCGAGCTCGTAGAACTCGGGCGAGATCGAGCTCTCGTACGACACCGGGGCGGTGCCGAGCTCGGGATAGTGCTCCGTCCAGGTCCCCTCGGGGGGTTTCGGGTACTGCCTCGGGGCTACCGGCTTCATCATGCTCGCTCCTTCAAGTCACTCATAGGACCATGCCGCCGTTGACGCCGATCACCTGGCCGGTGATGAAGCCCGCTTCGTCGGAGCACAGGAACCCGCACGTCACGGCGATGTCTTCGGGGGTTCCGACTCGTCCGACGGGAATCGCCCGGGCGGCGAGCTTCTCGAGCTTCGCGACGTCGCCGGCGGCCTCCGCGCGGCGCAACATGGGTGTGTCGATCACGCCCGGCGGGATGCAGTTGACCGTGATCCCGTGCGGAGCGAGCTCGAGCGCGAGCGCCTTGGTGAGTGCGATCACGCCGCCCTTCGCTGCGACGTAGTGCGCCATGCGCATCGCGCCCGACTGCGCGCTCGACGACGAGATCGTGATCATCCGGCCCCAGTGCGCCTCGAGCATGTCGGGAACTGCGGCCTGCAAGCAGTGAAAGGTCCCGGTCAGGTTGACGGCGAGGCTGCGCTCCCAGCTCTCGAGCGTGATGTCGGTGAAGGACGCGAACGCATCGAGGCCGGCGCTGGTGACCATGATTCCGATGGGTCCGAGCTCCGCGCGCACTTTGTCGAGGGCCGCGTCGACGGCGCCGCGGTCGGCGACGTCGGTCGCCACGCCGATCGCGTTGGCTCCCGCCTCGCGCAGGGCCTCGGCGGCGCGAAGCGCTGCGTCGCCGTCGAGATCGAGCAGTCCGACGCGGCGGCCCTGCGCCGCGAGATGCCGGGCGATTGCGAGCCCCATCCCCGACGCCGCTCCGCTGACCACGGCGACTCGATCGAACGTCCCCATCGTTTCCGGCCGACTCCGATCTGCCCTGCGACCCGATCGAGTATGGACCAGGCCCGGTGCCGCACGCAACATTGTTCTCGATAATCGAGAACGTCATTACCAGCTTTGCCGTCGGGAAGGAACGGCATCACGGCGAGCGGCCGCACGCGGTCAGACGCGGTCCGTCCGCACGGCCACCTCGTAGCATTCCTCGTCGAGACCCGAGAGCGCCTGCTCCAGCGCCGGCATGCTGCGCGGCCACTGGGTGACGATGCGCCCGCTCGGCGTGCGGTAGTAGCCGGTGCAGCCCGCCTGCAAGGAACCGATGGCCGCGATTTCCCGCTGGATCTCGGCGTTGTACGCCGCCATGGGCTCCGGCTTGACGTCGATCCAGGCGAGTTCCTCGCGCTCGATGCGTTGGATCTGGCGCAGCACGTGGTCCGCCTGGTACTCGACCATCGTGACGATCGAATCGGAGTTCGTGTTGGGACCGTAGAGCATGAAGAGGCTCGGAAAGCCCGCCGTGGTGACGCCCTTGTAGGCCTGGGCGCCATCGCTCCAGGCGTCCGCGATCGAGAGCCCGCCGCGCCCAACGACGTCGATCGCCGACAGGAACTTCGTGGCTGCGAAGCCGGTGGCCAGGATCAGCGTGTCGAGCCGCCGCTCGCGGCCGTCGGCGGTCGCGATTCCGGTTCGGGTGACGCGCTCGATCGGCTCGGTCACCAACTCGAGATTGCGTCGGTTGAAGGCTGGATAGAAATCGTTGGAGAAGAGCGGCCGCTTGCAGCCCCAGGGATGCTTCGGCACCAGGCGCGCGCGCAGATCCGGATCCTCGACCTGCGCCAGGTTGGCGAGACACAGGGCCTCCATCTCCGGCCGGATCCGCTCGAAGAGGGCATGGCCGCCGAAGGACTCGAAGATCTTGCTGCGCAGCGCCAGCGCGACACCCGGGTCGCTGCGAAAGCGCTCGAGCTGCTTCTGCGTGTATGGAACGTCCTCCTTCGGCGCCACCCAGTTCGCCGTGCGCTGGAACAGGTGGACGCGACCGGCCGTCTTCACGATCTCCGGCACCAGCTGAACGGCGCTCGCCGCGCTGCCGATCACCCCCACGGTCTCGCCTGCGAGGTCATGCTCCGCGTTCCATCTCGAGGAATGGAATTGTGTGCCGGCGAAGGCGTCGAGGCCCGGGATGTCGGGAATCACCATCTCGTTGAACATGCCGATGGCGCTGACGACGACGTCGGCAGAGGTGCTGCGCCCCGACGCCAGCTCGAGCGTCCACTGCGCCGCCGCCTCGTCCCAGCGAGCGCGCCGCACCGCGTCGCCGAAGCGGCAATGCGGGAGCAGCCCGTACTTCCCGGCGCAGTGCTCCAGGTAGGCCAGGATCTCCGACTGCGGAGCGTAAGGCCGCGACCAGTCGCGCTTGATCTCGAAGGAATACGAGTAGAGATGGGAGGGGACGTCGCAGGCGCAGCCCGGGTAGCGGTTGTGGTACCAGGTGCCGCCCACACCGCTGGCCTTCTCGAGGATCTCGAAGCGCTCGAAGCCGGCGCCCTTGAGGCGGATCCCCATGCACAGCCCGCCGGGCCCCGCCCCGACGATCGCAATGCGCAGCTCCGGGCGGCTCTTGGCCATGCTCGCGAAGCGATTGTGGACCCGCTCCGGTCTCGTGTGCAACAATGTTCTCGGAAAACGAGAACGTGATTTCGAGTGGTCGGGGCGCTGCGGCCCGGCGTCAGGACCGATGGAGTGCAGTCGATGGCCCGAGTCCCCGTGGCGCAAGGCATCTTCACGTGGCCCGGCGACGATCCTCGGCTGATCGGGAGCCGGTGCGTCGCGTGCGGGATCGTCACCTTCCCTGCGCAGGGCTCGTGTCCACGCTGCGCTTCGACCGAAATGGCCGAGCATCTGCTGCCGCGGCGGGGTCGTCTCTGGGCATGGACGACCCAGGAGTTCCCGCCGCCGTCGCCGCCGTACGCGGGCCCGACGGGCGACGCGTTCGTTCCCTTCGGAGTCGGCTACGTCGAACTTGCCGACGAGGTGAAGGTCGAGACGCGCCTCACGCAGACGCAAGGGCTGCGGATCGGCATGGACATGGAGCTCGTGCTGGTGCCGTTTCGCAGCGACGACCAGGGCAACGAGATCGTTACGTTCGCCTTCCGGCCCGTGGCCTGAGCCGGCGCCGACACGCGAGCGCGTACAGGGAGGAGAGGTGCAGGGAGGATACGCTCAAAGGGAGCACGGAACGGACGTCGCGATCGTGGGAGTGGGGTTGCACCCGTTCGGCCGCTTCGCGGGTGTGTCGGCGATCGAAATGGGTGCGATCGCCGTCCGCAGCGCCCTCGCGGACGCGGGCGTCGCGTGGCGCGACATCCAGTTCGCGTTCGCCGGAAGCTACGAGGTCGACAACCCCGACGCGGTGGTCGCGCTGCTGGGGCTCACCGGGATTCCCTTCAACAACGTCTACAACGGCTGCGCGACCGCGGCGAGCTCTCTCACGCTGGCCGCCAACACGATCCGGTTGGGCGAGCACGATCTCGGCATCGCCATCGGCATGGACAAGCACCTCCCCGGCGCGTTCAGCGCGGACCCGCGCCTGTACGCATGCCCGTCGTGGTACGGCGAGCTCGGTCAGTTCGTCACCACAAAATTCTTTGGGATGAAGATCAACAAGTACATGCACGACCACGGGATCTCCGCGGCGACCCTCGCCCGGGTCGCGGCGAAGAGCTACCGCAACGGAGCGCTCAACCCGAACGCGTTCCGGCGCAAGCCGCTCTCGGAGGAGCAGATCCTCGGATCCCGGATGCTGAACTTTCCGCTCACGCAATACATGTTCTGCGCCCCGGACGAAGGGGCCGCTGCAGTGGTGTTGTGCCGGGCCGACCAGGCGCACCGTTACACCACGCAGCCGATCTACCTGCGAGCCAGCGCGGTGCGGACGCGGCGGCTCGGCGCGTTCGAGGTCCACAGCCCGTGGCTCCCGATCGAGCAGACGGCGGGCCCCACCGTCGACGTATCGCGAGCGGCCTACGAGACGGCCGGAATCGGGCCCGAGGACGTCGACGTGATCCAGCTGCAGGACACCGACGCCGGCGCCGAGGTGATCCACCTGGCGGAAAACGGCTTCTGCGCCGACGGCGACCAAGAAAAACTGGTGGCGGATGGGGAGCTCGAGATCGGCGGCAGGCTACCCGTGAACACCGACGGCGGGCTGCTCGCGAACGGAGAGCCGATCGGCGCCTCGGGACTGCGTCAGGTCCACGAAGTGGTGTTGCAGCTCCGCGGCCGGGCGGGCGATCGGCAGGTTCCCAGCAAGCCGAAGGTCGGATATACACAACTTTACGGCGCACCCGGAGTCGCGGGCGTGTCGATCCTGTCGCTCTGACCCGCGAGAATGCCAGCGATTCGCGGCTGCGCGCGGGGGCCTACGGGCGCTTCCCCGTCGGAAGCGCCTTCGGGACCCAGCTCGGCGCGCGCTTCTCGGCGAACGCGCGCATTCCCTCGCGGGCCTCGGGTCCCCGGAAGAGCGACCAGTCCATGCTCATGCGGTCCACGTGTCCGTAGCGCTCGTTGACGATGCGCTTCACGTGCAAGCGCGCCTCGGGCGCGGTGCGCAAAATACTTTCTGCTACCGCGACGGCCTCCTCGCGCAGGCGCTCGTGCGGGACGACCCGGGAGACGAGACCCATGCGCCGCGCCTCCTCCGCATCGAGGCTGCGGGCGGTCAGCAGCAGGTCCCGCGCGTTGGCTACACCGATGTGGGCCGGGAGATAGGCGGCGTAGCCGGTGTCCGCGATCCCGAGCAGCAGCTCCGGTGCCCGAAAGCTGGCGCGCTCGCTCGCCACCGCCACGTCGGAGAGCATGGCGATCAAGAGCCCCCCGCCCTGGCAGATGCCGTTCACCGCCGACACCACGGGCGCAGCGCTGTTGCGCAGCGCCTCGAACGGGAGCACGTCGGCGACGCCGAGCTGCTCGAGCAGCGGATTCGGGTCTTCGACCCGGCCGCGCAGCTCGCCCCCGGGCGCGAAGACGTCCCCCACCCCGGTGATGAGCAGCGCCGTCGGCTCGGTGATCGAGTTCACGATCTGTACGGCCCGCTTCACCCCGAAGTACATCGCTCCGGAGAGCGCGTTGCGCGACGCCGGCCGGTCGATCGTGCACCAGGCCAGGTGCCCCTCCCGCTCGAGGCGCAGGAAGGGCGTTCCAAGGTCGTAGCTCTCGCAGTCGGGCATCGTGATCGCGCATGGTACTTGCGCCGCGAGCCCGACAAAAGCGTGACGACGAAGCGGACAGAGCGGGTGACTTTCGACTACCCGCCGTCCCGAGCACCCCTAGAATGCGAGCGCCCCTAGAATGAAATGGTGGCCGACCTGGAGCATGCCTCGGCAGGAGCTGCATACGATGGCTGAGACGATCCCGTCCGCCGTGATGGCGAGCATCGCCGCGCGGCCCGATCTCGAGGCCGTCGTGGAGCCCGGTCGCCGGGTGACTTACCGCGAGCTCGGCGAGCTCGTGAGTCTCTCGACGCGCGCGATCCTGGCAGCCGGCGTGGAGCCGGGCGATCGCGTCGCGATCTGGGCGCCGAACAGCCTCGGCTGGATCGTCGCCGCTCTCGGCGCGCAATCCGCCGGCGCGGCGCTGGTGCCCATCAACACGCGTTGGAAGGGCCAGGAGGCGGCGTACGTGCTGTCGGCTTCGAAGGCGGCGCTGCTCTTCACCACCGCAGGCTTCCTCGGCATCGACACCGTCGCCATGCTGCGCGCCGCCGAGACGCCACTCCCGCATTTGCGCCGGATCGTGCTCCTCGACGGCCCGGCCAGCAGCGAGAAGACTCCGCAACACACCGACGTGGAGGACTGGAGCACGTTCGCGGCCCGGGCCGAGGAGATCCCCGCCGCCGCGGCAGCGGAGCGTCAGCGCAGCGTGAAGCCGACTGACACGAGCGACATCCTGTTCACGTCCGGCACGACGGGGCGCCCGAAGGGCGTGATCATGACGCACGGCCAGACGGTGCGGCAGTTCCGCGAGTGGTGTGAGTTCGCCGGGCTGCGGGCCGAGGACCGCTATCTGATCGTCAACCCGTTCTTCCACATGTTCGGGTACAAGGCGGGCTGGCTGGCCAGTTTGCTTCAGGGCGCCACGATCGTCCCGGTCCCGGTGTTCGACGTTCCCGCGGTGCTGCGGCTCGTGGAGACGGAGCGGATCACGGTATTGCCCGGGGCCCCCACGATCTACCGGTCGATTCTCGACTACCCCGAGCGGGCAGGGTTCGATCTACACACGCTGCGGGTGGCGGTCACCGGCGCGGCCGACATCCCCGTCGCGCTGATACACGAGATGCGCGCCAGTTTGCCTTTCCGCTCGATCCTCGTCGGCTACGGACTCACCGAGGCGGGAACCTGCACGGGGTCGCGGCCCGACGACGATGCGGAGACGATCGCGACGACGGCAGGCCGGGCGATGGCCGATCTCGAGGTGATCATCGTCGATGCAAAGGGGCAGGAGGTCGAGCGGGGCAGCGCCGGCGAGCTGCTCGTCCGCGGCTACAGCGTGATGCAGGGCTATCTCGACGATCCCGAAGCAACGACCGCTGCCATCGATGAGCGCGGCTTCCTGCACACCGGCGATCTGGCGACGATGGATGAGCGCGGCTACGTGCGGATCGTCGGGCGCTTGAAGGACATGCTGATCGTCGGCGGATTCAACGTGTACCCGGCCGAGGTCGAGAATGTCTTGCTGGCCCACGACGCGATCGGCCAGGTCGCGGTGATCGGCGTGCCCGACGAACGCATGGGGGAAGTCGCCATCGCGTACGTCGTTCCCGCCCCGGGGCGGTCGATCGATCCCGATGCGATCATCGGCTGGGCCCGCGAACGCCTCGCCAACTACAAGGCGCCGCGGCACGTGATCTGCGTCGCGGCGCTGCCGATCAACGCCGCCGGGAAGGTCGTGAAGAGCGAGCTGCGCGCCCGCGCGCGGGCAGACCTGGATCACACGTGAAAGTGTCACAAGAGAACGTGCGCGAACGCTGGCGCCTGCGCCGCGTTCCGCCCGCTCTCGAACGCGCGTACGTCGAAGGCGGCTGGTGGACGCAGGACACCCTCGGCGCACTGCTGGCCCGCCAGCTCGCCGCGCACCCCGCGTCGACGATCGCCATCTGGTCGCGCTCGCGCCCGTGGCAAGGCACCTACGCCGACATCGACGACGAGGCCCGCCGGCTCGTCACGCTGCTCTACGAAATGGGCGTGCAGCCCGGCGACGCCGTCGCCTTCCAGCTTCCCAACTGGCGCGAAGCCGTCGTTTCGTTTGCCGCGCTGGCCCTCGGCGGGTTCAAAGTGGTCCCGATCGTCCACATCTACGGCCGCAAGGAAGTCGCCTTCATCCTCGAGCAGAGCGGCGCGGTGGCCTACATCTCGCCGCTCGCCCATGGCCCCG
>Ga0210377_10001278_pt1 | contig 23003 bp, 18 predicted proteins | sample PLM4_65_b1redo_FD_155480 | JGI IMG/M metagenome (GOLD analysis project Ga0210377, IMG submission 155480) | Groundwater sediment microbial communities from an aquifer in East River, Colorado, USA - PLM4_65_b1 redo | ecosystem: Environmental > Terrestrial > Soil > Riparian zone | place: USA: East...
CAGCTGCATCTGGTGCACGATGCCCGAAGCCTGGAGATCGCCCGCGACGGGCACGAAGCCGCGCTTGCGCAGGTCGAGGATCTCGCCAAACACGTCGAGCCGCCCATCAGCGCGCTGCGCGAGCGTCACCGAGAGCAACCGGCTATGCAGCGGATGGCCGCGGACGCAGATCTCCACGCGCCGACTCTGCCGCAGCGCGCGGACCCGGTGCAAGCGGGGCGCTTTCGAGGCTATGGATCTGCGGTTTGCATCCGGGGGGCAAGCAGATGTCGCTGCGCGCTGCGCTTCGGGGGCTGTCGCTGATCCTGCTCTCTGCGACGGCGTCCGCCGACGATTCGAAGCAGCCCTACGAGCTGCTCACGCTCCCCGGCCCGGGGCGCACCGCCTTCGCCGAGATCGCCGATCTCGACGGCGATGGCCGCGGCGACGTCGTCATGGCTTCCTTCACGAGGCTCCCGCCCGATCAGCGGCGCACGCTTCGCGTGCACTTCCAGCGCGAGGACGGCTCGCTGCCCGAGAAGCCGGACTGGACGGCGGCGCTCCCCGACGGAGCCGCGGCCTACGACTATTACCGCACCCAGAGCGGGGCGGACGAGATGCTCTTCATGCGACGCGATCGTGTGACGCGGCTCTCACTCGCGGGCCGCCTCCCGGCCTGGCGCGACGTCGCACTGCCCGGGACGACGCTCGCGGTCGCCCCCGACGAGCGCGGCATCGACCGGCTGCGGCTCGCGCGCGACGGGCTCGGGGCCAGGCCCTTGCTCGTCGTCCCGGGGCTCGGCGAAGTCTTCGTCAGCACGCTCGACGGCGAGATCAAGGCCCGCCTCGAGACGCAATCGCGCGCGAACTTCTTCGTGCCGCCGCGCCCCGGCCTCCTCATCATCGACAACGAGGCGGATCTCTACTTCGAACACCCGCGCCTCGACGTCGGCGATGTCGACGGTGACGGCCGCGGCGACCTCGTCGTCTCGAACCGCCACGAAGTCCTCGTCTTCCTCGGCCGCGAGGCCGCTGCCTTCGCCGCTAAGCCCGACCAGCGCCACGTCCTGCGGCGGCTCTCGGAGACCGATCTCGTGCGCGCCACCGGTAGCGCACGCGTCGAGGTGCGCGACTGGAACGGCGACGGGCGCGTCGACCTGCTCATTTCCGTGACGCGCGGCGGTCTGTTGCGCGCACACACGAAGACCACGCTGCACCTCAACCGTGGCGGCACCTGGGACGTCCAGAAGGCCGATCAGAGCTTCGAGTTCGACGGCGGCTGGGCGGCGACCGCCTTCGAAGACCTCGACGGCGACGCGAAGCTCGAGTTCGTCGAGGTGCGCCTCTCGCTCCAGACGCTGGAGATCGTCGAGATCCTGCTCACGCGCTCGATCGATCCACAGCTGCGCGTGTACCGGCCTGCACAAGCGAGTTTGTTCGAGGCGGAGCCCGCCTTCGAGCGCGCCCTCGACCTCGCCGTGAGCTTCGAGACGCAGCGCACCATCGGCTTCCTGCCCGCGCTCAAGGACCTGAACCAGGACGGCCGACTCGATCTGATCGCCCCGTCCGACGGCAACCAGCTCGAAATCCACCTCGGCACGCCCGGCCCCGCGCTCGATTCGCGCGCCATCCGCCAAGCCTTCGACACGACCGGCGTGATCCGCTTCGGCGACCTCGACCACAACGGCCTGCTCGACTTCGTGCTCCACGACCCGCGCCGCCCGGGCACGCCGATCCGCATCGGCGTGAACCGCGGCGCGTTGCCCGGAACGCGCGTGCCGCCGGAGCTGCGAGCGACGGAGCCCGCGAAGCCGGCGGCGGAAAAGGCTGCGCCCTAGCCGGGCGAACGTCCGCGCGACGACGGAAGCTGCCCGTCGCCGGCTGGAAGATCTCGGTGCCGGTCAGATCGGGTTCATGGAAGCGGGCGCTGCGGGCGCCCGGAGCGGAAGGGCCGCAAGGACGACCGGAAGGCTAGGGAGCCGTCCGGCTCCCGGCGCCTTCCCTGCCGAGCAGGCGCCGCGCGGCCAGCAACGCTGCGATGGCGAGGGCCCCCACGATGAAGAGCAGCCAGAGATACTGCTCCGCCTTGGCGGCACAGATGAGCGTCAGCGTGAGCAGCAATCCGACGAGCGTGAAGGACCAGTCGAGGTGGACGCCCGCGAGGAAACACCCGAGCGCGAGCAAGAGCAGCGCGTTGAAGCCGGACGAGAGCTGCGTCTCCACGCCTGCGCCGCGGATCGTGAAGTCGAGGAGCACGGCGCCGCCGATCGCGAGCCAGTGGAGCACCTGACGCAGCACCAGCATGCCGTCCGCCGCGCCGGCTTGCTGCGACCGTCTCCAGGCCGTGACGGTACACAGGACGCCGTAGATCGGGATCAGCGTCATCCAGTAGTTGCGCGCGAGCGGCGCGCTCAGCGTCGCGAGAGCGACGCCGAGCAGCGCCAACACGACCATGATCAGCGCGATCGTGCCGGCGATCTTCCACGAGCCATCGAAGGGGAAGACCGTCCGCGGCGCATCCGCCGCGGTGCTCGATCCGGCGCGGGACGGCGGTACGGGAAGTCGCTCACTCATGAGGGCTCTCGATAGTCGATCGCCCCGCCTGCCGCCAGCTCTGGATCGGAAGCCCGATCCGGAGGGACGCCGCCGGGCGACGCCCAGCGTCGCCCGGCGGCGGAGACGCGGGTCTTCCCAGTTCCGGGCGCTCCCGGAGGTGACCCGCGTGCTCTGACTACTCCTCCGGCAGCTTGAAGAGCACGAGGTTGTCGAGGTAGGCGATCACGTCCGCCTGCTCCTGCGTCGAGAGCCTCAGGAAGGCGTTCTTCGACGTCGCGGCCTCGCCGCCGTGCTCGAGGATCGCCTCCGTGAGCGTCGTGGCGCGGCCATCGTGCAGATACGGCGCCGTCGATCCGACACCCCAGAGGTTCTCGGTCAGGAAGACCGAGGCGCCCGTTCCCTTCTCGTCGATGCTCTCTCGCAGGCCGGGCCCCATGTCGTGGCGTTTGAGATCGCCGCCGAGCTCGACGAGCGCCTTGCGGCTGCGGGGATCGACGCGCAGCGATCCGAGGCGGAAGCGCACGCTGCCGTCGGGGTTGTGGAGCACGTTGTCGGGCTGATCGCGTGTGAGATCGAAGCGAACGGCGCGCTTCGGATCGACGCCGCTCGCGACGGGATCCTGACCCGCCGGAAACACCGCATCGCGGTACGCCGCGCTCTGGCTCGGCTCGCTGAAGGTCGGATCGTCGAGCGTGAACGTCGCCCGATGACACGTGACGCAGCCGAGCTCGCCGCTCAGCGCCCGGCTCGCCCCGCGCTGGATCCGACTCTTCTCGTCGGCCGTGAGCGGCGGCTCGAGCAGCCCGAGAGCATCGAGCTCGAGCCGGGTCGTGGGTCGGGGCTGGGCCGCCAGATAGACCGCGAGCACCGTCTGATCTCCGATCGTCAGCTCGTCCACGATGCCGTCGAAGTCTCCGTCGACGCCTTCGCCCACGAGCTCGATGGCCTGCATTCCGAGCTCGTTGTGCGAGGCGCCGCGGTTGAAATCGCGCAGCGAGGCGACGCTCCCCTTCCACTGGAAGGGCTTGATCACGAGATCCTCGTCGACGCCCCTCACGTTGGCCGTGCTCACGTTGGTGCGACATCCCCTGCCGCGCACGCGCGACACCTGGATCGAGCCGAAGCTCACGCCCTTCGTCTCGAGCCTCGCCGTGCGCGGACCGCCGGTGGCGCAGACGCCCTGGATCGTCTCGGAGCGGATGCGGTGCAGATCGGCGGTCATCTCCTCCGCCAGACGCTGGACTGCGCCGGGGGCGAACACGTGCGGCGTGTTGCGCTGGATGAACTGCGCGAGCTGGCCCCCGCGCAGGGGGTCGCGATGCACGTTGGCCGCCGCATTGCCGCTGGCGTCGTCGAAGGGTTGGTTGTGGCAGGCGTTGCAGCTCTCGGCGTTCGGCCCGGTCTCGCGCGCCGGCCGGTGATCGAACCACTCCGTGCCCCCGCGCAGATCCGCGCGCGGGACGCGCGTGAAACGTTGCCCCCCGCCGACGTTGGCGCCCACCCCGTCGAGCGCATTGAAGACCGTCTCGAACATCTCGTCGCCGACGTCGAAGGCCGTCTCGAACGCGAGCTCGGGATCGCTCGCGACCAGCGCGCTCAGCATCGTCTGGTCGATATGGGGACCGCGCGGCTCGTGGAGCCCGCTCAACGGGTCGGGATCGATCACGATCGCCGATGCGCGGTCTGCGTCGCTCAACAGCACCGTCGCAGCGAGGCCGAGCGACGGGAGCCAGCGCCGGACGTCGCTCTGGACATGAAAGTTCAGCATGGGAACCTCCTCGGTTGTCCGGCATTTATCGCGATGCCAGGGAGCGTTCCGTGACAAGGCTCACGAACGAAAAAAACACCGGATGCGTCGTCGGAGGCTGCTGCGCAAGCGGGCCGCGCAAGCGGTGTCGATGCAGGGGAATCGCGCCTGCGCGATCGGCCACTGCTTCTGTAACCGCAATCACGAACGAATTGCGGTGGATCGCCGTCGTGAGCGCGCGCTAGCGAGCGCTCCCGATCGGCGGGTCGGCGAGCTTCAGCAGCTGCTTGCCGACGTTCTCGCTCTGGAACAAGCGCAGGAACGTGCGCGGGGCGTTCTCGAATCCCTGCTGGATGTCTTCCTGATAGGCGATGCGACCTTCGCGCACCCAGGCGGCGAGGTCTTTGATGGCTTCGGCGGCGCGCGGCAGGTAGTCGATCACGATGAAGCCCTCCATGCGGCCGCGCTGGGGCACGAGGTTCACGTAGTTGCGCGGGCCCGGCGGCCTCTGCTCGGCGTTGTAGCCCGAGATCGCACCGCACAGCACGATGCGCGCGCGCAGCCGGATCTGCTCGAGCACCGCGTCGAGCGTCGGGCCTCCCACGTTGTCGAAGAACACGTCGACGCCGTCCGGGCACAGCGTGCGCAGGCGCTTGCCGACGTCCTCGTTCCGGTAGTCGATCGCCGCGTCGAAATGCGCCTGCTCGACCAGCCAGCGACACTTCTGTGCGCCGCCCGCGATCCCGACGACGCGACAGCCCTTCAGCTTCGCGATCTGCCCCGCGACGGAGCCGGTGGCGCCCGCGGCGCCCGAGACGACGACCGTCTCCCCGGGCTGCGGCTTGCCGAGATCGAGCAGGCCGAAGTACGCCGTGATTCCGGTGATGCCGAGCACCGAGAGTGGCTGCGTGAGCGTCGCGCCCGCCGGCAGATGGCTCACCATCGCGCCGCGGCCCGCGGTCGCGTACTCCTGCCAGCCCAGCATGCCCGAGACGAAATCGCCCGCTTTGTACTCGGGGTGGTTCGACTCGACGACCTGTCCGACGCTCATGCCGCGCATCACGTCGCCAAGCGGCACCGGGGGGATGTAGCCGGCGCGGTCCTCCATCCAGCCCCGCATCGCGGGCTCGAACGCCAAGTAGAGGTTGCGCACCAGGATCTCGCCGTCCCCGGGCGGTGTCACGGGCAGCTCGCGCAACGAGAAATCCGACGGCTTCACCATCCCCCTCGGTCGGGCGGCGAGCAGCCACTGGCGATTCACGAGCTTCGGCATGAGAGCCTCCTTGGGGCGGCGCGGGTCAGGGCCCAGGATACACGGAGCAAGTCGGCCGACCAGGGAGTCGGCCGATGCGCAGCGAGCCGCAGGCGAGCGAAGTCAACGAGCTAGCCGCCCAGCAGGCCGGGTAGCTCGGCCAGATCGCGCAAAATGAAGTCTGGCGGCGGTCCGGCGTGCGCCTCGATCGCGGCGCGCGGATCCCGCACGCGACGCGTGAGCCAGGCCGTCCGCATCCCGAGTCCCGCCGCGCCGACCACGTCCGCGCGCAGGCTGTCGCCCACGTGCAGCGCCTGCTCGGGAGAGACGCCGAGGCGCGCGAGCACCACCTCGAAGATCTCGCGCCGCGGCTTGCGCAGCCCCACGGCGTCCGAGATCACGATGGCGCCGAGATGGCGCGCGAGGCCCGCCTCTTCGAGGATGCGCAGCGCCGTCTGCGAATGCGAGAAATTCGAGCAGAGTCCGATCGCGCGGACCGAGGCCAGCTCCGCGAGCAGCGGCTCGTGGTGCGCCGGCACCCTCACCTGCTCGCGCACGAGGCCCATGTGCACCGACGTGAGCAGGCCCGGAAGCTCGGGATCCGCAACGCCGAGACGCTCGGCGAGGGCGATGAAGCGCTGCTCCGTCGTGACCTCGCGGTCGAGCGAATAGTGCGAGTCGCGGAACGCAAAATCTACCTCGGCCAGCGCATCGGCGAAGACCTCGAACGAGACCGCGAGCCGCGTCCGGGTCGCCTCGTGCAGGGCGGGAGCCGTGGCCGAATGCGGCTTCCCCGCGACGCCGGCGCGCGGAAGCTTCTCGTAGTGGAGGTCGACGAGCGTGTCGAAGAGATCGAAGACGATGGCTCGGATCTGCACGTCTGGATCTTAGCTACAGTCCGCCCGCCGCCATGGCTCCATGTCTGCAGCGATCCGCGAACACGGCCGCTTCGCACCCACCACGTCGGGACCGGCGCACCCGGGAACGTTGCTCGCGGGGCTGCTCGCCTGGCTCGATGCGCGCAGCCTCGGCGCGCGCTTCTCGCTGCGCCTCGAGGACATCGATCCGGACCGCTGCCGACCCGAGCACGCGCAGGACATGCTCGCCGCGCTCAGCTGGCTCGGTCTCGACTGGGACGCCTGCTCGCTGCAGAGCGAGCACCAGGCCGCGTTCGAGGCGGCGCTCGATCGCCTCGCCGCGAGGGGGCTCCTCTATCCGTGCCTGTGCAGCCGCGCGGACGTGCAACGCGCGGGAGTCCGGGCCATCGACGGCTCCTGGCGCTACCCCGGGACGTGTCGGGCGCGAGCGCTGCCTCCCGGCGGTTGGCGCGAGAGTGCCGACGCCCTGCGCCTGCGCCTCGCGCCGGGGCGCGTCGAGCCGCAGGACGAGGGCGGGCTCGACCTCGCGCACGACCCCTGCCGCGAGCTGGGCGACCCGGTGCTGCGGCGGCGCGACGGCGCGATCGCGTACCACCTCGCCGTCGTCGTCGACGACGCCGCGCAGGCGGTGACGCGCGTCGTGCGGGGCCGCGATCTCGCCGCCTGCACAGCATTGCACGTCGTTCTCCAGCGTGAGCTCGGGCTCGTGACGCCGCACTACCGCCATCACCTGCTGCTGCGCGAAGCGCGCGGCGAGAAGCTCGCGAAGCTGCACGGCGCCGTGGGCTGGCGCGATCTGAAGGAGCATTACACCGCCAGGTCTTTCTGTGGCTGGCTCGCGCACGCGGCCGGGCTGCGCGACAGCGCGAAGCCCGCGAGCCCCCGCGAGCTGCTGGCCGGGTTCGCCTGGGCGCGCGTGCGGGGCGAGGACGTCGGCGTGCGCTGGACGGGCACGGCGCTCGAGCGGCTCGCCTAGCCTTGCGGGTCCCGGCGCGGGGCGGCCCGCGCCGCCCGCACGCAGGCTTTGGTAACGTCGCGCCGCCGCCCAGCCGCTGACGTCGGGAGGCCGACATCGGGAGAGGATCGGAAATGGGAGAGATCGGAGCGGAGCTTCGGAGCTGCGCCGTCACGGGCGCCAACGGCTTCGTCGGCTCGCAGGTAGTGCGCGAGCTGCTGCGCCGCGGGTTCGATGTGACCGCGCTGGTCGGCGCGGACCTCGGCAGCGAGAACCTCGAGGGTCTTCCGGTCAAGCTTCGCGAGCTGGATCTGCTCGATCGCGGGAGCGTGCGGCGCGCGCTCGCCGGCAGCGACGCGGTCGTGCACACCGCCGCCTGCTACGCGTTCTGGCGCCCGGACCCGCGCGACTTCTATCGCGTCAACGTGGAGGGCACGCGCTTCGTACTCGAGGCGGCGCGCGAGCTCGGCTGCCGCAAGATCGTGCATACCAGCAGCACGGCGACGCTCTCGCCGGGCTTCGTCGCCGAGCCGACGGGGGCCGAGGTCGGCGACGAGGAGAACGTGCTCGACCTGCGGCGCTTCCGCGGACACTACAAGATGTCGAAGGCGATGGCCGAAGTCGTGGCGCTGCGCGAGGCGGCGCGCGGCCTCCCCGTCGTGATCCTGCACCCCACCACCGTGCTCGGGCCCGGCGACCGCCGCCCCACGCCCACCGGCACGATCGTGGTGCACTTCCTGAATGGCCGGATGAAGGCCTACACCAACCTGATGCAGAATTTCGTCGACGTGCGCGATGTGGCCGCCGGCCACGTGCTGGCTCTCGAGAAAGGCCGTCCCGGCGAGCGCTACGTGCTCGGCGGCGAGAATCATCCGATGAGCGAGATCGTCCGCCTGCTCGCCGAGATCACAGGTCTGCCCGCGCCCTGGTTCGCGATCCCGCACCCGCTGCTGCACGCGATGGGCCGCTTCAACGAGTGGCTCTCCGATCACGTGACGCACCGCGAGCCGCTCGTGCCGTTCGAGGCGAAGCTGCACGCGGTCGACAGCCGCCCCTTCGATTCGTCGAAGGCGCGCCGCGAGCTCGGTTTCGTTGCCCGGCCGGCGCGCGAGGTGCTGATCGAGGCGGTGCGCTGGTTCGTGAGAGAGGGCTTCTGCCCGCCGGCCACGGCCGAGAGGATCGCGCGCCAGCCGGCCTTCCGCGCGGACTGAGTCCCGCTCGACCTCCGCGAAAGGAGGCCGCTTGAACGTCGCGATCGTCGGCGCGGGACCCGCCGGCGCAGCGCTCGCCCTGCTGCTCGCGCGCCGCGGCGTCGGCGTCGTGCTCGTCGAACGCCACACCGATTTCGCGCGCGAGTTCCGCGGCGAGGGACTTCTTCCAGGCGGTGTCGACGCGCTCCAGCAGATGGGCCTCGGCGCCGCGCTCGACGCGCTTCCGCAGTCCCGTGTCGACCGCATCGAGATCTACCAAAGCCAGCGCCGCGTGCTCGAGGTGGACCTCGGCGAGTCGGCAGGGCTTCTGGCGGGGCCCCGCTTCGTCTCGCAGCCGGCGCTGTTGGAGATGCTCGTTGCCGAGGCGTCGCGCCATCCGGGTTTCCACATCGAGCGGGGCTTCACTGTGCGCGACCTCCTGCGCGAAGGCCCCCGGGTCTTTGGTGTGCGGGGCGACACCGCGGCCGGAGCCCGCGAGATCGCCGCCGACTACGTGATCGGCACCGACGGACGCGCGTCCCTGGTGCGCCGACGCGCCGGACTCGAGGCGCCGCGCGCGCCGCAACCCTTCGACGTCGTGTGGTTCAAACTGCCGCTGCCGGATTTCCTGGCGTCGGGTCGCGTCGCGCGCGCCTACCTCGGCCGCGGCCACCTCTGCCTGCTCTTCCCGGCGCCGGACGGCCGCCTCCAGGTCGGCTGGATCATCGAGAAGGGGAGCTTCGGCGAGCTGCGCGCGCGCGGGATCGGCGACTGGCTCTCGCAGCTCATGGCGCACGTGACGCCCGATCTCGCAAGTCATCTCGAGCGCTGCCGCGATGCTCTCGAGCATCCTTTTCTCCTCGATGTCGTCTGCGATCACCTCGAGGAGTGGTCGGCGCCGGGCGTCCTGCTGCTCGGCGACGCTGCACATCCGATGTCGCCCGTTGGCGCGCAGGGCATCAACATCGCGCTGCGCGATGCGCTCGTCGCGGCCAACCACCTGGGCCCCTGCCTGGTGGCCGGCGAAGGGCCGGCCGCGCTCGACGCGGCCGCGCGGCGCGTCGCCTCCGAGCGCCTGCCCGAGGTGAAGACGATCCAGCGCCTCCAGCAGCTGCCCCCGCGCGTGCTGTTCCAACGCTCGCTCGCGAGCCGCTTCCTCGTCGGCAGCGTGCTGCCCCTGCTCGCGAGAACGGGCCTTGCCGGTGTACTCTTCCGTTCGAGCTTCCGGCGCTTCGCGCTGGGTACGGTCGACGTGAAGCTCGAATTCTGATGAATCTGGTGGATTTTGATTTGATGGACTCGCCGTTGCCCTGGGCCTTTCTCGCCGTGAGCCTCGTCGGTGCCTGGTTCACATGGAACGCCTGGTTTCCGTCGCGCCGCTTGCAGGCGTTGCGCGTGCCGAGTTTTTTTGCGGGCTGGCTGACGTCGGAGCTGGCGGCGCACCACGTCGCCTGGCAGGCAGTCGCGAGCGTCGTCTTCGTCGCGGCGGGTGCGCTCTCCGATTGGCCGGGGCGCGTCGGGCTCGTCGTGACGCTGTGCTCCTGGGCGGGGCTCCTCGGCCACGTCGAGCTCGCACGGCGCAGCGGCGAGGTGGTCGAGAACGCGCTCGTCCACGCCCTCGGCCGGAGCTACCGCGAGCAGATCGAGCCGGCGTGGGCTGCGAGGCTCGAGTCTCCCGAGCCTCGCGGGCGGCTCTTCGTACCGTTCCTGCTCCGAGATCGCGAGGTCGTGCGCGTGCGCAACATTCCCTACGTCGAGGGAGGTGGACACCGCCAACACCTGGACGTCTACGCGCCACGCGGCGGTGTCGAAAACGCTCCCGTGCTGCTTCAGATCCACGGCGGCGGCTGGACGATCGGCAACAAGCGGCAACAGGCTCTGCCGTTGATGCTCCACCTGGCCAAGCGCGGCTGGGTCTGCGTCGCTGCGAACTACCGTCTCTCGCCGCGTGCCACCTTTCCCGATCACGTGATCGACGTGAAGCAGGCGCTGCGCTGGGTGCGCGAGAACATCGCCGACTACGGCGGGGATCCCGGCTTCGTGGCCATCACCGGCGGATCGGCCGGCGGACACCTCTCCGCGCTCACGGCCCTCACGGCCAACCTGCCCGAGTTCCAGCCGGGCTTCGAGGAGGTCGACACCTCCGTGCAGGCGGCGGTCCCCTTCTACGGGGCCTACGATTTCACGAACTCGCAGGGCCATCCGATGGGCGCGGGGCTCGTGAGCTTCCTCGAGCGGCTCGTGCTGAAGAGGAAGCTCGCCGAAGACCGCGAGGCCTTCGAGCAGGCCTCGCCGCTGCACCAGCTCTCCGCGGCCGCTCCGCCTTTCTGCATCGTGCACGGCACCCACGACACGCTGATCTCGATCGCAGACGCCCGGGAGTTCGCCGCGCGGCTGCGCGAAACCTCGCGTGCACCGGTCGCCTTCGTCGAGCTCCCCGGCGCGCAGCACGCCTTCGAGGTCTTCCACTCCCCACGCACGCACCACGTGATCCGCGGCGTGCACCGCTTCCTCGGCAGTGTCTACTCGGAGCACCTGCGCACGCAGCGCAAGCGCGAGGAGGAGCTCTCGTGAGCGCGCGCGCCCGAGCCGTCGCGGTGTCGCTGCTGGCCAGCCTTGCATTCGCCTGCGCGGGGGGCTTCGACTTCGGCTTCGGGCGCAAGCCACCCGAGATGCCTCCCGTCTCCGCGAGGCCGCCGCCGCTCGCCGAAGACATCTCGACGTTCGACTGGTCGAAGCATCTCGAAGAATGGCTGCCGGCGATCGACGCCTGCCTCGCGCGCACGCCGTTCGCCCCCGCGGTGGCGTTGCTCGCCTGGCCCGCGAGGCCCGGCCTCGTGGGCGTGCGCACGCGCAGCACCGGCCAGCGACGCTGGGATTGCGTTTCTCGCAGCGACGGTGCGGCGATCGAACGCTTCGAGGCCGTGGCCCCGCCCGAGGCGCACCCCGCGGAATCGTCTCCCCTCTTCAGCCGGACGCCGCTCGAGCCGCCGGCGGGCAGCTGCTACGACCACGAGCGCGCCTTCGCCCAGGATGGCCGCTTCCTCGGCTGGCTCTCCTACGACGTCTGCGGCTGACGCGCCACTGCGTCGAGCACCCGCAGCAGCTCGTCTCCCACCTTCGACCAGGAATGCTGTCGCTCGGCCAGCTCGCGTGCGGCGCGACCGCGCCGATCCAGGTCGCCCGGGGCTGCAAACAGCTGCGTGATCCGGCTCGCGAGCTCTTCCGCATTCCTGCCGATCAGCCCGCTGGCTTCGGGATCCAGCGTCAGACCGTTGGTCGCGATCGGCGTCATCACGACCGGCAGACCGGCCGCCCAGGCTTCGAGCACCTTGTTCTTCACTCCGGCCCCGTGGCGCATCGGAGCGACCGCCACCCAGGCCTGCCGCAGGCAGCGCGTCATGTCCGGCACGTCGGCTTCGATCGAGACGCCCGGCAGCGAGGCGAGCGCGACGACCTCGGCCGCCGGCCGGCGGCCGGCGATCACGAAGCGCGCCGTGGGATGGACCCGACGAATCCGGGGCAGGACCTCCCGGGCGAAGTACACCGCCGCGTCGACGTTCGGGGGGAAGCCCAGCACGCCCGTGAAGATCACGCTGGGTGTGGGAGAGCGGCTTCCGGGCTCCGCCGGGGGCGGTAGGCTAACACCATTCGGGATCACATGGACGGAATCACGCCCCGCCAGCCAACGCAACACGGCCGCATCCGTCGGACCGGAGACCAGGCTGGCCGCCGCCTCCCGCACCAGCCGCCGCTCGTGCCGGGCATTCGCGAGCGCGTCGCGCAGATGACGCATGCGGTCGAGCAGCGTGCGGCCGTAGCGCGCGCTGCGCAGATCGGCCAGGGTCATCGAGTCGATGCAATCGAGGACGGCGGGCTGGAAGCGGGCCAGCGCGGCGAACTCGAGAATCCCCCAAAAAAGCGTGACGTCGGGCTTCCAGCGGCCGAGCACGCCCTGCGCGGTCTCCAGCAGCTGGGCCTGCCCCGCCTGCATGAACTGCCCGGGAACCTCGGCCACCGGAACCACGACGCGCTCCGCAAACGCCAGGGGCTCGGCGGCGACGCTCGAGCCCGGTCGGACCGGCGCGACCAGCACGATGTCCCACTCGCGCGCGGCCTGCCGCAACAGCTCGCCGACGCGCCGCGTGTAGCCGTCTTCGTGCGGCCAGGGTCCGTTCCGGGAGACGGCGAGCAGAAGTCGGCGACGGCTCATGCGATCACGGCTGCTCGTGATTGCGGCCGCCAGCCAGGCGGCGAAGCCGCCGCGCAACGAGGCGCAGCCGAGCGGAGGTCACCGGGCCCAGGCGGCGAAGCCGCCGCGCAGCGAGGCGCAGCCGAGCGGAGCTCATCGACCCGGCGTCGCTGCGAGAAATGCCGAGACCATGCGCAGCAACCGCGGGTCATTGACGCTCGCGTCGAGGTGTCCAGCGCCTTCGAGGATCTCGAAGCGCGCGCCCGGGATCAGCGAGGCGAGCCGGCGCGAAGCAGCGATGGGAACCGCGCGATCGGCGTCACCCGCCACGACCAGCGTGGGCACGCGAATCCGGCGCGCCTGCGCCGAGGCGTCGAGAGAGCGTTGGGCCTCCATGAATGCGGCGACCTCGGGGCCGTTGCACGAGACTTGCAGGAAGTGCATCAGGATGCGGCGTTGCACGTCGCTCGCCTCGGGGGCCAGGTACTCGGTCAGCGTGGCGCGCGCCAGCGGCGCGTCCCAGCTCGTTCGGATCAGGGCGATCATGCTCGAAGCCGTTTCCGGTGTCATGCCGGACTCGCCGGCTTGCAGCGAGGCGATCCCGGCGTTCGTCGCCGCGAGCACGAGCTGGCTGACGCGTTCCGGATGCTTCTCCGTGTAGGCGATGCCCGCCGGGCCACCCGCGGAGAAGGCGTAGAGCGCAAAGCGTTCCAGGCCGAGCGCATCCACGACGGTCTCGAGGTCCAGCAAGCGCGCCTCGAGCGAGAAGTCCGTCACGTCGCGATCCGAGAGTCCGAAGCCCCTGCCGTCGTAGCGAACGAGCAGGTGGTCTCGCGAGTACCAGCCCAGGCCGCCGGCGGCATCGTAGAGCGGGCTCCCCAGGCCTTCCTTCAGGTGGGTGGCCCAGCCGAGCACGAGAACCAGGGGCGGACCGGCCCCCGTCGTGGCGTAGGCGATGCGCACGCCGTCCGGGGTCTCCGCGAAGCCGATCTGCTGCTCGATCGGATGGCCAAAGACCTTCGGAAGCTGGAGCGCTGCCCAGGCCAGCACGTCGGCGCGCTTCGCCACCCCGAGCGCGATCGCGATGGCCGCGATCCCGAGCAGGGCGACCAGGACCCTGCTTCGAGGACGGCGGGCGCGCGGCGCCAGCTGCGCGGGGTCAGAGGCGGTGAGCGCGTAGACGGAAACCGGCGCCGCCACGCTCTTGAGCGTCTGGGGACCGAGCGCGCGGGCGGTCACGTGGCTCCGGCTGCGCACCATCTGATACACGGGCTCCGAGACGCAGACGCCGCCGGGCTCGCTCAGGGGGCGGATCCGGGACGCGACGTTGACCCCCTCTCCGATCACCTCGCCGCCTCGCCGCAGCACGTCGCCGAGGTGGATGCCGATGCGCAGGCGCAGATCCGGGTGGCTGCGCAAGGCTCCCTGGAGCGCCAGCGCACAGTCCACGGCGCGCAGCGCGCTGGGGAAGATCGAAAGCGACTCGTCTCCGGTGGCGTCGACCACCTCCCCGTCAAATTGCTTGACGAGCGTGTCGACGAGCTGGCGGTGCCGGTCGCGCACGCGGACCGCGGCCGCCTCGTCGCGCTCGGTGAGCGCCGTGTAGCCGACCACGTCGGTGAACATGATGGCCAGGATCCGGCGATCCTCGTTGGCCTCGGCCATCAGCGTCCCCCAAGCTCGGCGTCAGGAAGACGCCGCAACCCCCTCGGGATCGAGCAGTATGCCACTTCCGGGACCGCGAGGGCTGCGAGACTGCGGGCGAAAACCGCCCCCGGCCGGGCTCGCACGCCGACCGTGTCACGGCCCTACTGGCCGAGCCGGCCCGTCTTCGGCAGCATCAAGTGAAACGTGTTCTCGGCCCCCGGGCCGAGGGGGAGCGCTGGCGTGACGACGGACTTCGCGAACTTCAACATCATCCACCCCGACGACTACGCCGCCCACGGCTATCCGCATCCCGTGTGGGCGAAGTTGCGCCGCGAGGACCCGGTCCACTGGTGGGATCGCACGCAAGGCGTCCCCTTCTGGGCGATCACCAAGCACGCCGACATCGTGACGATCGGCAAGCGCCCCGAGATTTTCCTGAACGGACCGCGGCTCGTGATCGGCGACCAGCCCGAGCAGCCGAACACGTTCCCGCCCACGCTGATCCAGCTCGATCCGCCGAAGCACGGGATCTATCGGCAGCTGATCTCGAAGCGCTTCACGCCGCGCTACCTGAAGCGCATCCACGGCGACATCGAGCGCATCGGCAAGGAGATCGTCGACGCGTTGGTGCGCGAGAGCGATTCCGGCGAGTGCGACTTCGTGCGCGAAGTGTCGGCGCCGCTGCCGATCGCGGTGATCGCGTGGCTGCTCGGCGTGCCTGAAACGGACTGGAAGCTGCTCTTCGACTGGACCAACCGCACCATCGGCTCGGGCGACCCGGAGTACCAGGAGGCCGGCAAGACGCCCCAGGAGACCGCCCAGCAGGCAATGACCGAGCTCTTTCTCTACTTCACGAAGCTGGTCGAAGAAAAGCGCAAGCACCCCGCCGACGATCTGGTGACGCTGTTCGCGGGCCTCGAGGTGGACGGGAAGCCGATCCCGCCGATCGATGTCCTCACGTTCTGCCTGATCATCGTCGTCGCCGGCAACGAGACGACGCGCAACGCGACGACGGGCGGCATGCTCGCCTTCGTCGAGCACCAGGACGAGCTGCGCAAGCTCCAGCGCAACCTGCGGCTGCTCGACCCGGCCGTCGAGGAGGTGGTGCGCTGGGTGAGCCCGCTGATCCACTTCGGGCGCACCGCCAGCGCGGACTTCGAGCTGCGCGGCAAGCGCATCAAGCAGGGCGATGCGCTCGCGCTCTTCTACCCGAGCGCGAATCGCGACGAGGAGATCTTTCCCGATGGCGACGTCTTCCGCGCCGACCGCGATCCCAATCATCACCTCGGATTCGGCGTCGGCGAGCACTTCTGCCTGGGCTCGCATCTGGCGCGGCTCGAGATGGCCGTCGCCTACCGGCACTTCCTGCCGCGGATCGAGGAGATCGAGCTCGCGGGGCCGATCGTGCGGCTGCACTCGAGCCTGGTGGGCGGCGTGAAGCAGCTGCCGATCCGCTACAAGCTGAAGCGAGCTGCCAGCTAACCCTGATCCGACATTGCAGGCCTTCGGAGGGAGGCGGCGGGGGGTGGGCGGAGGCGAAATAAAGCGCAGCCGGCCCGCAGGGCGGCCCCTTCCTCGACGCCACAAAATTGAGTTCTGGCCCACGATCGCGAAAAGAGAAACGGCGAGCCATTCGCCGTAGCCCACCCCCCGCCGCCTCCCTCCGCTCGCTCCTCGAATGTCGGATTGGGGCTAACGGGGCCCGGCGCGGGCGCAACCCGCGCCGCCACTCCAACGGGTTCCGGCGCGGGCGCAGCCCGCGCCGCCCGTACTTCGCTCGGCTTCGCCTCGCTGCGCGCTTCGCTTGCGGGCACGTGGACTTCGCTCGGCTTCGCCTCGCTGCGCGCTTCGCTTGCGGACCGAGCCCCGTCTAGTCCTGCTCGTCGAGCTCGGCGTCGGGCGGGAGGCTCTGCTCGAGGACTTCGAGCGGGCCGGCGTCGCGCGGCGGCGGCGCCGACGCGCTGACGTAGCCGTTCACCACGTCGATCAGCGCGCGCAGGCGCCCCATCTCGCGGTGATTGAACTGCAGCGTCAAGCGCGCGTGCTGTGGGAACTCGCCGCCTTCCTGCGCGAGCGGCCCGCAGGCCTCGATCGCGCCCTTGCTGACCAGATCGGCGAACTCGCGGTTGAGCGCATCGAGCTGCTCCGCGTTCGGCGCCTGCCGCAAGCGCAGCACCAGACGCTCGGCGACGAACCGGCACGAGTGGTAGTTGCTGTAGAAGTTCAGGATCTCGTGTATGGCCGTTTCCACGTCGTCCGTCACGCGGAACAGCGAGAGATCGCGCTCCGAAATCAGGCCGCGCTCCGCGACGTGCGAGCGCATCCACTCCGCCCACTCGCTCCAGTAGCTGCCGCCGGGCTCGTCGACGAAGACGATCGGCATGATGGGGCTCTTGCCGGTCTGGATCAGCGTCAGCGCCTCGAAGCCTTCATCGTGCGTGCCGAAGCCGCCGGGAAAGAGCGCGATCGCGTGCGACTCCTTCACGAAGACCACCTTGCGCGTAAAAAAATATCTGAAGTTGATGAGCTTGGGATCGCCGGCGATCACCTCGTTCGCCGCCTGCTCGAACGGCAGCCGGATGTTGACACCGAAGCTGGCCTCGCGGCCGGCGCCGCCCTGCGCCGCGGCCATGATGCCGCCGCCCGCGCCCGTGATCACCATCCAGCCCTCGCGCGCGATGCGCTCGGCGAAGCCGAAGGCCTGCTGCCAGGCGGGCGCGCCCGCGCGCGTGCGCGCGCTGCCGAAGACCGCGACCTTGCGCAGATGCTCGTAGGGCGCGAACACGCGGAAGCTGTGGCGCAGCTCCTTGAGCGCGCTGTTCAAGAGCTTGACGTCGCGCTGCTCGGCGCCGTCGCGCAGCAGCCGCAGCGCGGTGACGATGATCTGACGCGTGTACTCGGCGGAATCCTCGCGCCCGTAGGCGCGAGCGGCGCTTTGCACCAGGTCTTCGATCAGCTGGTCGAGATCCGGGCGATCGGTCTCGTAGCGGCGGCGCGGTTTGCCCATGGGATGCGCAGAGGATACCGGCAGGCGCGCGAATCTCGCAGCGAGCCCGACGCGCGCCTCAGCCCAGATCGTCCGACTTCACGCGGATGCGCAGCGGCGGGAGCTCGATCACCTTCCCGAGCAGCGCCTCGACCACGCTCCGCAGCTCACCAGACAAGCCTTCGATCTCGAGCTGCAGCGCGACGGTGCGTCGCGCGGGCTTCGCAGCGGCGGGCGCCGGAGCCGCGGCCGGGGCCGCTGCGGGCGCCGCGACACGCGCGGCCGGGCGCGCCGGTGGCTTCGCCGCCGGGCGCGATTCGGGCACGTCGTCGAGCGACCACTCGGGTGAGGGCGGCGGCGCGAGACGCGGGGCCGGCTTCGCCGCCGGCGCGCGCGCGGCCACAGGGATCGGCGGGGCGGCCACGGCCGGCGGCGCCAGCACGTCATCCCCCAGGCCGCCGAGCTCGAGGTCGAGATCGCGCGGGGCCGGGCGCCGGGGAGCCTCCTTCATGCCCGCCAGATCGTCGCCGAAGTCGTTCATCTTGCCGATCACGAAGTCTTCCTCGTCGCCCTCCGTCTCGAGCGTCTGGACGAGGCCGAGCATCGTGGACTCGCCGTCCTTGGCCTGGCCCGCGGCACCTCCAAAATTTTTGAGCTGCGACGCGAACTCGACGCGCTTGCCGATCGCGGCCGGGTTCTTCGCAACCTGCGCGAACGTGATCTCGACCTCGCCGAGGCGCACCACGTCCTTGTTCTGGAGCACGCGCGTGCGGATCGTCTCGCCGTTCACGGTGGTGCCGTTCGAGGTGCCGAGATCTTTTACGGCGAAGCCGCCGTCGGCGCGGTAGAACTCGGCGTGACGCCGCGAGAGCGCCGCATCGTCGATCGAGAGGTCGTTCTCGGGTGAGCGCCCGACGCTCACATCCTGCGTGTCCCACACGAGGATCCGCTCCGCGGGCCCGGCGCCCTTGACCAGCAGATAGGTGTGAACGCGTTCCCTGTTCGTGACCGCCGCCATGCGGATCCCCCCGGTCGTGGTGCTGGCTCGCGTCCGTTCCTATCGGCAGACGCGGCCGTGCTGTTGATGGCGGAATGATCTCGGCGGCTTCGTGCCCCGACCTGCCGGTGACTCCCCACGGGGGCAACGCTGGTTCTCAGTCGCCAGAAGCGGTAATCGACGGGTGGCCTCGCCAAGACGCTCGGGATGGGATCCGCGGAGGAACCCTCAGCGCAGCGGTGGTGCGTCCAGCCGGGAGAAGCCGCGGACGAAGCGCCAGACCTCCTCGGCCGCGTCGATCACGTGGGTCTCGGGACCCATCACGCGCTCCGGCAGGACGGGGGGCGCGCCAGGCCAGCCGTGGCCAGCGCCCGTGAGCTTCCAGAGCCGGACGCCGGCGCCAGTCGTGCACGGTCCATAATCGAGCAGCGTCGCCGTGTGCCCCGCGTCCGGCCGGCCCTCGGGCGCGCGGCGCTGCTCGACGACGCTCGGCTCGACCGCGCAGCCCGCGAGGGCCGCCCAGCGCGCGAGATCGGCCTCGACGGCCCGGTGCTCGACGCGCACGCGCGTGAACGGGAACGGGGGCCCAAGGCCGCCCCCGTAGAGCGCGCGCGGGTCGTCGACGCTGTGCACGTGCAGCACGGGCACGGGGCGCGAGGGCGCGAAGGACGCGAGCTGCATCGCGCCGGCCACGGGCGCGATCGCGGCGATGCGCTCGGCTGCCTCGGCGGCCAGGCGGTACGCCATCATCCCGCCGTTCGAGTGGCCGGTGGCGTAGACGCGCGTGCGGTCGAGGGGGAGATCGCGCGCGAGATCGGCGAGCACGCGGGTCGCGAATCCCACGTCATCCACATGTTGTTCGCGTGCGCGCCCGCAGCACCCGCCGGCATTCCAGCTGAGGAGCCGGCGCCCCAACCGGCCCGTGCCGTCGGGATAGACGACGACGAAGCCCTCGCGGTCCGCGACCGCGTCGAGCCCCGCGTACTTCTGGAAGCCCTGCGCGCTCCCGCCGCCGCCGTGAAATGCGAGCAACACGGGCAGCGGGCCCCGCTCCGCGAAACCGGGCGGCAGGTGCACGAGGAAGGTCCGCGTTTTCGATCCGACCTGGAGCGAGAGATCGAAATCACCGGGACCCGGGAAACGCGGCCCCTCACCGCCGCCGCCGGGCGAGCCGCCACAGGCGCTGGCCAGCGCGAGCAGCGCGCAGCAGTGCCGCAGGCCGACCCCACTCAACCCGAGCGCCGCCCCATCAACACGTCCTGCGCGCGCACGCCGAAGGCTCCATCGGCCAGCCGGTACGAGCCGTCCGAGAGCAGCTGCCGGGCCTTCACGTCGTCGCGCACGTAGACGTCGAGGATTTCCTCGAGCCGCTTGCGCACACCTTCGGAGCGCGCGCGGCAGAACACCTCGACGCGGCCGTCGAGGTTGCGCTGCATCCAGTCCGCGCTCCCAAACCAGAACTCTGGTGCGCCGCCGGCCTCGAAGCGCACGATGCGGCTGTGCTCGAGGAAGCGATCGACGATCGAGCGCACGCGAATGTTCTCCGACAGGCCCGGCACGCCCGGGCGCAGGCAGCAGATGCCGCGCACGATCAGCAGGATCCCGACGCCTGCCTGCGAAGCGGCGTAGAGCGCGCGGATCACCTCCTCGTCCTGTACCGCGTTCAGCTTCGCGACGATCCCCGCCGGACGCCCCGCGCGCGCATTCTCCGCCTCGCGCGCGATCCGCATGAGCAGGCCCTCGCGCAGCGTGTGCGGCGCCACCATCAGATGGTTCCAGCGCTCGTGGGTCGAGAGGCTCGTCAGCAGATTGAACACCCCGGCGACCTCGGCGGTCACCTCCGGATCGGCAGTGAAAAGGCCGAGGTCCGTGTACTGGCGCGCTGTCGTCGGGTTGTAGTTCCCGGTGCCGATGTGCGCGTAGCGGCGGATGCCGTCCTCTTCGCGGCGCACGACCAGGATCAGCTTGCAGTGCGTCTTGAGCCGCACGTCGCCGAACACGATCTGGACGCCCGCCTCCTCCATGCGCCGCGCCCAGCGGATGTTCTTCTCCTCGTCGAAGCGCGCCTTGAGCTCGACGACGACGGTCACCTGCTTGCCCCGCTCCGCCGCCTCGAGCAGAGCGCGCGCGATCGGCGAATCCTCGCTCGTGCGGTAGAGGGTCTGCTTGATCGCGAGCACGCGCGGGTCCTCGGCCGCCTGCTCGACGAAGGACACCACGCTGTCGAAGCTGTCGAAGGGATGGTGCAGCAGGACGTCTCCGGCGCGCACCGCGGCGAACAGCTTCGCCGGCTCCGCGAGGCCTGCGTGGACCGCGCCCTTGAAGGGCTGCGCCTTCAGGCGGTCGTCGTTCTCGAGCTCGAGCAGCTGGAGCACGCGATGCAGGTTCACCTGGCCGTCGCACTCGTAGACGTCGCCCGGCTCGAGGTCGAAGACCTGGGTCAGCTCCTGCGCGAGCCGCTCACCGACCGGGGCGCGTACCTCGAGCCGCACGGCTTCACCGCGGCGCCGGCGTTGCAGCTCCTGCTCGATCGCGGTGAGCAGGTTCTCGATCTCCTCGTCGTCGACGTAGAGGTTCGTATTGCGCGTGGGCCGGAAGGCGGTGTGATCGAGGATCTTCGCGCGCGCAAACAGCTGCGGGAGCTGCCAGCGGATCGTGTCCGCAAGAAAAACATAGGCGTGTGAAACGCCGCGCGACGGCACGCGCAGAATCCGCGGCAGCACGCGCGGCACCTGCACGACGCCGAGCCGGTCGGGCTCCTCGGGGTCGTTCGTCTCGAGCAACGCCGCGAGATTCAGGCTCCCGCTCGCGACGAAGGGGAAGGGGTGGGCCGGGTCGAGGGCGATCGGCGTCAGCACCGGAAAGATCTCGCGCTCGAAGAGATCGCGCAGCCAGTCCTGCTGCACCGGCTCGAGCGCCTCGGGCACGACGAAGACGATGCCCTCCTTCTCGAGCGCCGGGCGCAGCTCGCGGTTCCAGCAGCTATACAAACCGGACATCTGCTCGCGCACCGCCGCGCCGATCGCGCCGAGCTGCTCGGCGGGCGTCATGCCATCCGGCGTGCGCTTGGTGATGCCCGCCTCGACCTGCTGGCGCAGGCTCGCGACGCGCACCTCGAAGAACTCCGAGAGATTCGAATCGACGATGGCGAGGAAGCGCACCCGCTCGAGCAGCGGATTGCTCGCGCTCTGCGCCTCCTCGAGGACGCGCTTGTTGAACTGGAGCCACGAGAGCTCGCGGTTGATGAACCACTCAGGCCGGGTCTCGGCGGAAACAGGCATGCTCGAAAGCATCGGCCAGACGCCCTCGTGAACCAAGCCTCCAGGTAGATCGCGGGGCGGGGCGGCCATGGGGTCCCTCTCAGCTCTCGAGCACGAGCTTGAAGCGGCGCTTGCCGACGCGGTGACGGGGCGCGTAGGCCAGCAGCGCCTCGCAGCCCGTGCCGGCGAACGCCGCCATCACCCCGGCGCGTTCGGCGGGAGCGAGCGCGCGAACGGCGTCGAGCGTGCGCTGCGCCATCCACAGGCTATAGGGGCTCGTGTAGCGCTGGAACGCGGCGCCGCGCAGATGCGTCTGGTGAAAGCCGACCGAGCGCGGCGGCTCGCTCACACCGACGGGGCGCGCATCGGCCCACGCCTCGAAGGCGCGCAGGGTATCGAGCAGCACGGGCACCGCATCGCGCCCGATCAGGGCGAGCAGCTCCCGCAAAGAATCCGGGAGCTCTGCCTCCTTGATCCACTCCCCGGGCTCCGCCGGGTCTGGATGGTTCATGCGCTCGATCCAGTGACACACGCGCGGGGCGCGTTCGCGCAGCAGCCGCCCCGGCACCGCGTCCAGATAGAGGTGCGCGTAGCAGGGCCCCATCAGCGAGCAATCGGCGAGCGACATGCGCGAGCCGAGCACGTACGCGTGGCTCGCCAGGTGCGCGTCGAAACGCTCGAGCAGCTCGGCCAGGTGCGCCTCGATTCCCGGGATCGACGCGGCCGACACCCCGAGGGCGGCGATGCTCCCCTGCATGCGGCTGGCGAAGCGGGACGCCGATTCCGGGTCGCCCGTGATCGCTGCGAAATCCGCACGCGCCTTTTTCTCGCTCTCGGGAAAGCTCCAGCGATAGTGCATCGCAGGGAGCACCAGGAACTCGTCCGCATAGAGCTCGAAGAGCAGCGAGAGCACGCGCAGCAGCGGCGAGCGCGGGTAGAGCGGCGGGTCGGGCACGCGCGCCTCGAGCGCATCGAGGATCTCGCTGGTGTCCTGCCAGGTCTCGTCCTCGGGCGTGATGAGGATCGGGATGAAGGCGAGGCCCGTGCGCGGAACGATCACCTCGCGGTAGGCCGCGGCGGTCGGGAGCTTCTCGACGTAGGCCACCGCCTTGTAGCGCAGAGCCGGCCGTACCTTGCCCGAGAAGTACGAAATCTCGGCGGCGTAGAAGACGAACCGGGGGGCGGCGTTCATGACGGCAAGTCTCCAGAGCGGCACGCCGCCGCCGGGCGGGATGGTAGCAAGCGAAGCGCGCAGCGAGCCGCAGGCGAGCGAAGTCACCGGACCTGCAAGCGAAGCGCGCAGCGAGGCGCAGCCGAGCGAAGTCCACGAACGTGCCCGTCTCAGGCGACGATCGGAACCTCCG